>FWPU01000555.1_pt1 | contig 79508 bp, 62 predicted proteins | sample 2228361 | NCBI WGS metagenome assembly FWPU01 (sample SAMEA103939777, study PRJEB20133) | metagenome | reverse complement strand
TGACGCCATCCCCGTGGGCCGGATAGACGGCCTTGTCACCCACGTTAAACTCAGTCCCATTCGCGCTGAGATAACGCATGTTCCCCCCTCCGATAAGCGGCCCGGAGATCTGTGAGTCGGAGAGCGAGAGCGAACCCGACGAGCTCACCCCGGCGAATCCTCCTCGCCTCTGGCTGTTCTTGGTCCCTCTTGTGTCCCGTCCGGCCTTCTTTCGAAGCAAGAATCCTCTGGATCGATCACCCCCTTTCCTCCCGAGAAGCGTCAAATCCCGCCACAAACTATAAAAATGTTCTTCTGAGTTGACGGCGGGACGGAAAAAACCAGAATGACAGAATGCTACCACCCCTCCTACCCCCCGTCAAGGGACCGAACGGGCCGCGAAAAGAGGTGTCAGATACCCAGGGTCGGCGTCGAACCCGACTCCGTCCCGCCGAGGCCGGATCGAGGGCTGGAAAAAGAGAATTCTCCTCGAGTCGTTTGACCTTCGGAGGCGCCCGTGGTACGAAAACAGATGGGCTTTCCGGCCCTCTTGCCAATGAAAATCCGTTGACGCCGACCAAGAGGCACGCCGTGCAGCCATCCAGGGCATCCGTGCGGGTTCCTGTCCACATGATCGACATGCGGACACGGGAGGGATCGAGCCTCCCTGCCAAACTCAGGCGGCTGTTCTCCGCCGCAGGGCTCGAGTCGGCCATTTCGGCTCAGGATCTCGTCGCGATCAAACTCCACTGGGGGGAGGTGGGCAACCTGGCCTATGTTGCGCCGCCCCTGGTTCGAACAGTCGTGGACGCGGTCAAGGAATGCGGCGGCAAGCCCTTCCTTACGGACGCCAATACCCTGTACCGGGGAGGCCGGCGCAACGCTGTGGACAATCTCCTCACGGCTTACCGGAACGGTTTCACCCTGGAGACCGCGGGCGCCCCTGTCGTGATCGCCGACGGCCTCAGGGGCATGGATTACGTCAAGGTTCCCGGCGACGGAAAGCACTTCAAGACCCTCAAGATCAGCTCTGCGATCCATTACGCGGACGCCATGATCGTGCTCAGCCATGTCAAGGGTCATCTTCTGACGGGCTTCGGCGGCGCCCTCAAGAATCTCGGCATGGGATGCGCCAGCCCGGCCGGCAAACAGAGCATGCACTCCGATCTCCGGCCCAAGGTCCAGGAAGCTTCCTGCATCGGGTGTGGAAGCTGCGCGGAACACTGCCCGACCGGCGCGGCCAGGATCGGGGACCAGGGAAAGGCTTTTATCGAAACACAGGCCTGCATCGGCTGCGGCGACTGCACGGCTGTCTGCCCCTCGGGCGCAATCCCGGTCCGGTGGAAAACCGACGGAAGGGCCGTCCAGGAAAAGATCGCCGAGTACGCCAAGGCCGCGCTGAGAGGCAAGGAAAAGAAGTGCGGGTTCCTGAATTTCCTCATCCGGATTTCGCCCGACTGCGACTGTTTCGGCTGGAACGACACGCCCATCGCCCAGGACGTGGGCATCCTGGCATCCCGGGACCCTGTGGCCATCGACCAGGCATCGGTGGATCTCGTCAACCAGGCGCCCGGCCTTGCCGACTCCAAGCTCAAGAACCTTTCCGCGGCCGACAAGTTCCGGGATGTGACCGGAGTGGACTGGGAACCCCAGCTCGAGCACGCGGAGAGGCTGGGCCTGGGCTCCCGCCTGTATGAACTTGTGCGAGTGAAATAAAAAAGGTTCTCGCCGCCGGCTTCGACGCAGAAAGCCCGCGAAGTCCGCATCCCCCTGCCCGAGCCGAACAAGAGGAAATCGCCATGGACATCTCAAGCGCCATCTGCGTCGCCGGCATCGACTCCGGAAGCACGACCACCAAGGCTCTCCTTCTGGACGGCGAGCGTCGGATCCTGGGCTTTTCCCTGCTGCTGACCGGCGCGGACAGCCGACAGGCATCCCGGGCCGCCCTCGAGGCAGCGGTGCAGGCCGCAGGGAAAGGGGCCGCGAAGCCCCTGTTCATCGTCGCCACAGGCTACGGCCGGGAGATCGCCCCCGACGCCGACGAGCGGGTCACGGAGATCACTTGCCACGCCCGGGGCGTTCATTTTCTCATGCCCGAAGTGCGCACGATCCTGGACATTGGAGGCCAGGACAGCAAGGCGATCCGGATCAGCCCTCAGGGCAGGGTCCTGGATTTTGCCATGAACGACAAGTGCGCGGCCGGAACCGGCAGGTTCCTCGAGGTCATGAGTCACACCCTCGGCGTGGGGCTTGCCCAGATGGGCGAGGTGTCGGCGAGGGCCGAGCGAAACGTGCGGGTGAGCAGCATGTGCACGGTCTTCGCCGAGTCCGAGGTCGTCTCGCTGGTGGCCCGGGGAGAAAAAGTGCCGGACATTCTCAAGGGCCTCCACGAAGCCGTGGCGGACCGCGTGGCCGCGCTGGCTTTGCGGGTGGGCCTGGAGCCGCCCGCGGCCGTAACCGGCGGGGTCGCCAAGAACGCGGGGGTCGTGCGGGCTCTCGAGGCTCGGCTGGGAACGCCCCTGGGCACGCCTCCGGAGCCTCAGCTTACAGGCGCCCTCGGAGCGGCCTTGATCGCCCTGGACAAGGTTCGCCCCCCGAAAGCGTGACCCGGCGCAGTGCCGGTTCCGCCGGGCTCGAGAGGCCTTTGCAGCGCCGGAGGCGACGAGGGGAGAACGCGCCGGTTTTGACATCGCGTCAGCGCACCGGTACCATGCGTGCTTCAAGCGCATTCGGCCGAACGTTTTCCCGTGAACCTGATTCGCCAGAGCGGCTTTCCGCCTTTGGATCCCGGCAGAACCGAATGGGTCTTCGCCCGAGCCGAAACAGAGCAATCCCCGCCCCCAGAGGCCCGGCGGAACTTCGCAACCAGGTCCTGAACCAAGGCTTGTGCACGGCCTGCGGCATGTGCCTCGGGCTCTGCCCCTACATCGAGGAGAAAGAAGAAACGGTCGCGTTTCTTTCGGACTGCAAAGCCGCCCGAGGCCGATGCTGGGCCGTATGCCCGCGGGCCGAAACCGACCTCGCTTCGCTCAGAGACCGCTTCCTGCCTTCTTTGCCCGATGATTACGTGCTCGGACGGCACCGGTCTGTCTGGCTGGCCCAGGCCGGCCAGACCTCGGTGCGCAGGAGGGGCCAGTACGGCGCCACAGTCAGCGCCCTGGCAATCTTCGGCCTGGAAACGGGCCGCCTGGACGCTGCGCTCCTTGCCGGGTGGGCAAACGACCCTTCCCGCCCCCTGCTGCCCAGGCCCGTGCTGGCCCGGTCGCGCCGCGAGGTTCTCCAGGCGGCCGGATCCAAGTACACAGGCTGTCCGACTCTGAGCCGTCTGGACGAGGCGGCGCGCAGGGAGGCCGAGCGCCTCCTCGTGGTGGGAAGGCCGTGCCAGATTGTCGCCCTTCGCAAGAGGACCCTCCTCGAAGACCAGTCGTTCCCCCGGGAACGGATCGCCCTTGCGATCGGGTTGTTCTGCATGTGGGCCGTGCCCTACAAGAGCCTTCGATCCCTCGTGGAACCCGCCCTGGACGGAAGGCCGCCCGAGCGCATCGACATCCCGCAAGGACGGTTCATCGTGGCCGCAGGCGGCAAGGTTCGCGCCTTTTCCCACGACGCGGTACGCGACATGGCCCGCCCCGCGTGCCGGCTCTGCTGCGACTTCACGGCGGAACTCGCCGATCTTTCCGTGGGCTCCACGGAATGGAAAGAGGACTGGAACACCCTGATCGTCCGAAGCGAGCCGGGCACCCGGTTTGTCGAGGCCGCCGAGGCAGCCGGAGCGGTCCGGCTGCGACCTTTTCCCGCGGAACGGCTCCGCATGCTCCGGGAGGCGGCCTACAACAAGAAGCGGCGGGCCCTCGGCGAGCTGGCCGCGAGCCCCGGCAAGGCCTATCTGAGGATTGCGCGGGACGAGTGGGATTTCTTCCGGCCCCAGCGCCTTCCGGAACCCGGGGAATAAGACCGATGGACCCAGTGTTTCTCGACGAGCCGGGCCGCAGAGTCCTCCTCATGGGCAACGAAGCCATCGCCCGGGGCGCCCTGGAGGCGGGCGTCCACTTTTGCGCAGCCTACCCGGGCTCGCCTTCTTCCGAGATCCTCGGCGTGCTGTCCCGGGCCGCTTCGCTCTTCGACCTGTACGCCGAGTGGTCGGCAAACGAGAAAGTGGCCCTTGAGGGCGCCTGCGGGGCTGCCTTCACCGGACTGCGGGCCCTGGCAGCCATGAAGCAGAACGGCGTCAACGTGGCCTCGGATCTCCTGACGGCCGTGGCCCTCACCGGAACCCCGGGCGGGCTCGTCCTCGTGGTTTGCGACGATCCGGGCGGCATATCGAGCACGAACGAGGTGGACACGCGCCATTACGCGCGCCTGGCGGACGTTCCCCTGCTGGAGCCCGCCACCTTCCAGGAAGCCAAGGACATGGTCCGGTGGGCCTTCGAGCTGTCCGAGGAGCTGGAGCTTCTGTGCATGTTCCGCTCCGTGACGCGGATCTCCCACGCCCGGGGCATTGTGGAACTCGGCCCTCTCGGCCGCCCGAAGCGGCAGGCCCGGATGACGCCGGAGCAGAGGTACGCATCCCTGCCGCCCTGCCCGAAGCGGAAAGAACTCAAAGACAAGCTCGCCCGGGCGGCGGCTCTGTTCGATCTATCTCCCTTCAATCGCTACGAGGGCCCCAGCCGGCCGGAACTCGTTGTGGTCACGTGCGGCACGGGCTGGTGGTACGCCGCCGAGGCCGTGCGGATCCTCAAAGCAGAGGAGCGGGTGGGTGTTCTGAAAGTCGGCACCACCTGGCCGCTTCCCGAGTCCTTTCTTCTCCGTCACCTTCTGTCTGTGCCCTCGGTGCTGGTTGTGGAAGAGCCGGACCCGTTCCTCGAAACCAACCTCGGCGCGCTCCTGCACAAGACGCGGTCCGCCGGCAGAAAGCGGATCCCGGCAATCTTCGGCAAACTCTCCGGGACCGTCCGAGGGACCTACGGGCCGGGCGTGGGCGAGATGAACCCGGACATCGTCATCGACGCGATCCGGGAACGTCTGGCGATCCAGGCCCCGCCGCGCCGGCATGCCTTTCGAAAACGGCTGGAAGCCGAAATCGACTTCCCCCTGCCCCGCCGGGAAGTGGCCTTCTGCCCCGGCTGTCCGCACCGCGCCTCCTACTGGGTCATGAAAAACGCCCTCAGACTAGACGGCCGGGACGGGCTGCTCATCGGCGACATCGGCTGCTACTCCCTCGGGTTCGGGCGCACCGGCTATTCCCTCTCCCGCACCATGCACTGCATGGGCTCGGCCATCGGATTCGCTTCGGGCATGGGCAAGCTCCAACGGTTCGGGCTCCGTCAGCCGAGGATCGCGGTCGTGGGCGACTCGACCTTTTTCCACGCCTGCCTTCCCGGGCTGGTCAACGCGCGTTACAACGGATCGAATTTCGTCTGCGTGGTGCTCGACAACAGCGCAACGGCCATGACCGGCTTCCAGCCCCATCCGGGAACGGGCCGGACAGCCTCGGGCCTGCCCGCGCCGAGCCTGTCGGTCGAGGCGATCGCCTCCTCCATGGGAATCCCGGTGCGCGTGACCGACCCCTTCCGCCTCCGGGAGGCCACCGACCTCCTGTACGAGTCGCTCCAGAAGGACGAGCTTCAGGTGCTCGTGTTCCGGCACAAGTGCGCCCTTCTCCAGAGCCGGGAAGAAGGGCTCCCGGCGCGACGGGTCGTCGTGAACCCCGATCTGTGCCTCGGGGAGCGATGCGGGTGCAATCGGTTCTGTTCGTCCGCCTTCGGATGTCCTGCCCTGGTGTGGGACAGCCGCAAGGGCCGCGCATCGATCGACGAGGTGATCTGCTCCCGTTGCGGTCTGTGCGCCGATCTCTGCCCGGCCGGGGCCATCCAGATCTTCGAGGAAAAGGAAAGCTGATGCCGACCCGTTTCGAAGATCCCCTGAACATCATCATCGCCGGCGTCGGGGGCCAGGGGAACATAACCGCTTCCCAGGTCCTGGCCCAGGCCGCGCAGATCGAGGGATGGAAGACCACGATCGGAGAAACCTACGGCGTGTCCCAGAGGGGAGGGTCGGTCATGAGCCACGTGCGGATCGCCCGGTCCGCCGAGGTTGGCCCTCTCATCCCCCGCGGGCACGCTCACCTGCTCGTCGGGTTCGAGCCGCTCGAAACGCTCCAGGTCGCTCTGGAGTACGGTCAGCCCGGCCTCCGGATTCTCTGCAATCCCAGGCCCCTGTACCCCATCGGCGTGCTGGCCGGGGACGCTGCCTATCCCCCTGTGGCCAAGATCCTCAAAATCCTCGCCCGACACGCGCCCGAGCTGAGGACCGTGCCTGCCACAGACCTGGCCCGCCAGGCAGGGGAAATCCGGTCCATGAATCTCGTCATGATCGGTGCCCTGGCCGCGAGCGGTTTCCTGCCTTTTTCAAAAGCCAGCTACGAGCAAGCTCTCCAGATGGTGTTCGAAGGGCCGGCCTTGGAAGTGAACGGCAGGGCCTTTGAGGCCGGGTTTCGCGCCCTTTCGCGGCCGAGGAAGGACAGGGCCCCCCGGCATTGACGGGCTGCCGGGCCGAACCGTACCATGGGTTCGCCAGAGGCCCCAACCGTGCGAAGGGGGAAGAATCCGTGCCCCTTTACGAGTACCGGTGCAGCAAGTGCGGCGGGGTCACCACCTACCTCGAGAGGACCCGGCGCCGGCGCCTGCTCGGCAGGAAATGCGCTTCTTGCGGGAGCCGAAGGACCCGAAGGGTTCTTTCGACCTTTTCGGTGCGGGCCCGGCGGACCGAGACCGAGGTTCTGAACGAACTGAAGCACCTGGGCCCTGTGGGCTTTGCGGGATCGCCGCCCGCAACCTGCCCGTACCGGCCAGGCCCTGACGAGAGCCCGGAATCCTAGAGAGCCCTTTCGAAGACACACGGTCATGGAAGACCAGACGCAGATCGAAGGGGAACTGACCCAGATCGTCTATGCAAGCGAAGAAAGCGGGTACACGGTGGCCCGGCTTCGCCAGAAGGGGCGCCTCCATCCCGTCACGATCGTCGGAAACCTCTTTTCGGTCAGTCCGGGCGAGAACCTTCTCCTGAACGGCACCTGGGTCCAGCACAGGCGGTTCGGCCGCCAGTTCCGGGTGGACAGTTACACGGTCGTGGCCCCCAGCACCGTGGAGGGCATCCAGCGCTACCTGGCCAGCGGTCTCATCAAGGGCATCGGGCCGGTCATGGCCAGGAGATTGACGGACCGGTTCGGCACAGAAACCCTGGAAATCATCGAGAACCATCCGGAGCGGCTCTCCGAAGTGGAGGGGTTCGGGCCGGCCCGAATCGCCAGAATCCGGGAGCGCTGGGAGGAGCAGAGACAGATCCGGAGGATCCTTCTGCTCCTGCAGCAATACGGCATCAGCCCCGGGCTTGCCGCAAAGATCTTCCGCCAGTACGGCGATCAGGCCGTGGCCGTCGTCCAGGAGAACCCGTACCGCCTCGCCTCCGAGATCCACGGGGTCGGGTTCAAGACGGCAGACCGCATCGCCCGGGCCATGGGCACAGACCCCCTGTCGGTCCGCAGGGCCGAGGCCGGAATCCTCTACGTCCTCGAGGAAAGCCTTTCCGACGGCCATGTGTTTCTTCCATACGGAACCCTTCTGGAAAAGAGCAGGGCTGTGCTCGAGATCGACGAGGAACCCATCCTCCACGAGGCCCTGGCGAACCTTTTCTCCAATCGCAGGATCGTGCTCGAGGATCTCAACGAGGAGATCGAATCCTTTCGGGAAAACTGGAAGGCCGTCTACCTGCCCGCCTTTCACGCCGCCGAGTGCGGCATCGCCTCTCTTCTGGACGTGTTCCTCCGGGCTCCTGCGAACCCCCTTGCGTTCGGATCGGCCGACGCGGTCCAGAAAGCCGAGAAAACCCTCGGCCTCTCTCTGGCGGCCGAGCAGCGCCTGGCCGTGGAGACGGCGCTCCGGGAGAAAGGCCTCGTGATCACCGGCGGGCCCGGCACCGGAAAGACCACCCTCGTCAGGGCCCTCGTTTCGATCTGCCGCGCCGCGGGCGCAAGGATTCTCTTGGCCGCTCCCACGGGACGGGCCGCCAAGAGACTGCAGGAAGTGACGGGCGAACCCGCCAAGACCCTGCACCGCCTGCTCGAGTTCAGCTACCAGAAGGGCGGATTTCAGCGGGACCTGCAAAATCCGCTCGAGGGGCGGATGGTCATCGTGGACGAGGCGTCCATGATCGACTGCGTGCTCTTCTACCATCTCGTCAAGGCCCTGCCGAGAAAAGGCGCGCTCGTCCTGATCGGAGACGTCAACCAGCTTCCTTCGGTCGGGCCGGGCCGGGTGCTCGAAGATCTCATCGAGAGCGGCCGGCTCCCGGTGGTCCGGCTCCGCCACGTATTCCGCCAGGCCGAAGAGAGCCTCATTGTCCGAAACGCCCACCGGATCCTCGAGGGAAAAACCCCGCTCGCCGCGGGCGACGCCCCTGGCATGCAGGACTTCTACTTTTTCGAAGAGGAAGATCCCCGCCGGGCCGCAGAGCTCGTCCTCGATTTGTGCACCCGGAGAATTCCGGAGAAATTCGGGTTTGATCCTGTCGACGCCATCCAGGTCCTTTCCCCCATGCACCGGGGAGAGGTCGGCGCCGAAAGCCTCAACGCCCTGCTCCAGGAGAGGCTCAACCCGAAAGGCCCTTCCCTGCAGCGGGCGGGCTTCGTCTACCGGCTTCGCGACAAGGTCATGCAGATCCGGAACAACTATGACAAGGACGTGTTCAACGGCGATCTCGGCCGCGTCGTCGAGGTCGACGAAGAGGAAGGCTGTCTCGGCGTGAACTTCGAAGGCCGCCTCGTTCCCTACGATCTCGCCGAACTGGAAGAACTCGTGCCGGCCTACGCGATTTCGGTTCACAAGAGCCAGGGCAACGAGTATCCGGCCGTGGTTCTGCCCTTGCTGACCCAGCACTATCTCCTTCTGCAGCGAAACCTCCTCTATACGGCCATCACCCGGGGCAAGAGGCTCGTGGTGATCGTGGGAAGCAAGAAGGCCTTGAACATCGCGATCCGCAACGACAAGACCCAGAGGCGCCACACGGGCCTGCGCGACAGGCTGGCGGCCTCCGGATCCTGCCCCGGCCCCCGCCTGAGCGGCTTCGAAACGTCGGGGGTATGAGGCGAGAGCCTCACGAGAGCTGTGGCGCCCTGTTCACAGTGAGCATCTCCCGGCCCCCGCCTTGCGCGAAACGGCCTGCGCCGGACCTCTGGTCTTCCCAGGTCGAAAGCCGCCGAGGTCTGACCGAATGGCCCCCGAAAACGCCTTGGGAATCCTCTCGGTAGAGCTCACCAGGCGTCCGGCGAGCATCGGCCCGCGCCCCAGGCAGGAGCGTTCGGGCTCCCGTCGACTCCCGGCGTTCCGCCCGGGCCGGCCGTGGCACCGCTTTTGCTCCCCGGGGTTCCGCCGAAGCCCAACCGCCGTTCGTGGCCCCTTGCGGCCCATGGGGGCGAATACACATGAAGTCCCGGCACCCCGCGACCCAAAGGGTTCTTCAGTCCTTTGCAGAAAGAAGCCTTCCGGCAGGGGTCTCGACCGGAGAACTCCTCTCCGCCTTGCCGGCCTGCGACAGCCTGGCGCCTGTCCTTGCGTACGCCCTCGAGCAGCCCGGCAAGAGGTTCCGTTCGGCCCTGCTTTGCGGGTGCGCGTCGCTGGTGGGAAACCCCGCTGGTCCCGAGCTGGCCCTGGCCGCGGCCCTCGTGGAGCTTCTTCACAACGGCACGCTCCTTCACGATGACGTGATGGATCACGCCCGGGTCCGCAGGCACCGGCCCAGCACGAACCGACGGTGGGGGGACGGCCTGGCGATTCTGGCCGGAGATTTCCTGCTCGCGGCAGTCATGGAACTCGCCCATCGGACAGGGCACTCCGCAATCCCGGCCATCACCCTGGAGACCCTGCTGGAACTCGTGCGCGGCCAGGCTCTGGAGATCCGAAACCACGGCAACTGGGACCTGTCCGAGCGGACGTACCTGGAAATCATCCAGAAAAAGACGGCTTCCCTGATCCGGGCGGCCTGCGCCATGGGAGCGGTCCTGGCCCGCGGAACCGCCCCCCAGGTCGAGGCTCTTGCAGCGTTCGGCCAGGGAGTCGGAACCGCCTATCAGATGCTGGATGATCTCAAGGACTACACGGCCTCGGCCAAAGAACTGGGCAAGGAACCGGGCAAAGATCTTGCCGAAGGAAAAGTCACTCTGCCCCTTCTGGCCGGCCTGCGCCTGGCCAAGGGGAAGGACGGTGACAGACTCCGCTCCCTCCTCTGCGATCCCCGGCGCAGCACCCGCCTGGAGGAGATCCGCAGGCTCCTCCACCGGCTCGGAGCGTTCGACTACACCCTGGAACGGGCCCGACAGTGCGCGGCCGAAGCCCTTGGCCGCCTCCAGATTTTTCCGGAAACGCCGGCGCGAAGGGCCCTGGAGGCGGGAGCGCTCGGCATCTTCCCTTCGGCTCCTCAGGGATAGAGGCCGATCCTGTCCAGGCCGACGGTTTCGGCAAGGGAAAACATGCAATTGAGGTTCTGCACGGCCTGGCCCGAAGCTCCCTTGACGAGGTTGTCGATGACGCCGATCGCCACGACCGTTCCGGTCCTCGGATCTGCCCGTGCGGCGATCTCACAGCGGTTGGTCCCCCAGACGTCCTTTGTCCGGGGCAGAACGTCCGGAGGAAGGACCTGCACAAAAGGCTCCCCCCTGTAGAAATCCTCGTAAAGAGCCTGAAGTTCCTCCGGGTCGAGATCGGAGGTCGTCCGGACATAGACCGCAGCCAGCATGCCCCGGATCATGGGGACGAGGTGGGGAACGAAAGAGACGCGCGCCTCGTATCCCGCAAGGCGGCTGAGCTCCTGCTCGATTTCAGGAAGATGCCGATGGACCAGGGGACTGTATGCCTGCAGGTCCTCGTCGCACTCGGCGTAATGGGTCTTCAGCGTAAGGCCCCGTCCTGCGCCGGACACGCCGGATTTGGCGTCGATCACGACGGACCGCACGTCGATCCGGCCCGAGCGGGCCAGGGGCGCCAGACACAGAAGGGAGACCGTTGGATAGCAGCCCGGGTTTGCCACGAGCCGGGCCCCGGCAATCCGATATCGGTTGAGTTCGTTGAGCCCGTATACGGCTTCGGGGAGAAGCTCGGGGGCCGTGTGCGCCTTCTCGTACCACCTCTCGAACACGCCGGCGTCGCAAAGGCGGAAGTCTGCCCCGATGTCGATCACCCGCGCGCCCCGCTCCAGGAAAGCGGGAGCGAGGGCCATGGCCTCGCCGTGGGGAAGAGCGAAAAAGACCGCGTCCACATCTTCCTCTCCAAGGGCCGCGCCCAGAGGCAGAAAGGTGCGGTCCGGCAGGACCCGCAGGTGGGGAAAAACCTCGTGGAGCCTCTTGCCCGCGTGCGTGGGGCCCGTGCTCAGCCACCGGACATCCGCCTGAGGATGCATGGCAAGCAGCCGGATCAGCTCGCAGCCGGTATAGCCTGCCGCGCCCGCGATCCCCACCCTGATCTTCTCCATGCGCCTCTCCTTCCAGAAACGGGACCCGCCCCTTTGCGCCTCCGGGCCCGTCTGCGCCTGCAGGATCCCTTGATTTTTCACACGAACCGTTCGATCATGACATTTGACGCTTCCTTTGCATCCTACTGCACTACCGCCCCCAGGAGCAACCCGAGAGCAGTCGCTTCAACCATGCACCCTGTCGCTCCTTCCCAGACGACCGCCATGATCCAGGAAGCCATCGCAAGAGTCGTGGCAGGCCATCACCTCAGCCAGGAGGCCATGCGGGGCATCATGGAGGCCATCGTGGACGGCCGGGCCACGCCCGCCCAGATCGCCTCCCTGCTGACCGCACTGCGCATGAAGGGGGAGACCGTGGACGAGGTCACGGCCGCAGCCCGGGTCCTACGCGAGAGGTCCACGCCCATCCCCTGGAGAAAACCCGGACGGGCCGGCGCGACAGGCACGGCCGGCACCCATGACGCCGTGCTCCTTGACACCTGCGGGACCGGAGGAGACCAGTCCCGTTCCTTCAACATTTCCACGGCCTCCGCCTTCGTGATCGCAGGAGCCGGGGTGGCCGTGGCCAAGCACGGGAACCGTTCGGTCTCGAGTTCCTGCGGGAGCGCGGACGTGTGCGAAGCCCTGGGCATCGATCTTCACCTGCCTCCGGAGCGGGTGGGCGAGTGCATTCGAGTCTACGGGATCGGTTTCCTTTTTGCTCCGGCCCTTCATCCGGCCATGAAACACGCCCTGACGCCGAGGAAGGAAATCGCCATCCGAACGCTTTTCAATCTTCTCGGCCCCCTCACAAACCCTGCAGGGGCCACGGCCCAGGTCGTGGGCGTCTATCAGAAGGACTTGACGCGCCTGCTGGCAGAGGCGCTGGGCCGCCTGGGCTGCCTGAGAGCCTTCGTGGTGCACGGCGGCGACGGCATGGACGAAATCACCACCACGGCCGAAACCTTCTACTGCGAGCTCCGGGAGGGCCAGCTCCGGGAAGGCGTTCTGCATCCGACCGAGTTCGGCATCCCCAGGGCCTCGCCCGAGGACCTCCTCGGCGGCACGGCCCAGGAGAACGCGCGGTTCATTCTCGAAGTGCTTTCCGGCAAGACAGGGCCGAAGCGGGACGTGGTGCTGCTCAACGCGGCCGCAGGTCTCTACACGGCCGGGGCGGCCCGAGACATCTCCGAGGGAATCGACAAGGCCGCTCAATCCATCGACAAGGGCCTTGCCCTCGAGAAACTCCGGGCTCTGGTTCAATTCTCCCGGGCTGGCTGCCAGACTTGATGCACGGAAGGCAGAAGGGATCGAAGCCGACCGTCGCATCCCTGCCTGAGCCGTTCCGGATCGCCGCGGGGCCGGCCTCACGGCCGTTGCCTTGAAGGATTCCCTTCCTTGTGGTATCCATTTTCAATTTCCGCGACACCGGCCCCGTCCACGTTCAAGGGTCCCGCCTGTCCGCGGTCTCTTCGGGCACCCGTCTAGAAGGGGTCCTTTTCGGATTCGGAAGGGAGCTGAGAGAGCCGTGAAGAACAACCTCCGCCAGAGCGTCCTGGACACGGTGGGCAACACGCCCTTGCTCTGCCTCGCCAAGATCTACGGCCACAAAGTGTACGCCAAGGCCGAGTTTCTCAATCCGGGCGGGAGCATCAAAGACCGGGTGGCCAAGTTCATCATCGAGGAAGCGGAACGGTCGGGCACGCTCAAGCCGCACCACATCGTCGCCGAGGCCACCTCCGGCAACACCGGAATCGGGGTGACCCTGGTGGGAGTTCAGCGGGGGTACCGGGTCCGGATCCTCATGCCGGAAAACATGAGCGAGGAACGCAAGAAGATCATCAAGGCGCTGGGCGGGGAACTCATTCTCACGCCCGCAGAGGAAGGCATCGAGGGGGCGGTCCTGCGGCTGAAAAAGATGGCCCAGCGGGACCCCAGAATCTGGATCGTGGGCCAGTTCGAAAACCCTCTGAATCCGGAGGTTCACCATCGCACCACAGGCCCCGAGATCTGGGAGGCCCTGGGGCCGGACATCGACGCCTTTGTGGCCGGCGTGGGCAGCGGCGGCACGCTGGGAGGGGTGGGCAGGTTCCTGAAGAGCATGAAACCGGCCATCAAGGTCGTGGCGGTCGAACCCGCCAACGCCGCAGCGCTGCTCGGCCAGGAGCCCGGCCTGCACCAGATTCAGGGGATCGGAGACGGATTCGTGCCGCCGGTCCTCGACACCTCGATCATCGATGCAGTCGTAACCGTCACGGACGAAGACGCCATCGAGACGACCCGCGCTCTGGCGCGCAAGGAAGGGCTTCTGGTGGGAACCAGTTCGGGCGCCAACGTGTGGGCCGCCCATCATGTGGTGGAGGTTCTCGGGTTCGGCCCCAGAGTCGTGACGGTCCTTCCGGACCGGGCCGAGCGGTATTTCAGCACGGCCCTGCTCTGAGACTCAGGTGGGGACCAGGTCATCAAGCTTGCTGGTCCGGGCCTTCTCGATCTTCTCGTTCAGGGTGTCCCCCAGGTCCACGCCGAGTTCCTGCATCCGCTTCTTGGCCCAGAGCCCGATGTTCCGGTCGTCCCTGTAATAGCTCTCGTCCGGCCTCTTGCGCGTGTCGAGTTCCCTCAACCGGCTTGCCTCGGTCTTGTGAAGGGCAAAGCCCGACAAGAGGCGCCGCATCCGGTCCGAGCCGCAATGGGGGCACCGGACCGGCTCGTCCCGGTCCTTCAGGCGCACCAAGAGCGAACTTTTCCTCCCGCACCCCTGGCAGGCATACTCATAGATAGGCATCGATCTCTTCCCAGCCCTGAGGTTGGACGATTCGTTCCATGGAAATTCTATCCGGCAGCCCTGCCGCAGACAAGGGCAGCTTCCGCAGGAAGTTCACGTTGACCGCGGCAAGAGCATCGTTCACGCGGTCGAGATCGAGAAGGGAAACCGTGGCCGCCTTCTCGGCGAACAGGCGGGCAGGCCCGTCGTGAACTTCGCATCCGCCGTGCACCTCCCACGAATCGCCTTCGCCCTCGGCTCTCACAAGAAAGGGAACGCCGTGGGTCCTGCACAGGACCGGACGCTCTGCATACAGCACGCACCCCCCCTCGACGAGAAGACTGCAGAACGGCCCGGCCGGGCCTCTTCCGCTCCGGACGCGCGACTTCGTCTCGGCCGGCAGGGCAAGAAAGGCCCGCCTGAGGCGGAAGGCCTCCACAGGGAACAGGGCCAGGTCGGGCCGGCAGCAGACCGCGCAACCCGGCGGGCAGGGAGGCTTCCGGATTCCGTCGAGGAAGCGGTCGATCCAGCCGATCAGCTTTTCGTATTCGGCAAACACGGCCGCGTTCTCCCGTAGCACAGGCCGACCTTGCGCCGGACCTCGTCCAGGGTCCGCACGGCCACCTGCCGTGCCCGGTCCGCCCCTTCACGCAGGATCCTGTCGAGCCTGTCCGGATCCTCCAGCAGAGCGGCCCTCTTCTCCCGGTACGGGGCGAAGAAGCGCCAGATCCTCTCCACCAGATCCTTCTTGACGTCGCTGTAGCGGAGCCCTCCGGCCCGATACCTGGCGGCCAGGTCCGCCCTCTCTTCCGGCCGGAGAAACAAGGACGCGATCGCGAACAGATTGCACCGGTCCGGGTCTTTCGGCGCCTCGACCGGGGTCGAGTCCGTCACGATCCCCATGACCTGCCTGCGCAGGGTTTCCCGATCCGAGAAGATCTCGATCGTGTTTCCGTAAGACTTGCTCATCTTCTGTCCGTCCGTGCCCGGGATGACCGCCAGGTCGTCGTCGATCTCGGCTTCGGGCACCGTAAAGGTCTCCCCATACAGAAGATTGAACTTGACCGCGATGTCCCGCGTCACCTCCAGGTGCTGCTTCTGGTCCTGCCCCACGGGAACGCGGTCGGACTGAAACAGGAGGATGTCCGCCGCCATGAGGACCGGGTAGGAGAACAGGCCGTGATTGGGTTGAATCCCCTTGGAGACCTTGTCCTTGTAAGAGTGGCAGCGTTCCAGGAGAGCCACGGGCGTCACGTTCGAAAGGATCCAGGTAAGCTCGGTCACCTCTCCCACGTCGGACTGAACCCAGAAAACGGATTTGGCCGGGTCGAGCCCCAGGGCCAGAAAGCTCGCGGCAGCGTCCCGCGTATTGGCCGCCAGCCGTTCTCCCTCGGGCTGGGACGTCAGAGCGTGCAGGTTCGCGATAAAGGCGAACAGCTCCTGCTCCTCCTGATAGGCGATCATCTTCTTCATCATGGCAAAGTAATTGCCGATGTGAAAGGATCCAGAAGGCTGAATGCCGGACAGAATGCGCATCCTCAGGAAACCTCCTTCCCGTGTGCCCGCGCCGAGTCGACAGCCCCGAGGGCGGGACGAAAGCGGATTTCATTATATTTTCCGGCAGGCCCGGCTTCAAGACGAAGGCTGGACTCTTGCGGCCCGGGCAGGCATCACTCCACGGGCCTGCCGAAGGCCTGGCGGGCTTCTTCGTACAACCGGCCGGGATCTCCGTGGTACTTGGGCGAGAAATGAAACAGAACGAGCCTCGACACGCCGGCCATGCGCGCAAGCATGCCCGCCTGCCGGGCCGTCAGGTGACGGCGCTCCCGTGCCCGGTCCCGGTCCTGTTCCGAAAAAGCGGCCTCGCAGAAAAACAGGTCTGCCCCCCGGGCGAGGTCCACGATTCTCTCCACGTTCGTGTCGCTGAAGGCGGCGTCCGTCACATAGGCGATCTTCTGGCCCCGGGTGACGCGGATCACCTCCTTTCGGAGAAGCCCGATCGGCACCTTTCGCGTCTCCCGCCCGGCTGCCGATGCAGCGGGCACCGAGATCTCGGCGTCGTCCTGCCAACCGTCTCTGAGCATTTCCTTCAGATCCCGGATCCAGGGGCCAACCCGAAGCCCCAGGGCATCGAGTCGCACCTTGTCCACATTGAGGTGCTGTTTCTCCTCCAGGGCATAAGCCAAGCAAGGAATGTCGTGCTCAAGCAGAACCGCTCGAATTCGAAGGCCCGGCTCGTCCAAGATCACACCTTCGTCCTTGAGGGGCTCCGGTGGCTCCAGCTCCTGCCGGGCAAAGGCCTCCCGGCAGGCAAACCCGGCGGCTTCGAGCGGCTCGGAACCCACTTCCCGGGCCTCCAGGCGGAAGTCATAGGGATAGTTCCGGACCAGGTTCCAGCTGTATCCCCTGAGCTTCCCCTCCACGTTCGACACGAACCCCGGAGGCCCGAACAGTACAAGACGGCTCGCTCTTCCCAGGTGAAGCCTGAGCAGCTGGTCGAACCCGATGAAGTGATCGACGTGGGCGTGGGAAACGAAGACGTGCGTGATCTTGAGCAGACTTCTCGGGCTGAGCGGGGCCAGATCCCCCAGGTCGAAAAGGACGGCTCGCCGTTCGTACTTGAAAGGGGCGTAGACGGCCGGATCCCCCAGGGGGCCGTTCACGAGACGGGGCAGGATGTCCGGTCGCATCCCGGGGCTCCTCGGCAGGAAGACGCGCCCTCCAGGATGGCCCGGCAGGATCGGGCGCGAGGCCCGGGCCGGCCGAGCCGGACCTGAAGGAAGGCCGGCGATGAATTATGTGTCTTGAAGGGCTCTTATTCAACACCTATAATGGCTGCAATTTTCCGCCTTCTCTTTCCGAAAGAACCCTCGCCCGGAGGACGCCCATGCTGTACAAAGACCTCGAAGCTCTCCAGAACGACCTGAGAGGATCCACGCGGCTGGACGACAGCGGCATCCAGTTCACAGACTTCGGCGCGTTCCGCGACGCCGTGCTGGACCGGCTTGTCTACAATGCGGTCTTTCACACGGACCCCATGCTCCGACAGGCTTCGAACTGGCTCGTGTGGGCCGCCAGCCAGGCAGCCGGCGCCGTCTCTTCGAGCATCGATGGCCTCTACCGCGCCGCCGGCAAGGGCAAGTATGCAAACCGGACGGTACCGGCCTTCAACCTGAGAGGCCTTACCTACCACACCGCCCAGGCGGCCTTCCGGGCTGCCAAGAGGCTCGGCGCGGGAGCCTTCATTTTTGAAATCGCGCGAAGCGAAATCGGCTACACGGAGCAGCGACCCGAGGAGTACGCCACGTGCGTGCTGGGCGCCGCGTTGAAGACCGGTTTCCAGGGGCCGGTCTTTCTCCAGGGGGACCATTTCCAGATCAGCGCGAAGAAATACGCCGACAATCCTGACAAGGAACTCGGCGCGGTCCAGGATCTCACCGCAGAGGCGATCCGGGCCGGGTTTTTCAACATCGACATCGACACCTCGACCCTTGTCAACATCACGCTGCCCACGGTGCGGGAGCAGCAGGCCCTGAACAGCTCCTTGAGCGCCCAAATGACCCGCTACATCCGCAAGCTCCAGCCAAAAGGCGTCACCATCTCCGTCGGCGGTGAGATCGGCGAGGTCGGGAAAAAGAACAGCACCGTCGAAGAACTGCGGGCCTACATGGACCAGTACCTCGAGGCCCTCGGGGAAAAGACCAAAGGCATTTCCAAGATCAGTGTTCAGACCGGAACCACCCATGGGGGCGTCCCGCTGCCGGACGGAAGGGTCGCCGAGGTGAAGCTCGATTTCAAGACCCTCGAGGACCTATCACGGGTCGCCCGGGAAGAGTACGGCCTGGCCGGTGCGGTCCAGCACGGCGCCTCCACCCTGCCGGACGAAGCCTTCCACCGGTTTCCCGAGGTGGGAACCGCCGAGGTCCACCTGGCCACCGGCTTCCAGAACCTCTTGTACGAGCACCCGGCGTTCCCGGAGGAACTCAGAAGGTCCATCTACCAGTACCTCAAGGACAAGCACCGAGACGAGTGGAAACAGGGCCAGACCGAAGAACAGTTCCTCTACCAGACCCGCAAGAAGGCTTTCGGGCCCTTCAAGAAGCAGATGTGGGACCTTCCGAAAGAGGACATCGATCGGATCGGTCAATCCCTGGAGGAGAAGTTCGCTTTCCTGTTCGAGAAACTCAACGTGACCCGGACCGCGGAGCTTGTTGCCGCACACGTCAAGGCCGTCAAGGTGCCGAGGCGCAGGCCCTTCTGAAGAAACGGCGCTGGACCGGACGCCCGGAGACCCGGCCCGCGGCGGTCCCTTACACGAACCTGTCCCGGGGCAGGTCGCGCATGCTCACCTCGAGTTCCCGGGATTTCTCTTCCGAGCCCGGCCTGCCGAGGAGGGCAAACACGTTCTGCTTGTAGGCCTCGACGCCCGGCTGGTCAAAGGGGTTCACGCCGAGCAGATAGCCCGACAGACCGCAGGCCTTCTCAAAGAAGTACAGAAGCTGGCCCAAGTAGTAGGCGTTCAGCCGGGGCACTTCAACGCTGAAGATCGGGACGCCGCCCTGGTGGTGGGCGATCCGGGTCCCGGCGCAGGCCTTTTGCTGGATTTCGGTCCAGGGCCTGCCAGCGAGGTACTCGAGGCCGTCTTGCACGTCCGGGTCTTCAGGCACCCGAAGGGAACCTTCCTCCTCGCGGATGTGCACAAGGGTCTCGAAAATGGTGCGTGGGCCCTGCTGAATCCACTGCCCCAGAGAATGCAGGTCGGTCGTGAAGACCGCAGAAGCGGGGAAGATCCCCTTTCCCTCCTTGCCCTCGCTCTCGCCGTAAAGCTGCTTCCACCATTCGGCCAGAGTCTGGAGCCGGGGCTCGTAGGTGACCAGAATCTCCGTGGGGTAGCCCTTGGAGGCCAGCAGGTTTCTGCCGGCAGCATAGAGAGCTGCGGGATTCTCAAAGATCCCCGGAAGCGAGCAGGGGCTCATCATGCTTCGGGCTCCTGCCAGGAGATCCTCGATGGAAACCCCGGAAACGGCCACCGGGAGGAGGCCCACCGGAGTCAGGACAGAGTATCGACCGCCCACATCGTCCGGAATGACAAAGGTGCGGTATCCCTCTTGCTCCGACAATCGCCTGAGGGCTCCCCTGGCAGCGTCCGTGGTGCTCAGGATTCTTCGAGCAGCCCCCTTCCTGCCGTACCGCTCCACGAGAAGGCGCCTTAAGAGACGGAAGGCCAGGCCGGGTTCCGTAGTTGTTCCAGATTTGGAAATTACATTTACATACAGACTCTTACGACCAATAACTTCAACCAGATCCTCAAGATATTTCGCGCTCAGGTTCTGGCCGGCAAAGAGAATCCACGGGCCGCGGCGGCCCGCTGCCCCGTTTCCGGACTGAGCGAGCGGGAAAGACGGACCCAGAGCCTCGATCACGGCCTTCGCGCCAAGGTACGACCCTCCGATCCCGATCACGACAAAGACTTCGGCCTCCTGCCTGATCTCATCGGACACCTCGCGGATCCGGCGGATCTCTTCGGGCCGGGTGCGGACGGGCAAGGTCAACCATCCCAGAAAATCCGAGCCTGGGCCTCTGCCGGACTCCAGGTCCTCAAGGGCCTTGCGGGCCAGAGGCTCCATCCGAAGCCAATCCTCATCGGCCAAAAACGGAAAAACCGTCCCGTAGTCCAAGCGAATTCTTTCTTCCAAGATTTCCTCCCCGTTCTGCCGGGTCCCGGTGCTCGTGCGGCTCCTGACGGAAGCTCAAGTTGTGTTTTCATTTTACCGAAAATAAAATTTATGGGTAAAGCCGTCCCGGACAGGAAGGAGCCCCCTTTGGATATTCGACAGACCATCGACAAGGCCCTGCAGTCGTTTTCGGAATCTGTCCTGGTGTATCTGGGCACCGGGATTCTGGTTTCTCTCCTCAGCGGTCTGACCCTGGGGCTTCTCGCCGGCCCCCTGATGGGCGGCTTCATGCACATGGCCCTGCAGCACATCCGGACCGGCCGCCAGCCGCAAGTGGGAGATCTGGCCTACGGGTTTCAGGAATTCGGCAACCTCTTCTTTTACATCGTTGTGCTCCTGCTCACGCTTCTCGGATTCCTGCTGTTCATTCTTCCCGGCGTGGTCCTGACGACGTGGTGGATGTACGCCATCGTTCTTATGGCGGACAGGGGCATGGGATTCCGCGAGGCGATGCGGCAAAGCAAGGCCCGGGTGACGGAATCCGGCGGATTTTCCTCCCGTCTGGGGTTTGTTGTGCTCGTTTTCCTTCTGCCGCCTCTTGTCGTGCATGTTCTTTCCGCCCTGTTTCCACCCGCGGGTATCCTGAATCTCGTCCTGTTTCCTCTCCAGGCCCTGGCTCTCGTCCATGCCTACGAAGCCGATTTCGGCCGTCCAGACCGGATGGTCTCTGTCCAATAGCTCCGAGAGGCAGCCTTTGCCAGAAAGGGAAAACCTCATGAAACGACGCCTGCAGCAGAGTGTCCTCGTTCTTCTCCTCCTCCTCGGGCTGGCAGCCGAAAGCCGGGCCGGCAGATCCCTGGATCAGATCCGCGAAGAAATCCGCGCCAACGGGTGGAACTTCTCGGTCGACCGCAACTGGGTGTACGATCTTCCGGAGGAAGCCAAACAGCGGCTCTTCAAGGAGCGGTGGATCGGATGGCGAAAGCAGTTCCCTCTGTATCAGGGTCCTGTGCTATCCAGAGCAGACCTGCCGGCAGCCTTCGACTGGAGAAACGTGAACGGCCACAGCTACGTGGGCCCGGTCCGGAACCAGGGGGCCTGCGGGTCCTGCTACGCCTTTGCCGCCGTGGGCGTCCTGGAGAGCGCCTTCCGCATCGCCGAAGAGCTGCCGGACACCGACGTGAACCTGTCGGAATCCTATCTCATGTTCTGCCTCTCAAGCCACTACGACGGGTTCTACGGCTGCGAAGGCGCCTCCTACGACTACGACGAGCTGCAGGCCCTCGTGGATTACGGCGTGGTCGAGGAGGCCTGCTTCCCCTACGACCAGGGAAGAACCACGAACTGCGGAGCGGCATGCAGTTCCCCCAGCATGCAGGTCAGGCTCTCAAGCTGGGGCCGAATCCCCTGCAACGACGTGGAGGCCATCAAGAGCGCCATCCTCACCTACGGCCCGGTCGATGCGGCCGTGATGGCGACGGACGCTTTTTCCGCCTACAGCGGAGGTGTCTACAATGACCTCAACCAGACCTGCCCGAGCAGTCCGTGCTATTTCACGCCCACCAACCACGCCGTGGTCCTCGTGGGATGGGACGATGCGGACCAGGCCTGGATCCTGCGCAACAGCTGGGGGCCGGACTGGGGCGAGGGAGGGTACATGAGGATCTCCTACCGGGCTGCCCGCGTGGCCTGTGAAGTCACGTACGGCGCTTATTCGGCCCAGGCGCCCTTTCAGCTTCTCAAACCGGCCAACGGACAGTCCCTGGCCAGCGCGCCCACCCTGTACTGGACCAAAGGGCCTTACGACTTGTTCGTGGCCATTGTGTTTCTGCCCCTGTACGGAAGGAGCGGCTACACGACCGTTCCCCTGGGGTGGACCCGCGAGAATCTCGCGCCGTTCCCGTCGGGACTCTGGACCTACACCCGATCCGGAGTCTGGTCCGGGTGGATGGTCCTGGGGGTGGACACAGACACCTACGACCACGACACGGCAGGCCCCCAGTTCTTCATGAAGGCCCAGTGAGGAAGTTCCGGAAAACCGTCCCGACGCCGGCCTGCCGGCCTGCCGCCCTCAGGAGCCGGCGGGCGTCCTTGCGCGGCCGGGCTTCCTTCCGAGGAAGTGAACCACACATTCCTGCCTGAAGCGGCAATGAGAATTCGGAGAGGTACAGGCGCATCGCGGAGAGTCTGCCTCGGTGCCGCAGCACCGGGAGCAATACCCGACGCCGAACTTCTGGCAGACGGCTACGGCCGTTTCCTGGGGGTGGTATCGGCACTTCATGGGTTGGGCTCTCCCGAGCGGGAGCCGATCTGCGTCGGGCAATCCCTCTGCGCCTTTTTCCTTTACGATCCGGTTGGGCCGGGAAAAGTTACTCTCCCGAGGAGCGAGCCGTCATGAAGTCCAGAGTCGTGGTTCTCGGGGCAGGCGTCGGCGGGGCTGCCTGTGCCGCCCTGCTCGCCCGGTCCGGCCACGAAGTCAGCGTGCTGGAGGCTCACCCCTACCCCGGAGGCCGATGCGCATCCTTTGAGCAAGACGGGTTCCGTTTCGATTTCGGCGTTCACATGTTCAGCCGGGGAGAAAAGGGTCCCCATGGCGATGTCTGCCGCAGGATCGGCGCAGGCCTTCCCTGGGTTCTCAGGGATCCTCCCTGCAGGGTGACAGGAGGCGCGGGATGGGACTTCCCTCTGGACATCACGCCGCTTTCCCGAAGGATCTGTCTGGCCCGCCGGCTGGGCGTGCGAGCCCGCAACCTGTCAGGGGCCTATCGCTTGTTCCGGCTTCTGATGAGCGCCCGCCGGGCCGAGGAGCACGACCCTCTGACCCTCCAAGCCCTGGCCTTGCGCTATACGGACGACGAGAATTTCCACCGCTTCCTCACCTGCCTCGCCCAGCTCTATTTCGCTCTTTCCTACGAGGAGGCCTCGGCAGGCGAATTCATCTGGTCCTTCTCCCGGATGTTCCGGGACGCCAGTTTCGGCTACCCGGCAGGGGGCGCCGGCGCCATCCCCGCCTGCTTCCTCGAAGGATTGAAACGGTCCGGCGGCAGAGTGTTCTACGGGCAGGCGGCAAGGCGGATCCGGGTCGAAGCCGGAGCGGTTCGAGCCGTGGAGACTGGATCGGACGTGTTCCCGGCCGATTGGGTTGTGTCGAGCGCTGGTCTTCTGCGCAGCCTCGAGCTTGCGGGCAGGGAGCACTTCCCCGAGGCGTACGTCCGCAGGGCCGAGGAGGCCAGAAGCTCCAACGCGTACGTCACGATCAAGTACGGCCTTGGCCGCAGGGTGGTTCCCCATCCGGTCGTGTTCCACATCCCGGAGCTGCCCGCGGAAGAAATGTTCCGCCATCTCAAGGAAAAGCGTGCTCCCCGGGATCCCTTCCTCTTCATGCCGGTGCCTACGGAGTGGGACCCATCGCTCGCCCCCTCAGGCTGCCAGATCGTCATCGCCGGGACCCCGGCGCCCGCCGGGGCGTCTGCCGAACTCTGCGAGGCCATTCTGGACGCCGTGCACGCGCGGGTCTGCGATCTGTTCCCCGGGATCGAGTCAGCCATCGTCCATCAAGTCAGGTCCACTCGAGCCGATGTCACGGCCATGACGGCCCATCCGGAGGGCGAGGCCATCGGGCTGGCCCAGACTCCGGACCAGGTCGGCTCCAGGAGACCGGGGCTCGAAACCCCCGTGCGAGGGCTTTTCCTTGTGGGCGCGGACGCCGGAGCCCGGGGAATCGGCACGGAGATGGCTGCTGCAAGCGCTCTCCGGCTCACCGACCTGCTTGCGTCCCGGTCCGGACTGAATTGATCCAGGTCAAGGATCTCCCCCCGGACGCCTCCTATGATCTTCCATCAGGGTGACTCTGCGGGCGAGGGGAACGGGCCGCCAGGTCCTCTTGCCTCGAACCCGGTCTGTGTCCTCGGAATGTGCGCCCCGGGAGAGGAGGAAATCGTGCCTACAGGAAAGCGATCCACCACGGAAGCCCATCGTCGCCCACAAAAAGGGAAACGTTTTTTTCTCTGGGTGGGCCTTGTGACTGCCTCGGTTCTCGTCTCCCTTCCTTTTTGGGTCCACTTTGCCTTCTCCCTCCCCCCGGAAAGAGCCTGCGTTTCCTGTCACGAAATGAGAGCCTCGGTCACCCGGTGGCAGGAATCCGGCTCGGCCGCCCAGCACAGCCGGTGCGCGGATTGCCACTTTGATCCCGGCCTCGCGGGCCTCTGGCAGAGGAACCGTATCGCCCTAGCCGGCCTGAAGGCACACTGGGACCGGCGGAACGGGGCTCCCCTGAAGGCCCGTCCAGAACCCCTGTTCTTCGAACCCGGCACGGAGCCGGGTTTCTATAGTTCGGTCCCCAATCATCGGTGCTTCCAGTGCAAGCAGATCCCGGGGCACAGTCCTCTCGAGCAACAGATGAGCCACCGGGTCCTCATCGACTTCCCGGCCGATCAGCCCTGCAAGGACTGCCACAACCACGACATGCGCAATGGGCAGAGGTTCTACGAGAAGATCCTGTCTGAGGAGGACACCAAGGCAGCCGACATCCTTCCGGTCCGCGACAGGGCAGAAGCCGGCGATCAGCCCGGAGAAGCCGCCGGGGGGTAAAAGGACGGGCCGGGCGCTCCCCTGAGAGCAAGGAGCCTCCTGGGGACGGAGGGCCGGAGAGCGGGAAGAACCGGGGAAACAGGCTGGGAGAACGCTGCCCTCAAAGGGCGCCGATTTTTTTCAAGTGGACCAGCAGGCAGCTCATGGCTGCCGGCGTGACCCCGGAGATTCGGGAAGCCTGTCCGAGGTTTGTGGGCCGCACGCGGTCCAGCTTCTCCTGGACTTCCCGCGACAGTCCCTGAAGGGCCCGAAAATCGAACCCGGACGGGATCGGCACGTTCTCGAACCTGCTGAAACGCTCGACCTCCTCCATCTCGCGCCGGATGTAGCTCTCGTATTTCACCTGGATCTCGACCTCCTCCCGGACGGCCCGATCGAACGTCTCCAGGGGGACGCCCAGGGGCCCCAGGCGGTCCAGGTCCACCTCGGGTCTTCGAAGGAGCTGCTTCAGGTCCGTGGGCTGCCGCAGGGGTTCCAGGCCGAGGTCGCGGAGTCGCTGGTTGGTCGCGTGATCGGGCCTGAGCCGGGTTTCTTCCAGCATCCGGAGGAGGCGCTGGATCTCGAGCTTTTTTTTCTTGCACTTCTCGTAAAGGTGCCTCGGCAGCAGGCCCCTGTCGTAGCCCTTCTCGCACAGACGCAGGTCCGCGTTGTCTTCCCGCAGGAGGAGCCGATACTCTGCCCGGGAGGTGAACATCCGGTATGGCTCGGTCGTGCCTTGGGTAACCAGGTCGTCCACCAGCACCCCGATATAGGCCTCTGCCCGGCCGAGCACGAGAGGCGGCTCTGCCCGCAGCCCGGCCACCGCGTTGATTCCGGCCAGAATCCCTTGAGCCGCGGCCTCCTCGTACCCCGAGGTCCCGTTGATCTGGCCGGCCATGAACAGCCCGGGAATCGCCCGGACTTCCAGGGAGGGATCGAGCTGGGTGGGATCGCAGAAGTCGTATTCCACGGCGTATCCGGGTCTGAGGATCTCCACCTTCTCCAGGCCCGGAATGGTCCGCAGCATCTTGAGCTGTATGTCCACCGGAAGACTCGTGGCCAGGCCGTTCGGGTAGATCTCCTTCGTCTCCCGCCCCTCCGGCTCCAAGAAGATCTGATGGCGCGGCTTTTCCGAAAACCGCACGACTTTGTCCTCGATCGAGGGGCAGTATCGGGGCCCGATGCCCTTGATCACGCCCGTGTACAAGGGAGAACGATCCAGGCCCGACCGGATGGCCTCGTGGGTCTGCTCGTTCGTATAGGTGATGTGGCAGGGGACCTGAGGCTGCGTGATTCGGTCCGTCCAGAGAGAAAAGGGCTTGGGATCCTCGTCGCCCCACTGGACCTCCAGACCCGAGAAGTCGATCGTGCGGCCGTGTAGCCGGGGCATAGTTCCTGTCTTCAGTCGGCCCAGGCGGAGGCCCAGGGATTCGAGGCACTCCGAAAGTCCTCGGGCGCAAATGTCCCCGGCCCGGCCCCCCTCCTGCCTCGTGAGACCAATGTGCATGAGACCCCGCAGAAAGGTCCCGGTTGTCACCACCACCGCACGGGACCGGAAGCGAGCGCCGTACTGCACCTCCACACCGCAGGCCCGCCCCCGCTCCACGAGAATCCGCTCCACGATGCCCTGGCGCAGATGGAGCCCTTCCTGCCCCTCCAGAGCCTGTTTCATGCACCGCCGGTACAGGTCCCGGTCCGCCTGGGCGCGGGAGGATCGGACCGCGGGCCCCTTCCTGCGGTTGAGGACCCGGAACTGGATTCCCGCTTGGTCAATGCACCTGCCCATCTGGCCGCCAAGGGCATCGATCTCCCGAACGAGCTGCCCCTTGGCGACGCCCCCGATCGCCGGGTTGCACGACATGTAGCCGACCCAGTCGAGGTTGGCGGCCACCACGAGCACCGAGGCGCCCATGCGGGCCGCGGCCAGAGCGGCTTCGCAGCCCGCATGCCCGGCGCCCACCACGATGACATCGTAGGTTTCCTGCTGCTCGACCACGGGGAGGGCCCTCTCCTGAGGAAGTCTCACTTGCCGATGCAAAAGGAGGAAAAAATCCTGTCGAGGATGTCGGCCGGCGTGGTTTCCCCCAGCAGTTCGGCCAGGGCGCCCAGAGCCATCCGGAGATCCGAAGCCAGCATATCCCCGGCCGGAGCCGTCCTGGCCGCCGCATCACGGGCGTCGGCCAAATGGCGCCGGCAGGCCTCGAGCGCGTTCCGGTGCCGCAGGCTGGTCACCACGACTCTGCAATCGAGATCCATGTTCCGCGAGACGAGCCTTCCGGCCATGGCTTCTCTGAGCCGGTCCACGCCTTCGCCGTGAAGGGCGGAGACGGCAACACAACGAGCGGGCCCCATGCGCTCGATCAGTCCTCGGACCGTCTCGGGTTCAACGAGGTCAATCTTGTTGAGGACCAAGAGCTTCCCCTGCGCCTCCTCCAGGGCGGCGGCGTTGCACGGTACCCCCCCCGCATCCGGGGCCGAGGCGTCGACCACGTGGAGGACAAGATCCGCTTCCTCGATCTTCTGACGAGCCAGATCGACACCGAGAGCCTCGATCGCCTCCGCCGGATCCCGGAGGCCCGCCGTGTCTACCAGACGAACCGGGATCCCGCCGATCAGGAGATCCTCCTCCAGGTAGTCGCGGGTCGTGCCTGGCAGGGGGCTCACGATGGCGCGATCCCTGCCCACCAGGGCGTTGAGGAGAGTGGACTTGCCGACATTCGGTGCGCCGCAAATCACCGCCGTGACGCCGTCCCGATAAAGATGCGCCTCCTCATAGGTGGACAGCAGGTCCTCGATCGAGGCGATCCAGGCGCCGATGCGGATGCGGACCTCCTCGAATGCCGGGCATGGAACGTCCTCCTCCGGGAAATCCAGCCACGCCTCGATTTCCGCGAGCATCGACCGGATGCCTTCCTGAAGGCTTCGCACCTGAGCGGACAGGCGGCCTGAGAGCTGGCTCTGGGCAAATCGAAGGGCCGAACGGCTCTTGGCCTCGATGACGTCCAGGACCGCCTCGGCCTGGGCGAGATCGATCCGGCCGTTGAGAAAGGCCCTGCGGGTGAACTCGCCCGGCCCGGCCAGTCGCGCTCCCTGCTCCAGAACGCTCTCCAGAATCCTGCTAACGGCCAGAGGACCGCCGTGGCAGTGGATCTCCACCATGTCTTCGCGGGTGTAGGTGTTCGGGGCCCGCATCCAGGCGAGCAGCACCTCGTCGATGGGCGCTTCCGCGCCCGGCGGCAGAATGTGGCCGTAATGAAGCGTGTGGGACTTGAACTCGTCTCGGGGCTTCTTGGGTCGGAAAAGCGTCCTGGCGATCCGTTCGGAGCCGGGCCCTGAGATCCGGACAATGCCGATCCCGCCCACCCCGTACGGGGTGGAAACGGCCGCGATGGTGTCGCCTTCAAGCGGCAGAACCGGAATCCTCATTCCGCTTCGGCCTCGACGCGTCCAGGGGCTGGATCACCAGCTTTCGCAGCTCGCCCTTGCCCACGCTCTTGGGCTCCAGCGCCTGGTCGTTCTTGAGCGTAAGGTGGACGATCCGGCGGTCGTGGGCGTTCATGGCCTCGATCGTGATCGGCTTCCTCTTCTTCTTCGCCTTCTCGCCCAGCCGGATCGCCATGTTTCGAAGGGACTGTTCCCTGCGGTGCCGGTAGGCCTCCATGTCCACCTCGATCCGCTTCCCGCCTTCGGGACTCCGGTTGACCATCTTGTTCACGAGGTACTGCAGGGCATCCAGGGTCTGCCCGCGCTTGCCGATGAGCAGCCCCGTCTTGTCCCCCTCGATTTCCAGCAAGATCCGTTCGTCCGTTTCCTCCCGGATATGGACCCGGGCCTGGTCGGAGAGCCACCCGAGCAGCTCCTGAAGAACCTTGCGGGCCTCTTCGGCGCACGGGCTGGGCTCGAGCACTTCGGAGACGGCCGCCTGGCTCGGCCCGGCATCTTTCCCCTCCTGTGCCTTTGCCGCCCTCTCCTCGGCTTCTTCTTGTTCCTGGAGCGAGCGGATCTCCCGCTTGGACCAGGCCCGGATCTTGACCTTGCGACTTCCCATGAGACCGAAGAAACTCCGGGAACCGTCCGAGAGAATTTCTATGCCGATGTCCGCCACCGGCACGCCGAGTTGTTTGGCCGCCTTTCCGACCGCGTCTTCCCTGGTTTTGCCCTCGACTTCCACGAATCGCATGGACGCCTCCAAGATCGAATTACTTGCTCCGGGCCTGGGATACATATTGCTGGCCGATGGAGAGGATGTTGTTTACCAGCCAGTACAGAACGAGCCCGGAAGGAAACTGCAGGAACATGACGGTAAAGATGAGAGGCATGAAGGCCATGATTTTTTGCTGGTTCGGATCCCCCATGGCGGGCGTCATCTTCTGCTGCAGGTACATGGTGGCGCCCATGATGATGGGGGTGATATAGCAGGGATCCTTCTCGGACAGATCCTGGATCCAGAGAAAGAACGGCGCCTGCCGCAGCTCGATGGAGTTCAGCAGGGCCTTGTAGAGAGCGAAAAAAACGGGAATCTGCAGAAGCATGGGCCAGCAGCCGCTCAGCGGGTTGATCTTGTGGGTGCGGTAGAAGTCCATCATCTCCCGGTTCAGCCGCTCCCGGTCTCCCTTGTACTTCTCCCGAAGGGCCTGGAGCTTGGGCTGCAGTTTCTGCATTTCCTTCATGGCGTGGAACTGCTTGCGGGTAAGAGGATGGAACAGGATCTTGATCACGACCGTCAGGAGGATGATCGCCACGCCGTAGTTGTGGGTGAACCGGTTGAAGAACTTGAGCACCACGAGCAGGGGACGGGCGATGAAGCCGAACCAGCCCAGGTCGATGGACTCCTCGAGAGCGTGGCCGGCACTCTTGAGCACATCCAGGTCCTTGGGACCCACGTACAGCCCGTAGGAGAACCTTGCCGTCTCGCCCTCCAGATGATCCTGGACATTGTAGATGAGGCTCGAGACGAACAGGCCTTCCCCCTCGCCGGACGGGGAGTCCGACATCTCGACCTTGACGCTTGAAATCGGGCTGTTCATGGGGATCAGGCAGGCAAGGAAGTACTTGTCCGAGAATCCCTGCCACTGCACCCTTCCGGGGTAGTACCGCGTCTCTTTCGCCTTGAGCTCCTTTTCTTTCTTCAAGTGCCCGTCCACAAGACCCATGAAACCGGAAAACGTGTAGCGGTCGCGCCGTTCCGAGCCGATCCTTTCGGTCAGGGCGAGACCGGCCCCTGCGTTCTGCAGCGAGGCGTCGATCCCCGAGATCTCGATCTCCAGGCCGACCAGGTAGCTCGCCGGCGTAAACGTGTAGGTTCTGCGAATCGTCCGCCCCAGAGGGTCTCGGCCGGAGAAGACGAGGCTGTCCGGATGGTCTCCTCCGTGGAGCACCAGAGCCGGCCTGTCCGGCTCGAGCCTTTCCCGGAGCGGAATCCGCTCCTTTCCGGTGGAGAATTCGAGTCCGAGGGGAGATTCCTCCGGACCGGCGATATGAAGCGCCTCCACCCATCTGGCCTCCGGGGGGACAGGGGTCTCGTCTTTCCCCGAGGCGCCCAGGAGCTTCAAAACGCCGCACCGGGAGGCCGGACGGTCCTCGTACTTCTTGAGCCGCCAGCTCAGAGGCCTGCCCGTATGGGAGCAGAACACAGCCCGGTAGAGATCCGTGTCGACCACGATCTCCCTGCAAGGCGGCTGTCGCTCCCATTGCTCCGTTCCGGCCGTGGCCGGAGTTCTCTCGCCCGAAAGGGCAGGGGGCGGGGGCTCCTGGGCCGGCTCCATCGACCGGACCGGAGCCCGCTCTTCGGTCGGCGCACTCTGGTCCGGCGGCGCCATGCGGGATTTTTCATATTTCTCCAGGTAAGCCTGATAGACCATGAGGATGAGGAAGCAGAGGGCCACCGCCAGGAGAAAGCGTTTTTCCATTCCGAAGCCTCATTCCCACCGTGCCCGTCTCTGCCGGGAAAAGGCCGGACCGCCTCAACCAGGCAGGGGTGCCCTCTGGGGGCCCGACCCGGTCAGGGCACAGGATCGTATCCGCCCGGGTTGTAGGGATGGCACCGGAGCAGGCGCCGGGCCGCCAGCCATGTTCCCTTGGCAGGGCCGTATTTCTCGACAGCCTGGATCGCGTAAGAAGAACAGGAAGGGTAAAACCTGCAAGCCGGAGGAAGGCACGGAGACAGCCATCTCCTGTACGCTCTCAGAATCAGGACGAGAAGCGCCTTCAGCACGACTCCGGTTCTCCCGATCCTGGTGTCTTCTCCCGCCAGGGCCCGGGCTTTGTGAAGCGATCCAGATCCTGGCAGATCAGGCGATAGGAAAGGTCCGGGATCCCCTTCTTGGCGATGATCACGATGTCGGCAGACCGGGGCAAGAAGGGCCTGTGAAGTCTGAAGAACTCCCGGAGTCTCCTCTTCAGGAAATTCCTCCGGACCGCCTTGCCGATCTTCCGGCTGACCGTGATCCCCAGGCGGGTCCTGCCCTGCCGGTTCGGACGAACGAACACAAGAAAAAAACGCGTCGAGAATCTCTTGCCCTTTCGGGTGACCGCCAAGTACTCGGAGCGCAGCAGGATCCGATCTCGCTTGGGAAAACCGAAGTCCCGCCGCTCAGGTTCGTTGGAACAAGAACGGTCTCTCATCCGATGTGCAGGGTCCTTCTGCAACGTGCGGGACGAGGCCTTCTCACGGAACCAGCTTCCTGCGGCCTTTCCGCCTGCGGCGGCTGAGGACTTTCCGTCCTCCCCGCGTCTCCATGCGGGCGCGAAATCCGTGGGTTCTCTTCCGCCGGGTATTGCTGGGCTGATAGGTGCGCTTCATGGCGGTCCTCCGTGGGAAAGCAGGACGCACCGGAACCCTGTCGCCAGGATTCAGATCTTCGGTTCGTTTCTGGATTCCGGACTGAAAACGAGCCCCGCGCGCTTGCGGGGAAGGCAGGCCGATTGCACTTTACCCAACTGTGAATCCGATTGCGCGATGGCCTGCGTGCCAAGGAACCATAAATCCGCGAAATTGTCAAGCTTTCACCCGGCCGCTTTCACCCGGCCGAGGGCTCCCTCTCCAGGACAGAGACACCGGCGCCCCCGGGCACTACTGGCGGGCCACAAGCCCCGGAGGCTCCGTCTCGTGCAAGAACCCGAGGATCCCTTCCGCGATCCCCCTGGCAGCCTCTTCTCTGTAGGCCTCTCTCCTGAGCAGTCTTTCCTCCTGGGGATTTGTGATGAAGGAGACTTCCACGAGAATGCTCGGCATGCGGGCGCCCATGAGCACATAAAAGAGGTTGCCCTTCACCCCCAGATCGCGCGGGGCGGGCTGAAAACCCCGCAGCCCTTCCAGCAGGGAACGCTGGACACGTTGAGCCAGCGCATGGGACTCCATGACCTTCGCACTTTGCTCCAGATCGCGAAGGATCATTTGCAGGTCGCTCATTTTCTTGGGCGCCGTCCGGTTCTCGAATGCGGCGAGCCGGATCGCGGCCTTGTCCGTCGTATTGTCGAGATAGTAGGTCTCCAGGCCGGTCGCGTTCGAATTCGGGGCGGCATTGCAGTGAATCGACACAAACAGATCCGCTCCGCGCGCATTGGCAAACTGCGTTCTCTCTTCCAGGCTGAGGAAACGGTCCGATTCCCGGGTCAGGTGACAGACGACATTTGGGTCTTTCTTCAACAAGATCCGGCGGACCCTCTTGGCCACGTCCAGGGCAACGGCCTTCTCCTCCAAGCCCCGCGGGCCCATGGCGCCGGGATCGTGTCCGCCGTGTCCCGGGTCCAGGACGACGACCGGTCTTCGAACGGCGGGCCCGGATGCTGTCTCTCCTCGCTCCCGATCGGTTTCCTTGGGACGCGCGCTTGCCGGCTTGTGGTCCTTAAGCCTCCACACCTCCACAACGATTCTGTCCGGATCGGCGAGCCCGGAGACCTTGTAATCTCCCACTTCCCTCAGGTCCAAGACCAGACGGCTCGTTTTCGGGTCGAACCGTGCCGCGCGCACCCTCTCGACAGGTCCTTCCATCAGTTCGTAGGGACCCGCCAAAGAGGGAGGACAAACGGCGTCCTGCATGTCCACATAGATTCTGGGAGGCTTGCCGGCCTGAGGGTCTGCACCCAATCGTCCGATTTTGTAAGACACCCGGCGAGCCAGGTGGATCACGACCCGGGCGGAATCCGCATCGAAGGAGTAGGTGATGTCCTGAATCGAAGGCTGTCGCGCCTGTTCGCCCACGGCAGCCCAAGCCAAGCTCGCAATCGCACCCGATGCCACGAGCACGGGCAGAAGCAAGACCAAGAGGGCTTGCAGGGGGCGGCCGGCTCCTCGACAGCGGCAGACTCCCCTTTTGGGGCCCGAGGCCGGAGCGATTTCGCCCGCAACATCAGGAAGAGGGCCGCCGGCTTCTCCCAGGATCGCCTCGCCCATGTCTTCCTCCGGATTGGACCATGCTGGGTCCTGCAGAGCCGTCATCCTGCCCGGACCTTCGAACGAGAGCCGAAATCGGGACCAAGCGGATCCCTTTCTGAGAGAATGCGGCCAGCCCCTTGGACAGGGCATCCAGGGTTTCCGGAAAAGGATGCCCGATCCCCACGGCCCATCCCTGAAGGCTCGCATGATCGGCCAGACGGCACAATTGTCTCACAATGGCGTCCACATTCCTATCCTGGTCCAGGAAAAGGGTCCTCTGCACAAAGGGCAGGCGCTTGTCGATGGCCAGGGCTCCGACCACGGACCGGGGCGTGGTCAAGCTGTCCAAGAAGAACAACCCTCTTTCCTGAACCACGCCGAGCATCCAGGCCGTAACCTCGGGGATCTCAGTAAACCGGGACCCCATGTGGCTGCTGACGCCCACACAGCAAGGAAGGGAATCAATCTGATCGGACACTTCCGCCTGGATTTCCTCTCTGTCCATGGCTGCGAGGATGCAGCCAGTCCCTGGATTCACCTCGGGGTAGTCTTTCGGCTCCAGAGGCAGATGGAGCAGAACCTCCCCCCCCCGCCGGCAGATTTCAGCCGCCAGAGTGGTGCTGTGGGGCCTGTAAGGCAGAATCGAGTACGTAAGAGGAACACCCAGGCCCAGGAATTTCTCCCCTGTTTTGAGATCTTGGCCCAGATCGTCAATCACGATCGCCACCTTGGGTTCAAACAGGCCCCCGCCCCCTGTGGCCGCGGAGGAGTTCCCAGCCGGTTCCGGCGCGGGAATCGGACTCTGCTCACAGAAAGTCTGATTCACATGCTGGGCCGCAACAGTCAGAACCGCCAGGAGTCCGAGGGTCCACAACCATGAAAAAACCGACGCCGCACAGGGCCGCCTGGCAGGGCGGCTTCTCTTTCTTCTTGTCTTGACCGGTCTTTCGCGGGTTGGCTTCCTCTTCCTGGCCCCCATGCCTCCAAGACTCCGGCTCATTGGCGTGAACAGTCTCACAAGTTTCTTGAGGTTTTTGTGAAAGCACAAAAGAATTACTAGATTTTTCTTGTTCTTGTCAACTGTTTTCTTGGAAGGGGGCAGAAGAAACCGGACCGGGGGGGGAGAAAAAGCTTGCCTCCGAGAGGGCCCCGGGCTTTTCAAATTCCTCAAGCTGCAGCGCTCTTGCCCGGATAGGACCAGTCCGCCCATGCCGCTTCCACCGCCCTGGAGACGAGCGGCACCACCAGACTGCCGGCACATTGACCGAGAAGCAGATCCACGTGCCCGGCCCCCTCGATCAGCACGTCGACAAGCTGGCTCCGCTCGGAAGAGAAGAGGATCCGGTCAAGATCGCCCGCGGATGCCACATGGAAAAAACTCTTTTTTGCGTGGGGATACCGGTTACTGTAACGGAGATTGTCGGGCGGGGCCAGGGGATCTTCTCCCCCCCAGAAGTGAAAGACCGGAATCTCTTCGGGGAAGAAATCGACCAGCTCCGAGTAGTTCAACCGGCTTGCGTCCATCCTCTTGAAGCCTTCGCCGTTGTAAATCGCCTTGAGAAACTGGAAGCCCACTCCCAGGGGGATGGATTCCCCGCACCGCTCGAGAAACCGTACGGGCAGGGTCCTGTCCTGAGAATGGTTCCTCGGATTGAAGAGAAAATTGAGACGGGCCACATTGCTGTTCACGACGGCCTGGGTTCCTTTTCGGAAAACCGGCAGACGGGTAAGCACCCAGATCGCTTCCCGAAACGGCACGTACCGAAGGCGCAGAATCCGGGAAAGGTGGTTCAGCCACAGGCTCAGGGGAAACAGAAGGTGGCTGTCTTTCTGGAAGAACTTCGGCGCTCCGAGCGTGATCACGCCGCGGACCATCGAAAGACACGCTTCCGAGACCTGCCTCGGCGGAAGGAGCCTGTCCAGCGCGTCCCGCTGGGCCTGAGAAAGCATGGTCAGCCGATGGAAGTGACGCCGCAGGCCCCAGCTGAGCACCATGGCCTCGGCGATGATCCCCCCCATGCTGTGCCCGATCAACACCATCGGCTTGCCGCGGCTTCGCCGGTGGATGAACCGCACAACCGTCGCCAGGTCGTGGTCGATCAGCGTGTCCACCGTGCACAGCGGGTCGAACCCGTTCTTGTTCACCCCTGTGCCCCGGGGATCGAACAGGTACACCCAGCAGCCCCTGTCGGCCAGGTCCCTGGCCAGGGAGTGTCGGCTGGACAAGTCGAAGCAGTTGCTGTTGCAGCCGATGCCGGGCGCGAGGACGACCGAGGGCCTGCTGTCGCCGGCCGTGACAGCCTCCATGCTCGCCAGTCTCCGAAAGGCAAGGGACTTGCCTTCGTCCGTGTAGTCCCGGTACGTGACGATCTCGTAGTCGCCTCGTCCGTTCTGGTCCCTCTCCTCCACCGTGCTCTCGAAATAGGCCGGCATCCTGTGGGGCCGGAGGGTCTCCCGCAGAATCCTTCTCCGCATGGCCTCCGAGACGATGGAAGGCATGTAGGCTTCGTCGATATGGAGGCGTTCCCGGGCCAGGACGGCAAGCTCCCTTTTCGTCAGGAGGATCACGTCCTCGGTCAGACGGATCTTCTTGCGGGCGAGGTCCTCCAGGAGGATCGCCTTGATCTCGTTGCGGGGGAAGCGGATCCCTGTGGCATGATAGAAAATATGGTACAGCGAAAGGGCGAGCTTCGCCGCAGCCCGGCTGCGCTTCTCTTCCTCGGACTGGAGAAGCTTCCGGGAGACCGGAAGGCCCAACCGGATCTGGCCCTCGTAGAATCGGCTGTATGCCTCATACGTCAGGTTCACGTACCAGGTCGGCAAGCCGTTCAGAAGGCCTCGGACCGCCCTGGAACCCGTCTGGTCGATTCTTTGAAGCCCTTTCATTCCGGCACCTGCAACCTTTCGGGGCCCCCGCACACACCTCCGGGATGCGTCTCTTTCCGAAAAGAGGATCGGAACTTCCCGGCTCCTCCTTTACGGACAGCAAAGGCACGAGGAGTCATTCTTACCCTCTGGAACAGATTTGACAAGGCGGGCGGCCTCTCTTAAAGTGCCGCCGTCGCCGGCTTCGACTCGACGCGCCGCCCTGCATGGGCGGCCTCTTCTCGGCAGGACGTGCCTCATGGCAACCTGCGGCTTCCCGCTGCCCGAACCGCAATGGCGATCCGTGGAACAAGAGGCCCTTCAGTACCTGCAGGGCCTCATCCGGATCGACACGACGAACCCGCCGGGGAACGAGGCCGAGGCGTGCGCCTTCCTCGCCTCCATCCTGGAGCGCGAGGGAATTCCCTTCGAAATCCTCGAAAGCGCGCCCGGCCGGGCCAACCTTGTCTGCAGGCTTCGAGGAGCCGGCTCGGCCGCACCCGTGCTCCTCAACGCCCACCTGGACGTTGTCGGCGTGGAACGGCCGCGATGGACTCACGATCCCTTCGGCGGCGAAATCGACCAAGGCTGCGTCTGGGGGCGGGGCGCCCTGGACATGAAGAACATGGCCGTCATGAGCCTCGTCAGCCTCTTGCTGGTGCACAGGCACCGCATCCCGCTCTCCCGGGATCTTGTTTTCGCGGCAGTGGCGGACGAGGAAGCCGGGGGCACGTTCGGCTCCGCATGGCTCGTCGAGCACCATCCGGAAAAAGTGCGCGCCGAGATCTGCCTGGGCGAAATCGGCGGATTCAGCCGTACGATCGGGGGCAGGCGATTCTATCCTGTCCAGATCGCCGAGAAAGGAATCTGCTGGTTCCGGATCAAAACTGCGGGCCAGCCCGGCCACGGGTCCGTGCCTGTCTGGAACGGCGCGGCGGCCAGGATCGGAAGGGCCGCCCACCTGCTCGGCACCTCTCGACTCCCCTTTCACCTCACCCGGGAAGGGGCCGTATTCCTGGAAACCCTGGCCAAGCATCTGCCTTTTCTCCAAGGGGCCATTCTCCGCGCGGCCCTGCAACCGCGGCTGAGCAACATCATTCTGGACCGCCTTTTCCCCGACGCCTCGGCCGCCCGCGGTCTCTATGCCCTCCTGCACAACACGGCCAACCCCACGATCCTGCGTGCCGGCGACAAGGTCAACGTGGTTCCCTCCGAGGCCGTACTCGAGGTCGACGGCCGGACCCTGCCCGGGCAGACCTCCGCGGACCTCCTGCGCGAAGTCCGCGAGCTCCTCGGCGACGGATATACCTTCGAGGTCTTCTTCGAGATGCCCGCCCTTTCAGGATCGCCGGACGACCCGGTCCTCGCCCGCATGGAGCGAGCCCTGCGCCGCCAAGACCCGGAAGCGATCGTCGCCCCCACCATGGTGCCCGGGTTCACGGACGCCAAGCATTACAGCCGGCTGGGCGCGCGCTGTTTCGGATTTTCCCCCGTGCGCATGCCGGAGGGTTTTCAATTCTTGGATCTCATGCACGGCCACGACGAGCGCATCCCCGTGGACGGGTTTCTGTTCGGTCTGCGGGTCCTCTTTGACCTCGTCGTCGACCTGTGCGCGACCCGGCAAGGGTGAGGGCGGGCCCGCGCAGGTTTCGCTTCGCTCTCCTCTGCCTCAGAAGGCGCAGAAGGAGCCTGCAGGCCCCTTCAGAAAAACAGATTCCAGCTTCCCTTGAGCTCGGAGGAGACGTCGCCCGGCAGTTTCAGGCCGGCATATTCGAGCTGGAGGGCGCTGTTGGCGCCGAGCCGGAACCTCTGGGCGCATCCGAAGCCCACCTTGAGATAGGCCCCGGACGGACCGCAGTAGACAGGCCTTGCGTACAACCGGACCTTCCAGAACCGGCCGAGTCTTTGGAGCACCTCCAGGGAGGCGCCCAGGCCCAGGCTGTACCGATCCTCAAGACCTTCTCCGGCCCGTATGTCCGCATCGAGCATGAAAGAGACGAGCCCGGACGAAGGGTTGCCAAAGGACAATCCTCCTCCGGCGTTCAGCTCGTACAAGAGGGCTTCTTGCTTTCGAGGCGTACTCTCGCGGGCCGCGCCGGTGTTCACCTTCCAGGAGACAGGCCTGAAAAAGACGTCCCGGGCCGCCACGGAGTGAATGTTCACCAGATCGAGCCCCTGAAACTGCATCCGGCCGCCCTTGTCGTACACCCGCAGGGCCGTATCGAGAAACACGATCTGCGCGCCGTCCACGTAGCCCTCCTCCGTGTCCAGCAGATCGTGGTAGGTGGGTCGGTATCGCAACTCCTGGAACACCCCGGCCTCTTTGAAGTCCCGGACGCCGCACGACAGGCCCACCTTGTTGGGGCGATGTCCCAGGGTGGGCTCCACAGGGACGGGAATCTCCCTTTCGATGTCCGCCGGCGGCCCGAGACGGCTGCGGGCCGTCAGCGTCTTGAGAAAGCGCGTCGTATACGCCTCCTTGTCCAGCTCCTGCTTGGCGTAGCGGTACTGGATGCACTCGGCAGCGAGGTCCAGAACCCTCGCATCGTCCCCGCTCGGCCCCTGTTCCCCCCGCCCTGCATCCGGCTCGCTCCTGCCTTCCGCGATCGCAAGGGCCCGCTCGATGCCCCTGCGGTCCACGAGGTTCAGGAGATGGCGGATTCTCGTGGCTTTCGATGGCCTGTACACGGCCCCTTCGATGAGTCCGGCCTCGCGAGCCGCCCGGATCGTTTCGACGGGCATGACCCACCAGCCGAACCGGTCCGTGAGATGGAGGCCGGGCCTGGCCGCATCGAGCAGGAACATCAGCGTGTAAGAACAGTTTTCGTCGAAGAAGTAGTAGTGAGAATAGATCTTCTGCAGTTCCCAGAGGTGCAGAAGCATTCGGAGGACTTCTTCTTCCGTGAGCGAAAGGGGATACTCCCAGATGTCCCGCTGGTCGATGTCGTTGTATTCCTCGACCTTGTCGTAGTAGGGAAGAATGGAGAAGTATCCCTCGTAGAAGCCGAAGATCCCCTTGAAAGCGAAAAGGAATCCGTTCGTCTCGTCCGTCACGGCCGAGTAGTTCACCGCCTGAGACAACAACCTGCTCTCGTAACCCGTCTCGATGCGGATCAGGGTGTGGCCGAACATGGAGGCCGGACTGTTGACGTAGGAGGTGGGGAAGACGAGCGTGGCGGCCCGGGGCCGGATTCTCTCCATCGTCTTCTCGAAGGCCTCGCACCCGACCTCGGGCACGCCCTCCCCGGCAAGGCCAAGCTTTTGCCTGAGCCAGGCGTACCGGGCCGGAAACCGGCACCGGGCCTCGCGGCTTTTCTCCTCATCCTCGCCGAAGAGGGCCCGAATCGTGGCCGCCAATTCGGCTCCGGGGTTCTGTTTTCCTTCTGGCGCCAGAAAGAACTTCGGGTCGTCGACGAGGCTCCGGCCACCCCAGAGGGATCTTTTGAAATGGAGCAGGGTGTGCCAGTAGGGATCCTCCTCGAGCCCGGCTGCCGCAGCTCGTCGGAGAAGACATTCGGCCTCTGGCTCCTCACCGGGCCAGGCCGATCCCGGTCCGAAGGGGGAGAGCAGAATTCCCAGGAGCAAGAAAAGGGGAGATACGAATCTCGACACCGGACCGTATCTCCCCTGCTTGCGGGCCACGGAGACTTCCGTCAGCTCTGCGTCACTCGGGCAATGTTCTCGATGACGTCCACGTGGGTGATGTTCTCGGAGGGAAAGATCTGCGTGAAATGCGCCTGCAGAGTCGCATAGAAGACCGGCCTCTGCCCTTCCGGCACGCCCATCAGTTCGGCCAGGGTCTCCAGGGACTCCCCTTGGCCCCTCGCGATGTCCTTGGCCAGGTTGTCAAGGTTGTCCGCGACGAACTTGTTGAGGTCTTCGTTCGAGCTGAAAGACTTCGGTTTTTCGCATTCCGCCGTTCCCGAGGTGATGCCGAAGGTCTGGTTTCCGAAAGTACCGTTCGTCGTGGCCGCCATGACCTGATAGATCAGGCCTTCCTTGCCCTTGAAGGCCATGCTTCCCCAACCGCATCCGCAGTTGTCCCTGGGCGGTTCCGCGTATGCCACCGCGACCAAGACGAAACACAGCGCTATGCCCAGCACGCATCTTTTCATGCTTCAACCCCTCCTTCCGAATCGTGTTGCCGACAGATCCCGCCTCGCAAGGGGCGGGGCCCAACTGCCCAACCGGTCTTCCCGCCGGCCCTTGACCGGCCAGCCGCTTCCCACCTCCCTTCTGCAAGTGGTTCACAGGCAGCCGCCGAACCCCTGTCTTCGGCACGCCGCGATTTCTTATCACCCCCTTGTCCGCCCTGTCAAACCAGGAGAGCGGAATGCGGGGGCTCGTTCCTCCGCGGAGAACCGGACGCCCCACGACAGGCATTTCTGGCTTCTTCGGGCTCCAGCCAGATCCGGGCGCCGGGTTTACGCTCCTCCTCGCCCGCGTTCAGGCCGAGCCCCTTTTGGCCTGGCCTGCCCAGAGGGCATAGATGCGCCCGATGATTGCATCCTTTTGCCGGATGAGCTCGGCTTTGGACGCGCAGGCTTTGCGGCCCGCTCCGGCACCCCGGTGCCCGTCTCCGATGTTGAGGGAGCGCATGATCTCCCCGATGTCCTGGCCCGAGGACTGGGCCTCCATGGCCGGGCTGAGGGACATGGAGAAAGCCAGATCGTTCGTCTTGCGGTTCTGCTGAAAGAGCCGTTTGACCTCGAGCACGGCCTTGGCCCCGGGAAAGATCAAGAAGGCAAGGCTCTTGATGAGACCCGGATCGTGTTTGAGCTCCGTTGTATCTACAATGACGATCTCCCGATCCCGATCCTCGGGCAGGAACGTGCCGAGACGCTCGATGAGGCTCAAGGTCTTTGCCGCTGTCTCCCGGTACCTCCGGGACGCGTCCAGGACCCGGGGATCGCCGAGGAGCGCCTCCATGGGACCCGAACGGAGACCGCGGATGAGATTTCGCATATACCGCTCCCGGTCCCGGCGCGTCGGGAACGAAACGCAAAGCGTGTCGGAAAGGATCCGGCCCGGGGTCTGCTCCTGCCACTCTTCCACGCTGCAGTAATCGAAACTGTCCACCCGGTCCGTCTCCGCCACCGTCGCGCTCATGAACTCCGGAAAGGAAACCCTCTCCCGGTAGTAGAGATAGACGACCCTCGCACAGCTCTTCTCGGGCCGGAAACTGCCTTGGATCTTTTCCGGGTCTCCGCCCTTGAGCCGGTAATCCTCCAGGTTTCCCGGATGGTGGTCGAACCAGAGGCCCGCGGCAGGATGATGGGGCAGATCGCAGACGATCGTGCCCGGTCCTACGCCGAGGCCCATGTCCAGAATCGAGCCCGGCCCGGCAAACCGGAAATCCTCGACTCCCTCGGCAAGGCTGCACAGCGCGGCCGACACCACGCCGTCCAAGTCGTCATGGGTCACAATGCGATCATACTTCCGGGAAGCCGCCTCGCCGGCCGACCGGTCTTCCATTTCCATGCGCACCGTCAGGAACTTCTTCTTGTCGCCGGCCTCCTCGGCGATCGCGGCCTGTCGGGGTCGGCCGAGGCGGGGTTCAAGTGTCTCAGGAAACGCTGGTACTTGGTTTCGGCCTGCGGGGAGAACCGGACCCCGGCCCGCCGGAGGATCTCCAGAAGTTTCGGCCGGTCCTGTTCCGGATCGGCTGTCTCCAGCTCGACTTCGAAATCTTTGGCGCCATCCGGATACCGGCTCTCGTCCACCTCCAGCAACAGGCCGCCTGGAAGCCTGTATGTCTTTCGGCGGTTCACCATCCGCCCGACATGGACCAGCCGGAAAGGCCCCCCGTGCTCGGCCGCAAGGGCCTTAAGGCCCGCGTGGCCCGCTCTCCAGAGAGCGGCGCCATCGGGCGGAATCGCATCCGCCCCTCCCTGCCAGGGAGCCTCGACCTCCACTGATCTGGCCAGGCCCCCAAGAAGACGTCCCGCTCTCTTGACGGTCAGGAGGACGCTGCCCTTTTCAACCCGGATCCGGATCACGCCTTCCTTGCCCGGGATCGTCCCGTCCTCCGACTGGTAATAGTGGTTGATCTGTTCCCACTCCTCGGCCGGGGCGCCGAGAAAGGCGCAAAGCCTGCGGTAGGATCGTTCCCCGGAGAGCCGGTACTTGAGTTCGGTCTCTTCCCGGTCGACCATGGGCCCTCTCCAGCCGGCCGGGTCTCGGCCCACCCTGCGGCGGGGCTGCGTCCCGGCCCAGCGCGCGCCCCGAACCTCGGGTCCTCCGAAGCCCCGGCCGCAGTTCAGAGCCTTGTGATGTCAAAGCCTCTCGATGATGGTCGCAGGCGCCATGGCGCCGCCCGTGCACAGGGTGACGAGGGCGTACCTGCCTTTGGTCCGCTCGAGTTCGTGCAGGGCCGTCACCGTGAGCCTGCAGCCCGAGTTCCCGACCGGGTGGCCCAGCGCGATCGCACCGCCGTTGGGATTGACGCGCTCCCAGTCCGGGTTGTGAACCTTTCCCCACGCCAGCGGGATCGGAGCGAAAGCCTCGTTGACCTCCACGACATCCATATCCTCGAGCTTGAGGCCCGCTTTTTCCAGGACCTTCGGCGTGGCCTGGATGGGCCCGGTGAGCATGAGCTGGGGATCGCTCCCCACCGCGGCGTTGGCCACAATCCGGGCTCTGGGCTCCACGCCGAGTTCTTTGGCTTTCCGCTCGGACACCAGCAGAACCGCCGAGGCCCCGTCCGTGATCGGGCTCGAGTTGCCGGCCGTGATCATCTCGGTGTTGAAGACCGTCTTGAGGGTCGCCAGTTTCTCCATGGACGTGTCGGGGCGAATGGGCTCGTCCTTTTCGAACACGAAGGTGTTCCCCTGCGCGTCCTTGCACTCGAGAGGCAGGATTTCACGCTTGAATCTTCCCTCTTGCGTGGCCTTGTGCGCTCTCTGATGGCTCCGGAGGCTGAAGGCATCGAGCTCCTGTTTCGTAAGACCCCATTTCTTGGCGATCCGCTCGGCCGCCTGTCCCTGGTCGATCAGGTCCCCGCCAAGGGCCCGCACGTAGGAAGGACCGAAGGGGCAGCCCGCGGGCCGCCCGTCGGCGTACTGCAGGCTGGCCCAGTCAGACCCGATGGGGTACTTGCTCATGATCTCGACGCCGCAGGCGATCACGCAGTCCATGTGGCCCGCCTGGATCATGGCGCTCCCGATCTGAATGGCCGAAAGGGAACTGCCGCACTGCCGGTTGCACGTCATGCCCGGAATCGAGTCCGGAAAGCCGGCCGCGTGAACCGCAAGCCTGGGCACACAAAACCCTTGTTCCCCCACCTGATAGACGATTCCGCAGATGACGTCTTCGACCGCCTCGACAGGCACTCCGGCCCGGGCCACAACGGCCTTGAGTACCTCTGCCAGAAGCTCCTCGGGCCTCCACTGGCTCAACGCTCCGTTCCGGCGGCCGACCGCAGTCCGCACCGCGCCCACGATGTACGCTTCCGATCTCTGCGCCATGACTTCCTCCTTCCGCTCCCGATCCCCTGTTCACGCCGCTGCCGCTCAGCGTTTCCCCTCCGGCCGCAGTTCCCTCAAGAGCCGCTGGCTCCCCAGGGAAGACTCCTGCAAGGCCCGCAGGAATTCCCTTGCGAGAACCGCAGGCACCTGATCCGGCCGTTCCTTCTGCTCGACGAGCAGCTTCCGGTAGAGTTCGGCCCTGTCCAGGCCGCCGTAGAAACGCAGGAGGTCAACGAAGCCCCTGTCCCGCAGAAGAGGCAGGTCTCCCATGGAACTGCGAAACATGTCCAGGGAATGAACGGGTTCGACCGCGTCCAATCCGTTCAAAGCTTCCAGGGCCCCCTGCGAGCCTTCAAGCACCGCGACGGCTCTTTCCGCAAAAGGCTTCAAGGCCGTCTGGGCCTGTTCGATGTCCTCGAAAAACCGCTTTGCCACCGCTCTGGCCTCCCGGGTTTCGAGATACCCCTGGACCACCCAGACGAGGGTCGCCCCCGCAAGCAGCCCTCCCAGGATGTTCAGGAGGTCCCGAAGCCACAGGGGAGATCTTTTTCGCTGTCCGGTGCCGCGCGACTTGCCCTTGCGGACCTTTGCCGAAGCCATCCGCACCCGCCTCCTCAAGGGGGGGAGTCCCCCGAATCCTGGTGTCGAGACCGCCAAAGCTAAACTCCCCGCCGCCAAGCTGTCAAGGGTCGCGGACCCTTCGGCCCGCTTCCGGGGAGCTCAGCCGCCGGGTTGTCTTGCATCCTGGCGCCCCTGTAGGATCATCGTACCCAGAGGAGGAGCCGGACAGAATCCCGCTGTCCCGGAGGCACCGTCGCAAAAGGAGACCTGTCATGCCGGAAGACCGCAGCAACGATCGACCCGACACCGGCGGCCCCGGCGAAAAGGGCACAGGGGAGGCCTGCCAGGAAAGGGAAGTCCGCAACGACTCCGGGATCCTGCTGAAGCCCTTTTACACGTTTCGGGACACAGGGGCAACGAAAGACGAAGAACCCGGACGGTTCCCGTTTACCCGGGGCCTGTTCCCGGAAGGGTACCGAACCCGGCTCTGGACCATGAGGCAGTATGCCGGCTTCGGAACGGCCGAACAGAGCAACCAGAGGTTCCGCTATCTCCTCGAGCAGGGCCAGACCGGCCTGAGCGTGGCCTTCGATCTTCCCACGCAAATGGGGTACGACTCGGACCACTTCCTCGCCGAGGGCGAGACCGGCAAGGTGGGCGTGGCCATCGACTCCCTCCGGGACATGGAGGTTCTGTTCGATCAAATTCCCCTGGACCGCGTGACCGTTTCCATGACGATCAACGCGCCTGCCGCGATCTTGCTCATGATGGTTGTGGCCGTGGCCGAAAAACAGGGCGTGCGGCCGAGCGAACTCAGCGGCACCGTCCAGAACGACATCCTCAAGGAGTACGTAGCCCGGGGAACCTATATCTTTCCGCCCCGGCCTTCCGTGCGCCTGGCGGCTGACCTCATGGCCTATTGCGCGGAGCACATCCCGAAGTGGAACGCCATCAGCGTGAGCGGCTACCACATGCGGGACGCCGGAGCCACGGCGGTCCAGGAGATGGCCTTCAGCATCGCCAACGCCCTGGCCTACGTGGACGCCGTTCTCGAGCGGGGCTTTGCCGTGGACGATTTTGCACCCCGGATCTCCTGGATCTTCAATACCCATAACGACTTCTTTCAGGAGATCGCCAAGTACCGGGCCCTCCGCCGCATCTGGGCAAGACTCATGCGGGACCGTTATGGCGCCAGGAGCGACAGAGCGTGTATGCTCCGCACCCACACCCAGACCGGGGGATCCACCCTGACCACACAGCAGCCGGAGAACAACATCGTTCGCGCAGCCTATCAGGCTCTGGCTGCGGTCCTCGGGGGCGTTCAATCCCTCGCACTGTCCTGCTTCGACGAGGGGCTCGCGATCCCGACAGAATTCGCCCAGCAGATCGCTCTCCGGACCCAGCAGATCCTTGCTTACGAGACCGGCGTCGTGAACGTGGCCGACCCTCTGGCCGGTTCGTATTACGTGGAGTGGCTCACCGACGAGATGGAACGCCGGGTCCGCGAAGAACTCGATCGGATCGAGGCCATGGGTGGAGCCATCACTGCGGTTGAGACCGGCTACTACCAGCGGGAGATCCTCGAAGCCGCCTACCGCTACCAGCAGGAAGTCGATTCCGGCAAGCGGGTCGTTGTGGGCGTGAATCGGTTCCAGACCTCGGTGGCCCGGGCCGCGGGATCCCGGGGGGCCGAAATCTTTCAGGTGGACGAGCGGGCCGTGCGGGAGAAGCAGGTCGCGGGGCTGAAAGCCCTCAAATCCCGGCGGGACCAGGGCAGGGTCCGCACAGCCCTCGGCGCCCTGGAGCAGGCAGCCGGCAACCCCGAGGAAAATCTCGTGCCTCCCATTCTGGAAGCGGTCAGGGCGTACGCCACCCTCGGAGAGATCTGCGACGTTCTTCGGGACGTCTGGGGAGAGTACCGGGACACCCTCGCGGACGTGTAAGAAGCATCGCGAGCCCGCGATTCCCTACCGAAGGCTCAGCGGAAGAACTTCACTGGTCAGGTTGATCGACGAGGCAAAAGCCTGAATCTCCTCTTTGAAAGCCTCAAAGACCGCAAGCCGCTCCCTGCACACCTGGATGAAAACGTTCTGCACGTTCCACAGGTTGAGGGGCACGCCCAGGATCTCAGCCACCCTGAGAAGCCTCTGGGCCCGTCGAAGCTCCGTGAGAATGCGGTCGGTCGTCCTCAGGCCCTCCACCCTCTGCTCCAGCGCGAGCAGAATGTGCCGTTCCCACCTTTCCGTGTCCGGCCGGTAGCCCCACTGGCGGGCCTCCTCCATGAGAGCCGCAAGGGATTCGAGCTCTTCGTCTCCCTGCATCCGGTCGAGCAGATCCCGCATGCGATTCTCCGTACAAAACTGGGCCACGACCCTCATGGGCTCGGGGATCGGATACTGAAGCGCGCCCAGGCGCCTGAGCAAGATACTGTCCTGTTCGAAAAGCTGCTCTCCGAGAGCCTGGTAGTCGGCAATGCGCCCCCGAAGAACCGTCTGGATGATCCTCCTTTGCTCGTCCCGGAACAGGTCCTTCAGGCGGTGGGTGGGCCTCTGGAAGTATTCCAGAAGCCCCTGGTACACGTCGCCGAGCGAGCCTTCCCGGAAGGTCTTGAACAGATCCCTCTTGATCGATTCGTATTCGGCCATGTCGCTCCAGGGCCTCGAAAAGAACTGGACATCCAGGCCCTCGAAATGGATCACGGCGTAGATGTCCGTGACCTTCTCCAGGGTGATCCGGGAAGCCACCTCGGCGGCGCCGACCGCCAGATGGGCGCTTCCGGCCTCCTGGGCAGCGAAATCCAGCCTTCTCAGGGAATACGCAAGGCCCACCTCGGCCGGCTGGTCTTTTCGGAACAGGGAGCTGACGGCAAAGTGCGCGAGAACTCTCGTCAGGTCTGTGATCGAAGGCCGAACCTGCTCGATCCACAGGCGTCTCCCGTCGCCGACCTGAGGGAAGTTGCTGGGTGCTTTTTCCAAGGTCTCCAGCAGCTCCTGCTCCAGAGACGCCCCCCAGAAGGGTTCGGCAAGCTGGACAGCCCGGGCGGCCAGCCGCAGGATCTGCACGCCCTCCAGGCCCGACAGGTCGTCGAAAAACCAGGCGCAACTCGTGAACATGAGCTGGCCGTGGCGCTCCATCTCGAGGAGCCGCAGAGCCTGGCTCATCTGCGCCTCGGAGAGTCCTTCCAGGCACTCCTGCTCCAGGAAGGCCCGAATCCTGCGCTCGTCCCGCGCCAGCACCAGGCGGATGTACTTTCGAAAGGCTTCCCAGGGGTCCCGAAGGACTTTCCTCCCCTCGGCCTCGAGGATCCCGTCGATCCTCTTTTTCAGGGTTTCGAGGCCTTGCCGCAAGGGCTGCCTCCACTTCTGCTGGGTCCCGGGCCCGCCGAGCCTGCAGCCGCAGTCAGAGCGCCATCTCTCCACGCCGTGGGCGCAGCTCCAGGAACTCCTCTCGTGGATCTCCACCTCCCAGACGGCCGGCACGCGCTCGAGAAACGCTCCGTAGTTGGTCATCTGGACCCGCGGGTCTTTTTCCACCCGGGAGATCAGGTACGCCAGAGCCATCTCTCCGAATCGATGATGGTGGCCGTACGTCTCCCCGTCCGTGGCCACATGCACGAGCTGAGGCTCCGGGCTGTTCGGGTCAAAGCATGAAAGCATTCTTTCCAGGAACCGCTCGCCGCTCGTCAGGAGGCGCTGAAAGGCCACTTCCTGTGCGACGTCGCCGTTGTAGAAAAAAATCGCGATTTCTCTGCCGGAGGGCAACCGGCAGCGATAGGGCCTGCGGATATCGAGCGTCTGGGGGTTCACGTCGATCCAGTGGCCGAGCTCGGGGGGACGGATTCGCCTGGCCTGCCGGGGGCTCAGAATCGTGAAGCGGACCCCGAACTCGGCCAGCGTCTCCAGGGTCTCGGTGTCCACGGCCGTCTCGGGCAGCCACATGCCTTCCGGCTCCCTCCGGAAGTAGTGGAGAAACGCCTCGATCCCCCACTCGACCTGGATGCGCTTGTCCCGCAAGCTCGAAAGGGGAAGAATCGTGTGATTGTACGCCTGGGCGATCGCGTTGCCGTGCCCGCCGCACCGGTCCCGGCTGATCCGATCCGCCTCCTGGATGGATGCCAGGACCCGGGGCGCATGCCGCTCGAGCCACGCCAGCAGAGTCGGCCCGAAGTTGAAGCTCATCCAGGCGTAGTTGTTGATCATGCGCCTGACCCGACCAGAGCCTTCCACGATCCGCGCGTGGGCGTTCGGGCCGTAACACTCGGCGCAGATCCTTTCGTTCCAGTCGTGGTAGGGCGCCGAGGAGTCCTCGAGCTCGATCTGCTCGAGCCACGGGTTCTCCCGGGGAGGCTGGTAGAAATGGCCGTGAACGCAAAGAAAGAAGTTCCCCACTTTGTCTGTTCTCCCGAGCGGCGTTTGTTCGAGGGCGGTTTGAGATCCGGCCTGGTCCGAACCTACCACGACAGGATCTTGCGGACAAGATCTCCCTGACTCGAGATCTGCCTCTTTGGAGCAAGCCGCTCCCTCCAGGCGCGGGCCTGCGGTCGGTCCTGGCCGATGCCCCCGGGGCCGGGTCGACCGAGGCGCGAACGGGTCAGGGTCCAGGGCTGCATTTTTTTGTTTTCCCTGGCTCGATTCTATGCTATGGAGTACACCAACCGCTCCCTCCCGTGGCAGCCGCTCTGGCCCCAGGATTGCAGCGACGCCAGATCCGAAGGGCCGGCTGCCGTCGGGCCGCGAAAGAACGTCGGGCGCCGACAGGACACGACAGGCAGGCGCGGGGCTGCACGCCCCTGAGGGAGGAGACCCCATGGAGCTCCAACCCGGCTACCTCGAAATCGACCGGTCCCGAGCGCACGTTCTCCTGGTGGAAGACGACCGATCCCTTGCCGGTCTCCTCGGTTCCTTTCTCCAGGAACAGGGCTACCCCGTTACCTGCACGCACGACGCTCCAGAGGCCCTGGCCCTGCTCGTGCGCCGCTCGCCCGAGGTCATCCTCATGGATCTGGCTCTGCCGCCGTCCAACTGCGTCGACGAGGGCATCCGTCTCATGGAGCAGAGCCTGCGGCATCTGCCGCAGACCAAGGTCATTGTCATGACCGGCGAGGGCACGCTGGAGACGGCCCTCTCCTGCGTCCGCAGGGGCGCCGAGGACTACCTGGTCAAACCGGTCAACCCGAGCGTGCTGGCCGTGGTTTTGGAAAGGGCTCTCAAACGGCAAAGGATCGAGAAGCTCGCCGCAGCCCTCAGAGCCGAGAAGAGCTCCGAAAGCCGCCTGGGCAGGATCGTGGGCAGAAGCTTTCTCATGCAGCGTGTCTTCGACCAGATCCGATCGGCTGCCCAGCGGGACGTGAACGTGCTCATCCTCGGAGAAAGCGGCACGGGAAAAGGCCTGGTGGCCAGGACGATCCACGACCTGAGCCCCAGAAAGTCGGGCCCCTTCGTCCAGGTGAACTGCACAGCCCTTTCGGAAGGCGTCCTGGAGAGTGAACTTTTCGGGCACGAGAAAGGCTCTTTCACCGGCGCCATCCGGGACAGCATCGGCCACTTCGAGTCCGCCAAGGGAGGCACCCTGTTCCTGGACGAGATCGGCGAGCTCCCTCCCTGGATCCAGGTCAAGCTCCTCCATGCGGTGGAGGAGAAGGAGATCAAGCGAATCGGCAGCAACCGGCCCATTCGCGTGGACACGAGGATCCTGGCGGCGACCAACATCGACATGAGCGCCCAGGTCAAGGAAAGGCGATTCCGCCTGGATCTCTACTACAGGCTCAGCACGATGAAGATCGTCCTGCCTCCCCTCAGAAAGCGGGACCAGGACATCGCCCTGCTGGCAGACCTGTTTCTGGCGGAGCACAGGGAAGCCAGGTACCCCGGTTTTTCTCTGGCCTCCTATGAAAAGCTGTTGCAGTACGACTGGCCGGGCAACGTCCGGGAGCTGTGGTCCGTGGTCTATCGGGTGGCGCTCAAGGCGCCTCCCGGCAGCTGGATCGAGCCTCATCACCTCGAACTCGACTCGGACCCCGAGGAAATGGCCCGGGAGACGCCGCCGGCCAGCCTGGAAGAAAAAACAAGAACCTACGAGCGAGCCCTGATCCTGGCTGCCCTGAGCCGCCATAAAGGCAACGTCAGCCGCACCGCCCAGGAACTCCGCCTGACCCGCTCGGGTCTCCACAAGAAAATCATCCGTTTCAGGATCCGCAGGGAGGAGTACATGCCCTGAGGGACGTTCCCCGGGCGGCCGGATCCGGCGCCAGGATCTCGCCCTGCCCTCGTGCGGAAGCGGGCACCCCGCGGTCGGCCTCGACGAGGCTGTCCCCGCGCGGGAACAGGCGCGGCTGCGGCTTGTTTCCTTCAGGCGACAGCCCGCACGCCTCTGCGCGATCCCTTGAAATCTTTCGTACTTTCAGGTTAAATCGAACTCCGGCGCAAAGCGGTTTTTCTGTCGAACCCAGTACGGGACGGAGGTTCGGGCAAGCCCCGGTTTCGATGGAGATCCAGGACGTTTTCGATCTGATTCAGGACGACCTCCATGCGGTGGAAACCACCCTTTACGACCAGGGCGCCCGTTCCGAGGTGACCCTTCTCGACCGGGTGGGCCAGCACATCCTGTCTGCCGGCGGCAAGCGCTTCCGGCCAGCCCTCACGTTGCTCTGCGGCCGCATGGGAGGCACCCGGCCCTGGCAGAGGGCGGCGCTGGCCGCCTCGGTAGAGCTCATCCACAATGCAACGCTTCTGCACGACGACATCGTGGACGAGGCCACTCTCCGGCGCGGCCAGCCTCCGGCCCATCTCCTCTGGGGGGACCCCGCAGGCGTGACGGCCGCCAATTATCACTTCTCGCGGGCTTTTGACCTGGTTCTTCGCTCCGGCGGCCTTCCCTGCCTGCGCGCCGTGATCCAGACGCTCTTCGCCATTGCCGAGGGCGAGCTTCTGCAGTTCCTCAGGCTCGGCCTCCTGGAAATGGAGGAGAGGGAGTACCGCGACATCATCGACCGAAAGACCGCGCGGCTCATTTCCACCGCCTGCCAGATCGGCGGCCTGGCCGGAGAGCGGCCTGCATGGGCCGAACCCATGGCCCGGTTCGGCCTCGAATTAGGCATGGCCTTTCAGATGATGGACGACCTGCTCGACTACACCGCGTGCGAGGACGTCCTGGGCAAACGGGTGGGGACCGACTTCCGGGAGGCCAAATTCACCCTGCCTCTGATTCTAACCCTCTCCAGGTGCGGTCCGGCGGAAAAGGACTCGCTGCTCGGCGTGCTTCAGGACACGGCCGCCTGCCGGGAAGCTCACTTCCCCTGGGTCCGGGACCTCATCGAGAAATACGGCGGATTTTCGGACACCCAGGCCGCGGCCCGTCGGCATGTCGATCGAGCCCTCGAGGGCCTGGCCCCGCTGCCGGACAGCCTGGAAAAGGAGGCTCTGATCCGTCTCGCCCGGTTTGTGGTGGAAAGGCACCGCTGAGGGCCCGCCGGGGAAATCTCCGGCTGAATGCACGGGCAGGCCCCCGCTGTTCAACCAGGCCCCGAGAATCGGAAAGAAGCCGGCAAATCACACAAACCCGGCCGGCACGAGCACCTGGCCACCGGAGGCGGCCCGGAACAGAAGCGGCTGCCCCGTTACTTCGCGTTCTGCTGCTGTGCGGACAGGGTGAACAGTCCCGGGGCCACCTTCTTGAACCACTTCTTTTCGTTCTTGTACAAGAGGATGCGGACCTGGCTCTTGAAGTCCCTGGCACTGGTCTGGTACTTCTTTTTTTCCACAACCGCAGTCGCGATGTCGTTCACCTTCATGGGCCGGCGGCTCTCTCTGAGGACATCGGCGATAACCGATGCCAGGGACGGCTGGGCGATGCGGCCGCGCCTTCCCGCCTTCCCCTTGCGGGCGGCGCCCTGGATCGCTGCAGCCGGGAGGCCCTTGGCGGAACCCAAGAGGGCGGCAATGCGCCTGTCCACCTCCGCAAGGTTCTTCTCGAGTTCTTTCCTCTTCCGGGTCAGCTCTTCGAGCTTCCCCTTGACCTCCAGCAGTTGCTTGAGATCCGCCACACTCACCGACTCCATCAGGTATGCAAGGTCTTCTCGATTCACGGCGCCCTCCGCTTTCAAGTGTGTTGCCATCCCCAAGACCGCCACTAGTGCCTGCATCGTAAAACGAATCGCGGCGAATTGCAACGACAAAAAACGGCGCGCCGGCTGAGGTTCAACCCTTCGGGTTCCCGGGGCGGGCTGCCAGGGAATCCCTTGTCCCTCGCCGAGCGGGCGCTTCCTCCCTGCGCGGCCGCGGACACGGCCTGGCGCCAGGCCCTCGAGACCGGGTCCCGAACGCTATGCCTCCCCCTCCCCGTCCGCTCTCACGGGCCTGCGCCCCTCCTTGATCCGGGCCGTGCGCTCCTTGTCGGCGCGGATTCTCTCCCTGGCGCGCCGGGCCCGTCTCGCCTTCTGCCTCCGGATTCTCGCCCGCTCGGCCGCCTCCCGTGACTTGGCCTCTTCCAGGCGGCTTTCGAGCCTCTCGACGAGCCTTCGCCTCGCCCAATACCGATTGAGCCCCTGGGAACGGCCTTCTTGAACCTTCAGGCGCACACCGGTCGGCCTATGGTGCAGAACCACGCAGGTGGAGGTCTTGTTGAGCTTCTGTCCCCCTCTGCCCGAGGAACGCACGAAATGTTCCTCCAGGTCCTCCTCCCGGATGCCGAGCCTCGCCATCCGAATTTCAAGGTCCCTTTGTTTTTCGGGACTGACGGGAAACGAAATCATCTCTGATCGCCGCGCTTCCGAGCGTTCTTGATCTTCCGCCATCCCTCCATCCGCTCCCGGATCTCCCGCTCGCCCCCCCGGTCCGAAGGGCGGTAAAAGACCTGACCCCGAAGCTCCTGGGGCAGGTATTCCTCCGGCACGTACCCCCCGGGCGCATCGTGTGGATACTGGTACTCTTTCCCGTATCCGAGTTCCTTCATCCATTCTGTGGGCGCGTTCCGCAGCGAAAGAGGCACGGGCAGGGCTCCGTGGGCCCGGACCGCTTCCCGGGCGGCCAGATAAGCCAGGTAGGAGGCGTTGCTCTTCGGGGCGGTCGCCAGATAGGTGGCGGCCTGAGCGAGATTCAGCGCCGCCTCGGGCATGCCCACGAAATGCACCGCCTCCTTGGCTGCGACCGCTAGGGGCAGCGCGTGCGGGTCGGCGTTGCCCACGTCCTCGGAGGCGAAGATCACCATCCTGCGCGCAAGAAACAACGGATCTTCGCCAGCCTCCAGCATCCGCACCATGTAGTAGAGCGCCGCGTCGGGATCGCTTCCTCTCAGGCTCTTGATGAAAGCCGATATCAGGTTGTAGTGCTCTTCTCCGCTCTTGTCGTACAGGAGGCTCTTCTGCTGGAGGGCTTCCTCGATCTCGCGGCGCGAAATGACCGCCTCCGCCCCCTTTGCCCGGGCCAGGCCGGCAGCCAGTTCCAGCGCGTTCAAGGCCTGGCGGGCGTCGCCCTGCACGGACCTGCAGAGCAACTCCATCGCCTCCGGCAGCATCCGCACCCCGGTGCCCCCGAGGCCTCGCTCGGCGTCTCCCAGCGCCCGTTCGACGACCTTGCGAATCTCCTCCGCCGACAGGGGATGGAGAACGAGCAGGCGCATCCGGGACTGAAGAGCCTTGTTGATCTCGAAGGAAGGATTTTCGGTCGTCGCGCCCACGAGGACGATCCGGCCGCTTTCGACATGGGGAAGAAAGGCATCCTGCTGGGCCTTGTTGAAGCGGTGGATCTCGTCCACGAACAGGACGGTTCTCCGCCGGCGGCGCGCCCATTCCACCTCGGCCTCCTGAATCACTTCGCGGATCTCCCGCACGCCGGAGAGCACTGCCGAGAAGGACACAAAACGGCTTCCGGTCCCCTGGGCGAGAAGATGCGCAAGGGCCGTCTTGCCGCAGCCCGGAGGGCCCCAGAACATGACCGAAAAGAGGCGCCCTTCCTCCATGGCCCTGCGGAGGACTCTGCCCGGAGCGAGCAAGTGCTCCTGCCCGACGAACTCGGACAGGGTCCGGGGCCGCATGCGCTCGGCCAAGGGCCTTCGGTCTTCCCCCTCGTCAGGAGGCGGGTGTGCAGGCTCGAAGAGGCTTTCGGTGGTGTCTTTCATCGAAAGGCCTTCCCGCCGGAGTCGTCTTCTCCCGGGCGGCTCCCCCGGGTTCTGTTTCCCTGCCGCCTTTCGGCCCCATTCTTGCACGCTTGTCGACCCCGTGACAATGTTTTCTTTCGGCCGTGCGGGAGCGGCCCGGCAGGAGAGCCAGACCGAGGCCAAGACAAACCCAGGCCGCATGGACACTGCAGAGCTTGTGTGTTATTAGATCCTGGACCTCATGGAGAAGGCGCGGCATGAAGCGGATCGGCATCGTCGCAAAGTCGAAAACAGGAGCGGAGACCCGGGACCTTCTGTCGAACCTGGTCCGCTGGCTCGAAGACCGCGGTGCGCAACCCGTGATGGAAGCAGAAACGGGCAGAAGGCTTGGGGCCTGCCCGTCCCCGGCTCTGGCCGATCTTCCCGCCCATTCGGACCTGCTCATCGTTCTCGGAGGCGACGGAACGCTGCTCAGCGTGGCCCGGGCGATCGGAAGCCGCGACGTGCCGATTCTCGGCGTGAACCTGGGCGGGCTGGGGTTTCTCACCGAGGTGGCGCTGGACGAGATGTTCCCGGCCCTCGAGAAGATCCTGGCCGGACAGTACAGAATCCACCGGCGCATGATGCTCAAAGCGCGGATTCAGCGCAACGGCGCCTGCGTGGCCGAGCAGTGCGTGCTGAACGACGTGGTGTTCAACAAGAGCGCCCTGGCGCGCATCTTCGCGCTCGAGGTGCTGGTGGACGGCACGTATCTGACGACCTTCCAGTCCGACGGACTCATCGTCTCCACGCCGACCGGTTCCACCGCCTATTCCCTCTCGGCTGGCGGCCCTATCGTCTTTCCGTCGCTGGATTCGATTCTGCTGACGCCCATCTGCCCTCACACCCTCACGAACCGGCCGATCCTCCTTCCCGTCGGTTCCACCATCGAGGTGCGCCTGCGCTCCCAGCACCGGGACGTGTTTCTCACCTTCGACGGCCAGGTCGGCCTGGCGTTTCAGGAAAACGACCTCGCCATCATCCAGCGCGCGGAACACACGGTCCCCCTGATTCAGTCTCCTTTCAAGACGTACTTCGAAGTCCTCCGGACGAAACTGAAGTGGGGGGAGCGCTGACCGACAGGAACCCGGTCGCATGCTGCGGGAACTCTACATCCGGAATCTCGCGATTATCGAGGAGGCCAGGATCGCCTTCGGCCCCGGGTTCAACATCCTGACGGGCGAGACCGGAGCCGGCAAGAGTCTTTTGGTCGGCGCCCTGGAACTGGCTCTGGGAGAACGGGCAAGCGCGGAATGGATCTGCGCGGGCGCCGAGGAGGCCCAGGTGGAGGCCGTGTTCGAGCCCGCCGAGGACGCCGAGGCCAGGCGCCTTCTCGAAGAAGGGGGCTATCCTCTGGAGGACGTGCTGATCGTGCGGCGGACGCTGGCGCGGAGCGGCAAGAGCCGGATCCATGTGAACGACAGGCCCTCCACAGTGGGATTTCTGGAGGCCCTCGGCCGCGCCCTGGTCGACATCCACGGCCAGCACGAACACCAGTCCCTGCTGCGCGTCCAGCGCCACAGGGAACTGGTAGACCTGTTCGGCGGTCTGACGGATCAGCAGGTCGAGGTGGCCCAACTGGTGCGCAAGCTGCGCAAGTCCCGGTCGGAACTCGAGCGGCTCGTCCAGGAACACGCGAGAAATCTCGCCGACCGCGAACTGGCCCTGCAGCAAGTCGAGGAGATCGCGCGGGCTGGCCTGCGGCCGGGCGAGGAAGAAGACCTGGACCAGGAGCGCCGGAGGCTCGGCCATGCGGAGCGGCTGCGGGAGGTCTGTCTCGAGTGCGAGGCCTTGCTCCTGGCAGAGCGGGATTCCGTGATCGACCGCCTCGGTCACCTCCGCAAGAGGCTTCGGGAGGCCGCGCAGTTCGACCCTTCTCTGGAGGGGCCAGCCAGCCTGCTGGATACGGCGATCCCCTATCTGGAAGAGGCCGCCCAATCGGTGCGCCAGTACGCTTCCCGCCTGGAGGGGGACCCGGAAAGGCTGGAACAGATCGAGGAGAGGCTTGCTTTTCTCTCCCGCCTGAAAAGAAAATACCGCGCCTCCATCGAAGACATCCTGGCCCACGCGGAAGACCTCCGGAACCGGCTCGGGCAGATCGAGCGCTGCGAAGAGGAGCGTTCCGCCCTCGAGGCGGAGATCCGCGCGCTGGAACGGACCCTCCTCAAGGCGGCCCGGGACCTTTCGGCCGCCCGCATGAAGGCCGCCTCCAGCCTGGAAGGGGCGATGAAAAAGGAGCTCAGGTCGATCGGCATGAAAGAGGTGGACTTCCGGGTCGAATTCCGGTCTCTCGGGGAGGAAGAGGCCGCAGGCGAAAGCGGGGCGGTCCTTCTGGCAGGACAGAGGCTCTCGTCCTTCGGCCTCGATCAGGTGGAGTTCCTGGTCCGGACAAACCCGGGCCAGCCCTTCAAGCCCCTTCGGCGCATCGCCTCCGGGGGCGAGCTGTCGAGGATCATGCTCGCCCTGCGGAACGCGCTCCACAGGGCGGACAGGCTGCCCACCCTGGTTTTCGACGAAGTGGACGCCGGCATCGGAGGCGCCGAGGCCGAAGCGGTCGGCGCGCGTCTGCAGGCCCTGAGCCGGCACTTCCAGGTGCTGTGCATCACGCACCTGCCCCAGATCGCCGTGTTCGCGGACAGCCATTTCAAGGTGTCCAAGGAGGTGTCAGGGCGAAAGACAGCGTTTCGCGTCGACCCCCTGGACGGCAAAGCCCGGGAGGAGGAGATCGCCCGGATGCTGGGCGGAGCGGAGATCACGCCGAAGGTCTACGCCCACGCCCGGGAGATGCTGGAACGGGGATCCCGCAAGGAGGCAAGATGATCCGCAAGGCCCGGATGGAGGAGATACCCAAGATCCAGAAAATGCTCGAAGGCTCTGCCCGCAAGGGAGAACTGCTGCCGCGGTCCCTGAGCGAACTCTACGATTCCATCCGGGACTTCCAGGTGTTCCTGGACGGCAAGGAGCGGATTCTGGGCTTCTGCGCCCTTCACCCGACCTGGGAGAGCCTCGGCGAAATCCGTTCGCTTTTTGTCCGGGAGGAGGCCCGCAGACGGGGCATCGGCCGCGAGCTGGTTTCCAGGTGCCTCGAGGAGGGAAGAGAAATCGGCATCCACCGCGTCTTTGTTTTGACTTTCAACCCGGCCTTCTTTCAGAAGCTCGGATTCTCGCCGGTGGACAAGGCCATGCTTCCCCACAAGATCTGGGCCGACTGCATCCATTGCATCCACTTCCCGGATTGCAAGGAACAGGCCCTGTGGATCCACCTCGATCCCGCGTCCCTGACCTAGCCGCCCCGAGGGACTTTCCGGCGTCAGGGCCCGGCCTCGCCATTCTGCGGTGGAGGCGGCCTGAAACGGGGCCGCCGAACCCTGGCACCGTAAGCCTGGCACGATGCATCTCTTACCGCCGCGCGAGGCGCCCTTGACGATACATGAGGGGAAGGGATAACCTTTTTTAAGCGAATTCGAAGGCTTATCGAGGAGACCCTCGGATGTTTCTCGAAACCGTCAAGAAGATCGTCGGCAGCAAGAACGAGCGGGAACTCAAGAAGATCCGACCCCTTGTCGACGCCATCAACGGTCTCGAACCCCAGTTCAGGGCCCTGACCGACGCACAGTTGCGAGCCAAGACCGCGGCGTTCCGCACCAGGATCGCCAACGGGGAAGACCTGGACAGCCTCCTGCCCGAGGCCTTCGCAGCGGTTCGGGAAGCATCGGTCCGCACGCTGGGCATGCGGCACTTCGACGTGCAGATCGTAGGCGGCATCGTTCTTCATCAGGGCAAGATCGCCGAGATGAAAACCGGCGAGGGCAAGACGCTGGCCGCGACCCTGGCCGCCTATCTCAACGCTCTGACCGGCAAAGGGGTCCACATCGTCACGGTCAACGACTATCTGGCCAGAAGGGACCGGGAATGGATGGGCCCGATCTACGAGTTCCTCGGCCTCACCGTGGGCGTCATCCAGCACGACATGGACAACGCGGAGAGAAAGAGAGCCTACCGGTGCGACATCACGTACGGCACCAACAACGAGTTCGGCTTCGACTACCTCCGGGACAATCTCAAGATCGACCCGGACGAGTGCGTGCAGCGGGAACTCCACTACGCGATCGTGGACGAGGTGGACAGCATTCTCATCGACGAGGCCCGCACGCCTCTCATCATCTCCGGCCAGGTGGAGAAATCCCCGCACCGGTACAGCCAGTTCAATCTGCCTGTCCGGCACCTCGTCGCCAGGCAGCGGGCTCTTGTCGAGCGGATCTTCGATCAGGTCGCCAAGTGGGACCGGGAGGACCCGGACAACTGGGAGAAGTATTTCTGCCTGCTCAAGATCGAACGGGGAGACCCCAAGAACCGCAGGCTTCTCGAGTACATCGCCGAGCACAAGGAAGCCAAGAAGCGGATGCTCCAGGTGGAAAGCGAGCTCATGCGGGACAAGCGGCTCCAGGAGCTCGAAGAGGGGCTCCTCTACACGATCAGCGAGAAGGAGCACAACGTCGACTTCACCGAGGAGGGCCAGGCCGAGCTTTCCAAGAGGGACAAGGACCTTTTCGTGATTCCGGACCTGGAGGAGGCGTGCTACGAGATCGACCGGCAGGAGTCCCTGTCGCCCCTGGAGAGGGAGCAGAAGAAGGCCCAGCTGCGCCAGGAATACGAGGAAAAAACGGAGCGGATCCACAACATCAGCCAGCTCCTGAAAGCGTACACGCTCTTTGAGAAAGACGTGGATTACGTGGTGCACAACGGAGAGGTCATCATCGTCGACGAATTCACGGGCCGGATGATGCCCGGCCGGCGCTACAGCGACGGTCTCCACCAAGCCCTTGAAGCCAAGGAGGGCGTGACGATCGCCAAGGCCACCCAGACGATCGCCTCCATCACCCTGCAGAATTACTTCCGCCTGTACGAAAAGCTGGCGGGCATGACCGGCACGGCCGACACGGAAGCCGTCGAGTTCGCCAACATCTACAAGCTCGACGTCACGGTCATTCCCACCAACGAGCCCATGATCCGGACGGACTACCCCGACGTCATTTTCCGGACCGAGGAGGAGAAGTTCGAGGCCGTGGTGGAGGAGATCCGGGAGTGCCACGAAAGAGGCCAGCCCGTGCTGGCCGGGACGATCTCGATCGAGAAGTCCGAGCACCTTTCCAAGATGCTCAAGCGAAAGGGCATCCCCCACGAGGTGCTCAACGCCAAGCATCACGAGAAGGAGGCCCAGATCATCGCCAAGGCCGGCCAGCCGGGCGCCGTGACCATCTCGACCAACATGGCCGGACGCGGCACGGACATCGTCCTCGGGCCCGGAGTGGCCGAGAAAGGCGGCCTTCACGTGATCGGCACCGAGCGCCACGAGAGCCGCCGGATCGACAACCAGCTCCGGGGCCGCTCAGGCCGCCAGGGGGACCCCGGCTCGAGCCGGTTCTATCTCTCCCTCGAGGACGATCTCATGCGGATCTTCGGTTCGGACCGAATCGGCGGCATCATGGAGCGCCTCGGCATGGAGCGCGGAGAGGCCATCGAGCACAGGCTGGTCTCCCGGGCCATCGAAAACGCCCAGAAGAAAGTGGAGGCCCGCAACTTCTCGATCCGCAAACACCTGCTCGAATACGACGACGTGAACAACAAGCAGCGGGAGGTGGTGTACGCCAAGCGGAAAGAGATCATGACCAGTCCGGATGTCCGGGAGCTGTTCGACGAAATCTTGGAGGGAGTCCAGGAGGAACTCCTGGACACCTATCTGCCCGAGGACGCCCCTGCGGACGAATGGAACCTCAAAGGACTGGAATCCGCGCTGGCAAGGCGGTTCTTCATCCAGAAGAGCTTCTCGACCTTCCAGGCCGACGAGAAGCCGCGAAGCCGGGAGGACATCGCCCAGGAAATCGCTGCGGCCTTCTCCGAAGCGTACGAAAGAAAAAGGCGGGAGGTGGAACAGGCCCTCGCCCGGGCCCAGAATTATCCGCCTGTCCTGCTCGACCGGATTTTCGGCAAGGAACGGTCCCTCGAGGGATTCGTCCGGCAGAGGATGCTCGAGACCCTGGACCGCCACTGGATGGACACCCTCTACGCCATGGACCATCTCAAGGAAGGCATCGGTTTGAGGGGCTACGCCCAGAGGAACCCTCTCCAGGAGTACAAAAAGGAGGGTTTCGAGATCTTTTCCGAGATGATGCGAAGCTTCGAGAGGGAGTCGGCCGAGGTGGTTTTCCGGGCGACCTTCGTCGAAGCCCGCCGGGAGGCCCCGAAACCCGTGCTGCAGTCCATGGAGGAGCAGGGGTCGGCGCCGGCGCCGCTCGACCACGGATACAATCCGGACGAGGTGCAGACGAACCGCGGGGACGGAGAGGCGAAGCGCAGGCCCTTCCAGAGGAAAGGCGTCAAGGTCGGCCGAAACGACCCCTGCCCGTGCGGCGCCCGCGACGCTGCGGGCAGACCCGTGAAATACAAGAAGTGCTGCGGCCGTTGAGTCCAACCCCGGCAGAATCCAGGAGGCGGGCGGATGCAACAGAAACATCCAGGCTGTCGCAAATCCTCTCCCGGCGCGGAAGAGGCGGCCGTTGTGCCGGGCTATCGGGCGGCGGGCGTATCCGCTGGCATCAAGAAAGACGGCGGGAAGGATCTCGCCCTCATCATCTCCGACCCGCCGGCTCGCGCGGCCGGCCTTTTCACCCGCAACCGGGTGCAGGCCGCGCCGGTCCTCGTCGACAAAAGAAGAATCCGCTCCGGTTTGTGCGGTGCGATCCTTGCCAACAGCGGCAACGCCAACGCCTGCACAGGGGAAGCCGGCCTCCGCGACGCTCTTCTGCTGTCCCGGGTGCTGGCCCGGGCCCTGGGCATGGCCGAACAGCGCATTCTGCTCGCATCCACGGGCGTGATCGGAGAGCGTCTTCCTGTCCCTCGCATTCGAAGGGCTCTGCCCCGACTCGTCGCCGGCCTGAGAAGCCAGGGTCTGGATGACGCGGCCGAGGCCATCCGCACCACGGACCGCTTTCCCAAGAGGCTCTGGAGGCGGGCTTCGATCCAGGGCAAAACCGTCACCCTGTTCGGCATGGCGAAGGGCGCTGGCATGATCTGCCCGAATCTGGCCACCATGCTGGCCTTTTTCCTGACCGACCTGAACGCGCCGGTCCCTGCCCTGCGAAGCATGCTCAGGGCCGGCGCCGAGGGATCCTTCAACCGAATCCATGTCGACGGCGACGCCAGCACCAACGACACGGTGCTCCTGTTGGCCAACGGCCGCGCGGGAAATGCTCCGGCACGGCACGGCACGGCTGCCTACGAAGTCTTCCTCCGGGAGCTGCTCGCGCCCATGATGCGGGAGCTGTCGCGGATGATCGTCCGGGACGGCGAGGGGGCCACCAAGACGGTCGAGGTCTGCGTCCGGGGCGCTCGTTCGGCCGCAGACGCGCGGACCCTGGCCTACAAGCTGGCCAACTCGGCCCTCGTCAAGACCAGCTTCTACGGGGAGGACATCAACTGGGGCCGGATCATGGCCGCCCTGGGCTGCGCCGGGCCGCCCGTAAGGCCGGATCGCGTCGATATTTTCTACGACTCGATCCAGGTGGTCCGCGGCGGCGTCCTCGCCGGAAAGGCCCGGGAAACCCTGGCGCGGCAGGTTCTGCGGAAGGACGCTTTCTCGGTCACCGTGGATCTCCATCTCGGCAGCGGAAGCCACTGGGTGGTCACGTCGGATCTGACCCACGACTACGTTTCCCTGAACGCGTCCTACCGGTCCTGAGGCGCACGGTTCGTCCTCTCGTTTGCCTTTTGCGGATCGCCGTGCTATCAAGAATTGTTTTCCAGCGAAGCACCCTCCTGGATCCTGCCGGGTGGTGCGGCCCGCGGGGGCTGCCCGAGGCAGCCCCGGCCGTCCCGCAGGGAGACGACAGGCAGGGGAAGATCGAACCATCCGAGGAAGGAGTCCGCAGATGAGCCACGTGACCATGAAGGAACTCCTCGAAGCAGGAGCCCACTTCGGCCACCAGACCCGCCGGTGGAACCCCAAGATGAAGCCCTACATCTACGGGGCCCGCAACGGCATCTACATCATCAACCTGCAGGAAACCCTCAAGCTCTTTAACGCCGCGTACGAGTTTCTGCGAAGCGTGCGGTCCACGGGCAAGTCGGTCCTCTTTGTCGGCACCAAGCGCCAGGCCCAGGACATCGTCCGGGAGGAAGCCCTTCGCTGCGGCCAGTTCTACGTGAACTACCGTTGGCTGGGCGGGACCCTGACGAACTTCAAGACCATCAAGCAGAGCGTCGAGCGCCTCAAGAGATTCGAGGCCATGAAAGAGCGGGGTTATTACGATGCCCTGCCCAAGAAGGAGGCCCTCCAGCTCGAAAAGGAAAGGGTCAAACTGGAGAGATCCCTCGGAGGCATCAAGGACATGGACCGCCTCCCGGGCGCTCTGTTCGTCATCGACGCCAAGCGGGAACGGATCGCGTTGCGGGAGGCCCGGATCCTGGGCATTCCGAGCGTGGCCCTCGTGGACACGAACAGCGACCCCGACGACGTCACCTACGTGATCCCCTCCAACGACGACGCGATCCGCGCCATTCGCCTGTTCACGAGCCGCATGGCCGACGCCGTTCTCGAGGGAAGCCAGCTCTTCGAAAAATCCGCTCGTGCCGTCGGCGGAGGCGAGGAGACCCTGAAGAAGGTCATCGCGGCCAAAGGGGTCGAGCGAACCATCGAGGTCATCCACAAGAGGGACCGCGACGAGGAGACGGCCGAGCGGGAACCCCTCCCTGCCGAGTGAGCCTTTCTTCCGAGAGGCGACTTCCTTTTCTTTTTTCGTGAAAGCCTTTCAGGCCCCAAGGAGATCGATATGGAGATTTCAGCATCCGCCGTCAAAGAGCTCAGAGAAAAGACCGGAGCAGGCATCCTGGACTGCAAGGAAGCCCTGGCCGCCGCGCAGGGAAACCTCCCCCAGGCCATCGAGTATCTCAGGAAGAAGGGGCTGGCGGACGCCAAGAAACGAGCGGGCCGGGCGACCTCGGAAGGGCTGATCGGCTCGTACATTCACTCGAACGGGAAGATCGGCGTGCTCGTGGAGGTCAACTGCGAAACCGATTTTGTGGCCCGCACGGACGAGTTCAAGGAGCTGTGCAAGAACCTCGCCATGCAGGTGGCCGCTTCGTCGCCGCGCTTCCTGACGGCTGAGGACATTCCTGCTGAGGTGGCCGCCAAGGAGAAGGAAATCCTCAGGGCTCAGGCCAAGGAGAGCGGGAAGCCCGACGCCGTGATCGAGAAGATGGTCGAGGGCCGGTTCCGGAAGTTCGTGACCGAGGTCTGCCTCCTGGATCAGCCTTACGTGAGAGAGCCTGAGATCACCGTCCGGCAGGTGATCGAGCGCGCCATCGCCCGGCTGGGGGAAAACGTCCGGGTGCGGCGGTTCGTGCGGTTCCAGCTCGGCGAGGAAATCGCGTCTCCCTCCTGACGGAAGCCGGTCGCCGCCGGCATCTTGCGGGCCCCAGGCCGCGCCGTCGAGCCGGAAGGAGTTGCCCATGCAGGCTGCATACTCCCGCGTTCTGCTCAAGCTGAGCGGCGAAGTCCTGGCCGGCCCGCGCCCGTACGGTACGGATCCCGAGACCCTGCGCGGCTTGGCGGCGGAGATCCGGGAAGTCTGCGCCCTCGGCGTGCAGGTCGCCCTGGTCGTGGGAGGAGGGAACATCTTCCGGGGGCTGGCGGCCAGCGTTCAGGGCATGGACCGCGCCACGGGAGACACGATCGGGATGCTCGCCACGGTCATGAACTGCCTCGCCCTGCAGGATGCGCTCGAGACCCAGGGCGTGGACACACGGGTCATGACGGCCCTGGAGATGAGGCAAATCGCGGAGCCTTACATCCGGCGCCGCGCCATCCGCCATCTGGAAAAAGGCCGCGTCATTCTGCTGGCCGGCGGGACGGGCAACCCGTATTTCACGACCGACACGGCCGCTGTTTTGAGGGCCGCGGAGATCCGCGCCCAGGTGATTCTCAAAGGAACCAAGGTGGAAGGGATCTTCAGCGAGGACCCGGTCCTGAACCCGAAGGCGACGTTCTTTCGGCGCCTCCCCTACCAGGAGGTCCTCCGGAGGAATCTGCGGGTGATGGACGCGACGGCGATCTCCCTGTGCATGGACAACCAGCTTCCGGTCATCGTTTTCAACGTACGGACCCAGGGCAACATCCGCAGGGTCGTTCTGGGAGAGCCCAGCGGCTCGACCGTGACCTCGCTCGAGGAGGAAGCACGATGAAGGACGAAGTGCTGCAGACGATGAAGTCCAAAATGGAAAAAGCCATTCAGGCCTACCAGAAGGAGCTGAATCGCCTCCGCACGGGCCGGGCAACCCCGGCGCTCCTCGAGGGAATTCGGGTGGATTACTACGGCACGCCCACCCCGATCCAGCAGACCGCTTCCGTCACCATTCCCGAAAGCCGGCTCATCACCATCCAGCCCTGGGACAAGACCTTGATCGAGCCGATCGAGAAAGCCATCCAGAAAGCCAACCTGGGCCTGTCGCCCACGAACGACGGCAAAGTCATCCGGATCGCCATCCCTCCCCTGACCGAGGAGCGGCGCAAGGAACTCGTCAAGATCGTGCGGAAAATGGCCGAGGAATGTAAGATCACGATCCGCAACATTCGCAGGGAAGCCAACGACTCCCTCAAGAAGCTCGAACGGGAAAAAAAACTCTCCGAGGACGACCTGCACCGTGCCTCCGACGAAGTCCAGAAGGTCACGGACGCCCAGATCGAGCAGGTCGACCGGATCCTCGAAGCGAAGCAAAAGGAAATCATGGAAAGGTGAGCCCGGCCTTCGCGGGAAGACCCGATGCTTCGACAACGGCTCCTCACGGCTGGCGTACTGATCGCCCTGTTCTTGACGCTGATCCTGTTTCTGCCCCCGGGCGCGATCTGCGGCGTGGTCGTTCTGCTCGTCCTGGCAGCATCGTGGGAATACGGCGAACTGACGGCGCCAAGGCAGAACTGGGCCGACCGGGGCCTGACCCTCGCGCTGGCCTCTCTGATTCCGGTCGCTGCCTTTTCCGCAAAGATGCCCGTTCTGGCAGGATCCTTGTTTCTGCCGGTGCTGGCCCTGGCGGGCCGCCACGTCCTGGCGGGGGGCAGCGACCTCGGCCATCGGCTCGGCTCGCTCCTCCGGTCCCTGTTCGGCGTCTATTACGTGGGATTCGGTCTTTCCCACTTTGTTCTCCTGCGGGGGCTCGAGGACTGGAAGCCCTGGATCCTGTCCATTCTCGCCGTCACCTATCTGGGGGACGGCGCGGCCTACCTGGTCGGCTCGTCTCTTGGCCGGACAAAGCTTTCGCCCCTGCTCAGTCCCAAGAAGACCGTGGAAGGAGCTCTCGGCGGCGTGGCGGGCTCTCTCGTCGCCCTTGCCGTCTGCAGGAGCCTCTTCTTCCCGGAATGGCCCCTGGGACGGGTGATCGGCGTTGCTGTTCTTCTGGCCGCGAGCGGCCAGGTGGGAGACCTCCTGGAGTCCCTCTTGAAGAGAAGCGTCGGAGCCAAGGACTCGGGGACATGGCTGCCCGGTCACGGGGGGATCCTGGACCGAGTGGACAGTATCCTGCTGTCGGGGCCCGTGGGGTACTACATCGCGATCGCCCTGTCCGCGCCGCAGGGGCCATGAAGAAGGCCCTCGAATCGCTCGCTCTGCGGTTCGACCCTGTCGATCGGCTCCCGGAAAGAGGGAGGACCTATACATGCTGACCCTGATCGTCTTTCTGCTGGTGCTCGGCCTGCTCGTGTTCGTGCACGAGTTCGGGCACTTCCTTTATGCCAAGCGGGCCGGAGTCCGCGTAGAGGTCTTCTCCTTCGGCTTCGGCCCCCGCCTCGTGGGCCGCAAGCACGGGGAGACGGACTACCGGATCTCGGCCATTCCCCTGGGGGGCTACGTCAAGATGAGGGGCGAGGACCCCGGAGACGAAGAGGCCGGCGCAGAGGACTCCTTTGCCAGAAAACCCGTCTGGGCACGCATGAAGATCGTGGTGGCCGGCCCGGTGATGAACCTCCTTTTGCCCTTTCTCCTCATGCCCCTGGTCTATCTGGTGGGCATCCATCAACCGGCTTACCAGGATCGGAGGCCCGTGGTCGGATGGGTGAACCAGGACTCGCCGGCCCAGAAAGCCGGCTTTCAGAGGGGAGACGAGATCCGTTCCATCCGGGGAGAAGCGGTCGACACCTGGGAAAAGGCCAACATCCTCTTCGCATCGAATCCGAACCGGCCCCTGAAGGTCACGGTCGTCCGGAACGGATCGCCCCTCGAACTCGAACTCACGCCTGAGCCCGCCGGTTCCGCGGGCGGCTACGCGGGGCTCAGCCCCGAGATGCCGGCCGTCGTGGGCTCGGTGAGCCCCGGCACCCCTGCCGAGGAAGCGGGACTCCAGGAAGGCGACAGGATCGTCTCCATCAACGGGGAGGCTGTCGTGCACTGGACCCAGATGGCGGATATCATCCGGGCCCATCCGGAAGAACCTCTCCTGTTCGAGATCCGGCGCGGAGAGGAGAACCTTTCCCTCACGATCCGTCCCAAGAGGGACCCGCAGACCAATGCCGGCCTGGTCGGGATCGTCCATCGGCAAGAGACGGTCTTCAAACGGTACGGCTTCCGGGATTCGGTCAAGAGCGGCTTCCGAGACATCTACCAGTCCTTTTTGCTCACCTTCTACGTGCTCGGCAAGCTCCTGACCGGCGGGCTCTCGATCAAGACCCTCGGAGGACCGATCCTCATCGCGAAAATGACCGGGGACGCGGCCCGGGTGGGCCTGTCGAGCCTCATCAGCTTCGTGGCCTTCCTGAGTCTGCAGCTCGGGATTCTGAACCTTCTGCCCATACCGGTGCTGGACGGGGGCCACGTGCTCTTTCTTTCGATTGAGGCGGTCATGCGGCGGCCCCTGAACGTGAAGATCCGGGAAGCGGCCCAGCAGGTCGGCTTCGTCCTGCTTCTCCTTTTCATTCTCATCATCTCCTACAACGACATCCTCAGGGTCCTCCCCATTCACGTGGAGGAGATGTTCAAGTAGAACAGGGGCCGAGGCCCGCCGTGATCCTCCTCGGAATCGACACCAGCACTTCCTGCGGCAGCATGGCCCTCGTCGACGACCGGCGGGTCATCGCCGAGTGGACCCTGACTCACGCCAAAACTCACTCCGAGCGGCTCCTGCCGGGCCTGGCCCGCATGCTCGAGGCATCCGACGTCCCGCTCGCACGGGTGGACCTGATCGCCGTGGCCGTGGGGCCGGGCTCCTTCACAGGCCTGAGGATCGGCCTGGCCACGGCCAAGGCGCTCGCCCTCGGCAGCGGCAAACCCATGGTGGGAATCCCCACCCTCGACGTGCTTTCCGAAAACGTGGTCGCCTCCCCCCTGCTCGTCTGCCCCACCCTGGACGCTCGGAAGGGAGAGGTCTTCGCGGCCCTCTACAGAAAGCCCTGCCCCGGCTCCTCTGAAAGGATCAGCCCGTACTTGTCCCTTCCTCCGGAACGTCTCCTGGACGAGATCCGGGAGCCTGCACTGCTGCTGGGCGACGGCGCCCTCCTCTATCGGGAGCGGCTTCAGGGCCGGGCCCGCCACCCCCTTCTTCTGGCCCCTCTGGAATCCCACTCGCCCAGGGCTTCTGTCCTGTGCCGGCTGGCCTTGGAGAAATACCGCCAAGAGGGCGCAACCGATCCTGCCGAGATCCGGGCGCTTTACGTGAGAGCTTCGGACGCAGAGCTCAACCGGGCCAAGAGCGCCCCATAGGCAACGGCCCGTGCCCGTCCCCCCGCCCCTGCGCGAACGCACGCCAAGAGAACGAACGAGCGCCGGACGAACGAGCGCCGGAAATTGACAACTGGCCGATCCTTGCCCATACTATCTAGCTTTCGTTCGGCAATCTGGCTATTCTGAAAGGAAAGCTGGCCGGCTTTGGCCTGCGTTTCGCCCCTCCGCTTCCCCTCCCTGCCGTCCGGCGGGCAGCGCCCAGGACCACACAAGGAAGCGGGGAACCCGCTCCCGGCGCCAGGCGCACGACAGGGCCCGAGCGCCGCGGGTTCCGCCCAACGGGAAGGGGGCCTCGGGGCCGACATCGACGATGCCGGCTCGAGAGAACCGCCACGCATGGAGATTTCCATGAAAAGCGACACGGTCAAGAAGGGAACGGAACGAGCACCCGCAAGGGCCCTGCTGCACGCCACCGGCCTGCCTCGGAGCGAGATGGATCGGCCCTTCATCGGAATCGCGAACTCCGCCTCTGATCTCGTGCCAGGACACCTCAACCTCTCGGAACTCGTCCGCTTCGTCGAAAAGGGCGTCCACACGGCCGGAGGCTATCCGTTCGTCTTTCACGTGGGCGCCCTGTGCGACGGAATCGCCATGGGACATGCCGGCATGCGGTACTCCCTGCCCTTCCGGGAACTCGTGGCCGACATGATCGAATCCATCGCCGTCGCCCACGGGCTGGACGGCCTCGTGCTGACGACCAACTGCGACAAGATCACGCCGGGCATGCTCATGGCTGCCGCCCGACTGGATCTACCCACGGTTCTCGTCACGGCAGGCCCCATGCTGGCCGGCCATCACAGAGGCAGAAGGCTTTCCCTGGTCCGGGACACGTTCGAAGCGGTCGGCAGGCGACAAAAAGGCGAGATCTCCGAAGAAGAACTGACCGCCCTCGAACTCTGCGCCTGTCCCGGAGCCGGTTCCTGCCAAGGTCTTTACACGGCCAACACCATGAACTGTCTGACCGAGGTCCTGGGGCTCTCCCTGCCTGCGTGTGGAACGGCTCTGGCGGTCTCGGCAGAAAAGAAGCGGATCGCCTTCGAGAGCGGCCGGGTCGCGGTCGAAGCGGTCCGGGCCGGCCGGACGTCCAGAAGCATCTTGACGCGCGAGGCCTTCGAAAACGCCATCGTCGTCGACATGGCCCTCGGAGGCTCCACGAACACGGTGCTTCACCTCAGTGCCCTTGCACGCGAGGCCGGCGTGCCGCTCCCCCTCGAGCGCTTCGATGAAATCGGCCGCACCGTGCCGCACCTGGCGGACCTGAGGCCCGCAGGGAACTATTTTCTTGAAGACCTGCACCATGCGGGCGGGATCCCGGCCGTCCTCAAACGGCTGGGCGGCCGCATCCAAAGCGCCCTTCTGGTGAACGGCCGGAACATCCAGGACGTCCAGCGGGACGCCGAGCCTCTGGGAGAAGACGTGATCCGAACGGCCGAAAAGCCCCTGAGCGCAGAAGGGGGGATCGCGATCCTCAAGGGGAACCTGGCTCCCCTGGGAGCCGTGGTCAAGCAGTCCGGCGTGCGCGCGGAGATGATGCGGTTCCGCGGGACGGCTCGGGCCTTCGATTCCGAGGAAGAGGCTCAGCGGGCGATCCTGTCGGGCGCAATCCAGGACGGAGACGTGGTCGTCATCCGGTACGAAGGGCCCCGCGGCGGCCCGGGCATGCGGGAGATGCTCGGCCCCACCTCCGCGATCGTCGGCATGGGTCTCCAGAGAGTGGCTCTGGTCACGGACGGGCGCTTCTCCGGCGGCACCCGAGGGCCCTGCATCGGCCACGTCTCCCCGGAGGCGGCCCAGGGCGGCCCCATCGGGCTTGTCCGAGACGGCGACAGCATCCGCGTGGATATTCCGGCCCGGGTCATCGAACTCGAAGTGGAGGCGGAGGAACTTGGAAGGAGAAAGAAAGAGGCGAAGCCGCGGCCGCCGAAAGCCACCCGGGGATACCTGGCCCGCTACGCCCGGCTCGTGACTTCTGCCCACACCGGGGCCGTCCTTGAAGAAGGCGACTTGAGTTGAGCGCGGGGCCGGGGCTCGGAGCACAGGAGGTATGGAAATTGATGAAACTTTCGGGCGCCCAAATCTTCGTGGAGGCTCTCAAGCAGGAGGGGGTGAAGACCCTGTTCGGATTCCCCGGCGGAGCCGTCCTGAATCTGTACGACGCCCTGTTCCAGTCGGACATCCGCCACATTCTCGTCCGTCACGAGCAGGCTGCGGTCCACGCCGCGGACGGGTACGCCCGCGCGACCGGCCGCGTGGGGGTCTGTCTGGTCACCTCGGGTCCCGGCGCCACCAACACCGTCACGGGTCTTGCCACGGCCTACATGGACTCGGTCCCGGTCATCGTTTTTTCGGGACAGGTCCCGACCATGCTCATCGGCAACGACGCCTTCCAGGAAGCCGACATGATCGGCATCACCCGCTCCTGCACCAAACACAACTATCTCGTCAAGGACGTCCGCGACCTCGCCCGCATCGTCCGGGAAGCCTTCCACATCGCCAGGACCGGACGGCCCGGACCGATCCTCGTGGACATCCCCAAGGATGTGACTTCGGCCGTGATCCCCTATGTGCCGTGCCGCACGGTCGAGATCGCCGGATATCGACCCACCATCGAGGGCCACCCCGTGCAGATCTCCCGAGCGCTCGAGCTTCTCCGCAAGGCCCGCCGGCCCGTCTTGTACGTGGGCGGAGGCGTGATCAGCTCGGGCGCCTCGGCCGAACTCCGCAAGCTGGCCCTCGGGCTTCGGATCCCGGTCACCATGACCCTCATGGGCCTCGGCGCGTTCCCCGGCGACCACGAGCTGTGCCTCGGGATGCTCGGCATGCACGGGACCTGCGCGGCCAACCTGGCCATTTCCGGGGCGGATATCGTCATTGCGGTGGGCGCCCGCTTCGACGACCGCGTGACGGGTCGCATCGACGCCTTCGCCAAGGAAGCCAAGATCGTGCACATCGACATCGATCCCACTTCCATCAGCAAGAACGTGGCGGTGGACATCCCGATCGTCGGAGACGCCAAGCGGGTGCTCCAGCAGATCCTGCAGGCCCTCGGCAAGTCCGGCCTGCGCTTCCGGCGCAAGCCCCCGTGGTCCGACTGGCTCGCCCAGATCGAGGCGTGGAAGCGGGACAAGCCCCTCACATACGAGAACCGTCCGGGAGAGCTCAAGCCGCAATACGTCGTGGAAAAGATCTACGAGGTGACCCGCGGCGAGGCCCTGATCACCACCGAGGTGGGCCAGAATCAGATGTGGGCGGTTCAGTTCTATCGCTTCAAGCGCCCCAGGACGCTCTTTACCTCGGGAGGCCTGGGAACCATGGGCTACGGACTTCCGGCGGCGATCGGCGTGCAGATCGCCAGACCCGACGCCCTGGTCGTCGACATCGCCGGAGACGGCAGCATCCAGATGAACATCCAGGAGCTCGCCACAGCCGTGCAATACCGCCTTCCGGTCAAGGTGGCGATTCTCAACAACGGATATCTTGGCATGGTCAGGCAATGGCAGGAGCTCTTTTACGGAAAGCGCTACGCATGCTCGGACATGAGCGTGCAGCCGGACTTCGTGAAGCTGGCCGAAGCGTACGGCGCGGTCGGGCTGCGGGCCGAAAAGCCCGAGGAGGTGGTGCCGGTCCTGAAGGAGGCCTTCCGCACGCCCAAGCCCGTTCTCATGGATTTTCGGGTGAGCCGGGAAGAAGGCGTCTACCCGATGGTGCCGGCCGGCGCTCCCTTGACAGACATGATCCTGTTGTAGGAAAAGGGGAGGAGGCGAACGAATGCGTCACACGATTTCCGTACTGGTCAAGAACGAATTCGGCGTCCTCTCCCGCGTCTCCGGTCTGTTCAGCGCCAGAGGGTTCAACATCGAAAGCCTTACCGTGGCGCCCACGCTGGACCCGAAGTTCTCCCGGATGACGATCATCACCGAGGGGAACGAGCAGATCATCGAGCAGATTCTCAAGCAGCTCCGGAAGCTCATCGACGTGATCAAGGTCTCGGATCTCACGGGCAAGCAGTTCGTCGAGCGCGAGCTGACGCTGATCAAGGTGACGGCCGAGGAGAAAACGCGCGCCGAGGTCCTCAGGATCGTGGACATCTTCCGGAGCAAAGTCGTCGACGTGACGCCCAAGACCTTCACCGTCGAGGTGACGGGCACGCAAGACAAGATCGATGCCATGATCGGCCTGTTGAAGCCCATGGGAATCCGGGAGATCGTGCGGACCGGCAAGGTGGCGATCCCTCGGGGGGAATAGCGCGTTGCCGGGCGAAGGGGGAAGGCAGATGCAAGTCTTCTACGACAAGGATGCGGATCTGGGTGTTTTGCGGAACCGAAAGATCGCCGTCATCGGATACGGAAGCCAGGGGCATGCCCACGCCCTGAACCTCACCGAAAGCGGGATGGACGTTCGCGTCGGCCTCCGGGAGGGCGGCGGGTCCTGGTCCAAGGCGCGGAACGCGGGCCTGCGGGTTCTTCCGGTGCGCGAGGCGGCCCGGGAAGGGGATATCGTAATGATCCTCGTGCCGGACGAACACCAGCCGCAGCTCTACGAGGCGGAGATTCGTCCGGGCCTTGCCGCAGGCAAGTCCCTCGTCTTCGCTCACGGTTTCAACATCCACTACGGCCAGATTGTCCCGCCCGAGGAAATCGACGTCTGGATGGTGGCTCCCAAGGCGCCCGGGCACATGGTGCGGCACGAATACACCCAGGGCAAGGGCGTTCCCATGCTCATCGCCGTGCACCAGGACGCCACCGGCAAGGCCCGGGACCTGGCCCTGGCCTACGCGGCCGCCATGGGCGCGGGCAAGGCCGGCATTCTCGAGACCTCCTTTCGGGAGGAGACCGAAACGGATCTGTTCGGCGAGCAGGCGGTTCTGTGCGGCGGCGTCTCGGAACTCATCACGGCCGGGTTCGACACGCTGGTCCAGGCCGGCTACGCCCCGGAGATGGCTTACTTCGAGTGCCTCCACGAGCTCAAGCTGATCGTGGATCTCATCTACGAAGGGGGACTGAGCAACATGTATCACTCGGTGAGCAACACCGCCCAGTACGGCGGGCTCACCCGGGGTCCCCGCATCGTGGGGCCCGAGACCAGGGCCGAGATGGGTCGGATCCTGGAGGAGGTCCGGTCGGGGTGCTTTGCCCGGGAGTGGATCCTCGAGAACCAGGCCCGCCGGCCCGTCTTCAACGCCCTGACCGAAGCCATGCGCAGCCATCCCATGGAGGAAGTGGGCACCCGGCTGCGGAAGATGATGCCCTGGATCGAGGCCCAGAAGAAGGTCGACAAGAGCAAGAGCGGCTGATGGAAAGGGACGAACCCATCCTGGTGAGAGAAGGCTGGCCTTTTGCGGCGGCCGCGGCCTTCTTGTGCCTTTTCGCCGCAGCGCTGGGCTTCAAAGGCCCTGCATGGGTGCTCTTTCTGGTCACCCTGGCCCTGGCCGCCTTCTTCCGAAACCCCCACCGGAGCCCGCCCGACGACCCCCGGGCAGTGGTCAGCCCGGCGGACGGAAGAATCCTGGAGGTCCTTCGGATCGACGGGTCTCGCTTCTTTCCCGGACCCCAGTGGAAGGTGAGCATCTTCATGAGCCCCCTGGACGTGCACGTGAACCGGTCCCCGGTTTCGGGCACGGTCCGCAGCCGAAGGTACCGGCCAGGCCGTTTCCACGTGGCCAGCCGCCCCGACGCCTCCTCGGAGAACGAAAGGATGGAATTGCTCCTGGAAGCCGACGCAGGATACCCGGTCGGCGTGGTTCAGGTCGCGGGCACCCTGGCCCGCCGGATCGTCTGTTACCCCCGCGAGGGAGACCGCCTCGGCCGGGGCGAGCGATTCGGCCTGATCCGGTTCGGCTCCCGGGTGGAACTGCACCTTCCCGAGCGGATCCAGCCGGTTGTCCGGCAGGGCGACCGCGTGCGGGCCGGGCAATCCGTGGTGGGTTACGGGCCATGAGAACGCGTTACGGCCGCAATCACGGTCCCGAAAGACCGAGGCTCCGGCGCGAAAACCTCCGAAAGGGCATCTATCTTCTGCCCAACCTGTTCACCTCGGCCAGCTTGTTCGCCGGGTTTTACTCGATCGTGGCGACCCTGAACGGAGATTTCAGCCGGGCCGCCTGGGCCATTGTGGTCTCCATGCTGTGCGACGGTGCGGACGGCCGCATCGCCCGCCTCACCTCGAGCACGAGCCGGTTCGGCGTGGAATACGACTCTCTGGCCGATCTCGTCTCCTTCGGCGTCGCCCCGGGCCTCCTGGCCTATGAATGGGCCCTGAAGCCCTACGGCAACTGGGGCTGGTCCGCCGCGTTCCTCTTCGTGGTTTGCGGCGCTTTGCGGCTGGCCCGCTTCAACGTCCAGCTGGATACGATCGAATCGGTCACGTTCAACGGCCTTCCCATCCCGGCGTCGGCAGGCCTCGTGGCATCCACGGTGCTCGTCTTGTACAAGTTCGGCTATTCCGGCCCCACCCGTCACCTGGCGATCCTGCTGGTCATCTTCCTGCTCGCCTTTCTGATGGTCAGCAACGTGAAGTTTCTCAGCTTCAAGGAGCTCGAACTGAGGAAGAGAAAGCCCTTCCCCGCGCTCGTGGGCATCATTCTGCTCCTCATTCTCATCGCGAACGAGCCCCAGATTCTGCTGTTCTCCCTGTTCAGCCTGTACGTGCTGCACGGACCCGTCTGGAAGATCCTGCGCTGGCGGAGCCGCAAGCTCGCGCCGGCCGGAGGGACAGACGAGCCCGAAGTGCTCGGACGCCAGACGGCCCCGCTGGCCGAGAGAGAAAACAAGGAAATGCGACCATGACAGACGAAACGATCCATATCCGCATCTTCGACACCACGCTGCGGGACGGAGAGCAGTCGCCCGGAGCCAGCATGCATCCTGCCGAGAAGCTGGAAATCGCCCGCCAGCTCGAGCGCCTCGGCGTGGACGTCATAGAGGCAGGCTTCCCCATCTCGTCCGAGGGAGACTTCGACTCGGTCAAACTCCTGGCCGACAACATCCGCCAGTGCCAGATCGCAGCGCTCGCCAGGACCCGGCCCGAGGATATCGACCGGGCGTGGGAGGCGATCCGCGGCGCCGAGGCCCCCATCCTCCACGTCTTTATCGCCACCAGCCCGATCCACATGCGCCACAAGCTGCGGATGACCCCGGACCAGGTGGTGGAGGAAGCCGCTCAGGCCGTGCGCCGGGCAAGAGGGTACACGCCCTTCGTCGAGTTTTCGGCCGAGGACGCCACCCGGAGCGAGCCCGCGTTTCTTTGCAGGGTTTTTCAGGCCGTCCTGGACGCTGGCGCCACCTGCCTCAACATTCCGGACACCGTGGGCTACACGGTGCCGGCAGAATACGGCCGTCTCCTGGACATCATCCGTCAGGAAGTCCCGGACATCGAACGCGCCGTCTTGAGCGTTCATTGCCACAACGACCTCGGCCTGGCCGTGGCCAACACGCTCACGGCCATCGAGCACGGCGCCACCCAGGTGGAGTGCACGGTGAACGGGATCGGCGAGCGAGCGGGCAATTGCTCCCTGGAGGAAGTGGTCATGGCCTTGCGGGTCCGCAAGGATTACTTCCGGTACAAGACAGGGATCCGGACCGAACAGATCTATCCCACCAGCCGCCTCGTCAGCCGCATCACCGGCATCCGGGTCCAGCCCAACAAGGCCATCGTGGGAGCCAACGCTTTCGCCCATGAGGCCGGCATCCATCAGGACGGCGTGCTCAAGGAAAAGAGCACTTATGAAATCATGACCCCCGAGTCCATCGGGATCCCCAAGAGCACCCTCGTGCTGGGAAAGCACTCGGGCCGGCACGCCTTCCGGGAGAAGCTGATCCAGCTCGGATACGACCTGTCGGACGAGCATCTCAACGTGGCCTTCGAGTGCTTCAAACAGATTGCGGACCGGAAGAAGGAAGTGTTCGACGAGGACATCGAGGCCATCATCGCAGAGGAAATCCTGCGGATTCGCGACCGGTACGAGTTGGACTTCCTGAGCGTGACGAGCGGCACCCATCTCATCCCGACCGCCACGGTACAGCTCAAGGTGGACGGCCGCGTCGTCAAGAAAGCCGAATTCGGAGACGGCCCGGTGGACGCCGCTTTCCGGGCGATCCGGGCGATCACCGGGGACCGGAGCAAGCTCGTGCGGTTCGAGGTGAGCGCCATCACCTCGGGCACCGATGCACAGGGCGAGGTGTATGTCCGCATCGAGGAGGGCGAAAAGACCACCCTCGGGCAGGGCTCGGCGACCGACATCATCGTGGCAAGCGCCAAGGCGTACGTGAACGCCCTCAACAAGCTCGATTACTTGAAGAAGAAGAAAACCCTTCTCCGCGGCGGGCCCTAGACGGGGCAGACCGAGCGAACAGGAGCCGAACCGGCCATTGCGGTGCCCGCCCAAGGCCTCCGCCAGCGGTCCACCGGGGCCGACGCGCCCCAGGGGCTCGCACAGGAAGAGGGCAGCGCCTTCTGGACTTCGATGGGATCCCGATCCTCAAGAAACAAGAAAAAGCCGAGCCGCAGCCGCTCGGACTCTGGAGCGTCTCCGGGACTGCCGGTCTGGGCCCGCGAATCGCTCGGAATCGGCCTCGCCGGCCTGGCCAGTTTCCTGGTCCTTGCCCTGGCTTCCTACGCTCCGGAGACCGACCCGGGATTCTTCCACAGGGTCTCGCCCCGGCCCGGCGACGTGCACAACTGGGGCGGCATTGCCGGCTCCTATGCGGCCAGCCTTCTCAAAGAGACCCTGGGCCTCGCCTCGTACTTCGCAGCAGGACTCGTGGCCCTTTGCGCGCTCTTCCTCCTGGCCGGCAGACCGATCCGGCCCGCCCCCTGGAAGATCCCGGCGGGCCTGCTGGCCCTGCTCGCTCTGGCCGCCCTTCTCTCCCTGGCCATGCCCGGCAGGCCGCTCACGCACGCCGGAGGGATTGTCGGGCACCAGATCTGCCTGTGGCTTCTGCCCTACCTCCATCCGGCCGGTTCCTATCTGCTTGTCGTGCTCCTGCTCGTCCTGGCTCTTGCGTCGATCGGCGAAATCTCCCTGCTCGATGTCCTCCGGCGCGGGGCCACGAAAGCCGACAGGCTTCTCAAGTTCCTCTGGAGCCTGTCGAGGCACTCGGGCCTCCTGGTCCTCTCCGGGGCCCTGGCCTGCTGGCGCACAGGCAGTTCTCTGGCCCGGGCGGCCAGGGAGAAAATCGAACTCTGGAGAGAAGCCCGCAAATCGGACCGGTCCGAAAAGCCCGGCCCGGAGGAAGAACCTTCCCCTCTACCCGATTCCGCGGCCCTACCGGCTCCCCCGCCGCAGGAGCCGGTCATCGTCGAGACCACGCTGGCGCCCGCCCCGGGCCTTGCCCAGTCCCCGTCCGAGTCCGCGGAGGCCGAAGCCTCTTTATTAGAGGAGGAGGAAGAAGAGCCGCCGGAGGAGGAACCGCCCAAACCCTCGGATGCCGGTGAAACGGTCCAGAAGAAGAGCAGCGAGGCCTCAAAAGAGAAGCCTGCCAAGGACAGGCCCAGGGGGGTCCAGGTCTCCCTGTTCCAAAAGCCGGACTACGTCAACTACCAGCCCCCGCCCCTGGACCTCCTGGACCACCCGGACGTGAGCCTCGCGGCCGTGGACCGGGACCTCCTTCTGGAAAACGCCAAGGCCCTGGAACAGAAGCTCAAGGACTTTGGCGTGGAAGGCCGGGTGACCGAGGTCCACCCAGGACCGATCATCACGCTTTTCGAGTACGAGCCTGCTCCGGGCGTCAAGGTCAACCGGATCGTGAACCTGGCCGACGATCTGGCTCTGGCCCTGAAAGCGATGAGCGTGCGCATCGTGGCCCCCATACCGGGCAAGCCCGTTGTCGGCATCGAAGTGCCCAACCCGGTGCGCCAGAACGTCTACCTCAAGGAGATTCTCGGGTCGGAAACCTACCGGTCGAACCGCTGGAAGCTCCCTCTCGCCCTGGGCAAGGACATCGCGGGAAAGCCCGTGTGCACGGACCTGAGCCGCATGCCCCACCTGCTCATCGCAGGAGCGACCGGAACGGGCAAGAGCGTGTGCCTACACTCGCTCATCTTGAGCCTTCTGTTCCGATTCTCCCCCCAGGAAGTTCGGTTTCTCATGATCGACCCCAAGATGCTCGAGCTGACCGCCTACCACGGAATCCCCCATTTGCTCCATCCGGTCATCACGGACGCCCGGCGAGCGGCCGACGTGCTCGACTGGGCGGTGGAGCGGATGGAGCAGCGCTATCAGCTTCTGTCCGAGAAAGGCGTCCGCAACATCGAGGGATACAACGAGCGAATCGCCCGGGAGCAAGCCGCCTCCTCCTTGGAGGAAACCTCGGAGGTCCGGGAGCCGGCCGCGGAGGAGGAGCCCCCGGAGGGACCCGAAGAAGAAGAGATGCTCCCGGAGCAGGGGAAGCTCCCATACATCATCATCGTGATCGATGAAATGGCGGACCTCATGATCCTTTCGGGCAAGCAGATCGAGGAAACCATCACCCGCCTGGCGCAGATGGCCCGGGCGGCGGGAATCCACCTGCTGCTGGCCACCCAGCGGCCCTCTGTGGACGTGCTCACGGGCATTATCAAGGCGAATCTGCCGACGCGGATTTCCTTCCAGGTCAGTTCCCGCACGGACTCCAGAACCATCCTGGATTCCATCGGTGCCGAGAAGCTCCTCGGCCAGGGAGACATGCTCTTCCTGCCCCCTGGCACGTCCAAGGTCCGCCGGATCCACGGCGCCTATGTGAGCGAACCGGAAATCGAGCGTGTCGTGGAGTATTTGAAACGGTACGGGAAGCCCCATTACGTCAAGATCCCGTTCCGGGCCAAGAAAGCCAAGGAAGAAGAGGAACCCTTCGAATACGACGAAAAGTACGATCTGGCCGTCCAGGTGGTGACAGACACGCGCCAGGCATCGATCTCCATGCTCCAGCGGAAACTGCGCATCGGCTACAACCGGGCTGCCCGCATGATCGAGCGCATGGAGCAGGAAGGGATCGTGGGCCCTCAGGAAGGCGTAAAGCCGCGAGAGGTTCTGGCGAAGAAGCTGAGCTGATTCCGCTGCTGCCGCGCGCGCCTTCAGAGCGCCTCCGGCTGGGATTGCCCCCAAGGGGGGCACTCTTCGTCGCTTTCTGCAAAACAGGGGAGACGGCCATGTTGAGATCGGTTCGCGGATTTCTTCTCATCCCTGCCCTGGAAGCGTTGGTCCTCCTGTGTGGCCCCCAGGGGCTCGAGGCCGACTCTCCGGGGCAGGGCGCCGCCTCGGGATCCGCCGGCTCTCCTGTTTCGGCGGCGGCATCTTCGATCCGGGACTTGGAGCTGGAAGGAATTCTTGAGCGGATGGAAACCGTCTACCGCGGCATCCGCACGTTCCAGGCTCGCTTCGAGCAGGAAACCGAGACCAAGGCCCTCCGGCGCACGAGGAAGTCCTCGGGATGGATCTACGTGGAGAAGCCTGACAAGGTCCGCTGGAGCTACGAGGAGCCCGAGACCCAGGAGGTCTATGTTCTGGGCGACAGGATCTTCCTGTGGATACCGGCCCGCAACCAGGTTCTGAAAGCCACGGAGGCGGACATGCCGGGCATGGCCCAGATTCGGGTCCTCCTGGCCCAGGGCAGGCTGTCCGAGTCCTTTTCGATCACCCTCCTGCCGCCTCCGGCCGGCAGCGAAGCCTTTCACTGCCTGCGACTCGTCCCGGCCGCAGGGACGAAACTCTCGCTCGATGAAATGATCCTTTTCGTCCGCAAGGAGGACTCCCTTCTCGAAAGAACCGAGTCCAGGGACCTCGTGGGCAACGTGACCCGGATCCGGTTTCACGACTGGCGGGTGAACGGAAGCCTTTCACCGGATCTGTTCCGGTTCGAGATCCCGCAGGGAGCCGAGGTTCTCGAG
>FWPU01001205.1_pt1 | contig 79614 bp, 91 predicted proteins | sample 2228361 | NCBI WGS metagenome assembly FWPU01 (sample SAMEA103939777, study PRJEB20133) | metagenome | reverse complement strand
GGAACACGGAAGTGTTGAACCGGCTGCAATGCGCGAACAGACTGGGATTCAAGGTGAGATGCTATGCGATATCGAATTAGGCAACAACCCCCAAATCTTAAATAGATATTATGTGTACCAAACGTTGGTAAAGTAACTAACTAACGTACGTATGCACGCTAGTCGGTTATCAACCGGGTGAAATAAAAAATGACTTGTAAAGGTATATGCATCCGTCACAAGGCTCAAAAGCCAGTCGGCTCAGGCCGGTACGCAAGCGGACAGAAGAGATGCCAGATTTGTGAGATATTCATCAAATGGGATGGCTTGTGGTGCCCATGCTGCGGCTATCGTCTTAGGACAAAGCCAAGGAACCTGAAGTACAAGGCGAAGCTCAGGGCAAGGACAAAGAAGCAGCAGGAGCTCAAGGTCGCCGCCAAGCCGATCACTGTTCGCGTAAGATAAGCCAATGGATAATGGGCCTGACGTAGTAGACAACAAGATCGTCAGCTCTAGCACTGGGAGGAATTTTTTTCTCCAAGCAATCTTTTTTCTTAACGGCTGCTTTTTCATCATAACTGAAGGCGAGCGTCGCATAGGCGCGGTCTCTGTCGCCATCAGCACGCCAAACAGTAAGGCCAACGTGGCAAAGGTGATCCCAAGCAAGTACGATTCAATCTTTATCAATACCGTCGCAGAGAAGGTATCGTCCATGATAAACGGCATCTGCCTGGTCTCGCTCCACAGCAAGAGCCAGCTCCAGCTTGATGACATGAAAGCAATTATGGGAGAGGTAATGAGTATCGTTGGTAGCAAAAAGCATGAAGGGCAATAACGGTGATTTTCGGAGCTTCCTGTCGCTCCTTCAGAGCGAGGGCGAGCTCGTGCGGGTCAAGCAGGATGTCAGCGCAGAATTTGAGCTGGCGGCAGTCACAGCAAAGCTGGACGGCAAGCAGGCCGTGCTCTTTGAGAAGGTGCGCGGGAGCAAGATTGCAGTCGCGTGCAACGTCGTCGGCACGCCAAGGAGATTCTACCTTGCAATAGCAGGCGACTCGCGCAAAGTGGATCAGGCTGCAGCTGCCGACATCAAGAAGGCGATTCACGCCCGTATCACCGAAGCTCTTGGCAGCCTGTCGCCTCCATCAAAGGTTCAGGGCGGCGTGCCGTTTGAAAAAAATTCTTCAAGGAACCTTCACGACCTCCCGATAGTCACGCACTTCGAAAAGGACGCCGGCCCCTTCATCACCTCCTCGGTGGTCTTTGCAAAGGATCAGGAGAAGGGCAACCAGAACCAGTCGACCCACCGGTTGTTGCGGCTGGACGATCGGCACATGGCGATCAGGATGGTTGAGGGCAGGCACCTTCACAAGTGTTTCACTTACGCCCGCGACCACGGCGAGGACCTGAAAGTTGCAATAGCCATAGGAGTACACCCGGCAGTCAACATCGCTGCAGCGTACCAGGCGGCGTACGGAGTTGACGAGATGCTGATAGCCAATTCTTTGCTTGGAGGCAGGCTGGTACTTGCCAAGACCGGCTATTCGCAACTATACGTGCCAAGCCATGCCGAGATAGTGCTTGAGGGGAGGATCCTCAAGGACAGGACTCATGAGGAGTGGATGGTTGAAATGCTGCGCACCTATGACTTTAAGCGCAAGCAGCCAGTGTTTGAGCTAGAAAGGATAAGATTCTGCGATAACGCCATTTACCACGACATACTGCCCGGCTATACAGAGCACCGGTTGCTCATGGGCCTGCCTGTCGAGGCCAAGATGTTTGACTATGTAAAGAACGTCGTGCCGACCACTCAGGCTGTGCACCTGACAGACGGTGGCAGCAACTGGCTCGCCGCAGTGATACAGATCAAAAAGCGGCTGGAGGGCGAGCCCAAGAACGCGCTGATGGCCGCGTTTTCTGCCCACCCATCCCTCAAGATGGCAACCGTTGTGGACGATGACATTGACCCGACAGATCCTGTTGCAGTTGAGTACGCGATTGCAACCCGCTGCCAGGCCGACAGGGACTTGCTCATAATGCCAAACACAAAAGGATCGAGCCTCGACCCATCAAGCGATCAGGCGAACCTGCTTACGACAAAAGTCGGCATCGATGCGACCGCGTCGCTGCTCAAGTCAAAGGAAAGATTCGAGATCGCAAAAATTCCCGGCGAGGAAAAAATAAAGCTTGCCGACTACCTTTAGTAAAAACAGCGGGACAAGAGATTAAATAGCCAATAGTGGTAAGCCTTTAGGAGCAATGAAGCCTAACAATTTTGCCATGAAAGACTGGCATCTTGAACATGTTGAAAAGGTCATTGTCCGTTTTGTCAGGGGCATATCTCCCGACGCTTCTTCTTTTGAAAAACGAAATTACAAAAAATACAGCACGGTTTCGAGCTGCGCCAAGCAGATTGAGTACGACATCAAGCACGGGGTCACGATGGACGAAGTCCTCAACGTCGTCCACAGGATAAGGCACGAAAAGCAGTTCAAGGACCTGCAAAAGAACCCAGAGTCGCTCCAGCGGCTCGACGAGCTTGAAAGGCAGATCTCGGCGCCAAAAAAAGTGGCAACCACGTGGTACTAGAGTAAGATATGTCGTCTGAGTACCGCTTTACCGATGGCAACCTGATTGTCCTCTACGCGGTGCACAAGGGCAGGTCTGCTGACGGCGGGCTTCCAGACTATATTCAAGAGCGCGTCAAGCTCGGGCTTGAAACGTACAGCATGGTCATGAGGTCGAGGCCGGACAAGCACAAGACAATGGTCATGATCGTGGGCGAGCAGGAGCCGGCTGAAAAAGTGAAAGAGGCACTAGTGCAAGGAGGCGTCAAGCCGGACATTATTGCGATCGACACTGACTCGCAGAACATGGCCCAGACCATCGACAGGATAGCGGGCATGATAAAGAGCAAGCCCAATCCGCCCTTCGTCTACTTTGTCGGCTCGGTGTGGCTCCACGACATATTCGATTCCACCGTCGTGTCAAAGCTCAAGGGCTACAGAATACAGTTCTACGGCGCGCTGGATCACCGGCCGGTGGACGAGGTGGAGAAGGAAAAAGCTCTCGACGTCCCCAAGAAGGGAATAGAGTACTACAAGCAGAAGGCCAAGAACAAGGCAGTCGACGTGCTGCTCAACATCATCTTTCCTGATTAGGTTTTAATATCCTTGGCAATGCCGGCTATACAGTAAAAAAGCGGTCATCGTCTAGTTTGGTCTAGGACACTGGCCTTCCATGCACTTTCATGCGAAGAAAGCCCGTAACCCGGGTTCAAATCCCGGTGACCGCATTTTATAATTTTGCTAAAGCTCGGTAGAGAACTGCGTCGTTTCAAGTGTCGTGCCTGACTCGATGTTTGCGCTGCCTTGGATGCTCCACCCGATTTCTGTGCTGTTGCCCAGTATCCTGTTGAACAGGTCTGCGTTTGCGTCAGAGTACCGGAGCGTGAGACCGTCTGTGTCCCTGAGGGTCACCGGCTGGTTCGGGAACAGTGCTGGCCTTCCGTTGATTGGAACGTCTTCGTACGATATAGTGTCCGATCCCACCAAGACGCCGTCAGCGAAAAGCTCATAGTCGATCTTTGAAGTTGTGAGGGTAAAGTCGTTTGTATTGGTGATCCTGAGCGAAGGCTGGACAACGAGTTGCTGCTCGCCCTCGCTGCCAGAGATCAGCTCAACCTTGGTCAGCTCAAAGGAGACCTTTTGCGGATCGAATGGAGTTCGCACAAGGAGGGGATAGAATATGATAGTAAGGGCAACGGCGGCGATGGCGCCAATGAGCACCAGCCTTCTTGGACCTATTATCAAGTGATCCTAGCTGAATCGCAGAGCTGATTAAAACCTTTCTGGAAGACAGCATCGATAATATACCGTGCAGGCGTGAAAATGGGCGATGGCTCTTGCCGAAAGCCTTGTCACGTGGGTGCACCTCATATGCTCCTCGATATGGGTAGGGGGCTCGATCTTTATCGGAGTTGTCCTAGTTCCGGTACTCAAGTCGAACACAAAAACGCTTGAAGAGCTGGTGGCGCTGATGGTCAAGGTGGGCCGGCGCTTCAACAAGATAACGGTGCCGGCGTTTGGCATCCTGATAGCAACCGGCATCTACAACTCGCGCGGGTTTATCGGCGACCCCAGCGCGCTGCTCGACACGACCTACGGCACGCTTCTGCTCATAAAGATCAGCTTGGTAATCGCCACGGTGGTGACGTACATAGTGCACGTCAGGCTGCTGAACGCAGACATGGAGCGCAAGATAATGTCAGGGCAAGGAGGCAACATCTACGTCCAGTCGGTAAGGACAAAGATAATCATCCTCGGCGAAATAATCGTCGTTCTGTCGATAGCCATCTTGCTGCTGGCAGCCATGCTTGACGGCGGCATCTAGCTAACCTTCTCTTCTATCGTGACGACATAGGTATTATTGCCCTTCTGCTGTTGCTCTATGCTGTACCTGCATCCAACCATCTGGCTTGCGACCTGCAGGTTCGTGCGAAGGTGCTCCGTCGCTCTGGCAACCCTGTATTTCGATCTGCCTTTTGCAAGCGCAAGCGGGAGCACGAGCATGTCTGCAAGGAACGGGTCCACCGGCGCCTGCGCAAGTGTGCTCTCCAGGTACCGCTCGGCTGCTTCGGTGCCCACTGCCTCGGCGCGCTTGCCAAGCTCGCCTATCGAGTCGCCGCCTACAAACGGCCCAAAGTCGGACGCCGAGTAGATCAGGATCGAAGAGCCCGGTGATACTGACGTCTCTATAGACGCGGAATAGTTGCTGCAGCGGATCCCCTTTTTCTCAAGCGCGATCATGGCAGAGGATATCTGCCGCTCTGCCACGTGCCGCGGCAGCTGGCCGCACACGCTCGTGATCTTGGGCGGCACGTCCCTTGTGGTCAGGAGCTCCATCGTGCCGGGTGCCCTGCAGGGCTCGATGATCGATCGCACTATGCCACAGCCCTTTGGGTAATAGCCGCGCTTTAGCACATCTGCGGAAAATTTTATCCCGATGCTCCGGTACGCCTCGGCCACGACGTACTTCACATAGTCGATGGTAGGGCTTGCCCTGACGTCGGTGCCGCCGGTGACTTCGATCTCTAGGCTGTTACCAGAGAGCGAGACCGCCGGCACGACTGCCATCAATATCATAGGTATGCTGCCGGCCGTTCCGATGTCGACCTTGACTGAGCCGCCCTCAAACCTTTCTGATGGCGCAAACTTGATCCATTCCGCCCCCACCTTCAAGTTTTCAACGTCTGCATGGAAAAGGTCGGCTATCACCTTGATGCCAGTCATGTGCTGCGGCCGCAGGCCGGGATTCTGGCGCCTGGCGCGGATGTTGGTCACCTCGACAGGCTTGCCGGTCACCCCGGAAAGCGAAACTGCGGTGCGCAGTATCTGGCCGCCGCCCTCGCCCTGCGAGCCGTCGATCCTGACCGGTTCTTCTGTCAACGCCCGTACCGATTGTTGCTTTGCTTAAATATGTTTAAAATAGAGGTCGCTGGCAGCATATACTCCTGTTGTCGACCACAGGGCTCTTCGTCGGCCGGTTCCAGCCCTTCCACAAGGGGCACCTTGCGACTGTCAAGTTCGCCCTTGGCAAGGTGGATCTATTGGTAATTGTGGTCGGCAGCGCTCAAAAGAGCCACGAGCCCAGAAACCCGTTCACAGCCGGCGAGCGCATCAGGATGGTAAAGGAGTCGCTAGACTCTGAAAAAGAAGTTGATGCTGACAGGATACTGATAATACCGGTCCCTGATGTCGACGTGCATTCGCTTTGGACCCGGCATGTGGACATGTTGGTCCCGAAATATGATGTTGTGTTTGCCAACGACCCTTTCACCCTCATGCTGTTCCGGGAGAGAGGCATCAAGACCATCGAAGCGCCGCTCGTCGACAGGAGCGAGATGCGGGCTACCGAGATCCGGAACAGGATGATCACGGGCAGCAAGTGGGAGGGTCTTGTGCCCGCCCCGGTAGCAAGAATAATCAAAGAGATCAACGGCGTCGAAAGGGTTAAGGCAATCGCCGAAAGGAGCCACCATTGAAAAACAACATATTTCTAGCTGGATATCCATAAAGTACGGTATTGTTCGGCAGCAGAAATAGCGGCAAAGATAATGATGGAAGAGGAGGGCGGCCAGCGTCAACTTTCATAGACGAGCCTTGGTTTGCCGACCTGCAAAAGCTCAACAACGATGAGCTAATGCGCATGTACACCATGATCTCTGACCGCCACTACAGGTTCGCCAAGAATGCCTGGTACATCCCGATTGGCGGGGACCAGCGATGCCCAATAATGGTCGCCAAGGGTTACAGGTCGCCTGATACGCTTGATAGGATGGCTGAGTTTGAGGACACCGCCAAGACGCTTGAAGGCGAGTTCCGCCACTTTATCGACGCATGGGACTTTGGCTACATCACCGAGCGAGACATTGAAAAGGCGATCCTGAAGATATTGGAATCGAGGAACATCGAGATAACTGAGCACAGCAGCTACTAAAAATAGTCCATGCGCGCCAGTACCGTGCGTGGCGGACCCTTTTGCGATTTCTAGCACTTTCTTTGAAGACCTTATCATTTCTACAGTCGCACTCTTTGTAGTCATTGACCCGATAGGAATCGTGCCGGTGTTCATGGCGCTCATACAAAAGATGGAAAGGGCCGAAAGGGCATCCGTTACCAAGACCGCAATAATCACCGCAGCTGGCCTGCTCTTTGCGTTCGCGGTGGCCGGCACGCAGCTCCTGTCGATCTTTGGCATCACCCTCTCTAGCTTCATGGTGGCCGGAGGAATACTGCTCTTCATAGTGGCTATAGAGCTTTTGACGCACGGCGAGTGGAGATTCGGCGGCACCAGCGCTCAGGGCGAATCGGGCGTAGTGCCGCTTGCGTTCCCGCTGCTCGCCGGCCCCGGCGCGATAACGGCGGTGATAATCTCGTTCCAGACCGCCGGGCTGGCGGTGACGGCGATATCGATCCTGATAGTGATAGGCATAACCTATGTCATCCTAAAGTACGTCGGCAAGATTTATAGGGTGCTTGGAAGGCGCGGTTCGATCATCATCACAAGGGTGTTTGCGGTTCTCATTGCGGCTATCGCGGTCCAGTACGTGGTGGATGGCGTCAGGGAGCTCTTTATATAGATTTGATAAAAATCTGGTGCTACATAATAATAAGCCATTCCGCGTTTTGCGGTCCCAAATAGAGAGAGACTAATTGGGGCAGCCTTCCATCTTTTGTATCCAGTAGCCGTTCTGCCTGATTGCCTTCTCTACAAAAGGAGGCGCTTCTTGTATGTGGCAGAACTGGCATTCTTCTTGAGTTATTTTCTGTCCGCCTTGCCCCACACTTTCCAGATATTTTTTACCGTACTCTATGGCCTTTTCATGCGGCGTGCCATCTTGAACCACAACATCAAAGTGCATTATCTTGCCGTCTTTCTTTGTAACATATGTGTCATAGACAGCGCATTCCATAAATCAGATATCGCGACAGGAATATTTATTCCGAGTGTCGATTCTTGAAAAAGAAAATCAGAGAAAATCCGGCGATCAGTTGCAGGTATGGATGCACACATACGCACGGTCAGCGGCAGTTGTTAAAGCGCGCAGCTGCGATCAGCTGCTAGATGATGCCTTGTATTCTTGTTGGCAATACCGGCACCGCTGTCTGGAGCAGCCCAGATGCATGTATGAATGGTAGCGAAAGTGTCTCTTCATCTCCACAAAGTCGGTAAAAAAGCCGTAGATTGAATGAGCAACCGATCGTCCTGAATCCATTGCAGATTTTCCTTTCATGCGCTCCCTCATGCTTTAAGGATCAGCACAATTCTCAGTTTGGAGAATGAGCATTGCGGCACGAACTCCTATGCCATATGGGGAAGAGGGTGGAACCCTCCCTCACATCCCCTGGCTTTTTCGTGCAGGAATCCTGAATGATGACTGCTCTGTTGATTTTGCAGGTGTACATGTGCCGGTGACAGTCGGACGGTGAATTCAGATGCCAGTTTGCCCTTCTCCCAAGACAATGACACGTTTTTCATTGGAGCATTTCATCATCCACGATTGGTTAGGCAAGGTGAGTTAGGCTAGCCTAATATATAAAGCCTATTTGGATTCTCTAAGCAGAGAACCTCTGCACACTATCATCTACTAACCCTTATGCCCTCTATGACGCAGGCCGCTTCATTCCTTTCAAATTGCAATAACGGTCCGTCTTGGCGGAGGTAAAACTGGCAGGATCGTATTTTGCTTTTGTAGAAAAATACCTTCTTGCCACTGTTGTCAATCTGTATCCTGTCAACGCAAAGCAACTTCATGTTGCACAGCTTTCTTATTTTCTTGTAAGTCGAACTCAGCGGCAGGCCATTGTCTGCGGCAATTTGTTGGGCAGGCTTTGCGGTATCAATTGTCGACAGGATTATTTTTTGGGAAATCGCATCGGCAAGCTCCTGTAGTATAGTCAAGGCATCCTCATAGTAAAAAGATAACATCTCTGTCAATTAGGTAAGCCTAATTAGGCTTACCTAATATTTAAACAGTCTTGGACGTGGTTCTGTAACGCTATCGTTTGCTAGGCTCAAATTTTTTATGTGTTAATCGTTGTTTGCTGGTTTGTAATTAGTAGTATCTACGCTGGCTTTCCCTTCTGCTGGCAGCCGTTGAGGGCTCATGAGATGCTCCAATAGATGCTTCGCTTCCAACATAAGTCCCTGTTACTTCCTTGACTTTTGGATGGTCTTGAATCTGCTTTAGCAACTCATAATCTAGCCTGTGGCGAGCTACCAAGTGTGTGGCTCTATCATGTAATTGTGGAGCAGTACCAGTCATTCTGATTACTTCATTTCTGATTTCTTCGGAATTGCCGCCTTCTTCAAGAAATGTTTCGACAACATACATTGGTTTGATGTTTGGTTGTTCCCTTAATCTCAAGAGCAGGTCAATGGCTAATCGTCGATCAACTTTTGGCAGGTATTTTTCTTGAAGCCTTTCAAATTGCTCCATTGCTGATATGACTTCTTCTTTGCCACTCATAATTACAGAATTCGACGCACTTTTTTGTTTATATGAAAAAGGGTGGCATTGAATAGAAGATTATTTGCGGCACTCAATTTTGTAATTTGGAAGGGTTCTGAATTACGCGTTATCCACTTGTTCTTGCCTTCAATTCTGATGCCAGCTATTATTTCAGCAGGTATCTTTCCGAGGCTCTGTTAACTTGGTGTTGGCTAGAATCTTTTGCTTCATGATCTAGTTAGCAAACGACAGTCAACAGAATCGGTGAATTTTACAGACCCTCTGACGGCGGCAGTCCAATCGCCATTCTGTATTCATTTATCTGCTCAGCAGTAAGTTCCGAAAACAAGAGTGCCCTTAGCTCGGACTGGATCTTCAAGTATTCATAGGCCTTTTTCCACTCACCTGCAGGATAGAACTCCTTTACATTGTCAAGGCCGTTTACGTTTTTTACAGCCACAACCCAACCTCTGCTGTCAATCCGGAGCGGCCGCTAGTCGTTTATTATGATGCTCGCTTCCTTCGACACAGCTTCGTTTCCTGTGCAGATCAGATAACTCATGGATCATGTTGGTCATGTACCTGATTCTTCTGGCTGGAATCTTGCCAGATTTTAGGTAGGTTATCCATTTTTGAATTGATGGCAGCTGGTTGAACGGTTCTTTGTCTAATTTTTGATACTGCTGAGCTAGCGGATTCAAGTTGAAAATATAATTCAGAATACGATTCTATAGGATGATTTTCAGCAGTGAGAATGCATATTATGCAGTTCAAGAATTGTGGTCTTCTGATTCGATCAGACCCAAGTTTGTCATTATATATCCCAAAAACATTCTTCTGGTAATTTAAAAAATGAGGTGACAGTAGAATCGTCCCTTACAGAATTGAGCTGACCTCAAAATAGTAGTCAGTCAAAATAAGATACAACCAGATATAAGATCAAAAATCCATCAATGATGAACTTGATGCTTACCAGTATTATCGCCACCAATATGATTCTTCTGAACAATTCCTGATTTATCCTCTTGACCATCCTTCTTCCTATAAAAGAGCCGGCAAGCGCTATGCCAAAGAGGATGGGAATATGCACATAATACTGCTCTGTCAGAAAGCCCTGCGAAATATAGACTGGAATTCTAGTTACATCAGTTGCAAGAGCTATTGTCGCGGCAGTCGCTATGTACTTTACTTTTTCAATGTTAAATCCTTGCAACATGGTTGCTCGCAAGGCTCCTCCTGTGCCCACCAATGCTGTGATAAAGCCGGTGATGCTTCCTCCAGCTATGAACGTGCCGGTATTTGCAGGGAACTTTAGTCCCGGCCTAGCCAAGAAAGAACCTGACGTTACGATAAGGAAAACGCCCAAAATGAGCTTTAGCAAAGGCTGTGGAAATACTCCCATCAGAATCGCGCCAAGCAGGCTCAAAAGCACACTTGGCACCCCAAACTGAAGAATTATCCTCTTGTCAAAGCCTTGTCTGAAGAACGTTATCCTTCCAATGTTGCCAAACAGGTGAAATATTGCTGTCAAAATTATAGCTGTCTTGAAGTCAACAAACAATAGTGCAAGTGGAAGAAATATTGTTGACGAGCCAAAGCCGGCCATTGTTCCTATTATTTCAGCGATCAGTGCAGATATGAAGAAAAATATCTCTGCTTCTTCCACTTCTTCAATATACAAACCATCGGGTTATTTATCATCTCGTCGACGGCTCAGAAACGTGTTTACTCAATAATTTCAATCATATTCTTGCTTGAGATCCTTGTTAGAACCGCTATCGGCACGGAAACTATCTAGCTACTACTGGCCCTGACATTTTGTGCCGAAAATGTCTGATTTTTTAATGGAGTTTCAAGTCGCGGATGCATATACACACAGATGGATTTGTTAATATATTCAGCAATCGCCTTTCAAGGTGTTGGCAAAGCGAGAAAGTAGTGGCAGTGGTTACAGGGGAGCCGGCCTTGAGCTGTTATTAAAGCATGGCGTGGAGGTTGGCGATAATGTTAAGGTCGCTACCAACGATGGTGAGATGTCCGGAGTCCTGATGCCACGCTATGAGTCTGCCAGTGAAGATTACATTGTAATCAAACTAAAGAGCGGCTACAACACCGGCATCCAAGTCGGCAGGATAAAGTCGATAACAAAGTTGCAAAAAAGCGAGCCGGCGGCCACAACCGCTAGGGCTCCAGAAACCACTGAGGACAAGGGCCTGCCAAGGATCGCGCTGATAAGCACCGGCGGCACGATTGCAAGCAAGATAGACTACAGGACAGGAGGCGTACACGCGGCCCTTTCCGCCTCTGAACTATATGCGTCAGTGCCCGAGCTTGCAAATCATGCCTCGATAGACCCCGAAGTGCTGCTGAGCGAATACAGCGAGAACCTAAGGCCGGATCACTGGACAATGATAGCAGACAAGGTGGCTGAAAAAGTAAGGAGCGGCAGATATCGCGGCGTTGTAGTGTCGCATGGCACGGACACAATGCACTACACAGCGGCCGCGCTCTCTTTTGCCCTTCAGGACCTACCGATCCCGGTGGTGCTGGTTGGCGCGCAGAGGTCTTCTGACAGGCCCTCCTCTGACGCTGCGCTGAACCTGCTTGGAGCTACAGTATTTGCTGCAAAATCAGAGTACGCTGGCGTGTTTGTGGCGATGCACGCCAGCACGTCAGACGATGCGATAGCCTGCCATATCGGGACAAGGGTGAGAAAGAACCATACGAGCAGGCGCGACGCCTTTGAATCGATAGATGTGACGCCGGTCGCGCTTGTCAGGAACAATACTATAGAGATGCAGAAGAGCGAGATCAAGCTGGCAAAGAGATCCGAAGGCAGCGGCAGCCTTGCAACAGTAAAGACTAAGTTTGACGGCAAGGTCGCGCTGCTAAAGTACCACCCCGGCTTTGACCCAAGCCTGATCGAGCATGCGGCCAAGGCCGGCTACAGGGCAATAATTCTGGAAGGCACAGGGCTTGGGCACGTGAGCAAGGAATGCTTTCCCGCTCTCAGGAAGGTGGTTGATTCAGGAATGATGGTCTGCATGACATCGCAGTGCATATGGGGCAGGATAAGGATGACTGTCTATGACACCGGCAGGGACCTGCTTGACATAGGTGTGGTGCCGCTGTCAGACATGATATCCGAGACTGCCACGGTAAAGGCAATGTGGGCGCTTGCAAATAGCAAGGACCCAAAAAAGACGATGCAGGAAAACCTTGCGAACGAGATCTCTTCAAGCATCCCAATATAGACAATAGGCAATACTTAATACATGTTTAAGTGAAATTCTAGCCCAGTGACAACAATCGACCCCGCATCTCTTGACCTCAAGGTCGGCTTTGAGATACACCAGCAGCTGGCAACAAAGAGCAAGCTCTTTTGCAACTGCAGCTGCGAAGAGGCACAGAAATATGATCATTCGTTTGTTCGGAAACTGCGCCCGACCCAGAGTGAGCTTGGAGCATATGACCCGGCGGCGATGTTTGAATTTAGCAAGATGCGCACCGTTGAGTATCATGCGGCCCTTGGATCAAGCTGCCTGGTAGAAGCTGACGAGGAGCCGCCACACGACGTAAGCAGGGAGGCGCTCGAGATCGCACTCATATTTTCGCTGGCGCTCCACTCCAAGGTGATGGACGAAGTGCATGTTATGCGCAAGCTTGTAATCGACGGCTCGAACACCACCGGATTCCAGCGCACGATGCTGGTCGCGTCTGGCGGCTACCTTGACGTTGCAGGCAAGAGGGTGAGTGTGCAGAGCATCTGCCTTGAAGAGGACGCCGCCAAGCTGATAGGCGACGACAAGGGGGTTCGCAAGTTTGGCCTCGACAGGCTGGGCGTGCCGCTTGTGGAGATTGCGTTAGAGCCGGTGACAGGCAAGCCTGACGAGATAATGCAGGTTGCCCTCACTCTGGGCAGACTTCTCCGCGCGAGCAAGCGGGTTGCCCGCGGGCTTGGCAGCATCAGGCAGGATGTGAACGTCTCGGTGCAGAACGGCGCCGTAGTAGAGGTCAAGGGCGTCCAGCAGCTGGACCAACTGGTCAAGGTAATCGAGCACGAGATGCAGAGGCAGCACGGCCTGATAGTAATTGCCGAGAAATTGAAGGAGAGAAAAGTCGATGTAAGCAAGGTAGGCGACAGGATCGAAGATGTCACGGACATTCTGGGCAAGGCCCAGTCAAAGATCGTGAAAAAGATCCTAGACGGCGGAGGGCTGTTCAGGGCGATAAGGGTGCCGGAGTTTGCAGGTATGATCGGCTACGAGCCGTACCAGGACATCAGGATAGGGAAGGAGCTTGGCAAGCTTGTCAGGTTCTACGATCTGGACGGCGTGTTCCACTCTGACGAGCTTCCAAACTATGGGATAACAGAGCAAGAAGTCGCGGCAGTCAGGTCAAGGCTGCAGGCAGGCAGCAGCGACGCCTTCGTCATAGTTGGCGGCCCAAAGGACAAGGTAGGGTTTGCCTCAGATGCGATAATCCGCCGGCTCCAGGCTGCAGTTGACGGCGTGCCTGCAGAAACGCGGGCGGCCACCCCTGACGGCAAGACGGTGTTTTTGAGGCCGAGGCCGGGCGCTGCCAGGATGTACCCTGAGACGGACATCCCGACTATCCCCATCACGGACTCGATGCTGAAGGCGCTTGAAGAAAAGGTCCCTAGGTCGTGGGATGAGATAGTGGACGGCCTTGCCAAGAAATACAGCCTTAACAAAAAGCTGGCAAGCCAGATCTTTGACTCTGACTACCTTGGTGTGTTTGAAGAAATTGCCGGCACAACAAAGGTGCAGCCAACGTTTGTCGCGTCGAAATTGACCGAAGACATAACCAGCCTGCAAAGGCAGGGACTTGACCCATCAGTGCTGACAGACGACATCATCAAGGACGTATTTGCCAGGCTTGACGCCGGCGCAATAGCCAAAGAATCCGTCAACATCATTTTTGAAAAGCTGATGAAAAAGGAGGTCAAGAATATCGACGAGGCGATCAAGATAGCAGGCGTTGCTTCAATAAGCGACGATGAGCTGAGCAGGGGGCTTGATAGGATAATAAGCGACAACATGGCAGTAGTAAAGGAAAAAGGCATGAACGCACAGAGCGCTCTTATGGGGAGAGCCATGGCAGAGTACAGGGGCAAGGCCGACGGCCAAAAGATAAACGCAATGGTAAGGGACAAGTTGCAAAAGCTGGTCAAATAAATAATATGTACAAGCCCAAATCCACAAGAGACATTTACATGGAATCCCTTTCAGTCAATTCTGCAAGCATTGAAAGGCAGCTTGCCGACCAGTCGGTGCTGTCAGGCGAGATCAAGAGCTTCCTTGACGCAGTGTCAAAATTGTATCAGGAAAACGTCGACAGGATAGTGGAAGAATGCGACAAAGACATGATGGCGCTAGAGCGCGTGCCAAGCCCGCTGAAGCTGTTCGTTGACTGCCTTGCGCAGGTGGAAAAATCGGCGAACCTGTCGCCGCAAGCCCGCGCGCTGGTACAGCGATACGCATCGGCATGGGAAGACTGGATGCAGTAGAATAGAGTGTGAGAAACGTTCTTTAGATGTTTTGCAGCACCGTAATGCCGGTTGGCAGGAGGGAGATTCGCTGATGAAAAGGCTGACATGCACCCTAGGTCGTGGCTGTCAAGGTACAGGCACACCTCGATCGGCTACCTCACAAAGATGCTGCTATTTTACCATGGAATAGGGATCGGACTGCTGCTTGTAGGCTCTGCAATAATAGAGCAAGCGCTGCCTGATCATGAAGAGCCAAGCATCCCACGGTCGCTCTCTGGCGTGCTTGCCGCAGGGCCGCTTGAAGAGACAACATTTTTCGGGATCCCATTCTACATCTTTGGCAATGCTTACTCGGTCCTTGTCACTGGGGCGGTGTGGGTCGCGATGCATCTGCTCAACACTGACACGCTTTCCGTCAACAGCCTTGCATTTGGCAACCTGCTCTTTGTGCTACCGTCACTCTTTTTCAGCCTGCGGACGTGGGTCAGCGGCAAGGGCTGGTTTTCAGTAGTAACACACTCGGCTTGGAACGGCATTTTCTTCGCCGCCGGGTGTTCTGCAGGCGAATTCACGTGCACGGCAATTGACAGTGACGCAAACACTACTGTGATAAGTATTGGTCTGTCTGCAGCCTTGATTGGTGCGACCTATGTTCTCTACAAAAGAAAGGAGGGCAAGGAGCGGCAGCGTCTGGCTGTGTAACTTGTGTCAACCATAGGGTAATCTCTCAATCTAACAGTCTCATCGAATCTAGTATGTACTCTGTTATCACATGCACCTATTATTAACGACAAAAAGTTGTGAAAGCTCACAAAGACCACAAGGGGTAGATTATCACGTGAGTCCTAACCATCATAATCTTGTAGAACAAACATGTCTGCACTCACAGTCTCTATTATACCGTCTTACATCAGGACAAGAAATGGAGTCGAGCTCTTTATCTTTTACAGAACTGTTAGCGCGTAATATAACGCTCATTGCTATTGTTACTTCACTTGCAGTTTTGCTGGTTGTAATAACAATTAGATTTGAAAGGAAGCTAAAATCATTCCAGACTGCAGAGCATATTGTTCTAGCTGATACCCCATTCCAAGATAAAAGCTATATGAGTGATTTTCATCTTAGAACGTGGCTTTCAAAATTCCGTCAGACGTCCATAAAGCATCTGTTAAAGATGGGCTTGTTCTATCACAGTATTGGATTTGCTTTTGGCATCGGAGAAACGATTTTAATTGAAGAGCTTGATCCTTTCTACGAAACTCCGAATCTTCTGTTGACTTTATTTGATGCATTGTCTGCAGGCCCGATAGAAGAAGCACTATTGTTTGGCTTCCCTTTTACGCCTCTGGCAACCACTACGTGCTTCTTGGAGTTGGGAGTTTATGGGCTCTGATTCATATTCTAAATATAGAGCTTTTTGGCATCAGTAATTAGCTTATAGAAACTTTTTGTTCACTATTTTCCACCTAATCTTCAGTTTTAGAGCTTGGGCGAGTGGAAAAGGATGGTTTGCCATAATTTTCCATTCTGCATGGAATGGTAGTAGGTCTCTCATGTAGCGTCGGGGAAACATCATGAATGACTGGTGGAATCTTGAATTCTTGATCTCTTGGCAGTATGATATTCACTGAGATATTGCTACTCATCACATGCCTTCTTTACAAAAGAAGACGTAAGAAGAAGGAAATTGGTCTGGCATGGAATTCAACAACAACATTTACCAGTGCATAGTACCGAATATTCCAGATTATTCCAAGATACACAAGCATCACTAATTTCCGAATTCAATATATAGGCCGCCACTTTCTTGTAGTAGAAGCGAAATGAGCCAAGCTGAAAACGTAAACGTTATTGTGACTGTGGGCGACGTAAAGGTCCAGTTCAGCGGCTCTGCCGAGTCCGTAATGGCTTCTGTCATGAGCTTTCTATCAAAGCAGGTGCCATCGATGGATCTGGCAAAAAAGATCTCCCTCAATTATTCGGCACAAGAGCTCGTCGAGGCGTATTCGCATCTAATCAAGATAACCCCAGAAGGCCCGCGCGTTATATCGGACTCTGACACCAGACTGTCAGACAAGGATGTTGTGGCATTGCAGCTGGTCGCGGCCAAGATTGCAAAGGACCTTGGCAGGCTACAGGATGACGCGATGCAGGTGGCAGAAATGCACGCAACCACCGCGCTCAACCCGAAATCGATAAGCTCTAGGATATCTGAAATGGTCAAGGCCGGTCATGTCGCCCGCGACGAAAAAGAGCCGACAAAATACAGGATAACCACTGCAGGCATCCACTGGCTCAATTCTACGATAGCAAAAAAGGTCAGGCAGCAGTAGCAGCGTCATTGGACGGCGGCCTTTTCTGTATGTAGCGGTAGTTGCGCATTGTGCCAATCCTTGTCAGGATGTTTTCGCGCACCATGTCTGTAAGCGAATGCGACACGGCCGTCCTGTCGTAGTTGTATCCCCTCCTTGACAGCTCTTCATGCACTTCGCCAAGCGACCTTTCAGAGCCAAAGTAGCCTTCAACCCAAAGGCTTTCAAGCAGCCCCCGGCACGTCATGCCGCCCTTGGTCGGTACCTTTTGCTCATCCGATCTTGGTTCTACTATTGCGGGCCGAAGCTTCAGCGACTCTATCTCCCGTCGCAGTTCATCAAACTGGCCTTGGATCGCCGGCCCCACTATCTTGGCAGTGTCGAGGCTGGACAGCACGTTTTCTACCACCTGCTTGACCCTGCTCTCAACGCAGGTTATCTCGACCTCCCACTCGCCATGCTTTAGCTTTATCTTGACTTCCTCAGGGGGGCGATCTCCCATACTTCTTAAATATACCCCTCAACATGCTATTGATAAACCTGTTGCTGACCATATTGGTCATGTTGCGCAATATTAATATAATTGTGCCCGCAGTTATTGTTGACCAACATGGCCACACAATTAAATCCTCTTTTTCACGCCAGCCTGAGCCTCGGCGACCTCGGCATAGTCGAGTCGGTGAGCAATTGTCTCGCGCCCAAGCTTGACGAGCTCAAGGGCAAAAAAATAGTGTTCAGCTGCGACGACAAGAAAATGATACCGGTTGACGGATGGGGACTGAGATCCAACTCCTATAGTGCAGCCACGACGGTGACCACTATCCGGCCCATAAAAGAGAACGCGCTTGTGGCTGCGATTGACTCTAGCAGCGTCAAACTGGCCGAGACCGAGGAGGGCAGTCTCTATGCGATAAAATGTGGCATTGCAACGGCGTATGCCGGCCGCGCACTCATGCACTTCAAGATCGGCCCTGTCCTGTTCTACCTGAGCGAAAGCACGATCCGAGATTCTGATCTTGAAGATCGACTGGCAAAGCTCGTGCTTTTAGATGACGACTTTGCAAAGAGGCTGATAAGGGTGCGAGCAGAGAGGGCAGTGCAGAAAGAGCTTGCAAGTCATTTCACAAACTCGATAATCCTAGTGGACGGTTCGCTCAAGGCATCAGTGTTTGAGGACAGGGAGCGCAGCCTTGGCAAGATAGCCGAAAGTTGCGTCCTCCGCAAGAACATGATGATCGGGATTAGCAAGGGAACGAGACTCAAGGTGCTTGAGAGGGCGGCCGCCCCGCTGACAAAGGTGCCCGGGCCGGCATACATCGAAGTCGACATGATAATCAAGGGCCTGATCAGGAACACGGTTGGAAGCAACTCGATGGTCAAGCTTGAAAAGAACAGCCCAATCCTTCGCGCCGACATTGTGGGCAATAGGACCGAGGCGCTTGGCATGCTGCTTGGAAACGACCCAGTGGCAGGCGGCTACCCGGAGACCCTGAGGCTTGCCCACTACATCTCTACCTTTACAAGCACAGACATGACTTGCCTGAGGAGCCATGTGCTGAACAGCTACGACGTGACAGAGCTTGCGGCAGACGACATCCGCAGCATGCTCTTGGGGTCGATCTCAGTATGAAGATCCTATCAAAGAACGCAAACGAATTGCTGCTGCTTGCAATGAAGGAGGACTCGGCCGCAAAGGGCGACTATCTACTGATCGAGGACAGGAGCAGGAGCATGATAGTGCAGGTTTACGACGAGGAATACCTGTCGTCGCAGGCACTGATCGAAGACATCGTCAAGGAAGAAGTGGTCAATGCTTCAAGCGTGGAGAACCTGCATGATCCGCTCAACATCGGCAGCCTGTCGCGCTTGGTAAGAGACGCGCGGATATTTCGAGCCAAGATAAGGGCTTCTGTTAAGGATGGAAAACTATCAAGCGATGTCACATGGCTTCCATCAAGGGTAGAATCAAAGATAAGGCGGCTTGCCATGAAAGAGCTGGATTCGTTCCTTGGTAGGCGCGGCATATTCCCGATCCCGCTTGGAAGGACAGGCGACAGCGAAGAGTTTGAGATCTATGCCGAAGATCTGGACGGCAAGCTCACAATCATTACTGGCAAGAAAGAATCGGGTAAGTCTCACCTGTCAAAGATGCTGGTCAAGACGCTGGTGCAGCACGGCGCTTTCGTAGTCATTTTCGACCTGAACAATGAGTACAGCGGCCTTGGGTGGAACCGCGATGGCACGCCTTCGGCAATACACCGGCAGGTCAAGGTGCTTGAGCCGGGCAAGACGCTGAGGTTCACCCTCAATTACTGCGGCAAGGGGGCGGTGTCTGGAATGCTGAAAAACGCGCTTGATATGCCCGCGGCGTCGCTTCGCGAATTCTTCCGCATATGGGACTGGCTTGAAAACAAGCAGTCGCTTTCAATAGACGCGATAGGAAATGCCGTCAACACTTGGAACATAAACGAGCTTGTGCGCGACGCGCTAGTTTCAAGATATCACGTCATCCAGTCATCACGCCTGTTTGGCGACAGCGGCCTGCGGTTTGAGGACGTGATCTCTGCCGGGGGCGGAGGGGCGGCGCTTGTGATCAACATGGGCGAAGTCTCGCCCACTGTGCGCAGGATGGTAGTCGAGCTGGTACTGAGCAAGCTTGTAGACTTGCTTGAGCGGCGGATCATCCCGCCGATCTTCCTCTTTGCAGAAGAGGCGCACCTCTACATTCGCGACACATACTGGGAGGACATTATCACCCGCATGAGGCATTTTGGTGTCTATACCACTTTTATTACCAACCAGCCTGATGCGATAAGCGACAGCATCTACAGGCAGGTCGATAACATTTTCCTGTTCAACTTTACAAACGACGGCGACCTTGAAAAGATAGCAAGGGTTTCACTGGCAGACAGCGACACTATCCGGTCCATAGTGCGGACGCTGCCCCAGCGCCACTGCCTGGCAATAGGCAAGGCAGTGTGCGACCTGCCTGTGGTGGTAAGGGTGGCGGCAGCAGAGGTGCTGACGCTTGGAGAAACTAAAAAATTCTTTAAAAAATAATAGGTTAGGTTATACGACGGCCGTCTGGCCGCGCTTTTTCGTTCCAATGTCGATCGCTTCGGTGACTGTGGAGACGAATATCTTGCCGTCACCGGCAGAGCCCGTGCTTGCGGTATCGAGTATGGCCTTGATCACCTTCTCGACTTCCGAATCCTCAACCACGGTCATGACGTTAGCTCTAACCGAAAATTCTGCAGCGAGCCTTTTTGTTCCCCTGCCGGTCTGGACCTGAGGCTTTTCGCCCTTGCCTCGACCCTTTGCGTCAAGGATCGTCGCCCCGCCCACACCGGCCTTTTTCAGAGCTTCGTTAACAGCGCTAACCTTCTCAGCAGCTATGATTGCCTCTACACGCTTCATGTCTCGTTGTAAATAAAGTTGCAATATAAGGTTTTCAAATAATTAGTCTGCCACGGTTGAATATAACTATAAACAGCGATTGCAATGCAATTATCATAAAATCTGCAAAAATAATACCAAAGTGAAACCTGACTACCGAATATTGCACCGAATTATCTATAAACACCCCCCTGAGATATGCAGCGATTTGCATTGCAGAGGGAAGAAAAAGTCAGAAATCGAAGCAAGCTTGACATAATATACGACATCCTTGCGTCGGCAACAGGCGGGGTCAGGAAGACTCACATCATGTCCCGCGCAAACCTCAGCTCCGAGCAGATGAACTTTTACTTTAACACCCTGCTGCACCACAGCCTGCTGGACGCAGAGAAGGACTCTGACAACAACCTTGTTTACCGGACAACGCAGAAAGGGATCAAGTTCCTCCATTGCTGCGCCCAGATAAAGTCGCTCATTGCACCGATAGTGAAGGTGAGGACGCAAGGAGAGCTGCTCTTCCTGTAGTAGCTAGAATTATCTTCGCATATCATTAAACGCAATATCAGCCCAGTTTGCGTTGATGTCTTCTCCTTATCCCACGCAAGAGGACGAGCTCCGTGCCAAGGAGGCGCAGGCAGAGGACGTAAAGAAGGCAGAAGAAACAAAGTTTCTGTCAACATTCCAGAGCGTCCCGAAAAGGAACGGCGAGACGCTCGCCAAGCTGGCAAATGCAATAGTGAGCAGCTTTAACAGCGTGATGGCAGAGTCGCGCCTAAAGCCGTTTGAGCGGCAGGAGGACATCATGGCCGGCATGAAAAAGCTGTTTGAAGAGCAGATAAATGTGATCGAAGCCCGGCGCGTCTACACTATCAAGATAAACCCATCCACTGCGATGAAGGAAGAACAAGAAAGTAAGGCTTCTTCTTAGCAGCCGTACTCTCTTGCCCAGCGCTGGCTGGCAAACTCGCTTGTCTGGCACTGGCCCGCATCAAGCGCGGCATAGTTGTTGTTCAATAATTCGCTATTGAGGTTGGCTGATTCACAGTATACGACCGCTATGATGCTCGAGTCGGACGTCAGCAGCTTGTCATCTTGATCTATCAGCACATGGCTGCCAAGGCACAGACTCCTGGTAAACGACGTCGATTCAATGAACCCATCATCCATCCTTGATGGCGCGCTTACAAGCGCAAGGTCCACCTTGTGGATGGTGCTGTTCACCCTCACATAGAGCGTGTCGCCGTCCACTATCCTTATCGCCATGCCCTCAGCGCACCCAGCAGTCCCTTGGCACTGCGCTGTCGAGCTTGAAGTAGCGCTGCGTGTAGCGTCGGCCTGCTCGCCGGGATCGTTAAGCTGGCCGCGGGTGCCAGCTGTAAACTGCCATTCGTCGCCCCCGTCTGGGACCCTCTGCCAAGTGCGCTCGTCATCGCTCCTGTCCACAAGGGAAGGCGTCCTGTCTATTATTTCCCCTGAGGAATTTGCAAGGACGAGGCTTTCCGCGGTGTTTGATAGAATTTGCCCGTCAAGCTCGATCAAATATGTCCCGTTGGCCTCTATCACGGCTTCTGGCGGCAGCTGTATGGTTGCGGATTTGAACGATGTCCTTATCTCAAAGTTGGTCAGGTTGGTATCGGCGTCAACCGGGTTGTACAGCTCGATCCATTCCCCGTCCAAATCGCTGCCCGGTGGGTTGAGCTCAACTTCGTTTATCATAATATTGGCCACATCGTCATTGATCGATGTTTCTGTATCGTTGACAACCTGCAGGTTATCATCGCCGGCGGTGCCTATTTCGTCATCAAGATCATTAGTAGCAGTAGTAGTCTTAGTATTGTTATCAGCAAGATCGTCTGCAGTGACATTGTTGTTGCCGATAGGATCGGTGACGTTGCTCGCCATAGAGCTGTTGCTGCTCTGTGCGCTGCTTGAGCCAACCAAAGGTATAGCCAAGGCTATCAAGAGCACCAAAACTGGCCATAGTTTAGCTGACAACTTACCCTACCCCTTTTTCAATGAAAAAACGTTCCCGAAAATATTAACGGTTATGAAGTCTATCTCTATAGTAGTTATTTACTTTCCGAGTTTTCTCTGCAGATAAATCCTTTTCATCTTGCTCAACCCAAAAACAAGAGCGATTACCACTATTATGGCAATTGCTGCCTGCACTGCAGACACAGTCAGCCGCGATGATGTCTGCCCGTCAAACAGGAGTACGTCTATCGGCGCGACAAAGACCACCAGAAAGGCTGCGACGGCAAGTATCATTGCCCACATCCCCGTCATGAAAAGCGCAAGGCCGCCCAGCCCCATATTTTTCATTACAACCTCACAATGACGACGTAGTACTGGATCGCAATGGAGACAAACGCCAAGAGCGCGGTAAATGCCGCGAGTTTGAATATCTTGTAGCCCACCTCCTTTTCCCCAAGCGGCCTGTCTGCAACTATCAGCCTTACCAATGTCGCCGGTGCGGCGCTGTCGGTAGAAGCTGCCAGTTTGTAGTCGTCAAGCAGGACGGTCGGCCGGGCCTTGACCTGCCTGTGCTCCACAATGCGCTTGACGCTTGCAAGGAAGAGGAACGAGTTCATGACCGCAGGCAGCAGGGCAATGACTCCAATTATTTCAGAGCTGCCGGCTATGGCGAGCGCGCCGTACATCGCGCCCAGCAAGAGCGTGCCCGAGTCGCCTGGGAATATCCTGCTTGGGAACTTGTGGTATTTGTAAAAGGCGATTGCGGCAAACAGGAGCGGAAGGGCCGCAAGGAACACTTCATGGCTGCCAAAAATCGCTATACTTGCCAAGAGAGGGATCGTGGCGATTATGATAAAGCCGCTTGCCACGCCGTTTAGCACGTCTATTGAATTTATGGTGTTGCCGGTGATTGGCATGATCACGAATATGAGCGGGATGTAGAGCAACGGGATGAACGCCCTGCCAAATATCAGGTTGAGCGAGTCGCTGTGCACTTCTCCAGGGTAAAGAAAGTTGAGGGCTACGAGCGGTACTGCGGCTGCCAAGAGCGCCACCGGCTTGAACCAGCCGGGCATAACCCTGCTGTCATCGATGTAGCCGACTGCAAACGCTATCGCTGTTGCAAGTAGCACCGCAAGCACGGCGGCGTTCATCGTAAGAAGGTAGAGCACAATCTCTGCCGTCGCGATGCCAGCCATTATCACCGGCCCAGCAGGGCGGGGGATCAGGGGCTTGTCCTGCTTGTGCGCGTCAGGCACCGTCTTGCCCTTTGCGGCCAACGACCTGATGGCAGCAGGTGTCAGGAACAGGATAACAAAGAATGAGATCGCAGACACGATCGCGCCGTAGATTAGCAGGTTAACGACATCAAGCATTTGCTATTGCTGCCCCAACCTCTTTTTCTTGTTTAACTGATCCTTTAGCTTTTCTGCAACCGCCGGCCCTATCTTGGGGATGCCTGCAAGCTTTGCCTCCGGGGCCTTGGCTATCTTGCCGATGTCTGTCAGGCCGGCCGAATAAAGCGCCCTTGCCCTCACCCGGCCGATTCCCTCAAGCGCAACGAGCGGCAGCAGCTCCTCCTTCACGCCGTACCTTATCCTGGTACGGAGGTTATAAAGTTCTGCCAGAAGATCCTCACGCCTGAGAAGCTTGGCCATTTCATATAGAGAGTAGGCAAGCCACTCGCCCGTCTCCACCATCCTGTGCATGTCGCCCGGCTCGACCCCCAGCTTGTCGCCCAGCACCTTGTCGCTGGTCTCCTCCATCCATTCGCAGAGCGCCCAAAAGCTGCGCGTGCAGTCGTATTCACTGACGCTGCATAGCAATTCGCTACCGCGGTCCTGTATGAGCAGGCTCAGCTCGTCATAGTCCTTTTTGCGCAGCGACAGCTTGGGGTAAAAGTCGGGGCTGCTGGTTATCAAGTGCAGGAACCCAAGCGTATGTTTGTGCTTGCCGCCATCTTCCCTGCGCTCAACTCGCTCCAGCGCGTTTCTGAACGCGACTGCCGTGACGGGATCGATGTAGAGTAGCGACGTGCACCTCCCAAACTCTGTGGCAATGTACCTATCGTTCTTTGATTTTACCAGATCCTCCTGCTCCAAATATTCAAGCGCGGACTCAACCTTGAACTCTACAGTCGCGCTCCGGTACTGCCGGGCAAAGAGCGTGCTTGCAAACAGCTCATGGATCTCTGGTTTTTTCATCCCCGGCACGGTCGCTATCGTCGAGAGCAGGTGGAACCTGACTGCGCTGTCGCTTGATAGCTGCGACCTCAGAGGCTCGGGGCTCCCAAGGACATAATGGTCGTAAAGCTCTTCGGCGTTCACGCCCGACTCGCTCACGATTATCGCCTCACCTGAGGTGTCGTATTTTGGCCTCCCGGCCCTGCCGCACAACTGCTTGTACTCCAGCACACTTATCGGGACGCTGCCACCATAGTCAGAGTCGTAGCGCAGGATGCTTGCTATAACCACCCTCCTTGCCGGCAGGTTGACGCCGGCGGCAAGCGTCGGAGTCGCAGTCAGGATCTTGATTATGCCCTTTTTGAACGAGTCCTCTACTATACACCTGCTTGATGGCCCAAGGCCGGCATGGTGGAACGCTACTCCCTTTGCCACCAGCTGTGCCAGAGTCTTTGTAGTCTCGCTGTCATCGCCCTTGGCAATGATATCAGATGATGCGCTGGCCGCCAGCTCCCTCTCAGCCTTGTCAAGGCGCCTATAGGTGCCTTCGACTGCCTTTGCCGCAAGCGATACCGCGCGCTTTCTCGTCTCTGCAAATATGAGCGCCTGCCCTCCTCCTTCGAGAGAATCGAGGGCAAGGTCCACCGCCGAAGAAACGCCAGAGCTTGTCACCTTGAACCTGCTTCCGTCGCCCATTCTGACTGCGCCGTACTCGTAGACGCCCTCCACCAATTTTGTCGGGCGCCAGTCGCTTTCCACCAGCTCGCACCCAAGCCAGTCGGCTATTTCGTCCGAATTGGCGACCGTCGCAGAAAGCGCCACTACCTGTGACTGCGGGTAGTGCTTGCGTATCTTTGTAAGCATCATTTCTAAAGTGGGGCCCCTTTCCCGATCGCCGATCAGGTGGACTTCGTCTGACACAAAGAGCCCGACATCACCCAACCACTCTGCATTGTGCCGAAATAGCATGTCCATCTTTTCGTTTGTAAGCACTATGACGTCTGCCCCGGCAAGTTCTTTTCCTGACGAGTCATAGTCGCTTGTCGCGATGGCCACCCTGATCTTCTTTTTCTCGCCGCTGCCAAGGTCAAGCTGCTCAAGGACCTTCAGGTCGTCGTATTTCTCGCTTGCCAGAGCGCGGAGTGGCGTGAGGTAGACTGCCTTGGTGCCCTTTTCCACCGCCTTGAGGATGGCCATCATTGCAATGAGCGTCTTGCCGCTTGCTGTGGGCGTGGTGACGAGCATCCTCTTGCCCTCCAGTATACCGCGCTCTAGCGCCATCTTCTGCGGAGGATAGAGCGAAGAATATCCAAGATTAGAAAGGAGCGCCTTGACTGCGCCGTCGGTTATGGCCGCTGACACTTGCAGCATAAAGGCAGGCCGGCTATTTTAAAAATGCATTTACGCTTTTGCCCAAAAGCCCGGCCTTCTTTCAAATATCTGGCCTTCCCGGTTGAATTTCTGGATGAATTTCTTTGCTTCTTCGTCGCTGAACTTGCCGGTCTTGACCAGCTCGTCAACCAGTACTTTGTCCTCTACGTCGTTGTTTTCGTTGCCAGCCAGCCCCCTGAACACTTCCATGAAGGTCTTTTCCTTTGAAACCACGCTCTGGGGCTTGCCATAAAGCACTCCAAGGTCAGTCTTGCCGGTGTTGACGTCCACCCCGGCGGTCCTCATCATCTGGTCTACAAGGTAGATTGCCCGCTGGGCGTCCTCTGCTTCCACCTTGTCCTTGAGCAGCAATCTTGCGCGCGCGGTCGCAAGCCTCACAAGGCCTTCGAGCTGTCTTGGCGTCACCGTTATCATGCCTTCTGACTCGACCTTTCTCATCTCCATATAGTAGCTGCGGATGATATCGATCGCTTCAGGTGTTAGCAAGGGCTCGCCTTGCTTCGCATATGAAAGATACTTGCTGAAGAGATCTATTTCGATCGCCGGCTTTGCAGCGTGCTCTGCGTCCTTGTGTATCTCCAAGATGTGACTTGCGATCAGGTTGTCCTTTTCCTTCTCTGGCATATCTCTTACGATGAATATCAGATCGAACCTAGTCAGCAGCGGCACGGGCAGGTTCACGTTTTCTGTGATGTTCTTGTAAGGATCATACTTGCCGTACATCGGGTTGGCCGCCGCCATGATTGACGTCCTTGCATTCAGGGTAGCTACAATGCCTCCCTTTGCCACCGAGCAGGTCTGCTGCTCCATTACTTCGTGCAGCGCAGATCTGTCCTCTGGTTTTATCTTGTCAAATTCGTCTATACAAACTAGACCTTGATCGCCCAAAACGACAGCGCCTGCCTCCAGCATCATAATTCCAGATTTGTCGCGTATCACTGCTGCGGTAAGACCTGCCGCAGTCGAGCCCCTGCCAGAAGTGTAAAGCCCTCTTGGTGCGATCTTGGCAGCAAACTTGAGCATTTCCGATTTAGCAACACCAGGGTCACCAACCAAAAGCAGGTTGATGTCGCCCCTTCTGGTTGAGCCGTCTTCCAGCTTTTTCGTCACAGAACCGACTATCAGGAGAAGTATAGCCTCCTTGATCACCTCATGACCGTAAACGTGGGGCGCAAAAGAGGCAATGAGTTTCTCGTAGGCGTCCGGCTTGCTTGCAATGGCCCTTATCTGGCGCTCATCCTCCGCGCTTATCGCTATCCGCTCAACCGTCCTAGTGTCCTTGCTGCCCGCTCGGCCGCCAAGGTATTCGATGTTGTTTCCTTCCATGCGGAGCCGGAAGAGGCTGGTCTTGGCCTGCGGCGCGAGCTGCTCCTGCTCGATCCTGATTATGCCTGTAAGCATTATCCTGTCGCCGGGCCTGCATTGATCAACAAGGTCGCCCATGACGGTGACTTCGACGTAGTGCGGCAGCTGGCCTGCAGGCAGGTCTTCTGGAAGCTCTTGCAGTCGCACCATCTGGAAGTCGATAAAGAGGCTGTTCTCCGGGTCCATCTCCAGCTCTTTCTCAGAGCACGCGTGGCACTTTTGCGGCTTTTTCAGCACGAGGCCCTTCAGTTGGGCTTCGGTCACCGTGTTGCAGTTGGTGCACCTGTATGCGACTTTTTTTGCAAGGGGCTTGACCTCCGACGAGCGCACCACCATGCCAGAGACGCTTACAAGCTTGTCTATCAGGTCGGCGTTTATCTCTCGCAGGCCCTTTTGCACAGTATAGTTGCCTATCCTGACCCTGACCTTTTCCCGGATCTCCTGCTCGTAGTCTGGGTGGATCTCGCGTAGGATCGAGAGCACTGCTTCGTTGAACGCTGCAAAGTATTCGTCTGGCTGGTGCGTTATCTCTTTTGCAAGGGTGGGGCTGAAGGAGTCGAGGTCGATGTAATCGATCACGAGCGACTGGGCGCCAAGCGCCATCATGTTATTTATCCTATCAAAATACTTGTAGTTGCCGTCGCGATCCTTGAACGCTTTTAGGAATTTTTCAAGATCGTTTGCAAGCGCGGCCGCAGTCTGCTGTTGCTCAGCCAAATTTCTTTAGCACTCCTTTCTTGAATTTTGTTGAAGCGTTGTTTATCAAAATATAGAGCTCTTTTTCTTCCGCCGACAGCTTTGCTTCAAGCTCTGGCGACAGCGGCGACGCGGCCGCCAGCTTGACTATTTTTTCAAGCCGCGTGGCGACAAAGGTGTTGAGCGAGACTAGCAGGTTCTCCCTTTCGCGATCCTTTAGCCCTTCAAGGTAGTCGTTGACCCGGACGTAAAAGTCGATGTCGATGCCAGACAGGTCGTGGGGCTTGGCGATCCGCTCGCGGTTCATTGCCCGCGAAATATAGCCAGCAGAATCAGGTGATTGGATTTCGACCGCGCCCTGCTCGGCAAGGATCTTAGCGACCCAGCGCTGGAGTGACGACATATCGCCCTCTTTTGCGTCGATGTCAATGTTGCCCACAGTGATCCTGACGTCCTTTTTGTAGGACACCCTGACCTCCTCGGCCATGTAGCCCAACTGGTAGGCATTCTGTATAGCTTCTATTCTGGGCTCTGCCCGAGCATCTGTCGACATGTTGGGGAGCTGATAGAACTTGGTATCTAATATATCAGCTTTTAACAGCTAAAGCTAGCTTGCAGCTTAAAGTCTATCGTTCTGTGAACTACCCACGAATAAATTCGTGGGCTTCTTCCTGCTTCAGCGACCGTTGCTGTACGATCTCTGCAGGCGTGACTTCCCGGCGTTCCACCGGTAGCAGCAGCAACAGTGATTCCAGCCCTCGCTTACGGATGTTGAGAGAAGCGTTGTAGTCCCTGTCAAGTACAGCTCTGCATTTTGTACAAACATGCGTTCTTACAGCCAATGATTTTGGTACTGGGTGTCCACATCTTGAGCAGTCAACCGATGTGTACGCTGGTTCTACCTCTATCACTCTATTAGCCTTGTACTGCAGCATTTGCTTGAATGTAGACCAGCTTGCGTCCAGGATTTTGCGCGCAAGCCTGTGGTTTCTGGTCAGGTTTGATACTCTCAAGCGTTCTAGAAATATCAGGTCGTAGCGGCTGCTGTAGTACGTTGACAGCTTGTGCAGGAAATCCCTTCTATTGTTGCTTATGCGCTCGTACAGCCTAGCCAGCATGTGCTTTGCCTTTTCGTGGTTGCTGCTGCCTATCTGCCTTCTCGATACCCTCCTGTGAGCCCTCCTCAGTGGCCTTAACATCCTTGTCAGGAACTGTGGATTGTCTTCCACATGGTCGTCAGAGTCATGACAGAACTTGGCAATCCCTACATCAATGCCCACAGGATTTCTGTACCTGATTACGGTGAAGGACCTGCGCGGCAGCTGGCATGCTACTAGTGCGTACCACCTGCCAGCCTTGCTGCGGCATATTGTAACCTGCTTGACGTTTACCGGCTTTCTATGGAGTACAATCCTTATGCTGCCTATCTTGGAAAGTGATAGCTGTTTGTCACTCTCGAGCCGAAAGCCAGACTGGTTATAAGTAAATGAATTGAAATCTTCTTTCTTTCTGTACGAAAGCTTGCCGCCCTTTGCCACTACCTTTCTTGCAGCAGCAACCTGCTTTGCTACCATCTGGAGCATCTTGGAATGGTAGTTCCTGAGCCATAGGTGCTGCTCCTTCAATTCTGTTAATGCGTAGTTCATGTCATATTCTGACATGTTGTTTTTGTCAAGCAAGTAGTTGTACAGCCATCTGCAGCCGTCAAGTGTCTGTTCTAACACAAGCTCCTGCTCTTTTGTCGGATATAGGCGGAACTTGTAGTTCAGCATCGTTTTTTTATTCTTTTTGTATGCACTACTACTATTTAACGTCTGGAGCACCTTGGTGGAAGGTGGGAGATTCATTAACGGGAACCAGATTCATCCCACCCTTGAAAAGGTGTGGGTTTTCTTTGGTTCCCATACCCTCCATTATGAGAAGATTAGTAGCAGAGATAGCAAGATATTAATGGTTTAATAACTCGATTAAGAAACGCATTCACGATGTCGGCCAAGGAAACCGATCTGACAAACCTGATGTGGTCTGAGAAGTACAGGCCGAAAAAGCTTGCCGAAGTGGTTAACCAGAAGGAGATAATCAAGGGCATCAGCAACATGATAAAGAGCCCTGACATACCGCATATGCTGTTCTCCGGGCCGGCAGGGGTCGGCAAGACCACCACGGCGCTGTGCATCGCAATGGAGCTCTTAGGCGAAGAGTGGAAAAAGAACACGCTTGAGCTCAATGCGTCTGACGAGCGCGGGATAAAGATGGTCCGCGAGCGCGTCAAAGAGTTCGCAGCGTCTATCAAGCTTGCCGGCGACAAGGAATTTGGGACACCCAAGATAATCATACTTGACGAGGCCGACGAGATGACCTCCGAGGCGCAGACGGCGCTCAGGCGCATTATCGAGGACAGCGCAAGGACAACGCGCTTTATCATCATATGCAACTACCTGTCGCAGATAATCGAGCCGATACAGAGCAGGTGCGTCGTCTTCCGGTTCACCCGCCTGCCAAGGGAAGACGTCATCGATTATTTGAAAATGATATGTGAGAAAGAGAAGGTGAAATTTGAAGAAAAGGCGCTTGCCCAGATCTATGACGCTACTGGCGGCGACATGCGGCATTCGATCAACATCATGCAGGCGGCCGCCGGCATGGGCTCGGTGTCCTCTGCCAACGTCATCGCAGCCATGGGGCTCTCGGGCAGGGCAAGGGTGAACGAAGTGTTAAAGCTGGCACTGTCAGGCAAGTTCAATGAAGCCCGCGCAAAGTTGCTCGAGCTGACGCAGGTCTACGGTATGTCCGAGACTGATTTTATGAAATATGCAAACCAGGAGGCGTACGAAATGAAGATCGAAAAACCTGACGAGTTTGCTGCCATAATGGCTGAATACGACTATAGGCTGGCAGCGGGCGCGCACCCAGATATCCAGCTATCAGCGCTCCTTGCCCAGCTTGGAAAACTGGGAGCTAAGAAACAGTAAAGGGAGTAGAGCGCCGGAATGCCTTGTAATTCCAGTACAGCTCGCTCAGCATGTCTTCAGGCCCATTCGATTTCTCAGCTACTTTTTTCTCTAGGATGAAAGTGACATGTGACTCCACCTTCTGACACTGGTTACAAAAGTAGACCGATAAGGTTGTTTCCTTGTGCGCCATCCTTGGGTGGCCGCATGAATCGCACGACATTAGGTACCTTTACGGGCATATACAAGATAAGGCTTTGAAAGTCATGGATCATACATACACGCATATGCATGTACAAGTCCTCTAGTATTCTTCCTCGAATTCCTCGCCGCTTTCCTCTTCCTCAACCTCTTCAAAGTCCTCTTCGAGCTCCTCTCGCTCTTCTGCACTCTTGTAGGGAAGGTCGGCCTCGCCGGGCGCTCCGCAGACAGGGCACTTGAACTCGATGGTCTGCCCCTCAAGGTCTAGAGGGAACTCTTTAGAGAACACTTCGTCACACTTGCTGCACACGAGAGTAGTCTGAATGCTGTCCTGACTGAACTTGTGTGTCTGCACCCGGAAAGAGGTGTTTGCCAAGTTATTCTTCCTACGTATAGGAAATCTCCTTTTTTATAAGCGTTCTTGGCACACGATGGTCAATATATAAAGAAAATCTCTCAGTTGCCCCTTATTCCCTGCGCTACCAGAATCGAGTAGCAGCCAAGGCCGCACTCTTCGCATATTGGCTTCATGCTCTTTGGGTCAGCGCTGCCTATGCAGCAGGGCTGCTTGACCCTTCCCATGTGGTCAAGCGACAGTATAGCCCACGACGGGCAGTCCACTGGCGTCGTCCCTACTCCACCCCAGTTGCCCTTCATCAGGGACATCTGGCTGATAGGGTTGACGATATAGTTGGGATACTTTTTCTTTAATGCGATCAGCTTGTCAACTACTGAATTGCGCAGCTCGCCAAACGGCAGCATCAGCGGGTCGCCCTTGGCAAACGGCGTATGGAACTGGAAGCCGATCTTGTTGATCTTGCCGCGCCACTCCTCTGCAAGGTCTTCGACCGTCATGTAGTTTTGGGAGTTGATAGTCATCGTGATCCAGATGTCCTTCCACGCCGGCTTGCCATTCCTGTCCGGCCCAGAGATGTAGTCAAGTATGTTCTTCCTTGTCTTTGCGTACGATCCTTTCCCGCGGATGCGGTCGTGCACCTCCTCAGTACCGTCCATTGACACCCAGTAAAAGTACAGGCCATCGTACCTCTTTAACGGAAACGTGGCGTTTGTCACGACGCATATCCTCTTGGGCATCTCTTTGCAAAAGAGCTCGATAATGTCAGAGCGCAGGGTCGGCTCGCCCCCCACAAGCGTGGTGACAAAGATATGCTGCTTGTTGAACTTTTCCTTAATTATCTTCCTCCAGTCCTCGACCGTAATGTCCCTCTCTTCCTTGCGGTTGAGCCACCAGTAGCAGTGCGTGCAGTGGAGGTTGCAAACATTGTTGACATCCACAGAGCCGTACATTGGCTGCTTGATGTGGAAGAGCTTGTACGCTGTCATCTTTTTGAATATGCTAATGTAAAACGGCATTTCGCGCAAGAGGTCGGTTATGCCGCGGCCATAGATCAGGTCAACCATATTCCCACCTACCTATGCAACTCTCTCTTAATAAAGATAGATTGAATGTTCTACTGTACGTCTTCCTTTTTCTTGGCCAGATCGGCGTGTGACTTTCTTGCAGACTCGATAGCCCGGTTGTGTCTTGGCTGTATTACAAGGACATAGAGCGAGCCGGCCAGGTACACTCCAAGCAGCACGAGCTGCGCCACTATTGTCTCAAGAGTTGGGTGGATGCCAGTCATTGTGGCAGTGTTGATGTCAAGTCTCGGCACGGTGCCAATGAGGTGGGTGGTTGGAATGTAGCCCACTTCTTGGAACTCGCGCACCGCATTGCCCATGAACGCTATCGACATGTATGCGCCGATGCCCATAGTCAGGCCAAAGAGCACGCGCAGAGGAAGTTTCTTGCCCAGCCTTCTTACTACAAACGTAACAGCGGTTATTACGCCGAGTCCGACTACCATGCCGGCGACCACGTACCACTCCATGTACTTTGCAAACGATATCATGGCCTGATAAAAGAGGACGGTCTCAAAGCCCTCCCGATAAACCGTAAAGAATGACAGCATGACAAAGACCATGACACTACCAGTGGTGGTTGCCTTCCACACCTTTGCCTTGACAAACTCGATCCACTTCTTTGTCTCCACCTTGTTCAGAATCCAAAAGCTGACCCAGAAGAGCACAGCGACTGCAGACACACCAGCTATGGCCTCTATCAGCTCCCTGCTTGCGCCAGAAATTTCAATGATAAACTGGGCGACAAACCAAGTAACTGCGGTTGCAGCAAATGCAAGGACTATGCCATAGTAGACGTGTTTTTTGAACCGCTCATTTCTTGATGCCTCGAGATACGTCAAGATGGCACCGACAATGAGCGCAGATTCAAGCCCCTCTCTGAATATGATTGAAAACGAGGTAGAGAAAGCAATTGCAGGAGCCAACACACCCGTGCCAGACACCAGCCGCTCAGATTCGTCAAGTCCGCGCCTGATTTCTATTACCTTTCCTTCCACCTGCTCGTATGGAGCTCGTGCCTGGATCAGGTTGCGAAGCTCTGCAAATTTTATCTCCATTTCAAGTGTAAAGTCAGGGTCGATTGGTCTCAGGGGGATCTCTACATTTTCATAGCTGTCAAGATAGGCAGAGCGCGATGTCAAGAGCGCGCCTTCAGCATTGCCATCTTTGTAGAGCCGGAGCGTTTCATCAAGCTTTATCCTTATCTTGTCGATGTTGTTGCGAACTGCGGCCTTGGCGGGGTCGTTTGCTTCACCCATCTCCCTGCGCTCGCCGGTATAGGTGCCAAAGCCGGCTGCCAGTTCTTCAATGTTGGCAAAGCCTGCGGGCGTGCCAGAGCCTTTGCTGAAGGACGGGTCATTTGCCAAGATTTCCTCAGCCTGATCAAGCTTTGTAAGAATGCCATTGACATGCTCTTCAATCGCGGCAGGCGGTTCTTCGGCTCGTATCATTTGAATGAGCTCTTCCCTCATCTCTATCTCGATTGCGAGCATGAGCTCATGGTCATGCTTTTCAATAGGCGTTTCAAGGTATTCGTAGTTGTCAAGGTAAGCAGTGATGGCGTACTGGTCGGCCAGCTCATAGTTGCCATTGTTGACTTCTGTCACTACGTTTGCCAAAAGCTCCCTGATAGTGGAAAAGTACGTGGCATGTTCGCCTGCGCTACTGCTGCCGGCGCTCAAAGACAATTCTTCAGCAAAGTCACGCTCTATAGCAGTTGCAAGTCGCGCTATTGATCCATTATCCGCCTTTTGTTCAAGCAAGCTATTCAGCTCGGCAAAGAATGAATTTATTTCTGCGCTCCGCCGCTCGTCAAACGACGCTGCTATTGACTGGTATTTCGATTCTGCAACATTGACAAGCCCGATCGTGTTTTCATATTCGACTTGGTTAGAGCCGCCATTAGATAACTGATAGGACTGGACTGCGTCCCTCAGGAGAAATACCACCGTCTGAGACACCATACCCTTGTCAGAGGCAGGCAAGCCCAGCTTGGCAAGGATGCCATCAAGCAGTGCGTTTATGCCCGAAATTTCCTGCCGCAGCGCATCTACCGATTGATCGCCTGTCCTAATGTCGATCGGCAGGTCAGTCAGGCGCACCTCCAGCTCGGTTGCCGACTGTTCGTCAAGCTCTTCCAGCTGTCCCTTTATCGAAGGAAAGGTCGTCGTATGCGGGATGAACGCATGCGCAAATGCCGCTTCAGTGTCGCCAGCAGCCAGGCTCTGGTCTGCCAGCTGCAGTTGCGTCCTTATCCTTTCCATGTTCACCATGATTATTAGTGCATCATCGTTGTTGGTCTGCTGTTGCGCAAAAGCAGTAAGCGGCGATATGATGAGGAAGAGCATCACGAGTGTGGGAACGATCACCGTTGATGGGTTTTTGAGCGGGGATATCATTTCAAGCAACCAATAGCCGTCCTGCGACGGTAGTTAGGCTTACCTAATTAAGTGGCGTTATTTAAACCATCTATCCTTGGCAATTGCAAGCTGCCATAAGGATTATGTACAAAACATAAAGAAAAACTGTCAGGCCGTGCTAACGGTCTTGAGCATAGCACGCCTGTTCTTCGTCCAGAGATATAGAAAGTAGCCCCCAACAGCCGTTGCGGCAGCTGCTATAGCAGTTGCCATTCCAACAGCAGACAGAGCCTCTGTGAAGTTATCGAATATTGGCACTCCATTACCGAAGGCACTTGGGTTTGTAGCAATCTCTACTTTTTGCCTTGCCAGTTCCAATATTTCCTGAACTTGGCCTGTCTGCTGCACGAGCGCTGCCAAAGGTTGAATTGTCGGCATTGACACCATTTCCTATCGACACCTCGGCATTAGTAATCCAAAAATTAATTTTAAAACTTACTCACAAGCTGTGAGTAACACTTGGCAATATTTTTGAAATCTCAAAAATATTCAAGAGCGGTCAAAAATAGTGTTGATCGATGTCTCAACAAGATATTAAAATGTTCTAGAACTAGTTGTCATGTGGTTATTAAGAGAACGCCAGCTAACGGCGACTGCCCGTGTCGCTTAAGGACGTATGCCAACAGCTGAAAAGATATGGAGTTGAAATCGATGCCGACGCATTGAGAAAGACGTACCCGGACGAAGACCAGCTTGCAAGAGTTGAAAGGAACCTCTGGCAGATGTTGCGAAGGATTGAGGAAGAACGCAGGACAGGCATGCCTGCCTTATCACCTTTCTTCAAAGTCCGCTTGCCTTGCGATATCTGGACAGGCCGGCAGCGCAAATGTTTTAGTTCTGCTAAAAGTTCTTGAAGCTTTGAACCACGATAATTATAATCAAACATTTAAGGGTGTTAAATAATTCAGACAATCAATTCATTTACCATATAGTCCAAGGTGGATCCATCCTGCCCATGCTTGAGGGCCAACCCATGTCTGCTGGCTGGACGTTCATCTGCCACAGCATCGCGATTATCTCTCCTCTGTGGTGCAGCTCTTCAGTGAAGATGTGGAAGAGAACATCCTTGAATGCGATCGTTCACCTGATGCCGTCGTTGTTTACCCGCCATACTTTGCGGCCAAGTTCAGGTTCTGCAAGTTCTGATAGATATTCGTTCACTTGTGCAACCACCTTGTCGTTGTAATCGATTATCGCCTCCCAGCTCTGGTAATCCTTGAAAGGAAAAGGCCGGCGCAGGTCTTCCAGGCCGCGGATGGAATAGTTGATCCACGAATCCTCTGCCCATATTATATGCAAGAGCTATCCTTGATCGACAACCACGCAGTCTCCCAGTTCTTTACGAAATCGTCCCACGAGAGGTTCTTGCGCAGCGATTCGATGTAGCTTGTCCCGACTTTGTGATTGTACGCATATACAGCTCCCTGAAATCGTCAGGATCCATTGGTGCAGCTCTCTGATAATAGAATGAAAAACATTGCTCCAGCTTGATTGCTATTATTATGGAGACTAGATATTCTAGCAGTTGGTAGAGAATGTGTCATATGATCTTTTTAGTATATATCTGCAAATTCGGTGCGGTATGTATGTGTGTGCAGCTTTCTTAAACGATAATGATCCATCATCTCGCAGTATGAGCGAAAAATCATCAGAAAGGCATGAAGAAAGAAAAACAAGGATGAAGGTGTGATGGGCCGGCCTCCACCTGAGCCTATCTACGACCTGACAACTTCTGACAAGACAGAGCTGGTCAAGGCAGCCGGTCCAAGAGAAAGAGGAGAGGAAGAAGAAGAGTAAGAACTAGTGAAAGTTCTCATGAAGGTATCGGATTATCCTCTTGGAATCTCTTTCGCTCACCTGCATGTCTCCTGCGAATAGCGTCTTCTTGCCCTTTGTTATATCGATCCTGACAGTGTTTCCAGAGACAGTCAGCTCAAGCTCTGGCCCCTTCATCATCATGTTTTTTATCGCATCCCCATGAAGGGAATTTTCCCCGGATTTGGGGTTGACGAACTCGGCAGTCAGGCGGTTGATGCTGTCCTCGATGGTGAGCGCTACCTTGCCATCGTCCATTTTTTCGATGGCAAACGTGTGCCGGTCAAGCGCATCGACTTCTATCCTTTTGCCGGTAGGCCCTTCTTCCTCGACTGTTTCTTCTGCCGGGCTCCATGTCATCCCTTCACGGGCAACCTTGATCACGTACTTGCCTTCTGCGCCCGACACCAGCAGGTGATCGTCTATGGCCTTTTGGAGCTCGTCCGGCGACAGCGGTCTGGCGGGCCCCCTGTGCCACTGGTTCTTGGCGTCTTCCCTGTCCTTTTCGCCACTGTAATGCAGGACGTAGCATAGCTTGGCGTTCCATCTCCGTACAATATTATAGGCTTCAGAGACAGAGATCATGCCCGTGGACGGATGTTCGTTATACGTCTCTGTCCCAAGCACAAGAAGATCAGGATTCCATAGTATTCTTTCGTCAGCTCCGGGCAGCTTTAGGAAATCCCACCCTGCGACCACCTTCCTTGATCCTGCCCTGATGACATAGATTACAGAGCCGGGCATGCCGGGCCGGTCGCCGGCATTGTCGGCTGCTATCGGAACTACTGAAAACGGGCCTACTTCAAACGGTGTCCCGGGGCTAACGTGAACGAATGATGAAGAAGACGGCGATCCAATCGACGGCAGCTCTTTTGCGATCTGTTGGCCGCACTCGGCCGTGCAGTACACTTTGGCATTTTTCTCCTTTACCAGCGAAGGGAGGTCGCTTATGTGCTGCATCTTTGCGTTGGTAATCAATACCGCGTCCGGCATACCGGCATTTTTCTTGATGCTTTCCTGCACCCCGCTGCCCGCGTCAACCAGCAGGTGAAAGCCTTGGTAGAACATTGAAAGTGAAGTGTTTGCTGCTGTTGCCCCTGCGTCGATGTCAGGAAGCACGCCGTTGATTCTTATCTGAAGATCCTCCGAAGCCATTAAAAATGATGCAAGTTCATTACAGATAAACATAACTATCTCTCTCATACAGAGGGTTCTCCATGCGCACCTTTCCTCTTAATAACGAGAAAAACCATGTACTAAATGTATATGCCAATCAAGCCAGGAAAAGTTGCCTTTCCAATCATCATCGCTCTTGGCGCTGTTACCGGTATCCTTTCATACATACTCTTCAGCCAGGCAGCGCCCGGGCCGCTCTTTACGTCGGGACAATTTTTCGAGCCGACGCCTGCAGGGATTCCTACTGGAGAGATAAAGGAGGGCCAAGAAGGAGAGACTGCCACTGCAGGAGCTGGACAAGAGTCGGGCGCAAACACTACAGGTGGAGATCAGACTGCCGCCATACCTCCTGATGCAGTGACCATCTCCATATTGCAGGGTGCTTCTGTACAAGGCAATCCCGCCTATGACCCTGAAACTGCACAGGCAAGCATCGGCCAGACGGTTGTGTGGAAAAATGACGATTCAGTGCCGCACACGGCTACGAGCGGCAAGCTGTTTGATTCTAGCATCATAAACCCAGGTGAAAGCTATAGCATAGCTGCTGAAGAGATCGGGGCGGGTGAGCACGAGTACATTTACACATTGCATCCGTACATGAAGGGGACGATCGTGATCAAATAACTCTCTGCATCTGAGACTTGCCTAATTAAAAAAAGAAGGAAAAAGGTGAGTGGGTTCTAGTTCCGGTATACCGCCATCAGGCTGTCACCAGCTGCAGCATCGTGGAATCTGTTTGTACTGCCGTCTGACCAGTGATCAAAGACATAGCTGCCATAGTCTGCTACAGCCACTTTGTATGTTGTTGTCCGCCCACTTGATACGGTAATCAGTTCCCAGCTCTAAACCGGGAACATCTATTGGTTCATAGTCCGTTGCATCGTGCCCGCCAAGCAGCGTTCCTGTAATAGGCCCATATTATTAATAGTGTGAAGTCAAAGTAGGTCTCTTTTACTGTTATATTGTCATTATTCAAGATCAAATCAAATTAACGGAAGCTGCGCATCTGACATGGTAAAGGTTTTGTCTTTTCCTTGCTCTGCTGCTTACGACGACTTCGCCTATGTCAATTTCCTTGCTGCATCGTCTGCAATGAATGGTCCGGAGTTTACCCCGTATGAGAAACACCTTTCCGGCAATACGTTTGTGCATTGTTATTGCACTCTCTCTAAGTATTTTATTTTTTATTTGATTTGTTACAACATAAATGCGCTTTCCTTTTGCCATTCTATCCTTTACTCACCACTCTTTGGTCTTTTTCTTTGTTCCATCCGCTGTACAAGATCCTGCAATTTAAATCACTATGGAACACATATCTAGTCCAATGAACTAGTACATCCTAGCGATAGTTGCTGCTATTTCTTTTGTTCAGCTGCGGCACCCATCATTATGTCTGTTGCCACAATTGTCTAGGCTATCTCCTTTTGCTCTAGAAGTTACTACAATATTCCTGCATGGTTCAAAATACCTCTCTTGGTAGGAATCAGTATCTCCCTGCACTACTTTTTTCGGGCAATTTTGTTTTATAGTAGGTCGATTTATGGTTAATACAAGAGAAGACGTCATTATTTTGTCTAGTGACTTAGTGAAAGCCCTCTTCAGCATTATAATTTCGTCATTTCTTGCTTTCAGTTCCTTTTTGAGCCTTTCTTTAACGCGGTGAATCAATCAGCATATATATATTATAACAGTAAGATTTACCGGAAAACTGGGTAGCATGTTTATTATCTTCCTTTAGAGATCACCACCCTCTATGTAGGACAGTCAAGAATAGTTACATATGCACACATTTTTTGACGCAACAACCTATCAGAGTAAAAATAGTTAAATAATATCTGGTGGTCTTTGCTATGGTTATAGCCACAATATGCTCTTTCTTATTCTTGCAACACACTCGCCGGATATGTGCCCTCTGACAAACTCCAAGGTTAGAGAGCATGTCCTAAAGGCTGTCCCAGAGTGGAAGAACATGGCAGAGAAACTAGGAGTGAAGTTAGTGAGCGAGCCCCTAGTTAACAATGAACATATGGTTACGTGTGTTGTTGAAGCGCAAGATGTAGAAACACTGGATGAGTTCATTAATCAGAGTGGAATGCAACAATGGAACAACGTAAAGATGATTCCCTCTACACCTATAGAAAATGCCATCAAAAAGTACGATGAAGTTAAGCCTATTTTATGAAGACAGATAATAAGCCAATCACTTTTCTGGGAGAGAATCACTTCTAAACCTATAGGAAGACGTTGTTTAGAGGTTCAAAAAATGTTGCTAGAATACATTTTAACCCTACCATATTCTCTTAGACTCTTGCATTGCCATATTTCCATTGGTTCTTGTCCATATCGGTAATAAAGCCTAGCAGTACATTTTCAAGAATTTGCATTATTTTCTGACCTTTCTTCGCAGTAGCTTTCCTAGGAGCTCCAGTGGCCGCTGTCGTAGTTAATTCATTGAACTTCCAGTATATCTTAATGTTATCTGGTAACTTTGGTACAACCTCTTGTGGCGCCAAGGTCATATCAACTAGGTCAGGCCTTACAGCAAGCATTACAGAGGTCTCGCCTTCGCTTCCATGGCCCATACCACCGCAAACATCAAAAAGTCCTTTGTCAATTTGTCCAACTAAAGTCCACCAAGATTCAACGCAGGAAATGATAACATGTGGGTTCCTTTCTTTTATTGCTCTTGAAGCTATTTCGATAGGAACAATGTTGCCATCTCATATGGCATGATAAAATCAGAACCAAAAGGTATGTGGTCTCCATGGTTTTCATATGCTCCAAAAATTAGTACTGCGACAGTATCTGCATTTACAAGCTGTTGTAGATTTGCTGCATATTCATCTCGGACAGAATATTGCGAATCTTGTCACAATTATCACTGTTCATATAAACCAATGAAGACTTGTGTGGATAAAGTTTATGTTGTATTTGCGCGGTATTATTTCAGACCTGACGTTCAGACCAACGCAAAGAAAAAACCGGTGTTTATTAGTCAAGAGCAATGTAGCTTCTATATGCTTGATTTGATTCTGCAGAATGAAAAAGGTAAATGCAAGTGCTTACTCCGAGGGCTCGTTATGCCCTTGAAAAAGAGCAAAAGAAAAATGTCATCAACAGATTCTATGCGAAAAATGTAGTTCTATCTTCATTTTTGCAGAAGATGCCAAAGAGCATCAACAACTAGCAACAGGTCATGATAAAATCAAGGAATTTCCATTTTTCAGCTAGTGAGTTTATAGAATATGATATGTGTCCTAGCTATACCTTGTGTCAAAGACCTTTCCCAATCTCTCTCAAGAGAAGCTTTATCTTGTTTCCAACTATGCTGTTATGGTCGGCTTCTTTGTCAAAGGACAAGAGTAGAATGGATTTGCACTCAAGTTTCTTGGTTGTACAAGACAAAGGATGCCCGCTTTATTTTTTGGTATTCTGTGTAAGAGTAAATGGTTTTGCCCAATTTAGACTCAAATGTCTTTCTTGTGCTTGTCCTTATGACAGGCTGCATGATAGAAAGCTCTGACTCTTCGCGTGTCAATAATGGAACTAGACCTTCCTGATACTCTTCAGCAGCATTATTTTCTTCTACCGTAGCAACACCAGCAAACCTAATTGCATTATCCTTTTGAAGTATCTGCTCGCATAGCTGCTTGTAATTCAAAATTATTGTTTCTTGCAGAAATCATAATAGATTATTAATTCTTGCTGACCGTATCATAATAATTCCAAATTATGATAATAACAACAACTGAAAATGTGTGACGGCTCACACTCTTTATTTGGTTACTGAAACCAATTAGTATCCTACCTCATGAAGAAAGATAACAAGCGGTCTTCAACGCTACAAGAGGCTGCCAAAGGTTTAGATGAGCAGCATATACTAGAAGCCATAGAGACTGGTATTGAGCATGCTCTTGGAGCAGAAACCAAAATGCTGTTTTTCAAGCATCAACAATCCCAACGGGGTTGAACCGATAATAGCAATAGGCTGGTTTGGGGCATATCGCTGATAGTAAAGTGGTTCCTGTGGCCAAGGAGGCCTTGGTACAAGATTCCTGCGACATAGTCATTAAGAGAGATTGAAAGAAGGAGTTTGATAGTAACCAGTAAAAATAATCAAGGCAGGCCGCTGCATCCAAAAACTCGCCGAAAGGACACGAGAAAGAAGGAGGAGGATGTCCCCAGCACAACCACAGATCCAACGATGACAAACGGGATAAGAGTGGGCTACCATTCAGAAGCTGCGAATGTAAGCTAGAAGACATAGATGGTATGCGTAATAGGTTATCACTCTGAATGCGCCAATCTTCCAATAGCCGATCAAAAACATGGCATGAATATCGGCTATCATTCAGAAGCTGCAAATCTCTGGAAGAGAAAAGAATACGAAAAGTAGCATGACTGTAGGTTACCATTCAGAGGTGACAAATATGAGTACGCATAGCAAGAGGCTGCATCAGGATGAGGATTCTATGACTGAAGAATGATTAGAGGAAGAAAGCAACATAACCTACCAGTAAACAACTAATTTACTGTCCTGTCAATTGCACTAGTTCAAGCTTGTTGAAACAAAATATCCAACCAAACGGCTAGGTAACTGAATTGGGTATCGTTAACTTTTCACCTGCTCAACAATACACTATATATAGAATCTAGCTGACAGTAAGTTAACATAACCTCTCTTTACCAAGAGAAGGAAATTTGTTAATAACCCCCCTCAGACCGCTGCATGTTTCAGTCGTCTGAATCGCTTTCTCAACCTCTGTTAACGAGTATCGATGAGTAACTATCTGCGACAAATCGACTATTCCCTCTTCTGCAATCTTGGCAGCTTCTTCCAAGGTGGGCGGAAGGGAGCTGAAGGCTCCAACGATAGTCACCTGATTATAATGCAACCAGTTGGCATCAATGGAAAACTTTTGCTCATTTGGCATGCCAGCAAATAGGCTTATCTTGGAGTTTTTGCCTGCAATCTTTCCTGCAAGATCAAAGACAGAGGGGCTGCTCGTTGCAATCACGATAGTGCCTGCACCAGCCTTGCCAGTAAAGTCAAGTATGTCTGATGCAACATTCTCGCTGTATTCAAATACTGCATCTGCGCCAATGGACCTTGCTTTTTGCATTCTTGACTGAACCTTGCCTACTACCGCCGCTCCTGCACCCACAAGGTTTTTGAACAGCTGCAGGTGCAACAGCCCCACTGGGCCATCGCCAATTATAACTGCAGGTCTTGGTTCTGCAAAGGGACCTAGCTGACATAGACCATTTAAGCAGCAGGCAAGTGGCTCAAGAAGCGAGGCCTCTTCATCACTCAGGTTATCAGGAACTCGAACCAGCCCTCCTATTTTGATAGTCTGCTCTGGTATTCCGACGTACTCGGCGAAACCGCCATTTACGGTTGAGCCTACCTCCTTGAGATTTGTGCACATGTTGTACTGACTACTATGGCAGTACGGACAGTCAAGGCACGGAATTATTGGGCACAGGGCCACCCTTGTGTCCGCTTGTATTGTTCCAGAATTCATATTGACATTTTCTGTTATTTGACCACACACTTCGTGCCCAAGTATTACAGGAGGACTAACTTTACGGTGCCCCTTTCTGAAAACGCGTACATCATAGCCACATACAGCACAAGCGTTTACTTTGAGCGCGGCCCGATCTTGCAAAAAGGGTGCGCTTTGCACCGAGATATTATTTGGGCCGTAAAAAACCGCTGCTTGCATATCTTTCATCATCGTGCCATTGTTGCAATTTCCTTCCAAACGACAGACTACAGTAAGTTTGTTCTACAAATCTAAAAAGTGTTATAGTATCTGTGTCATTATAATGACAAGGCTATTTGAGCCCCATATCCATATGTATTCTCGCACTACCGATGATTATGATGCAATGTCAAAAGCAGGAATAGAGGTAATAGTTCAACCATCTTTTTGGCTTGGCACTCCCCGTACAGGGGTTAGCACATTCGAAGACTACTGGGAGCACATGATAACTTTTGAAACAAAGAGAGCGAAGGACTTTGGGATAGAGCACTTTGTGTGCATCTCTGTAAATCCAAAAGAGGCCATGGAAAGGCCCCTTGCGTTGGATGCTCTGAAGGCTATGACAAAATATCTAGACCGAGAAAGAGTTATTGCAGTAGGTGAATTAGGTTATAATCTGATAAATGATCTTGAAGAAGAAGTCTTCGTAAAGCAAATGGACATTGCCGCTGATAAGGACATGCTAATGACTGTTCATCTGCCGCACAACAACAAACCAGAAGGCATGCGCAGGATTGAGCGCATCTTGAATAGTGAAAATGGTAAGCGGTACAAGCGGAACAAGATACTGGTCGACCATAATGTTGAAGAGACGATTGGAAAAACGCTGGAGCTTGGCATGTGGGCAGGTCTATCTGTTTACCCTGTTACAAAGCTGTCACCAGAGCGCGCGATGAGCATCATCAAAAAGTATGGCACTGAGAGGATAATGATACATAGTGCAGCCGATTGGGGCGTATCAGACCCATTGAGCGTCCCTCTGGTTGCAAGGGAAATGAGGAAAGCTGGATTCAGCATCAGCGAGATTGAACGTGTAACCTTTTACAACGCATATGAGTTCTTTAGACAATCACCTAAATTCACATGGAAGCCTTAGCATGAAGCTTGCATTTAGCACAAATGCTTTCAAAAAATATTCACTGCAAGACTCGATAAAAGAGATAGCGAAAATAGGATATAAAGGAGTAGAGATTCTTTGTGATGTACCACATGCATACCCACCTGATTTTGGAGATGATAAGGCGTGGCAGCTGAAAGATGTTATATCATCACATGGAATGCAAATCTCCAACCTTAATGCGTTTACACTTTATGCAATAGTAGGAGGTGGCGATGTCTACCACCCCTCTTGGATAGAACAGGATGAGCATTCAAGGCAGGTACGCGTTCAGCATACGATTGACTGTGTACAGCTCGCAAAAAAGTTAGGGGCCAAAAATCTATCTACAGAGCCGGGCGGACCGATTCCTTCTAACAGAGATTCAAATAAGCTTGAAAAGGTATTCCTAGAGACTTTAGTTCCTGCGTCAAAGGCAGCAGAAGAGGAAGGCATCAAGCTCCTAATCGAGCCGGAGCCAGGTCTGCTCATTGAAAATTCAAGCCAGTTCAAAAGATTCATTAAAAATGTCAATTCTGATTATGTGAAGCTCAACTTTGACATTAGCCATTTTTACTGTGTAAATGAAGACCCTGCCAAGCTGGTATATGAGCTAGTGGATTATATCGAGCATTTTCACCTTGCCGATATTGAAAACAGGGTGCATAACCACCTGATCCCCGGAAGAGGTGAGATTGACTTTCATTCTGTCTTTGCAGCAATGGAGGATATAGGCTACGAGGGCTTTGTCACAGTTGAGCTCTATCCTTATCAAGACAGTCCCGTGCAGGCGGCACAGGAGGCGTACAGCCATCTTTGCAGCATCATAGAATCGATACGCTGAGACAATACCTGCTTTTAATCAGGCTGCCAAATGTATTTACCGCGCCTTCAGACATAATGGTGGGATACTTTGCTACCATTCCGCTTGTTGAGACAAATGGCTTTCACCTTGCGTCACTCATGGTCTCTTCTGGCCTGCTTTACATCGCCGGCATTGTTCTAAACGATTATTTTGATATCGAAGTAGACAGGCGTGAGCGTCCTTTCCGGCCGCTGCCTTCTGGCAGTATTCCAAAAGAACATGCCATGGCAATTGCGCTGGCGGCTATAGCTGCCGCAAACATAATTGCGCTGGCTGCAAGCCCCACAAGCTTTGCCATGTCCCTTACCCTGACGGCAGCCATAATTGCCTACGACTATCGCCTCAAGCGCGGGCGGGCAGCAGCATTCTCAATGGGTAGCACAAGGTTCCTCAACGTAATTCTAGGTGCAAGCATTGTAATGTCCGCATCATCGGGCATAGGAACTGCGATATTTGCTGCCGCATTACTCTTTGCATATGTCATTGCGATTATGATACTTAGCAGAAAGGAAGTTGGGAATGAAAAGCCTAAGGTTTTTGCAGCATTTTCAATTATCTTTGGAGTTATTGCATCAATAGTTGCCATTGGCTTACTAGTGCAGTTTCAATGGGTATTTCTTATGAACTTGGCAATATTTACTGCTGTTATGGCAGTCATTTTCAAGCAGCTGTTGACGGCAACTTCTGGCTCGTCTGTTCCTCAAGCCGTCAAGAACATGGTCCTTTCGATAATAATACTTGATTCTGTGTTTGTTGCAGGTACGGCCGGCTTGCTGTATAGTCTGTCAACTCTGCTCTTTATCATACCCGCAGTGCTACTGGCAAAAAAGCTGTACGTCACCTGATATTGTTGTATTATAACTCATTTAAGCAATACAGGGATATGACAAGCAGGCAAGAAGATGGTCGCTCCAGAATATTCTATCGTGCTCGACATTGTCGGATTGGAGGTGGAGCATCTTAATTCTGGACTAGTCCCAAATATTGCAAAGATTGCTAACGACGGCGAGTATGCAAAATTAGAGCCGGTCTTTCCAGCAGTTACATGTACAGTTCAAGCTAGCCTATTGTCTGGCAAATACCCAAATGAGCATGGCATTGTGGCAAATGGACTCTACGACAGAAACGCCTATTTTGTGTCTTTTTGGGAGCAGCCCAGCTCACTTGTCAGAGCAGAACGAATCTGGGATAGGCGTAATAGCTGTACTTCAGCTGTGCTGTTTTGGCAAAATACGATGTACGCCAATTCGGATATTGTAGTCACTCCGCGACCAATTCACCTGGATGATGGAGTAGTAATGTGGTGTTACTCAAAGCCGGTAGGATACTATGAAGAGCTGAGGGACAAGCTCGGAGAGTTTGATCTGGCAAGTTACTGGGGGCCGCTTGCATCGCCTAGGTCAAGCGAGTGGATAGCTAATGCAGCAGAATACACGCTGGAGAAACACCGGCCAAACCAGCTTTTTGCATATATTCCTCATGTTGACTATTCAGTACAGCGCTTTGGAAAATCGGATGCTCGCGCACGTGACGATTTGAAAAAAGCAGATGATATAGTGGGCAGGCTGGTTCAAAAAACATCAGAGCTTGGAATTAAAGATAAGACACAATTTATCATAATATCAGAATATTCATTTAATGATGTACAAGGTGCCATTCCGCTCAACCTTGTCTTGCGTGATGCTGGCTTGCTTGCAGTCCGAGAGATTCAGGACAAAGAATACCTTGACTTTGAGTTTAGCAAGGCATTTGCGATGGTAGACCATCAAGCGGCACACATTTTTGTAAAGGATGGATTTGAGAGAGCAGCAAGGAAGGTACTTGAAGCAACGGCTGGAATTGACAAAGTGTTAGATAGTGAAGGAAAAAAGAGACTAAAAATAGATCATGAGCGAAGTGGTGAGCTTGTTGCCATCGCAGAGCGCGACAAGTGGTTTAGCTATTACTGGTGGCATGATGAAAAAAAGGCGCCCGCCTTTGCTCGCAAGGTGGACATACACAGAAAACCCGGTTACGATCCAGTGGAACTTTTTGTTGACCCAAAGACAAAATCAATACCGCTTGATGCAAGCTTGGTCAGGGGTTCGCATGGGAGACCTGCTGATCTTGAGACAGGCGAGGGGCTTGCGTTTTATGCTTCAAGCAGCAAACACGACATCACAAAATCTGGCATTGCAAAATGTACAGATATCATAAAGTGTTTGGCAGCAGCATGATGATGAAGTATTCAATCACTCTTGCATCATTTAGAAAGATAGAGCCAATTGAGGAAACGCTTGCAAGACTTGCTAAGCAGGGTTTTGATGCAGTAGAAATGTACGGCGAGCCAGAGGAGGTAGACTTGAAGAAATTGAAGGATGCCCTTAGCACAGCCAGACTTCCAGTGTGCGGGATAACAGGCATGTGGGGAAGAGCAAGTACGCAAGGATGGAAACGGAAACTTTTGAGCACTGACCATAGCTTGGTGACAGCATCTGAGAAATATGTAAAGGACTGTATTAGAATGTGCAGCCAGCTGGGCGGCAAGGAGATGAATATCTGCCTATTTGCAAATGAAATTGCAGAGTTTGACAAAACGCATGGAACAATTACGATTGAACAGAAAAAGCAAATTCTTTCAAGGGCATCGCCCATGTTACGAAAGTTATGCAAAGAAGCAAGAGACAGCGGCATTAGCCTGGTTCTGGAACCCCTCAATAGATATAGCACGCCGTACTGCGCCACTGCGTCTGATGCACTTTTGTTAGCCCGGCATGTGGATAATCTTGGCATTCTTTTGGATACATTTCACATGAATATTGAAGAGGATTCATTTGAAGAAGCGATATTTGCCAGCAGGGATTTTCTTGTACATACTCACTTTGCCGATAACAATAGAAAGATGCCAGGGTTTGCGCACATCAACTTTAAAACAATCGTAACAAGTCTGCAGAAAATCAGCTACGATGGTTATGTGAGCTTTGAACCAAATATAGCGGACAGAAATTACGAGTATGTGACAAAAAAAGGACTAGAGTTCATACGAGAGATTGAAGCATTTGGCAGAGTTGCAGCAGCTTGACAGTCCTTTGGGATATCTAAAAAGAAAAAATCTGATAGTGAGTGTCCAAATTGGATAAGGCTTCGCCTATCCTGACCATATAAAACAACCAAGATATCATTTTTGGAAGTCAAAAAAAGAAAAGGTGGGTGGTTAATGATCGTCGTCATCGGTATCATCGCGTGTTGTTGTGGTATTTGTGTTGTTTGTAGCGTTTGGTACCGGCCAGATTCCTGTCATATTGGCAGATGTTGTGGCACTAGATGGTGTGTCTGCAGTGACGTCAGCTGTTGTTATCGTCTGGTTGTTGGTAGTCATAACCTCCTCGCCACCTGCTGTAGTTGTATCGTCCATCGTTACCTTCCATACAGCACCTGTGAATGGATAGCCCCATGGTATCGGCTCTGGCAGTGGTTTGCCTAGAGGCGTCTCCATCTTTATTTCAGCTTTTGCAATGGTTACAATATAGAGCGCATTTTCGTCTTCATTGTATGCCAAGCCTACGGGTCTAAAGGCAGGATCTGGAGTGTTGAGCGAGATAAAGTCAGTATAGTTGCCTGTCTCCAAATCTATCGCAATGACTTTTTGTCCAATAATCGCTTTCCCTTCTAATGCTTTAGCTATTTCACCATGTGGTGAATGTGTTGTTGGTGCCATTGTTCCAAATTCGCCTACTAGAGCCTTTCCTTCCAAGCCAAATTCATCGCCAGCAAATTCAACAGCGGTTGCTGCAGCGGCATGGTCAATTAATGCTAACGGCTTCTCCACTTCTGGATGGTCTTCCATTAGAAATTCTAGCTGTGTGCCATTTGCTCTAGGAGACTGGAACTTGGGATCTGTCACCGGCTCTGCATTGCCAAAGAAGTCTGGCCATCCATAGAATCGCGGCTTGTCTTCGTCAATCCTGATTTCTTGGAATTTGTCATCATCATCCTTTATTGGTCTACTGCCTCTTTCATCTGCACCATTGTCTGAAGCAAAGAGCCTTCCTTCGTCATTGAACTCCAGACCAAATGGGTTACGAAGTCCCCATGCTTCTAGTTGAAGGTCAGAGCCGTCAGGATTGGCACTAATTACACATCCATTGCACAATACATTACCTTTTACAACCTGACCTTGTTCAGTTGTATTACCAAAAGGTACAAAAGCTCCTGTTGTTGCTTTATCATTCGGATCTGCTGTCAGCGGATTGTCTGATTCAAAGCTCTGTCCTGTCAATGTGATATCTTGTCCAGGCACATCATGCAACTTCGTCATAAGCGGTCCCCATCCATGCAAGGCATTATCTGGTCCTACAACTCCGCTGTTTGTCAGTACACCGATAGTTACGTATACTCTGCCATCCAGTCCAAACTCTATTTCGTTGTTGTGATGGTCGCCCATTGAAGGCAGTCCAACAATTATGTTCTTTACAACACCGCCTGAGTCTACTGTAGATACCATTCCTCTATGCGAAATATACAGCAAACCATTGTGTTTGTTAAATTCGATGTCATTGACAGGAGGGCTCAAAAGTCTGTCTAAAAAGACAGAGACATTACCGTTCTGATCGACCTTCAGTATCTTTGGCTGTGGTCTCAGCTCTCCGTAAATATAGCCTGATTCTGCAACATACATTGATCCGTTGCCATCAAATGTAACACTCGTTGGAAGGGTCAGGTTCCATAGAACCGCTTCTGCAGAATAGCCTTCAGGCAAATTCAGTTTATCGGTGGTTGGTTGGGGGCCAGAATTTATTTCGTCAATTCCAGGTTGTGAGGGATTCTGGGCGGGTCCTTCTATCCCATATACACTAGCCATAGCAAGCACTGAAAAAACAAGCATGCTGGCGATGAACAGTGCATTTACAGTTACTCTTTTAGTGACTTCTTTCAAAAATGTCACGCCGTATCCACGACGCAATATAGTACTTAAATGGAAAACATAGTCCTCCTATAGAAAATTAATATATATTTTCTATACTAAATAATTAGGTCAGGTTATAAAGAAGAACCGGCTTAACCAAAAAGTCCCACTATATGGAAATCCTTGCCATCTCATGTGGCTTTGTCTTGTCCCAGAACGCACCTAGGATTAGTCCCAGCAGTCCTCAGAACATTGCCGTCATAAAGGCACTTGCGATCCTGAAGCAGGTTACCAAGTCCATTGGCGCTGTGATTTCGTCAGGGTTTGGCGGCATTCCCAAGTATGCGCTTATCATTACCGTAGCGTACAGGGCTGGAATAATGACTTTCTTTACCTGATTTGTGCCCATCTTTCTATATAGAGAAATGCAAGTCCCAAAGCTCCAAAACCCGATATTGCCAAGTACAGACTTTGCCGATAGTAGACTGTCTCAGGATCGCCTACTGCTGGTGGGTTTGAGGGGTACTAGAAAGAGAACGAAAAACATGATTCCAGCCAGAATCAGAGCCTTCTTTTTGTTATTTGATGCCGGTATCGAGCTTCTGCTGTATGCAAAGACTACCCAAAAAGCGCGCCGAGGGACATCCCAAGAATAGTGCCAGTGGATATTTCGCCGCCCTTTTACAATAGCCTGTAATTGAGGAATTCAATAGGATTGATCATTTCACCAGCTGCTGCAGCATTTTGGTTTTCGATCTCAATAGCTCTGTCGATATACGGCTCGATAACTACAATGTTGATTGTCGCAAGAATCGTGCTTGCAATAGCTCCAGCAAGAATGGTTATTGCAATGAATGTTTTTGCTTTCATTTTTTCAACCACCACTAATGACAGGGAAATCCTGCTGCGTGTCTCATATCGTGATAGAACTCATGCATCCACAGGTCCTCGTACGCCTGTTCACCTTGTGCAATGCTAAAAAGATGACCTTGATCAAATCCTACTATGAAAAGGCCAAAAACCATGACGCCAAGCAATATTCCAACTGTGATCTTGGGTTTCCGTCCCGTTGTTGTTTGGCTTACATTTCTCTTTATGTCTGCTGACATTTGAAGCAGAGCGCTACGCGTCATATTTAAGAGCTTGGATGGTTTATCCAACCTAAAGGCATGCCCTATTCTCAAATTGGATAAACTACTCAGCACTTTATATGGAACAGTCTTCTACCCGATGGCGCTATGACAGCACTCAATAAGCTAATGTTTTCAGGAGTTGCTGTATCGCTGATTCTTACTGCAATGATTTTCATAGCGCCATTGAGCATCACAAATTCATTTCAAATGGCGCTTGCAGCAAGTGGAAGCGGTAGCAGCGGCAGCTCTTCAGAGAACAGAGTTCAATTCGACCTAGTCGATGAACCAGGCAGATGGTTCAAAAACGTAGCAGGTGACATCACAAACAGTGGAACACAATCACTAGCTGTTGGAACACCTGGGGTAAGGGTTGATTTTAACATCAGATCAAACACTGTCCACACAGTCACAAGCCTGATATTCCCACAGAACGCACAAGGAATGCCATTTGACCAGCCAAAGGCATCAAAGAGCTCGCAGTCTGTTACACTTCAGACACCGGGTCTGTACGTGTTTACGTGCAAGGTACATCCATACATGTTTGGAGCGGTGATTGTTGACGACCCACAGACGCAAGGACTTGACCTTGGTGAGAACAGCAGCCTAGTAAATGGCATTACAGTACCAACAAGCAGCGACTTGGCAACAAGATTGCTGAGAACATTCTTCATTGCTACAGCACCATCCAACTGGCAAGACTACAGGCAGTCAACATGGCATGTGACGTATCCGAATGTTGATATTAGAATTGCAGGCGGCGCAGTAGTGAACCTTCCAACCGTTCTAAATGCAAGGTATGGAAACGACATTGCTCTTGAAGCACCATTTGACCCATCAACCGCAGGCGTAGGCAAAGTATGGGTAGACACGCAGTTTGAGCTAACAAAGAACAAGAGCAAGCCAGGAACTGCCACAAAGATTGATACTACGACATGGGACATTGAGCGCAAGGTTGCACTGCCATCAATTAACATGAACAACCCGCACAACATGTGGACTGACAGAGATCAGAAGCTGATCTACCAGACTCAGTGGTTCGATAGCAAGCTAACAGTTTTCGATGCTGCAACTGGCAAACTAGTGAAGAACATATCTGTTGGAGAATCACCAGCTCACGTAATGACAAGGACAGACACAGACCAGGTACACGTGACACTCAATGGCGAGGAGGCAGTCGTAGAACTGGCACCGAAGGCCACCGGAATTCAGAGAGAAATTCCGATGCAGAAAGAAGGCGAGCCAGAATCGCATCCTCATGCACACTGGATGAGTTCTGATGGACAAAAGATGGTCACGCCAAACGCATTCTCTGCTGACTCGACTCTGTATAGCTTTGATTCAGATAGCATTGAAGCAAAACCGACAACAGGCGCAATCCCAATTGCAACAGGCATGATGCCAGACGACAGCAAATACTATGTTGCAAACCTGCTTGATAGTACAATCAGCGTCATAGACATGGACGAAAACTCGACAACATTTGGTCAGGTAATCAAGACCATAAACCTGATAGAGAACTATGATCCGATAAGCGGTGCAATTACAGGCCCAGTAGGCGCACTGCCAATTCAGACACCAGTCTCGCCAAACGGCAAATACATGGTCACTGCCAACACGCTGACTGCAACTATAACAATAGTTGACACTGCTACAGACGAGGTAGTGACAATGCTTGGATGCGATGCAGGATGCCATGGTGTCCAGTTTGGTGCCAAGAACGGCGGCGGCTATTATGCATACGTGGCAAGCAAGTTCTCAAACTCGCTTCTGGTAGTGGATGCTGACCCGAACAACGATGGAAATGTGTCAGATGCAAAGATTGCAGGCAGGATACTGCTGACAGCGTCAAGCACAACAGCAAAAGACGACACAATCACAGGAAACGCTGGCATGGGAGGACAGGGCGTTCTTGCAACACCGATTCCATACAACGGATGGGTGCAGAACCTTCCTGCTACCTTGAAGAGCCAGCTGACCTCAGAACAGCAGAATCCAATAGGTCAGTAAGATAACTGATCTTTTCTTTTTTCTTTTTTCTAGAATCAGAGATTCCTTCTGGCCGTCTTGTTTCCACCAGTCAATCAGATGTAACTCCCGCGAGGCAAGGTAACTCCTGACGTCACATTTTGCTTTATGGCACTAAGTCAACGTTGTTGTGAAAGATGTGATAATCGTGATAACCAAATTAGTGCGGAGCATAAAATATGACAATGGCCCCCGCTACTGTAACTATTAAGCCTATTGTCTCATCTCTCTGATCCTTTTGAGTGAGTCTAAGAGTCTCTGTGGGAATTGCATTATTTTCAATGATCTTGTGAATATTATTGCAACAAGTTAGTTTGGTAGAATCCACAATCCGTTCTGTTGCCTTCTAAAAGTTCTTAGGGAAAATGGAGATTTAATCCGTAAATAGCTTTTTGCTCACTATTCTGTCCATATGATGGCAAAGGAAGGAGGCTATCAAAAGGTAGCATCCAAGAACGACTTGAAAGAAGGCGGTCTTCTCAGAGTTGAACCAAATGGCAAGCCCATTGTTCTAGCAAGGGTTAATGGCAAGGTCTATGCGATGGACGCAGTCTGTTCGCATGAGGGCGGTCCGTTGGAAGACGGTACTTTAGAAGGGTACGAGCTGAAATGTCCATGGCACTATGCTATATTTGATGTACGAAACGCCAAGGTCTCAGACCAGACAGTCTGGGCTACAGACCTGCAGTCATATCCTGTAAAGGTGGATGAGGCGACTGGTGACATTATGGTGAGCTTGCAAACAACAAAGCCAGCTGACGGAGGGGGACGAGAAGCAACCGTGCAGCAGCAAGCCGGACAAGAAGAAGAACAGGATTCTGACACTTTGCAAAAGAAATACTACGAGGAAGAGGAGAGAAGAGCTGCTGATAACAAGCTTTCGCTCGAATTGCTCTCAAAAGAAAAACTAGAAGGAACAGACATCATGACCTTCAAGTTTTCAAGGGAGAGAATAGATTACATAGCTGGACAATACGCGTATTTCAAATTAGATGGAGTTCAAAACGATTCCAAGGGACCCATTAGACATTTTTCCATCGCATCTTCACCAACCGAGCAAGACTACGTAATGATAAGCACCAGAATACGACGCACTCCGTACAAGCAAAGGCTAGCATTGCTTCAAGAGGGTACAAAAATTACTGCATGGGGCCCAGAAGGAGAATTTGTGCTGCAAGAAGATAGGCCGGCTGTATTTCTGTCTGGCGGCATTGGTGTTACGCCATTTAGAAGCATGATAAAGTATGCCACCGACAAGCAGCTGCCAGTCAAGATAACAATGTTTGATTCAAACAAGACCCAGCAAGACATTTTATACAAGGATGAATTTGATAGCTGGGCCAACCAAAATAAGAATCTCAAAGTAATTTATACGGTCACTGAAGAAGAGCAGCATGATGCAAGTTGGAGCGGAGAACGTGGTAGAATAGACAAGTCAATGCTAGAGAGGCATTTGACAAGGGACGAAATCGGCGAAGCAGTGTTTTATATCTGTGGTCCGCCCGGCATGCTCAAGGCCATGCAGGAATTGCTGCAAAAAGAGATGCAAATTCCAAAAGACAGGCTCAAAGTTGAAGTGTTCACTGGATACTAGTAGCAGGCAGATTATAAGACTATGAATACAGGAAGGAAAATTGCAGTCGTGACAGGCTCTAGTAAGGGCATAGGCAAAACAATAGCATTGGCTTTCGCAAAGTCCGGAGAATATCGGGGCATTGTTGTAAACTCTAGGAAGCAGGCCGAGGCAGAGCAAACTGCAGAGGAGATAATATCACTTGGCAAATCCGATTGTATTGCAATTGAGGCGGATATGTCAAAAGAAAATGATTGCATCAAGCTGATTGAAGAAACCACCACGCACTATGGTAGAATAGACGTTCTTGTTGACAATGCAGGTATACAGCATGAAGTCCCTTTTGAAGAGACATCGAAAGAGATTTGGCAAAAGATCATAGATGTCGATCTGACAGGCCCATTTGTTTGCAGTAGAGAAGCGGTAAAGCATATGATGAAAAATCAAAATCCAAAAGTGGGATGCATCATAAACATCTCTTCTGTGCACCAGGAAATTCCAAAACCGTTCTATGTGGCATATGCTGCTGCAAAAGCAGGAATCAAAATGATGACAAAGACAATGGCGCTTGAGCTTGCACGATACAACATAAGGGTAAATGCAGTGGCTCCCGGTGCTATAGAGACAGAGATGAACCGAGAGCTGAAAGTAGATGAGGCAGAATTGAGAAACGTCCTAAGAAGAATACCCCTTGAGAGAATAGGCACCACTCAAGAGGTGGCAAATGTGGTAGAGTTTCTAGCGTCAGACAAAGGTAGCTATGTTACTGGCAGCATATACTTTGTAGATGGTGGAATGACACTGTATCCCGCGTTTGGCCCATCATTGGAAGCAGCTTAATCGTCGCAATTACTATGTCTCGGTAGCTGATGATAGCCTAGTCCTAATATTGCTAAAGATATCAATTATGGCTACTCGGACGGCAGGAATCCCTGTTCTGAATGGAAAGCGCCATTTCCTTCCCCCTTAATTGGGTCTACCCATTCATAGAATGTGTGCATATTGAGCTTGCTCTCAGAAGTAAGAGTAGTTAGCAACAAGTTGCATTCTTCCACCCTAGCAAACCGACTTCTAGCAAGCATCTCTATTCCAGTTATCCAAGGCCAAAAGATGTAGTTGTGGTACTGGTAAGGTTTGAGAGTCCAAGGCCCGGTAGCTTTTAGCAACACTTCAGTTACAAGTGGCCAGTTTTCTTTCCATGTCCTACTTTTGAGAGCATCAAGAGTTCTATTTGCTCTAGTGATATGTGTGTGTGTCTATCGAAATCCGCCTTTTTCACCTGTTCCCGTTGACCCTGCTCCCTACTATTGTCTGGGAGTTGTCTTTGCTAGACTTTTCTGAAAGAGCTGCGAGATATAGCGAAACATCTTGGGTGAAAGTTCTATAGGGACCTTCGATATGATGAGTTTCCTGAATATCTATGTAAGCGCAGTCTTCTTAAGACCATAACTTGTCTTCTACAGCTTGGATTGCTTTATCCGCCATGTTTCTAATCTTATCAGCTGCATCTTGTCTATCAACAGTTACTAACAAGGCCGCCAGGTTCTTCAATGTAAGTATCCAGCATGCCTGACTGTAGACTATCTTGCCAGCTCGAAGGACAGTATCCATCCAGTCCTCGTTATGGTTCTGCTCTAGCAATCCATCACTATCTATATCGCGTTTTGCAAGATAGTCAACTGCCAGTAGCATCCTAGGAACAAGGAAATCAATTGCTTTTGTTGGATCTGTTATTCCGAGTTTTAGCAGCAGGTCATGAACATAGTCTGCAGAATGTTCCGAAGCTATGGTAGAGATGGATGTTGGATCGGTAACTGGAGAGGTTGCAATTTTCTTCAAAGCCCTGTTCAAAATTCTCGCGGTTGTCGAAATCATCAATGCTGTAGAGTCTATGTCTGGATTCTGATCATATACTTCGGAAAAGCCGGCTTGGTATATTGTTGTAGGCAGCACTCCAGCAAATTCTTTTTGCTTGTCTTCTTTTGCCTCTTCTGACATGAATTTCATTTCTGGCGAGCCCCTGCCGTAGACAATTTTCTCTTCCCGGCGCTATTTAGTGAGACCAAATAAGGTACAGCTACTGAAGAGCGGATGTCATATTGCCGGACAGGTTCCAATCACGCAGGATGTATGATGCATCCCTGCACCAAATCACTTGATAACAATCTCCGGGGTTTACGCCTTGGAGAACATGCTCCTCAGTCTTTGTCATAAATACGTCAGCTTTTGCAATGAATGAGCCCCATGGACCCGGTGGAATATTGCGCACCAATTCTTATTATGTAATCGTTATTTGTCTTTGGTATTATGGGTTATACAATTCTACCAAATCAAATCCTTTTCAGGAATAGAGACTAAAAGAAACACCGTAGGAGATGATGCGATAATTGAATACAAGTGAAAATGTTAGCTACGACGGAGATCTTTCAAAATATTTCAAGTGTAGATCATGTGGAAAAGAGTTTGATAGTTTTGGAGATATGCAAAAGTACATAATGACAGAGCATATGCAAAAAGGCGATATTCCGTAACTGTTAAAGCATTTGCATATCCAAATAGGTTTCAAAGCAATCTCCTTTTAAAAAAATGATGGTGGCACGCTATCGCAATCTTCCTTCTTGAACGTCCTTTGCCAATTCTCGCTTTAGCATATCGAGATGCCGCTGTTCGTCTTGTTTTATCATATTCCAAAGATGCGCAAGCTCCGGCCTGTTTGCAGCCTGAGCATCTTGTATGTACCTGTCAGCAGCATGGTAAAGAAAATCTGCTTTCTTTTCTGTTTGGGTCATAATGTCAAAACAGCAGTTATCCATCGGCTGGTTTGTGCCTTTGTTTATAGAAGCAGCAGTTCCCTCTGCCATTTGTTACTACGGCACAAAATAAGTTAAAAGAGTTATATCAGAAGGTTTTTGCAGCTTGATTGGCAAAGATGGGATTTCGACTAAAGTCGTATTTACCATGTTGAGCTGGCAAGAATCGAGGGCATATGGAAAAAGAGTCCTTAAAAAGAAACGAATTGTTGTTGCAGAAATACTGTCCAGCATCTTGCTGTTTGGGCTTGTTTTTTGGGCCTGAACGTCAGCTACTTGCCACTAGCTGCAGCAGACAATGAGCGCAGCGACAATGACCATGACGATGATACATTAACGACAACATCTACAGCCAGTGAAATGGAATTTAGAAATATAATGCGCGAACTATGGGTTGACCATATCGTTTTTACATGAGACAGTTTATCGTTGATTCTGCATACGATTTGCCTTCTCTTGACCAAACATCTGAAAGATTGCTTGACAACCAAGAAGACATTGGTAATGCAGTAAAGCCTTACTATGGTGAAAAAGCTGGCGATCAGTTGACAAAGCTCCTAAAGGAGCATATCCTGATTGCTGCTGATTTGGTCAACGCGGCAAAAGCTGGAGATAATAGCGCAGTGGCAGATGCAGATCAGAGATGGTCAGACAATGCAGACGATATTGCAGCATTTTTGGCTAAGGCAAATCCAAACTGGGATGAGGACGAGCTAAGCCACATGCTGCATGATCATCTGAAGGTGACAAAAGATGAAGCAGTTGCAAGATTACAGAGTGACTATGAGGCGGACATAGAAGCGTTTGATAAAAGTCCATGAGTAGGGGATGCACATGACAGATGCACTTTCTGATGGAATAATAGCTCAATTCTCATATAAGTTCGAGGACTAAGGACTCTAACTCCTCGCCCTTCCTTTTTCATTGTTATGCCGCCTCTGCCTCGTCAGGTATGTCCCCCTTTTGGTGATGCTCCAAAAGAATATGTGTTTGTAAATCTCCTAGGATTTCAAATTGCTTTCCACATGCTCTGCATCTATATTCTGCTTGCGACTGTCTAGACAATATTTGCTTTCCCCAACTTTTCTTAGACGACATTGCAAATAACAATTGTGTCCCATACATACATGCAACGTAGAAAAGCGATAAAATGCCTACAAATTTGGAGTAAAATTGAACCGCTCTGCAGGTGTTAGAGGGGATTGGCAGTCCTTTTCCAAGGAGGCCCAAGATTTTGTTCAAAGAACTGAAAAGTTTGTGGAACAGGGTGTCAACCCCGGCGGCTACTACAAGGCTTGCTGGTGCAGAGATGCATCCTATATTCTAAAGGACTGGTTTCTCTCTGGCGCTGTAGACTCTGTTATGCAGGAAATTACAACAATCTGGTCGCATCAGATAGAACCTAAAAAAGAGAAAATTGTCTACGGCAGGGGCTCGCCAGAAATGAAATACCTGTCCCAAGTAGCAAATTCTGATTTTGAGAAAAAATTTGAAGGGGCTCTTCCCACCAGCATTTTCCGTGGGCATTCTGAAGTGTTTGGGAAGAATCCTGACATTGATTCAACGGCTTTAATGATTTCTACTACTTCGTGGATTTTTGATGCTTACTTGGGAGCTGGTCTAGCGTCAAACTCAGATTTCTTGCCAGGAATCCAAGGTAGATCCAAGGCTCCTGCAAAAATACAGGTGCAAAACCCTTCAGAAATAATTGATTCTACAGTGCCCAAAATGCTCAAGGCGGTCGAATATTTGCAGAGTAGGGACATAGATAATGATGGATTGCTAGAACAGGATCATAACGAAGATTGGATGGATTCTGTGCTCAGAGCCGGCAAGATTGTTTACACCCAAGCCTGTTGGATAATGGGACTGACAAACCTCTCCTTGCTTCTTTCCCATATCAAAATGGAGAGGGAAGCATCCAAAATGCTGCAGTTAGCAGACAAGACCGTTTCAGCAGTTGAGAAACAGCTATGGTCGGAGGAAGAAGAATGCTATATTGACATGCAGGAAAGCCACCACCTAGGCAAATCATACAAGACACTTACACAGGACGTATCCTTGTATCTTATTGCTACAACCGAAAAAACAGTCCGCGATAGGCTAGGTAGTGAAATCCAGCGCCAAACCAAAGGCGATGACGGAGAATTGCTGCCAATAAGGAGGTTTTCTGTTGACGAAAAGTCTCTAGCTGTTCATGCAAAGTCCACATTGGATGCAATCAAAAGCAGGGCACGGAAGGATAAATGGCCGCTGGTAACAGAGATAGAGATGAAAAGCACCGGCCCGTGGGTTCTGAATCCTAATGTATATCACAATCACACATTCTGGCCATGGGCTACCGCACTTGAGATGCTAGCAAGGAGTCGATTTAAAAGGTATGACGAGTGCGCCGCGCTATTTTCGTACATGACAGGTTATGATATAAACGGAGATCTTCTAGCATTTTGCGAGTGGGTGAATCCCATTACAGGAAAAAGGGGCGGGGCATTTCCATTCAGAACAGGGATATCGACTATACGAATTTCTATAACAGACATTCTTGGGCAAATGAAGCATCTAAGTAAAAATACAGATATGAATGTGAAAGCATGAGCTATGCCTGCTCAATTGGATAAGCGTTGATTCTTGCTCAACTTTCTGGATCCTGCCTGTCTTCCTTTCCTTGATTATTCCTTCATTTTGCCAAATGGATGTCCACCAAAACCATGGCGCATAAGCGCGATTGATTTGTAAGCATCACTCTCATTCATCCTAGACTTGAGTAGCTCCATTATGGATTGCGATATCACAGGTATAGGAACTTCCTTGTTGATGGCATCCAGCACAAGCCAGTTTACTTCACCTGTGTCTTCTATGTAACTTTCAGTCTTGGCCAAGACCTGCTCTCTAAAGCCTCTTTCCATAAGCTCGGCAAGCAGCTTCTAATCATAGAACCATTTGACCAGTTCTTAAAAATTGCAGCCAGGTCTAGCTCAAAGCCACTTTTGTGCAGTAGCTCAACCCCTTCGCCTATTGATTGCAGCATGCCAGATTCAATTCCGTTATGAACTAACTTTACGAAATGACTGGTGCCAGGTTGGCCTGTATGGATATACCCATCCTTGTTGACGGCCAGTGCAATCAAAATAGGCTCTGGTATTCTAATATCTTCCTCCTTCCCGCCAACCATAAAACAAGCCCCATACCGGGCATCTTCTAACCCACTATTTGTGCCACGATCCAGAAAATGGATGCCTCGTTCAGAAATTCTCTTTTTCCCCTCGATAGAGTCCAGATAGAACAAATTGCCACCGTCCATCAATACATCTTCTTTTTCAAGAAAAGGTATCAGCTCATTTAGCACTGAATCAACAGTTGAACCCGCTGGCAATGATAGATAAATGACCCTTGGATGCTTCAAAAAGCCAACAAATGATGCATAATCGCTTACCACTTTGATTCCTTGCTTTTCTAGCTTGGGCTTTTTGTTGCGCGCTTTACCTATGACTGCTATTTTTTCTCGTTAGCTTGTAAAGCGAGGTTTCCACCCACCTTGCCCAGACCAATGATTCCAAGCTGCATTGCCATCCGCCGATTCTCTTCTCTCCGCCCATGCCTGTGACCGTCCAACAAGTTATTGATCATTTCAAACAAGACACACCGCCATTGTAAGAGAGAGGCCCGTCAGCTTCCTTTTAGTGGCAGACGCAGAAAATATCTCAATAGGATGCGCTTGTTTCATTGTACATCCTTATTGACAGTTCATGCATATAAGCAGGAGTCATGTATTGCCCAAAGTTAATAATCTCACAATGCTTTATTTGTGCCTACCAGCTGCCAGTCAGAACCGTCTAGACTTCCCCTAAATACCTCTTGGTATCCTTGTGAAGCTGAATGACCTGCAACGTACAACAGCTTATTTTCAGAGTCAACTGCTATTGATGTTGCTATGAGGTTATCAGGTGGGCGATTGATATTCTCCCAACTCTTACCAAGATCTGAGGATTTTGCTAGGCCAAATTCTTCAGTTGAGGCATAAAGGTTGCCTTCTGCATCAAAGGTAAGCGCCATCACTGCAATCCCCTTGTACTGGTCAAGCTGCGTCCAGCTTTCAGCACTATCGTTTGATTGAAACAGACCGCTAGGAGTACCAGCAAATATCACATTAGGATCGTCTGGTGCAATTGCCAATGCAATAACATATTTGCCCGGATAGTCAAACTTGTCCCATGTGCTGCCAGCATCCGTAGTCTTGAACAGACCCCTTTCGCCACTATCAAATCCAATGATGGTGTCCGGGTCGCTTGCACTTACCGACATTGCATGAAAGTCTACTGGCGGGTCTAGAACAGTTGAAACAACCTGCCATGTTTGCCCACCGTCAGTACTCTTTATCAGGCCAGTGTTTCCACCGGTTGAAGGGTGTCCGCTGGAGTATAACGGAACTCCTTCAGTCAGAGGTGCGTTAAAAGCCATATAGTCTGCCCTTTGCTTGTCCACCTTTACTGGGACGCCGCCATCCACGCTTTTGTAAAAGTCGCCATGGGTAGCTATGTAAAGAACGCTGGCGTCAGAAGGATCTATCCCCAATCCATGCACATGAATCCAAGGCACTGTTCGAGAATTACTAGAATCTGAGGGAACGTTATTGCCCATTGAAATTGCCAGCCCTATTCCAATAGCGACCACGATTGCTATTCCAACGCCTATAGCAATGAACTTGGTCTTACCGGACTTTGAGCTTTTAACTGTTGGTGATGATTTTTTCTTTTCATGCTTGCCCATTCTATCGGTTCACCTTGCAAGCCTGTGTTTTGCTATGAAGGACTTTTTCTATATTCATTCCAAAACCTGCTATCTTCTGTTAGTAGCCATATTTTCGCGGGTTTGCATCAAACTCGCTCTTGCACATTTCGGAGGAAAGGTATACCTTCCTTCCTCCTGAATCTGATATACATTTCGCTTTCTTTTCATCCACCATCATCATATTACAAACAGGGTCTTTGAACATACTACTATTTGCAGGTATGGCAGCATAGATAAGCACTGTAGTTTACAATTGTAAAATCCTAATTCCAAGCAAGATGATGTCTTAAAATGCAGTCTCTAATGTATCCCTTAAGACTTTCTCGCCCTTTTCCACCGGTATATCGCAACTGCAATTAATCCGGCTGCTGCCAGTGGAGCACCTATTCTAAGTGCATTCTGGAGCGTGGTGTCTGCATTCTGTGGCTGGTTGCTGTCTTGGCTAGCAATAGGCTCTGGCACATCTAGAACCAGTTCAACAGGATAGAGCTTTGAGACAACCAGTCCGTCCTGCTCTGGAGCGAATGCTCTTACCATGGCAACATAGTCACCAGGAATTGCATTTTCCAAAGTACTGATTTGTATTTGGGATTCAGCCGATCCGGTCTGTTGCAGATTCACTCTTGGCGGCTGAGCTTCGTATGTCACACCCTTGAGACCAGACTCAGTCATTCCAGTGAGCCCTATTTCAACTTGTAAAATAGAAACAGAGTCCGTTCCACCTACTGAAGAATTGAGTGAAACACCTATGCTCTGCGGCGTGTCCGTATCCAAAGTTACTGTTGTTTTTTCCACACCAATCGTGAATGGCGCTTTTGCTGTAGTATCTAGGTAAGCTATTTTGTTTGCAGCCCACTCTGTGAACCAGACTTTGCCGTCGTCTGAAGCAGCGATGAAGACAGCTGTTGCCAAAGGACCTGTTGGTATTTCATATTCAGTCATGACTCCTGTTGCATTGTCAATCATGGAAATGCGATTGCCGCCATGCTGTGGGAAGTAAATGTTCCCATACTTGTCTGCAACTACTTGGCTAGGAAGACTGGCGGGAAATGCCACGGCAGGTGTGGTCCAGTATGATTGGTGGTTAGCAAAGCCTGTGTCTGCAACAACTATTCTGCTTGAACCATGGTCAGAGATGTAGACTTTGTCATCGACTACTGCAATTCCAAAGGGCGAGAACGTATCTTCTCCTAGAAGCCTTAGCTCAGTCATGGCAGAAGATTGGCCCGATGTAAGGGCTTGAGTATCCACACGCAAGATACTGTTTGAGAAGGATAGCGTGACCCACAGAATGCCTTTGTCGTCAAAAGTTAAAAGTGTCGGCCCGCTGTCTTGTCCTACAAGATATTCAGTGATCTTTAAGGACTCTATGTCAACTCTGCCTATCTTGTCGCCGGTAATTTCAGTAAACCACAGGCTTGCGTTGTCTTGAGAGAGCGCAAGTCCCATGGGGCCTGCCATACCATTAGGAATTTGCAAAAGATCTACTTTGTTATTTGCCAGATCCAATTTCCCTATAGAATTTGTTCGGGCGTCTGTAAACCATACAACATTTCTGAGTCTGTCAAAAGTGAGCTGACCTGCTGCAAGGTTAATGACTGCATCGTCTGCTTGTGTGTCTCCTCCTACATGATATTCGGTCAATTTACCGCTTTGCGGTTCTAACCGAATTATAGTGGTTGTTTTATTGGTTGAGTATATTGCCCAGACATTTCCTTCTGAATCTGTGGTAACCCCCCTCAGTCCTGGCTGCTCTACATCTAGTGGGTATTCTCTGATAAAGCTGCTATCCTTTTCGTAGGTCACCAGCTCTTCAAACGAACCCGGTATTTGCTGGGCATACGAAATTTGAAATGTCGCGAAGGCAGCGGACGCGATGAAAACAGTAGCAAGCAGAGCTATCGCTATTATCTGGATATGAAGAAGAGCAATCAGGGAATTCACCATATGCTTTGACTCCGCCGTTTTGCCTTACTTAGTCTTTATGTCAGATTTCATCAATTTTTGTCGCTTATTAACAAGTCCGAGCACATGATGTGACAGTCCAAAGACTATCGCTTTTCATTGCATCATTCCCATATCGCCAGAGCTGCTCGGGTTGTTGCCCACATTCTGTCGCAGCTGTTCCATGAATTGCTGATTCTCTATCATATGGCCGATCATCTGTCCTCTAATTTCAGGATCATCCATCATCTGCATGAACATACTCTGCATAAAGTCATGATTCTCCCTCATGTTCTCTATCATCCGACTCTGGAACTGTGTGTCGTTCATCATTTCCTGCATAAACTGTTGGTTCTGCATCATTGACATCATCATCTGCTGCCTTCCAATCTGGTCATTCATCATTTGCTGGTTCCACTGGTTCATCATCTGGCGGAGCATCTGTTGCTGCTGGTTCATAGGCATCTGCGGCTGTGCTGAGACAAAAATTCCGTAGCCTACTGCTACTCCTAATAGGAAGAGGCCCACTGCAATACCTACCCAAACATACTTGCTTGCCATGCGATATTGTATTGGCAGTCTGCAGATTTATGCTATCCGAATACTCTGCAGTGCAGTGGTATAATCCACTAAATGAACGCGCATTGCAACTGCAAAGTAATCCTGCCTAACCGAGCATGAGCTATCTGTATCTTGTACTTTTACGTTTGCAAGCTGAAACTTACTTAATTCTTGATGTCGAGTCGTAAAGGCATCAGGCGTTATGCACCGAAAAAACACTCGACTCTACGGCAAGCCAAGAAAGAGGATAATGATGATATAATTGCCGGCGGAAAAGGGCAAGTGGAAGATGAGCGAACAGAAAAAAGAAACGATACTGGTTACTGGTACTAGCGGCGGGATTGGCTACCCCGTGGCAAAGAGGTTGGCGGAGGAGCAACATCAACAACCATCTTACAATGTAGTCGGCTTTGACCGCAAAGCACCATCATATCCTTCGCCAAGTGCGGAATGTTTGCATGTTGACTTGACCAAAGAAAAAAGTTTGCGCCGTGGACTGCAGGCCATACGGGACCTTCACGGCGACCGCATTGCTTCCGTAATTCACCTTGCGGCCTATGATGATTTCTCAGGTGCAGCTAGCCCCCTATATGATAAGGTCACTGTGCAGGGAACCCGACAGCTGCTGCAGCTGCTCCAAGAAGAAGATTTCAACGTAGAACAGTTCATCTTCTGCCCTGGTTCACGCTCCCTCTACACCATGAGTTCTTATCAACGAAGACTCGCCGCTTGATATTCCTCGAAAGTGGGCCTATCCAGAATCAAAGATCAAGACCGAGGAGGTGATCCATGCCGAGCGAGGAGACATTCCTACAGTGACTCTACGCATTACAGGCGTATACGACGACCTGTGTCATTCCATATCGTTCGCGCTGCAGATGCAACGCATATACGAGCGTCACCCGGCCGCCTATTTCTCTCCTGGAGACCACTCTGCTGGCCGCCAGCCCTACGTGCATCCTGTAGGGAAGCTTTCCTAGCGCTATCTTGCTTAAATTTCTGCATGAAGCTTGTAATATGAGATTTTTCTATTCAATTTATTATTATATTTTGATTTTGGTGGTACATGAAAGAATACAATGAGACCTTGGATAATAACATGCAAGCTTCTTTTTTACATGAAATACTCTTTATGTTCTTTGATAATTGGGAGTATTTTTCTTTCAATTATGTGACCATAATCTGAATCCAGATCAAAGGACATTAAGAGATAGAACTTCCTGTTCTTGTTGCTGCTAAATGCAATTGGTATTGTTGCTCTAATCAACTTTTCATACAATCCAACAGCATACCTTTGCTTGCCTATCTTGTCTTCAAATACCTCACGCATGGATGCACGGATAACTGTTTGAAAGGTGTATTTTTCAGTGTCTTTGCTATCCATTAGAGGAACCAAATTCTTTCTATATGCAGTTGTTATCAAATGTCCTTGCCTATCTGCAAGCCCAACAAACCTGATCGATGGATGCTCGTTTAGTATTTGGTGACAAAAGCTAGCAAAGTATTGTTCGTCAACCATTACCCCTCATCTTATTCCGGCCCGGATCATCATTGGCATCGCTGCTAAACTTCAAACTATTATTATTATTGCTACTACTTGACTTTAACAACAACTTGTTGTTTGCTTGACCAGAAGAATCCTTTTTCATCTTTTCAGCGTGCCAGGCGAGCTCATGCTCTTGCCTTTCCTTTTCAGAATTGTAAGATAGCATGCAGTAGCGGCACTTTAGAAGGGGCCTAGCCCTATCTCGTTTGATCCGTTTCTTATCAGCCTTGACTGAGGCGGTTTGTGTGTCAATCAAATCTAATGTGATATGATTTGGTTCCTCCTTCCCATTCAAACCAAAAGGTTCGATCTTCCCGTTTTTTACACCCATCCAGTATTCCAGCAGGAATTTCCAGTCATAATTCATGTCACTGAAATAGTCTGCTTCCTCGACCAGCTTGATGTATTTTACAGAAGGGTTTGAAACTGCCCTAAAGTCCGGTTCATTTGAAAGGCGAACAGCAAACTCTTTTCCTTGGGCATCAGACCAGAATTGTATCTTTTTGTGAACACCATGGCCAAGGAACACGTTCATACCATCCTTGTCTCCCATTTATAGAGATCTTTCCTAGTATTTGCCATATCTGGATCTTTATGACATGATGGTAGAACGGCATTATTAGCGGCATGGCAAGCTTCTTGGTGTCCTTTTAGCAAGAAATTCAACAGGCCTTCCCTTTCAGTTTCACCCTGTGTACGAGTTCGCGCAATTTCCTTCTTCAATGCGGAGCAGAGACGACATGACTGCGAAGGGGTTCGTTTAGCGTCTACCATCCTATGCGGAACCTCTTCTTTTTCTTGTGCTTGGTTTTTCATGCAGCCTCCGATACTCCTGTATGACCAGCCTCACAGCATGGCTTAGCGAAGCAGCTTTTCCAGAATCCTTCATGTCTTTCAGGAATTGGTAGTTATCGTCGTTTACAGTCAGATTAATTCTAGGCATACACTCTATACACAACTCTACACATTTGCTGTATAATATAAAGATTATGTATAACAATGTCTTTATGATGCATTCATACACAAATATACACAGAGCGATAAAAGAGATGAAAAGATTGCAGATAACGCTGGAAGATGAGCTGTATCAGTGGGTTACAAAAGAAATTGAAAAATTGAGATTTGGTAGCTACTCACATGCGATTAATTTTGCACTAAAGCAGCTGAAAGAATCAGAGACAGCAAAAGACGGCAAAAAATAGAATTCCTGACTCTGCATGTCTTTACTTGTTTTGTAAAATAGCCATGATAGCAGCAGCATTAATCGTTAATTTAGTAGTACCTGCAATAACACGTCCCCAAATAACATAGTAGCCAAGAACCCCGCAAGCATGAATAACAAGAACGGCAGATTCTGGGAGAGCCATCTCTTACTGTCTGTAGAAGATCTTGCATAGCAGGACCTGTTGCCACTGCTGCCATATCCCTCGTCATCACCATAGTTTAAGCGGAAAGAAAACTTCTTCTTTTTCCCTTCGCCTGCCGAGTACTCGATCACCAAATGATGACGTATTGGCCTATTTGACGGAGTCCCTACAAAGCATGCCAACACCTTTCTCCATGTTGGCTCCTCCAAGCATTCAAAGATCCGCTCTCCCCTTGCCACCTTTACCAGATTGCTCAGCGCATTGTACAGAGGCACCACCATGGCAAAAAGCACTGCGTTTGTCAGCACTGTAATTCCTGTTATCGGATGCATATAGAAGGGTATCAATGGATAGTAAACAGGCAGAATCACAGAAATGGTCACAAGCGCTTTAGCATCTGCGCCACCAAAGAAGCCATACCTGTATAGAGCTAATGCAATCACAGCGGTCAAAGATATGGAGACCAGAATTATCTGCGCATCCGCCATTGCTCCAGACACATATTCCCATGCATAGAGAACCGATCCTGCGCCACCAAAAACCATCCATAATCCGTCATCGACTTCTCTTGTTTTGAGATCGTAGTAAGCGCCGATAGAAAGCATTGCAAAGCATAGGATTTCTCTTATGAAGAGAATGGATAGCAATGACTATTTTTATTTGCAAAGGTAAAAAGCCAGAAAGGCAGAGAGAGTGTAATATAATTGCTGATCAGATTAGTTAGACATCCGGGTGCGTCAACTCTTGCCAGCAATCCAGACAGAAGTCACCATTGACTTGGAATATCTCTGCGCATCTGATTTTACAGTAAATGCATGAATTGTTGTTGCTAGAACATGAACGGTTAATTTTGGACAATCTGCATTCCTTTGTTTACAGCAAGTTTAAGGCGCAAAATATCCTCTCTATAAGCATGCAGTAGCCGTTAATTCAGAATTGCTTCTATGCATCATTCTGTTAGATATCATGTTCTTGTGCTTGTGCTTCTGCTACTACAAGATCCAGGACGGAGTTCTGGTTCGGGGAGAGAGCAGCAAAAACTACAAGGGAATGCCGAAGGGCAAAAAGTTGCTCTGCCACTTCGAACCAATGGAGTGCTAGGCACCTTATCAACTTTCAAAATTCGCACTAACAGATGAGCGCTGGTTTATACTCGCAGCTGAGCAGAATGATTAAAGAAGAAAAAGTTCTTGCAGAGCAGATCAAGCAGGTGCAAAAAGAGGTCGACGAGCTATTTGGTCAATACGGCGGCTCAATACAGGTGCGGTTTATCAGATGCGGAAGTCCAAACTGCTACTGCGCAAGGAGAACAAAGGGGCATGGGCCGTACTACTACCTTGAAAGAAGAGTTTCTGGCAAAGTCCAGATGATATACCTAGGCAAGAACAAGATGGATGTAAACCACTACAACAACTACCATTGCAAGATGAGCAATTTGAAAAAGAGGTTGAGGGCCATGAAGAGAAGGCATCAGCAATTGCACGGAGTGATAATGAGTATCACGCAGCTTGTAAAGACAAATTTTGAATGAAGCGCATGTGATGATTGAACAACAAGAATGTACCTTACTTACGGACGAGCACAAAAAGGACAGAAAATGTATGATAAGGTAAAAGAGGAGTGGACATGAAAATGGAGAATGCATGGAGAACGATTAAAAAAGAAGTTTTACTGCAGTGGTTTCTTTTACGATGAAAGTCTTCACCTTTACTTGGTGCGTTTGCGTTTGTATATATATACTTCATATCACCCCACAGGGGAGCATTCAGTTATGATGGTGGTGACATTGTAGCTGTGCTTTCTTCTTTAACACCGCCGCCATCGTTATAGATATCATCATTATTGCTGGTAATATCGATTCTTCTTTGTTTCTGTTGCCTCTGCTGCGGGAGCATGATGTATACGCATGCTGAACCGCACATCGTGCATGGAACATTGTTTCCTTCATGCTGCCCTTCTCTGTAATGGATTCTGGCAGCTTCTTCTGGGTTTATAGACAGGGCTATCTGCTTCTCCCAGTTTAACGTGCGCCTTGCTTCCGTGATCGCCGCATCCCATTTGATTGCCTTGTCTCTTATCTTTACCAAGTCGCCAGCATGGGCGGCAATCCTGTAAGCGATTAGCCCCTCTTTGACCTCTTCTGCAGTTGGTAGTGCCAGATGTTCCGCCGGTGTCAGGTAGCACAGTAGATCTACGCCTTCGGCGGCTGATACTGCGGCTCCAATAGCACTTGCAATATGGTCATAGCCTGCTGCCACGTCTGTAACTAGTGGACCGAGGACATAGTAGGGAACATCACCAATCAATGATTTTGCAAGCCTTACATTGGCAGCAACTTCGTTCAGCGGTACATGACCTGGGCCTTCGATCATTACCTGAACATCCTTTTCATGAGCCCGTTTTGCAAGCCGGGCAACGTTTATCATTTCTGCGACTTGCAGCTCATCGTGGGAGTCAAGAATTGAACCCGGTCTGAGAGCATCGCCCAAGCTAAAGGTAACATCATATTTTCTTGCAATTTCGCACATGTAGTCAAAGTGTTCAAAATATGGATTCTCCTTGTCGTACTTGAGCATCCAAGCCGCTGTTATCGTGCCGCCTTTTGAAACTATGCCGCCATGTCGCTTTACCTCAAGCACTCTTTTGGCCAGCTCTTTTGTAATGCCAGAATGTATTGTGGTGTAATCAACTCCGTCTTTGACATTCTTTTCAAATGCATTGAGAAAGTCGTCTTCTGTAATATTTAGAGGATTCTTGTATTTCTCGACGCCATGCCAGTATGCCTGGTACACAGGAACCGTTCCAAAGGTTATTGGCGCTGCTTCAAGCAGTGTCTGACGAATGGTGTCAAGGTTTCCACCATCTGACAAGTCCATTATGGTGTCGGCGCCATACTTGACTGCTACTTTTGCCTTGGAAATTTCTTCATCAAGGTTCTGATGTAGGGTAGAGGTTCCAATGTTTACGTTGACCTTTGTTTTCAGCCCATGCCCTATTCCAACTACTTTAATCTTTTGCTTCCTTGCATTATTCTTTGGGATTATAATAGAACCATTTGCAACCCTCTGTACGAGCCAGTTTAATCCAACGTCCTCGTCTTTTGCAACTTGGACCATTTCATCAGTTGCTATTCCTCTTTTTGCACTGCCCATTTGAGTGTCCATTCTAGATCGCTATTCCATTACTCCAGATATTGAAATAGAATATAAACAGTACCTTCAGGGCGGCTTTGTTTAAAAAGTCAACAATCCATGCTTGGATAGCTGTTTGATTGCATGACTTTCTGGTTAGCTGAAATGGGATTGTCTAGATTCATTACAAGTGTCAACAATACTCCCAATCCTTCCCGGCCAGAATAGACAACATCAATATTTTCTAGTTCTTTCAGCCTTTCGGCATCGGAGAACGATAATCCTACAGGAGCATAGTCTATCTCACCGTTTTCAATCGCAAGCGCCAGTGCCGTTTGGTCAGCCATAATTCTCATGATTATTCTGTCAAGGTATGGCAAGCCCTTTTTGAAGTAGTTTTCATTCCTTTCAAGAACAATTTGGTTGCCTTTTTCCCAGCTGACAAGCTTGAATGGACCGCTACCAATTGGTTTCTGGTTGTACGGGTTGTTTGGAATGCCAGTTCCTTCATAGAGATGCTTTGGAAGAATTGGAGGACCTCCAGAGCCCATGTCAAGCATGAAAATCAGGGCAGAAAAAGGCTGTTTTAGTTTGAAGACAACAGTATACTCGTCAGGCGTTTCTATCGAGTCAAGTCTTCCCAAACGACTTTGCCAAGAGGATCGTAAGGAATCACCACCTCTGGTGAATTTTACATCAGCACTTGTAACCGGCTTTCCATCGTGAAAAGTTGCATTTCTCACAAGATGGAATGTATATGTTTTGCCGTCTTCTGAAACACCCCAGCTCTCTGCGAGGTCCGGTTGTGGGTTTAACTCAAGATCATGCTGTACAAGACTGCTGAAGATTTTTGACGATTCTCCGACGATGCCATATAGCGCTGGATTGAGCGTAGGTGTTTCTCAGCCACTGCCTGTGACGATGATAAGTGTGCCCCCATATTTAGTGGAGTTTTGGACTTGTGCTTGAACTGGTGCCAATATAGAGTTCAGAAATAGAGGACAGGCAAATACAGAAAATAACATGGCATTTAATGTTATTGTTTTCCTCATACGGATGGTTGGACGATGCATCCAAGGATGTATAAAAAGCCTTGGATGGTTTATCCAACACTTTTCTTGCCGACTATCTATCAGCGGAATAGGAGTATCAAATTCACATATACATCTACTTCTTTTACAAGCTCTTATGACAAAAGAACAGCCTTTGTTATTCCTGTTGCAATAAAAAAGGATTCAAGTAGCAAAATTTTTCAAAAATATCACTATACTTAAAGCTTAAAATGGGCTTGCCCTTTTTAAGAACATACATTCTTGCCAAAAGATCAGCATCAACGCCACAAACACCCACGGGAAAAGAAACAGCAACAACAGAAAGATGGTACTGTTGAGCGCATAAGCATGTCTTTACCGCCAGGATTGCTATCAGAATTTGACAAATCCATGAAAAAGGCAGGATTTTCTGACAGATCAAAGGCAATTCAGACAGCTCTCCACTCATTCATTGACCAAAATGACTGGGATAAAGGAGAGGATAGCAGAAATGGAGCTGGAGCAATAATGATGCTCTACGATAATCATGCATACAGTCACGATGACGCTGGCACGCATATACAGCACAGGTATAGTGACATAATAAGTGCTACTACTCACATGCACCTTGACCATGACAACTGCCTAGAAACAATCATGGTCAGAGGAGAGATCAGAAAGATAAAGGAGCTTGCCAAGAGCCTGTCGGAAAATCGCGGAATCAAGAGTCTGAAAGTGCATTTTGTTGCGATAATATGAATAGACTGTAGTAGGCTTTTTGGATGCATACGGCAGAGAATAGCCTGCTGAGAGTAAAACAAGAACGAACGATAGTATTTTTGCTGTTTCTTACATGCGATTGTTTCATAATGAACAAAGGTCTCCAATATTAGCGAAAAGATAACAACACTGTGTTGCGAATGGATGGCTATGTTGAAGTTAAACTCTCGGTGACGGCTATTCTCCTGGGAGGATATTTGATTTTTCTATCATTTTTTCTGCAGAGTGCCAATGCAGAATGCATTAGCACTGATCCAATAGAAGTCTTTTGTGGTATCGATCTATCTACGGGTAGAGTGAGCGGTGTCTACACATTGCATATTTTCGGAATTCCTACTCCCTCTTTAGATGAAACTGCGGCAGGTGTGGTGTTGCCAGCTGTAATTCTATTTGGTTTATTGCATGGCTTAAGCCCTGGGCATGGCTGGCCGGTTGCTATATTGTACTCTATGCGTAGACCTCGCCCGGTTTTTTACGGTTTAATAAGCTCTGGAATAATTGCAGGCGCACATTTCGTTTCTGCAATAGCTGTGGTTGTAGCGTACATATTCCTTACCACTTTAGTGACAATACCTAACCTCTACTTGCGCCTCAGTGCTGCTATTGCGCTAGGAATATTAGCATACATATTTTGGAAGGAGGAAGACGATCACGATCCTATTGAAAGTCAACACGATTCTCTTCGCGGCACTACAGAGCACCCTGATCATCATCACGAACATCATCAACATGAACGTAAAGCCTGGCATCATCGGATTAGCTATCATTCACACTCCCATATTCACCAACACAAAAAAAGAATGCCAGCGCGTAGTTTGAGAGCAATAGCCGGATTTGCGTTTGTACTCGGATTTGCTCATGAAGAGGAATTTGTTATTCTTGCACTAGCTGCTGGTGGAGGTGATCCAGTGGGTCTAATGATCGCGTATGCGAGTTCAGTGGCAGCAGCGTTAGTGGGAATAACTCTGCTTTCGCTGAAAGTGTATGAGCGCATTCAACATAGGATTGTGAAATATAGCAAATATCTACCAAAAATTACTGCAGTCTTGTTGCTACTCATGGCGATAAGCTTCGCAACAGGGATAGGCATTCGATGAGAACTCCTTGCAGTGAGAATACTTGAAAATTTTGGTTTATTCATGATCTTTCCGAATCAATAGAACAAAAAATACATCATTCGCCAACATTTCACTCCATGTATATGATGCAATAAAAATATGGCCGATTCGAATTTCCATCACACTATAAGAAAATTCTTCAGTATGACCCATACGGACTTGATAATAATAAGTGCTTCTGGTATGAGGTATTGGATTACTCTATCATTTTCATTCTCGTGGCTATTGTCTTACTTTTGATTTCTCTTACGATCCCATGGGTAATAATTAACTTTCGTGGGCAATGGTTTTACACTCCTATTGAAATTGTAAGGGGAATAACTGACGGGAATGATAGGAACGCATCTAGTTTCAATGAGAAACCAAACTTCCTGAGATTCACATCAGTATCTCAAGAAATTACATTCGATATGGTTCTCAGTATTATTACATATTTAGTATCAGTCGGAGCTATGATTGTCGCGCTTGTTTCATTGTGGGTGAAAAGGTTGTCAAAAATAATGCTGCTGGCCGGAATATTGGCCACAATTGCCGGCATTGCATGGATCGATGCAATTCAGTCATTTAGAACTGCAGCTGCTGCAAGCGGAGTAGATGCGAATTTGATAAACGCTATTGTTGTAACAGGGTTTGGTCCTTATCCAGTTGCCATTGCTGGGATAATTGCCGCCTTTGGTTTCTTTATAGAAAAGATGTTCCGAAAGCAAGAACAGCAGGATGCTCCTACCACCTCTTTATGAGCACGACAATGACGTTATTATTATTAGCAATAATATTGGTGCTGTTTGCTGGAATAATTCTCACAATTGTAATTGAAAGAGCACCTGCTTCTTGTATAGATGACAGTGATTGGCTTGACAAACAATGCATGATGCATCGCTATCCATAAAATCAAGACTTAATTTCAGACAGATACTATGAATCTAAGGGAAGTGCTTGGATAGAAATGAAAAAGGAGGAAATGGTGGGGCTATAGAAAAATGGAACCCTTATAGAGTGGATTCCATATGGCATGGACTCGCAAAATTATGATAATTAGGACATATATTTTTACCATTATCTTAATGACCAAGCACCTAGCATCAATTCATATTCAGGGATCGCAAGAGGTAATCTAAAGCCGATAGTATCTTATCACTATGTGGAACCCTCTGATATTGCTGCAATGTATTTGCGGGATCTATCGTAGGAATATATGCAGCGAAAAAGTTTGGGAAGAAGTGAAAATTCGTTGTAGTTTTCAAATATTATTGGGCTCAACATAAGAAGATCCATTTACCATAATTGTGTTGGTTAATGTTGAATTTTGGATGACAGAGATGTTCTTCTGCTGCCGGTAGCAAGGTAACAATATCGCGAAAAAATTGATAGGAATTTGTTATCGTAGATTCACAATTCTATAATATTTCTTGAATCTAGATCATGCTTGCTCTAATAAGAGCAGCCATTTTTCACACGATATTTAGCCGATGTCGGCAGACCTTCTACTTTGTGTATTCTACGCATTAGAATTCAACCAAGTAGTTTACTGGTAAATTTAGCAACTTTTTATAGATCCTCTTCAAAGACGTGGTATGCGCATAGTATTACTAAATGTGCAAAAAGTAATACCTATGCATGTGAGGTCCTAGGTCATAAATGGCAAGCCAGCAGCCTTCTAGAGGAAAGTTGATTGGAATTGCCGTGGCAATAGGAGTAGCTGCTGCAATAATCGCCGGGGTATCATTATTCATGTATGCAGCCGGCGGTGGTAATAATAACAGCGATAATACTATTTCTTCATCCGTCGCTGAGGACAATGTATCATCCAGAAAACTAAATGTTGTAACTTCTGTTGCACCAATAACAAATATAGTTAGAAACGTGGGAGGAGATAGGATAGAATTAACTGGCATAGTTCCAGAGGGGGTCAATTCACATACATTTGAGCTGACACCATCAGATGCAGTTGTAGTAAGAGGTGCAGATCTTGTCATCATTAATGGATTGCACCTCGAGGTTGATTTTGAGAGAGTTGTTGATGCTGCTGGCAATCCTAACCTGCAGCTGCTCAAGCTTGCCGATAATACGATAACAAGTGATCAGTGGGTATTTGATTTTAGCTTCCCTGAAGAGGAAGGTGATCCCAATCCACACCTCTGGCTCAACGTGCAACATGCAATGAAGTATGCTGAGCTTGTTCGAGACAAGTTGATAGAGATGGATCCTGCGAACAGTGATTATTATTCTTCAAATGCTAAAAAGTATCTTGCACTTCTTGAGGAATTAGACCAAGGTATAATGCAATCAGTCCAGACGGTTCCGCCTGACAATAGAAAGCTTGTCACATATCACGACTCTTGGGCATACTTTGCTCCCCGCTATGGAATGACGGTGATTGGCGCTGTGCAACCATCAGATTTTGGAGAGCCTACACCGCAAGAGGTAGCCAGAATAATAGAGCAAATACGTGCAGAAGGAGTACCAGCCATATTTGCTTCTGAAGTGTTTCCAAGCAAAGTCGTAGATCAAATAGCAAGAGAAGCCAATGTGCAGATCGTTGAAACGCTCAGGGATGACGACTTGCCTGGCGAACCGGGAGACCCCGAGAATACCTATGTTGGAATGATGGTTGCCAACATGAATACAATGCTAACGTCGCTTGGAGGAAACACTGACGCTTTGGAAGGAATCGATCCAAGCAACACTTACACAAGGAGTTGAAATGGGAACGGAAGACAAAACAGTTAGCAGAAAAAATAACAATGTCAATGCACTTGAGCTAAAAGAGGTCACCTCTGGCTATTCTTACAATCGTCCGGTAGTTGAAGGTATAAACCTGCAAGTACCAAAGGGTGGTTTTGTCGGAATACTTGGACCGAGCGGGTCGGGCAAGACGACACTTCTCAAGATAATCACTGGTCTTCACAAGCCATGGTATGGAACTGTCGAATTTTATCATTACAACAACGGTGGCAAACCTGTTATCGGATATGTGCCGCAGGTGGAAAGTGTGGACTGGACTTTTCCTGTAACGGTAAGGGAAGTAGTTTCAATGGGAATCTGGAACCAATCCGGCACCGGGCCTATGATAAACAAGGTAGCAGGCGAGAAAATCAGGTATGTGCTTGAGAATCTGGGAATCGAAGAATACATGACACGGCAGATAAGCGAGCTGTCCGGCGGAGAACAGCAGAGAGTATTTCTTGCAAGAGCTATGATACGCTTTCCAGACATACTTGTGTTAGACGAGCCAACATCAGGAGTTGATTATAACACAAGAGAAACAATCCTAGAAGTGCTAGCGAATCTAAACGAAAAGGGAACCACTATAATATTGACCACTCATGACATTTCTGGAATTGCAAAGAGGCTGCCGTGGCTGGTTTGCATGAACAAGCACATAGTATCTGAAGGGCCGCCAACAGAAGTCCTTACAACTGAAAATCTATTAGAAACATATGGTCTGGTTGACACTGAGTCAGTAGGCCGGTGATATATCCACATTGGATTTTCTTCTCCAGCCATTTCAATACGAGTTCTTTACACGTGGGATTGTTGTTGCAATAATGGTTGGAGGGGCATGTGGGCTTCTTGGAGTATACATCGTTCTGCGCGGCATGAGCTACATAGGTCACGGCATGTCGCATGCAGTATTTGGAGGCGCCGCAGTCAGCTATATTGTAAACATCAACCTGTACATCGGCGCAGCGCTCTGGGGCTTTCTTTCAGCCTTTCTCATAAATGAAATTAGCAGGAGGAGCAAGATCAAGGCCGATGCTGCCATAGGAGTTGTAACCACAGCAGGATTTGCCGTTGGGGTACTACTGATAAGCACAACAAGGAGCTTTACCAGAAACTTTGAGGCTATCCTCTTTGGCAATATATTGGGCATTACAGATCAGGATTTGCTAATGATATTTGTAGCATCGGCAATTACCGTACTATTTGTCATATTCTTCCACAAGCGATTGCTTTTCACGCTGTTTGACAAGGAGACTGCCAAAGCATACGGAGTCAAGACAGAGCATGTGGAGACTATTTTCTCGCTGGTACTTGCAACAGTTGTAATAGCCTCGATGTCTGCAATAGGTGTAACTCTGCTTGCGGCCGCAATAGTAGCTCCGGCAATATCTGCAAGGATGCTTACAAACAACTTCCAAAAGATGATCATAATCTCGACGGTTATAGGTGCTATCACGTCATTCGCAGGAATGTATGCCAGCTTTTATCTTGATTCTGCGTCAGGAGCCACTATAGTTTTGTTCAGCGCAGCAGCATTTGGAATATCTGCTCTCTATGCATTTCTGCGAAGAAAATATCATGAACATTCGCATGCAGGGATGGTTCATGTCCATCCACATTCTCATACCGCTGAACATAGACATGAACACTGAAAACTTATCAGATCAGTTGTGTTGATAACTGCAGATGCAAGTGACGGTGCTTATTCAGATGATTAATAATGAAAAGATCAGGAAATTTAGGAAGGGGATTATGATAGCCTTTGCAGTTATTGCTTTGATTGTAGGGATCATGCTTATTCTCAATTCATTTAATGATGTCTTCGGACGTCTTCGGAAGCTTGCAAGCACGGGATATTTTTGATTCTTTTGTATAGTCTCAATCATGCTTCTCATGATTCACAAGTGTTACAAGTGCCGCATTCTTTGCTGCCAGTTCTGCAGTCCTTGAACTGTCGTTGGCGCTACCTATGATCACAATATCTTCTTCCTCTGGCTTCAGCTTTTCAACTAAAAGTTTCCTTATGTTAGGCTCTTTCTCCAATGAATCATATCCGCTGCTGTCCATAGGCATTACAAACTTGCTGTCTTTGAAGGATAATGTGGTAGCCCCAATGGCGCCCATCTTCACCGCTGCATCTCTTTGTTCAATACCTGATTTTACAGCAAAGCTGAGATTTTTTAGCAAAACTGCATGATTGTATTTTCCAAGTGCAACAGAGCATTTTGGTAAACGAGTCTCCGCAGGAACCGCAGAGACCAATGCTGAACATATGGCCCTACCTTTCTGAGTCATTCTTGTACCTGATTTAGAAGTTTCAATAAGATTTTGCATTTTCAGATGCTTTACCAATGTCTTGATGGCACCTTCGCCAAGTCCTAATTCTTTTGTTAATAGGGCTCTGCTTATGTGACCCTCATTCTCCATCAGCTGCAAAGCTTTGAAAATATGAACCATATCAAAGGAAAGTACCCTGCTAGGTGCATACCTGCTCGCAACCTTCGTCAGAGTCCTAATGAGCATGTGCAAATAATGCTTCGATATCCATGATCGTTTGTAGGAATTTATTTCATTCTCTTGTCAAAGCAAAAACAATAAGGCATCATCAAAAAATGGTATGGACTCAGAGCCCTCTCAATGGCTTCTGCTATGTGGTGCTCGCATCAAATGTAGCAACAAGCCTCTCATGCTTGGTCTGATAGTTTTGTTGTAAATATCTGCTCCTCCTCTTCCGATGCTATGAACTTTATTGGCACGTGTACGTTCTACGCTATCAGAAATCCGTTTCCCGACTCGAGCTCCACAAGATGCTCTCTTTCCCTTTCAGACAGGCCAAAGGCCCTTGCAACTACATCGGCAGACAACTCGTCTTGCCTGAGCAGGATCT
>FWPU01001203.1_pt1 | contig 79670 bp, 71 predicted proteins | sample 2228361 | NCBI WGS metagenome assembly FWPU01 (sample SAMEA103939777, study PRJEB20133) | metagenome | reverse complement strand
CCCTTACCTCCTCCTCCCTCCGATGGAGGAGAAGGTGTGCCTGGTTCTGGCGTCGGAGATTCCGGAGTCGGTGGGGGTGGCGGTGGAGGTCGAGGTGGCGGTGAAAGTGGCGGTGAAGGTGGGGGTAAGCGATGGTTTGATCAAGGCGCCCACCGGACGGGCGGCAGAGGGACTTTCGGCAAAGGCGGTTTGCAGGTCGGGCAGCACCAGCCAGAGCAAAGCCGCTAGGCAGACGACCATCACCACCGACAGCAGGCTGACCCAAACCAGAGGGGGAATGCCGCGCAGGAGGGGGGTGACGGCCTTGCCGGCGGCAGAGGAGAGCGGCGGCGGGTGGGCTGAAGCCGGCAGCCGCAGCGGTTGGGTATCTTCGGCGGAGATGGCCGGGATGGGACGGATGCGCACCGGCCGGGTTTTGCCACTGACAATTTCATTGGCGGCGGGGGCAGTTGGCGGATGCGCTGTCCCTTTCTGATGCCGCAAGCGTTGGACAGCCCAGTGCATTGCGCGGCGTGCCCGCTGACTGGCGGGATTGATCTGCAAGGCGCGATTGAGGTACTGGATGCTGGCGCGAGGTTCGGCGAGCGCCGCTAAAATCAACCAGGCTTCTTCCAGAGTCGGCTGTAAATGGGCAGCTTCTGCAGCCAGTCGGCGGGCAGTATCGCGTTCGCCCTGCCGGAGCGCGCGGCGGGCTTCGGCCAGGATTTGCCGCGGGTCTGGCTGCTGAGGAAAACTCATTGGCCGGTATCCAGCACAGGAATTGGTTCGTTACGCACGTAGCAGAGGATGCCGTTGGTGATGCCGCGTGCGATCAGATCGGGTTGTTCGGTCAGGATGCGCCGGTCAAGGTTCAAGAAACCGGTCTCGATGATGGCGGCGGTGGTGTCGGCGTGAATTTCGCGGAAGGTGTGGTAGTACACCATATCGGGGGTGGTGGAGTTGGCATGAAATTTGAGGTTGGTGATCTTACCGTAGCGGTCAATCAGACAGCCGCTCAGGCGCTGAGCCTTTTCGGGGAACGCGCTGGAGGCGGCCGCGGCAACTTTATAGCCGGTGGCGCTGTCGTTGATGTAGTCGCACGAATCGTTGTGAATGGATACCAGCGCGAGGGCCTGATAGCCTTCCAGCCGCTCATCAAATTCCTGCAGCAAATCCACCTCGAACCCTTCATCGCGTAACTGCTGCTGCACGCGGTTGGCAATTTCCAGATTGACCTGCATCTCGGTCAGCCCATCCGGGCAAACTGCGCCGGAATCGTTACCCCAGTGGCCGGCGACAATGCCGATGCGCGGGCGGGCTGCAGCGGTGGGGGTGGGGTAGGTCAGGGTTGGGTCGCTCTGGATGGCCTGAAACATGCGATCAAGCATTTGATTGGAGAACAGGTTGGCGGGTGTCCATAGGGTGAATAGAGTGGCTACTACCAGCGCCACGCTGAGGATCGTCCAAAGCGCGCCGAATGCCGGCGGGTTTTTTGTGTTGTCTTCGGAAGAGGGGGTCGGTTCGCTGCTCATCATGGTTCGAAATTTATCATACCTTAATCGGAGTAGTTTTGGCAAATATCAAATTTCGGAACAAGCGGAAAAAAAGAGACGCTTGGCTCATCCTTTATCATTTTACATCAACCGTCATAATCCTGCCTTCGACAAGGGCTTGACTTAGCCGATGCTGGAAAGTATAACCGTAGTGCCGGTGTGGGGTGCAAGTTCACTGCCAGCCGATTGAAATGATGCTGGAGGTAATTTAAGGATGGAAATTGTTACAGCAGATGCTCTGCGTCAAGCAATGCGGAATTGGACAACCGGGGTAGCGGTTCTAACCGGCTATGCCGGGGAAATACGTCACGGAATGACGGTCAACTCGTTTACTTCCCTCTCGCTTGACCCGCCGCTGGTAGGTGTGACTCTGGCAAACAGCACCCGTACCCGCGATTTGGTCGAACAAAGCGGGGTGTTTGGAGTTACAATACTAGCAGAGGATCAGGCTGAGATGGCCGACCGTTTTGCGGGGCGGATACCGGAAGACGAAGATCGAATGACGGGCGTTGAAACCTTCACGCTGGTCAGCGGTGCGCCCCTCTTGTCCAGCGGGCTGGTCTGTCTGGATTGTAAGGTGATTCAGCGCTACCCCATGAAGAACTCCACCCTGTATATCGGTGAGGTTCTCGCCATTCATCATAACCGACAGGTACAGCCGCTGGTCTACCACAATCGGGTGTACCACAGGTTGTGCGATGGCAGAGGATAAATTAACCGAAAACGAACGTAAACTGTTGTTGAAAGCCGCGCGAGAGGCAATTGAGGATGCCGTCAACGGTCGTCCACTGCGTCCGCTGAATTGGGAGAACATCCCTCCCCGTTTGAAGGAAGAGGGAGCGACCTTCGTAACCCTGACCATAAACAGCAAACTGCGCGGTTGCATCGGCACGCTGGAGGCGCACCAGCCGTTGATCGAGGATGTGCGCGAACATGCCGTTGCTGCCGCACTGGCAGATTATCGTTTTCCGCCGGTGAGGCGGGAGGAAGTGGATCACCTTAAGATCGAAATTTCCCGCCTGACCCAACCCCAACCGTTGGAGTATGACACACCGCTCGATCTAATTCAAAAACTGCGCCCCGGCATGGATGGAGTGGTGCTGATAGACAATGGACGGCGGGCTACTTTCCTGCCGCAAGTATGGCATTCCCTGCCGGATGCCGAGAACTTTCTGGATCAGTTGTGCCTGAAGATGGGCGCGCCGCGCAAGTTGTGGCGGCTGAAGAAACTGACCGTGCTGACCTATCAGGTAGAAGAATTTCACGAATGAAAAAGCCATGCCGAGCTTTCCGGCTCGGCATAGTCGGGTTGTTGGAAAAGGTGGGAGAGGGTTATCCCGCCGCGCTGAGCGCTCGACTCTGGCTGGCGGCATTGTAAGCCTGCCCGTACAGATGCCCCATCACAGCGACGGTGTAGGTGTAGGTCAGGATTACGCCGATCACGCATAAGATTGTGCCCAGCGGCGCAATCAACCCGCCGACGAAGGAACCCAGCAGCACGATCAGATAAGCGCCGATGTTGGCGCGCACCAGCCCGAAAACCTCGCTCAGCGCAAAACCAGCGCTCAGGTTGCCCTTGGCGATGTAGTTACCGTAGGCGGCCGGCAAAATGATGGCGATGGCAATCCCGTAAATCAAGACAAACAGGCTGAAGCAGAGGGAAAGGATGGCAATGAACGTCCTGACAGCATCTGAACCGGATTGAGCGGCAACTACCGAGTCCAGAACGCCGAAAACCACCCCAAAGAGGGTAATCGGCAGGGAATAAACGAAGCCGATTACAAAAGCCGAAAAGCCGCGCGCCAGATCCCCACCGAAATCCACCTCAGGCAGGGTTTCGGGATGGCGGTCAATCACCCGTTTGGTAATGTTCAAAGACCAGCCAAGCAACACCAGTTGACCAAGGACGGGAATCAGCGAGATGAGCGCAACGATGCCTACTTTGCGAAGCCAGTCCTTGTCCTGAAACACATAAGAAAAAGCCAGACCAAAATCCATCATGTTCTCCTTGTTTATTGAAATAAGCGCTGAAAAAAGCCTTTCTGTGGTTTACTATACCTTCTTTTTTTACAGGCGCAATCCCTGTGCCATAGGTAAAATTCACGGTTATTACCCTCAGGCGGAGGGCTGGGCGTTGATGCGGTCAAAGTAGTTTTTGACGGTCACATCGTTGTAAAAGACCAGCGCCAGAATACCGACAATCAGCGCAATGGCATTCCCAAAGACAATGCAAAGGATTTCGAGAATGGCGATGGTTTGCGAAAATTGTACCGGCACAGGCGGGTTTGCCAGAATTTTGAGGGCATAAAGCACTTCGAAGATGCCCAAAATTGCCGGCAAAAAGGTGATTGGCGCGCAGAGCAGACCAATCCCCAGCGTTCCCAGTACAGTGGCTACGGTAATGCCCAGCCCCGTCAGGATGTTGACAATGCCGCTGACAAGGGTCATCACTCCCAAAGCGGTGACCATGCCCGGTTTAGTCACCTCGGGCATGTAATTTGGTTGAGGATTTTGCTCGATCATTTGTACACTCTGATCCTTTCCGATTGAATTGGATTGGCCCTTCTGAGGTCAATCACAATTCATTTACGTCAGGCGGGGCAAAAAGTTGCGCAATTCATCCTGCCGGATGGCAGGTCAGCGGAATCAGAAATGATCGAAGTGATCCACTTTCAGGACGAATATGACGGCGCGGCTCTCTTTGCTGTCAGGAGGGGCGGGGGGTAATGCGGCGCGAATTTGCTCCAGAGCCTGTTCCAGTTTCTCATCTTCCACCCCAATCAGCAGGGTTGTCCTGCCTCGCCGCAGAAACCCGCCGGTTGAGGCAATGCCGGTTACCCGAAAATTGTGGGAGGTGAGCGCCTGTGAGACCGCATCGCTGGAAGTGTCGGGGACAATGGCAAGAATGAGTTTCATGGCTATAACTCCTCGTAATGTTCAATTTCCATTTCAAAGATGGTAGCCCCGCCGATGGTGATGGGGGTGGGGGTGGGGAGGGGCAACGGCGCGCTTTCCAGCGGGACGGCGATGTACTCCACCCGCTGGCGGCAGGTTTCGTGCAGAGCATCCAATGCCTGCTGGCGGCGGCTGCTGGGCAAGGCAACCAGCAGGGTGGCGTTGCGCCGGCCGAGAAAGCCGCCGTAACTGGGCAGGCGAGTGACCGGCAATCCCAGTTCCATCAAAGCCAGTTCGGCGTTCTCGGCGTCCTGCGCTTGAACGACAACCCACATGCACAGGTCAGGGGGTGGAGAAGTTTTCTCTTTATTTGCCATAGCATTCTGCTCCTTTCGTCCTTTGCGCTAGGGATTGGGAGGAGTAAACCAAATGTTTTGGGGAGAATTTCCATCATAAACCATCATCTGACCGTTTGGGAGGGCAATGCGAGTGGAATCGGGCAGAAAGGTGAGTGTTATTCTCCGATATTGTACTGTAACTGGGAAAGAAAAGGGATTCAAATGGGTGAGGATGATTCGACGATCGCTGAGCAGGCGTACTCCCAGAAGTCGGATGAAGAAGACCAGTGGGGCAGCGCCGCTCAACACGTTTTTTTCACCCATCCCCTGTCCGCTCATGGGATGATAGGCTGCCCGGAAGGCATGCTCTTTTTTCAACGACTGGGTTATCGCTTTCATCCAGCCTTTAAACAGGTTGACGGCTTCTTTGATGTAGCCATAGCGGATCAACCCTTCGCCGATCAACCCGTTCCAGGGCAGGCTTACCGGTGGATTTTGACCGCTGGCGTGTTTGGCTGCCTGAATGGGGAAGTTGGTCAAGCCGTAGGGATGCAGATAGCGGCTGCGCAGAGTTTCGTTCACCAGCCGGCTGGCGTGTTGCGGGGTTGGGATGCCCGCCCACAGCGGTAAGAGAAGCGAGATGTCCTCGTCGAAAAAATCTATGGTGGAGAGGGTGGCTCTGTCACCCGGGTGGAGAGTGAGCACCTCAACGGTATTCACAAAGGAGAATACGGATTGACCGGTAAATCTGCCACTGCTATGCAGCCAACTGACCTGCTGGGGAGTAATTTCCTCTTCCAGCGGGTTACCAAAAGAATCCAGTCCTTTCAAGCGGACGTGAATACGGCGGGTGAGTTCGGTGCGGGTTTTCAGTTGCAGTCGCAGCCGAGCGGGTGGATTCAGATGGCGCTGCAACGGATATTCGCCGGGTGCGTCAAATGTCAGCAGCACCTCCGCTCGGTGGACGGCGTGAGTGTATGCATCGCGAGGAGTGTAGATGCCCTCTTCTTCATTCCACAATCCTTCGACCAAATCCCCAAGGTGCTTTTGTTTGGCTTGCAGCCACTCTTTGTCGTCCTCCTCGCCCAGTTCGGAGGCGATTTTCAAAAGACTGGCGGCTTCGTTGAATAACATGGCTGCCAGGGCGGGCGTTTCGACGAAGGATGGTTCTACTCCCTGACTGGCAGGAGAAGTCACATCGAAGAGCGGGGAAACCTCCAAACCGGATTGGTATGGATGCTCCCATTCCGGAAATCCGTCCTGATCGCGGTCATGTTTGGTTGAAAACCAGGCGCGAAAGAAGGCCAGCAAACCGGGATAGACTTTTTTCAACCAATCCGCATTGGCCAGTACCTGATGCGTATCCCATGCCAGTTGAGCCAGCAGCGGCTGGGCCATGCGCCGGCTGCGCTGACCGGCAAGGCCGGGTTTCCAATCCACCTGCCCTTTGGCATCCGCCGTAGAGAGAAAGTTCTCTACCAGACCGGCAAGCCGTTCGGCCATGCCCGGCAGTCCCAGACGGCTGAGGTACCAGCAATCCAGCGCGGTAACCCCGTTCCACAGCGTGTTGTAGTCGCTTCCATCCCCGCGCAGCGAAAAGCCGTGATCCGGCTGGCGAGCGAGGACAAACGAAGGACGGGGCAGGTGAGCGCTGGCCGGGAAAAAGAGGGAAGCCGCCAGACGCTGTGAGAGCATCAAGACGGCGTCCCATTCGGGGATACCGGTGGTGATTTCCAGACTCTCGCTGCGGTTGGTCAATTGGATGCGGGCCAAGTCGGCTTCCCACGGTCGGGCGCAAAGCTGGCGGGCGAGTTCATAACTTTGGGAGGTGTCCGGCAGACTGGCCAGCGCCCAGACAATCTGGCGCATGCCGCCGGGGGAAAGACTGATCTGCTCGGTGAGAGCGGGGTAGGGGCCGCTGCCTGCCCTCAGCCCGCCAGTGATGAAGCAGACCGGCGCCAGACCATCTATTTGACCCTGTAAAACCGGATGAATTCCAAATTGCGTGACCCGTAGGCCTTCTCCCTCTTTCAGCGGGGTGAGCAAGCCGCACCATTCAAAGGTGAATTTTTCACTCAGAATGGAGGGGTTGTGGAAAGTGAACCGCCCGCCGATGGCCTGTGAACTGAACACACGATACTCAGCGGTGACATCCAGCCCGCTGAAGGGCGAAAAGCGTATTTCGATATCGTTGGCGTACAGGCGGGTCACACGCGGCGGCTGGAAGAAATCCGCTGGAGCGCTGAGAACTCGATCCTTGTGCAGAAAACGGGGAAAAAGGCGCATGGCACGAACCCGCAGCCCAAAGGTGGTGAAGAGGCTCAGCGCGTCGGGCTCATTGCCGCTGAACGAAATCTGCCAGATGTGATCGTTGAGGTAATCCACCGGAGATGTGCGCGCATCGGCACACAAAGTGAGCATGAGCGGGTCGTTCACTCCCAAATTCCAAGTTCGCATACTTTCATTTTACCTGACTTACGCCCGGTTGGATTATGCTAGAATGAAAATGCAATCCGGTGACTTTCTGGTACAATGCTTGCAGCGTTGATCGGAAACGCCACGGCCGCTACGGTGTCCATAGATTCATTCCCGCATGCCGACCGCTGGCAAAGGAAAACACAAAAAACCGAAAATCTCATGATGGTATGTTTGCAGAATCAAGATGAGCGAAGAACCGAAAGCGCCAAACGAAGAAAAACCCGTGGAGGATACCCAGCCTACCCAACCCGGCGAACGTCTGCGCCGGCTGGTGGCTTCTGCGCAGGAGGGCGATTCATCCGTGTTGACTGGCGGAACCGGCCCTTTGCGGATGCCAGCCCAAACGGGCGGTACGGAAGAACAGAAACCCCGACCGGTGGAGGAGTCAAAGCCTTCTCATGCCGAGGAAGAAACCGATAACCGCAGCGATGAGAGCGCCTCTGTCAGCGAACGCCACCCCACCGGAGAACCGGAAGCAACGGCCGGTTGGTTTGGTGAGGATTTGGAGCGTTTGGAAAAGGGCGAAGCGCCAGCGGATACGGCGGCAGTCAGCCGTCATCCTACCGGCGCACCTGAAGAAACCGGCGGCTGGTACGGTGAGGGGCTGGAAGAACCCGCCCCTTCTCCAACAGAAGAAGCGGAACAGACCCGTCCCAGCGCCGCTCCGCTGACGACTCTGCCGTCCGATCAGCAAGTCACCCGGGTAAGCGGCGGCGGTCAACAGCCTCCTCCGCCGCCCTATGGCAAAGGCAGCGCTGATCTGCCCCGCCGGGTTGAGGAAATAGATCCGGATGCCACGCGGGTAACCCCGGCAGCCTATCAGCGCTCGTCCACTGCCGGTCAACGCCCGCGCCCAACAACCCCACCGGCGGCGAGGCAGGGCACAGCCCAGCGCCCCGGCGGAGCGCCCCCACGTCAAACGACGACCACCACCGGACGGAGCGTTTCCCCACCTCCACAACCGCAGGCTAACGGCTGGAAGAAACCGTTGGGCTGTATGTTGCGGGTGTTGATTGGACTGCTGTTTCTGGCCGTGATTGTGGTGGTGTTGGTGGGATCATTTCTTGTTGTGCGTTATTTTTCGATTGCCGCCAGTCTGCCGAGCATTGAGGATCTGCCCGGCAAAGCCTCTCAATTCGAAACGACCCGTTTGCTCGACCGTAATGGCAATCTGATCTACGAAATCATTGATCCGAATGCCGGCCGGCGGACGTATGTGCCGTTGGAGAAAATCTCTCCCTATATGATTGCGGCCACGATTGCCACAGAGGACAAAGATTTTTATACTCATCCCGGTTTTGATCCGTGGGCAATTGCACGGGCTTTGTGGCAAAACTACACCACCGGAGAAGTCGTCTCCGGCGCCTCGACCATCACCCAGCAGCTGGCACGGGCTTTGCTGCTGGAAGATGAACGCTACGAGCGGACGGTGGATCGTAAAGCGCGAGAAATTGTGCTGGCAGCCGAAATCACCCGCCGGTACAGCAAAGAGGAAATTCTCGAACTGTACCTTAACGAGAATTACTACGGCAAATTGGCTTACGGGGTGGAAGCGGCGGCGGAAACTTACTTCAACACCACTGCCGACAAACTGACCCTCGGTCAAGCCGCTTTTCTTGCCGGTATCCCGCAGGCGCCGGCGATTTACGATATCGAAACCAACCGCGAGGCGACCTTGAACCGCTTTCGCACGGTCGTCGTTTTGATGTACGAGTTGAGCCGGGAACGCAACTGCATTGATGTCAGCACTTCCTTACGGCCGGTGTGTGTGGATGCTCAGGCAGCAGCCGAAGCGGTGCGCGAGATTGAAAATTACAACTTCCAACCGGCCCGTCAGGTTTATCGTTTTCCGCACTGGGTGGATTACATTCGCGCCCAACTGGAAGAGCGCTACGACCCTGCCACCATCTACCGCTCCGGGTTTACGGTGTACACCACGCTCGACCCGTCCTTGCAGGAAACCGCCGAGCGGCTGGTGCGCGAGCAGGTCGCTCAATTGGCCGGGAACAATGCCACCAATGGAGCCCTGATTGCCATCCGACCTTCAACCGGCGAGATTTTAGCCATGGTGGGTTCGCCCGATTTTTACAATGCGGCAATCTCCGGGCAGGTCAACATGGCAATCAGCCCACGCCAGCCCGGTTCGGCAATCAAACCGCTGACCTACGCGGCTGCTTTCGAAAAGGGCTGGACACCGGCTACTCTGATCTGGGATGTGCCCAGTGAGTTTCCACCCTCCGGCGACCCGAATGACCTGCGCGAGCCTTACCGCCCGATCAATTACGATGAGCGTTTTCATGGGCCGGTGACGGTGCGCACGGCGCTGGCCAATTCCTACAATGTCCCCGCGGTCAAGGCGCTGCAATTTGTCGGCATTTACGATAATCCGGCCACGCCGGCGCAGGAGGGCTTGATTGCCTTTGCCCGCCGGCTGGGGATCACCACCCTGACCCGCCCGGATTACGGTTTATCCCTGACGTTGGGCGGCGGGGATGTATCTCTGCTGGAATTGACCGGCGCTTACAGTGTATTTGCTACTGGCGGACGCTTGATACCGCCTGTTTCGATCACCAAGATCGTGGACTTTCAGGGCAATACCGTCTATGAGTACAAACCCCCGGCAGGCGAGCAGGTCATCCGCCCCGAACACGCTTATCTGATCAGTTCCATTCTCTCGGATAATCAGGCACGGGCAGCCATGTTCGGGATTGACTCGGTGTTGAATATTGGCTTTCCGGCTGCCGTCAAGACCGGTACGACCAACGATTTTCGGGATAACTGGACGGTGGGTTACACTCCCGATTTGGCGGTGGGAGTGTGGGTCGGAAATGCCGATTACACCCCGATGATCAACACCACCGGTTTGACCGGCGCCGCGCCGATCTGGTCGAATTTCATGCGGCTTGCCATTCAGCAGATCACCGGCGGGAATCCAACTCCGTTTGCCCGCCCGGCGGGGGTGGTGGACCGCGTGATTTGTGCCATTTCCGGCAGCGAACCTTCGGAGTTCTGTCCGTTGCAACGCAATGAAATTTTTGCCTATGACCAGCCTCCCCTACCGAAGGAAGAAGACCTTTGGAAAAAGGTGCGGATTGATACCTGGACGGGACTGCTGGCTTCTTCTGCCTGTGCCGATTTCGTGGAAGAAAAATTTGCGCTGAATGTCAGCGATAAGAGCGCTATCCGCTGGATTCTGGAAACTTCGGAAGGGCAGCGCTGGGCCGAGCAAATGGGTTTTCAGCAGCCAATTTTCTTTACGCCCGAACGCGAATGCACGGTGAACGACCAGCGCCCCTTGATTCTGTTTGCCGGCCTGAGCGAGAATCAGACCATTACTCGTTCCCCGCTGGAAATTTATGCGCTGATCAAAGTGCCCGAACCGTATGAAGATTATCGTTTGGAATACGGGCTGGGGGAAGAGCCTGCCGAGTGGAAGGAGTTGTACCGCGGCGGTCCGCAGTCCGATCAGCCACAGTTCCTGACCGATTGGGATCTGAGCGATGTGCCGGCCGGTAAAGTTACCCTGCGAATTGTGCTGAACAGCCGGCGAGATACGTATGCCATACGCAGCATCCACCTCAACATTCAGGTTCCCACTCCCACGCCCACACCAACGCCGACGGTTACAGTGACACCCACCATAACAGAGACACCAACCAGCACCATAACGCCCAGCGTCACGCCAACTTTGCCGCCAACTCTGACACCAACTCCATCCGATACGCCGACACCCTAAGACTAGAACATTCTCATCTGAACGGCGTCCTCCCACTGTGGGGGATCGCCGTTCAGCAAATCTTCCCATTGATGGACGGAGAGGCGCGGATATTCACTTAGGTAACGCAGGTGGCGGAATTTGAGCAGCCGCCAGCCTGTATCAAAGGCGGTCTTGAGACGGGGATCACGGCGTAACTTAAAACCCAGCAAACCGGTACGGCCGCCCGGCAGCACCAGAATACAACGCTGAGGTGGGGCGCTCTGCGGTTGAAACACATGCGCACTGATGATGCTGCTTGCCAGCAGGAAAAACAAATAGACCGGCTCGCCTTTTTCATTCAGCCAGCCAATCGGCTGCTGGCCTTCGACGCGGTAGCCCATTTTATGGCCGATTTCTTCAAGGCTGTGGGCTGCGCTGCGGATATCTGCTCGGCGACGTTCCGGCTCATCTTCCGGACGGAGTTGCCAATGGTGGGGCTGATCTCCGAGCGGCAGCGCGTACGATTCCAACACAGCCGTAATGAGGTGTTGAGATGGCACCAGTAAACCGCGAAAATGAGCATACAGGCTGGCTTGCAATTCATTCTGCTGGATGCTTTTTCGCTGGATCAGATACTGGACGATCTCTCTTTCAATCCGGTCGGCCAGAGGCTGGTTGGCTGATTGGGGGTCGCTTAACCACCATGAACCACTTTCTTCGGCCTGTCCATGCGCTGCATACCGCACAAAAAGATGGCGGTCTTCCAATACTTCGCCCAGAATGGCTTGCAGACGGGTGAGTAAATCGGGCGTGATTTCTTCTGCCCGGCGAGGAAGCAGGTTGTTTTCCAGCAGACTGCATAAACCGGCTGCAAATAAAGTCAGGTAACGGGCTGGTTCTCCACGCTCTCGCAGATAACCATGCAGCGCTTTTTGCAGGAGTGGTTTGGGGCTGATGGCTGCCGGGGGAGGTGACGGAGTTTGAAAGGATTGCCAATGAAATTGCGCCAATTCGCTTTCGCGTTCCAGCGCAAAACCTTTCAAAGAAAAACCGGCTGTGAGCGGGCCGAGCAGGGCAGCCAAAAGAAAACCGGGAGTGGTTTCGCTGGCCAGCGCAAAGAAAGGCGTGCCGGTTTGCAGTTGGCGGGGAAGTTCGCGCAAGGCGCGTTGAATGGCATTGGTCATCCAATACCAGTCATAGCGCCGGCGTTCCAATGCGCCGCGCAGAGGCTGGACGGCCTCTTTGCCCCATATCCAGCCCGACCAGAGCGCACACAATGTCCAAAAGGCTTGATTGGGACGCGGCAGAATGCTGATCACCGCCGCTGGTTGGGCTTGCAAAGCGGCTGGCGGCAGCGCCGAAATCCTGCCGCGAAAAAGGCAGATACCCGGCCCGGCCGGCAGTTGGGGATAAACGGTGAGCGGTAGCCGCTGAGCAGCGTTGCACCACAGCGATACGGCGTTTTCCAACGCCATCCATAGGTTGTTCTCGCGGAATTGAGTCGGGACGGTCAACTGACGAGGACGGGGACGCACAGTCGGGTGTTGCCAGAGGGTGTTGCCCTCATCGCAGACTTGAATCAGTAGGGCGGTCAGCAGCCGTTTGCGTTCTTCGGGGATGGGCAGGGTTTCAACCTTGTTGATCAGGGTGGTTAGAACATACAGCGGACGCGGAAGGTAGCTCTTGAGGGCTTCATTGACCTGTTCCTGTGAAGCGGAAGAGGGGTCACCAATCACCCGTGAAAGGGCGCGGGCGCGGTGGAGGGCGTCGCTGCTGCCGGGCAGTTTGAGTTTTTCCATGTCCAGCGGGGTAACCGGCCGTTCGCCCTCGTCTCCACAATGCGGACAGCGGTAAATACGGCTGACCAGACGCAGCGGTTCGCTTTGCCAGATAAAGGCCAAGGCGGACACCCCTTGACCGCAGTTGGCACAGGGGGTTTGGTACAGACTGAGGATGTGGCGTTCGAGGCGTTCTTCCCCTCGTTTGCTGGCTGCCAGCGCGGCCAGCGCTGCCTCGAACTCGCTTTGGGGCGGGGCTGCTGCGAGAATTTCCAGCATGAAAGAGAGGATTGGGTTGTTGCAGGTGATCAGAATGCGGTAACCGGCATGAGCCGCTTCCAGCGCCAGTTGTGGATGCGATCCAATCGGATCGAGAATCCAGGCTTCTGGCGGGACATTCTGCTTGAGCCATGCGCCGAACATCCCGCCGGGCAGTAATGGCAGGTATCGTCCAAGCGGTAAGAGTGGAGGTTCTCTGGTTCCACCAAGGAAAGTCTGTTCCAATACGCTCATTCTGAATTCAGTATAAGGATTTAAACATTAAAAATCCAGATGTAGAGGGAAACAGGCTATTAACTTGATCTTAACTTGTTCTTGAAAAGAATTAAATCTTGCCTTGCTACAATCAATTCAAAAAGATTTAACTGCTTAGAATTGGATGGGTAAGCGTATGCCCGAAAATGACCTCAAACCGGTATTCGATGTCAACGATTTGCAAACCATGAAGGTGCTGGTATCTCGTTTGCGTTTGAAGGTGCTGCGGGTTCTGATTGACCAGCCTTCTACCATCCGCGAGGTGGCGCGCGAACTGAATCTTCCGCCGAACCGGTTGTATTATCATTTCAGTTTACTGGAACAGTGCGGAGCAATCCGGGTGGTGGAAACCCGCATGATAGCCGGTATTCTGGAAAACCGTTATCGAGCGGTAGCGCGTAAATATCAGGTGCGCCCGGATTTGCTGGATGAAGAATTGGGAGAAAATACCGCTGTTGCGAAAAGACCGACCTCCTCCGTTGAGCAGGAAAAGAGTCTTTAACCTATCCTATATCTGGTTAAATCGTCCAAAATCATGCATAATGTGGATATCCGATAGCAATTCGCACAATCGTTTTGAACTGGTTGAAACGAGGAACAAATGAACGCTTATTTGCAAGCCGCCCAACAAGGCCGCAACGACTTTTGGCGATATGGGGTGGTTGTTCTGTCTGTGATTGTGATCACCTTCATGGTTCAAATTGCGGCAACCATCCCCTTTTTTATTCTCGAAGGAACAACCGATATTTTTCAGTTTTCGCCGCTCTCCCTGTTGATTTTGACGATGATTCCGTTTCCCTTTGCCGCGCTGACTTTGCTGGCAGGAGTGGCGTTTTTACACCGGCGCCCGATCAAAACCATTTTTCGTCCGGCAGGCGCATTTCAGTGGCGGAGACTGTGGGTTTCGGGGCTGGTTTGGTTTGGCCTTTCAGCAGCGGCGGATATTGTGCTGGCACAATTACAGCCGGGTAATTATGTGTGGAATTTCAATCTTCTGGAATTTTTGCCGTATTTTGTGCTGGCTGTCTTGCTGATACCTTTACAAACCTCTACCGAGGAACTGATCTTCCGCGGCTACCTGACCCAATGGCTGGGCAGGTACGGCAAGGGGTTGTGGCTGCCGCTGCTGGTACCTTCGATCCTGTTTATGTTGCTGCACAGCGCCAATCCCGAAGTGGGGACTTACGGTTTATGGTTGACCATGCCTTTCTACTTTGGCATTGGTTTGTTGCTAAGCTGGGTCACGCTCCGCAGTGAAGGACTGGAACTGGCGCTGGGGCTTCATGCCGCCAATAATTTATATGCTGCGCTCGTGGTTACCTTTCCCAGTTCTGCCATTCCTTCGCCGGCTTTGTTCCGCATCCAGAGGTATGATCCGGCGGCTGGTCTGGCGGTTTTTGCGGTGATGGCTGCGCTTTACTTGCTGATCATGAACGGGCTGCGCCTGACCCGCCGCGTACAGGTACTGGCAGGGGTGATGGCGGTGATCGCTCTGCTTACCGGAATGACTCAGCCGGTTTCGGCAAAATCGTACTTTGCCGAACGATTCGATGTGGAAATCAGCCTGCAGCCCAATGGCACATTGCTGATTACCGAAACGGTTGTGTTCAATTTCGAGGGCGGGCCGTTCACCTTTGTGTTTCGAGAGATCGCCAAGAACGAATTGGACGGCTTGGAGTTCATCTCGGCGCGTATGGACGATGTGCCTTTGCCGTTGGGCAATCAAGCCGGACAAGTAGAGGTGAGTGAAGACAACGATTCGCTCAAAGTAGTCTGGCATTTTGCGCCAACCAGCGATGCCCGGCACACTTTCGAAATCCGTTACCGGGTCGTGGGGGCAGTCCGGCAAACCCCTCAGGGAGATGGGGTGGTGTGGGTAGCCATTCCGCCCGAACATGAGTACACCATCCGTGCCAGCAGGATCCGCTTTGCAGCGCCGCCGGGAGTGATGCCGCTTACGCCGCCAGTCCTGCGCGGGCCGAAGATCGAGCCGCTGGAGGAGGCAGGCGCCTATCTCTTCCGAATCGGTGAGATTGGGGTGGATACCGATGTGGCGGTTGAAGCCTACTTTCCGGCCGGCAGTCTGATTCAACAACCGCCGAATTGGCAGGCTGTGCAATTGGAACGGGAGCGTCAAATCCGTGCCGGTTTACCCTTCGGGGTTGGAAGCGGGCTTGCGTTTTTGCTGGCATGTCTTGGGGCTGCCGCCGTCATTCGGCGAAAGTACCTGCTAGATGCCGACTCGCTGATTCAACCCGGCATGATCACCAATCCGCCGGATGACTTGACTCCTGCGGCGGTCGGTTACCTGCTTTCCAATGGTCAAGTTACGGTTGTGAATGTGTTTGCCGTGTTGCTGGATTGGGCGCGTCGCGCATGGCTCAAGATGGAATTGGTGGAAAACAAGGGATTATTCAAAGCGCGGGATTTTCAAATTGAACTGCTGGAACGGAGTCGTCGCAGTCATCATGAATTGCTGCTCCAGCAACTGGTCTTTCCAACGGAGGCGAATTCGGCAAAGAACGAAGTCCTGTTGAGCAGGTTGGGACAGGAGTTGCCGCGCCACTTGAACCGCCTTCAAAGCGCCCTGACCGACGAACTGGCCGAACAGGGTTTGGTTCGCCCTGATGTGGTGACGGAACGCAGCCGCCTAAACCGACTGGCGGGTTTGCTGTTCTTCTCCGCTTTTTTGGTTGGTATGGCTGGTTTGTTTTTTGTGGGCACCCGCTTTGTTTCCCCCTTTGTGGGGGTGGTTTTGATCGGGGCAGGGTTGGGTTTGCTGATAGGAGTGGCCGTTTTGTGGATAATGGCCAACAGCCTTTCCATACTCACACCGGGCGGGTTGCAGCGTTTTCGACGCTGGCAATCCTTCCGGGATTACCTGCGCCACCTGATGAAACCGGAAAACAGTTCGTTATTGCGTCAGGAATGGCTGGAAGACTATCTGCCGTATGCGGTTACCTTTGGTTTGGGCGATGCATGGGTAAAGGCTTTCCGCAATGGAGGGTTGCGTACGATTCTTTCGTTGGCCTCTACTTCGGATGGGGCGGGAGTGGAAAGCGCGGTATTGACCGCCGTGATGACCACCTCGGCTATGGATTCTGGCGGCGGCGGTGGTGGCGACGGCGGCAGTGGGGGCGGTTCGTCGGGTGCGGGTTGAGCGCTGGCGGTCCAACTAATAAAATTGATAAGCGCAGCATGAAAGCATCTCTATCCGGCGAAACAGGTATAATATCTTACAGAGAAGATGGCTTATGTCTGCCAACTGGTATGCTCTCCAAAGTCACCCTCATAAAGAGGCCGTTCTTGCCAGTCATCTGCAAGAAAGCGGTTTCGAGGTGTTTTATCCCCGCCTGAAAGTCAACCCGGTCAACCCGCGCGCCCGCAAGATACGACCGTATTTTCCCGGTTATCTTTTCATTCATGTTGACCTGGAAGCGGCGGGCGTTTCCACCTTCCAATGGATGCCGCATGCCAAAGGACTGGTTTCTTTTGGGGGGGAACCGGCAACCGTGCCGGAAAGTTTGATTCACGCAATCCGACGGCGAGTGCAGGAAATCAATCTGGCGGGCGGGGAAAGGCTGGAAGGATTACAGCCGGGTGATGAGGTGATCATCGAACACGGGCCTTTCAGCGGATATGAGGCGATCTTCGATGTCAAACTGCCGGGCAGCGAGCGGGTCAGAGTGTTGTTGAAGATGCTCAGCCGCCAGCAGGTAGCGCTGGAACTGAACGCCGGCAGCATTCGCAAACGAAAAAAATCTTCTTCAACCTGATTTTTACCGCCATAAAATTCGATTTATCTCCACAATGAGCCAATCCTCAGGTCATTCCACTCCAAAACCTTCTGTTTTCAACAGCCGCACGCTTGAATCTCACCGCGCTGCTCAAATGACCCGACTCACCCCGGTGGTGTTGACCGGTCTTCTGCTGGCAGGCGGATATGCTCTGCTGGTGAGCGGTCTTTCACTGGTGTTTCAACAAACGCTGGGCTGGAATTCGCCATGGTTAAGTGCAGTCCTGTTTTTTGTAATGGCGCTGGCTTTTTTCCCGCTGCGCAATCGTCTGGAAGATCTGTTTTCCTCGCTGAACGGGGTTATACCGCGCCGTTCGCCCCGCCCGGTTGACTTGAGCGAGGCGGTCAACCTGCTGGATACCCTCGACCGGCGGGAGATCATTAGCCGATTACGCCGGCAATTGTTGGAAAAATTCGGGGTCGAGAGAGCGCACCTGTTTTTACATGATCGGGTGAGCGATTCGTATCAGGCGGTTGAAGATGAAAGCGGTTTGAAAACCAGTGATCTGATTTTTCAGTCCAACAGCCCGCTGGCGCAGCAGCTCAACAAAGTCAGGGGGTGTTTAAGGCTGGATCAAGCCGATCCGGCGCTGATGGAAGAACTCCGCAGCGAACGAACCCGCTTGAGCCTGCTGAATGCGGACTGGTTTTTCCCGCTGCCCGGCAATCAGCGCTTGCTGGGCTGGCTGGCGTTGGATGGGCAAATCGGAGCAGAGATTACCCCGCCTGTGGTGGAAGCCATTGGCAGATTGTGCCGTCAGGCGGCGCTGGCACTGGATCGCGCTCAAATGGTCAGCGAGATGGAAAATAGCGTGCGCGAAATGAACATTCTCACGCGCGTTGCCCAGGGGGTCAATGTCACCCTCAATTTGGATGATATTTTTGAACTGATTTATGCGCAAATTACCCAGTTAATTCCCGCCGATCAATTCCGCCTGATTCTCAAATCAGCGCAGGGGGAGGGTTTGGTACAGGTCTTTTTCATTGAGGGAGAAGAACGGATCAGCGAACAGGAAAATTTGTATCTGCCGGCTGAACCCAGCCTTGAAAGCGAAGTGGCCACCAGCGGACGTGGCATCATCACCGATGACTACGGCCGCGAAGCCCGTCAGCGCGGATTGCTGCCCCTGACCGATGCGGTACACGCTTGGATGGCTGCTCCGCTGAATGCCGGGGCTGAGCCGATTGGCATCATTTCTTTAGGGCGGCGCGACCCAGCCCAGCGGTTTACTGCCGAGCAGCTGCGGATTTTACAGGCGCTGGCCGATCAGGCAGCCGGCGGTATCCTCAAAGTGCGCCTGCTGGCAGAAAGCGAACGGCGCGCCCGCCAGTTGAAAACCCTCAACGAGGTGACCCGCCAGCTGACTTCCACTCTCGATCCGGAACGCCTGCTCAAAAATATTCTGCAAAGCGCTGTGGATATTTTGAATTGTGAAGCGGGTAGCCTGCTGATGCTGGATGAGCAAACCGATGAACTGGTTTTCAAAGTGGCGCTTGGTCCGGTAGCCGAGGAATTGGAAGGTCAGCGCATGCCCGCCGATAAAGGGGTGGTGGGACGTTCATTTCAGACCCGCCAGCCGCTGATTGTCAATGATGTGCGTTCTTCGAAGGACTGGTTCTCCAAACCGGATCAGATGACCGGTTTTGAGACCCGTTCGCTGCTGGTTGTGCCGCTGATCGTCAAGGATGTTGTGCTGGGTGTAATTGAGGTGGTCAACCGCAAAGATGGTTCCAATTTCAATCTGGATGATCAGGAACTTTTGACCGCTTTTGCCTCGCAGGCGGCCGTGGCGATCGAAAATGCCCGGCTTTACACGCTGACGGATCAGGCGCTGGCCAGAAAAGTGGAAGAGTTATCGGCGCTGCAGCGGATTGACCGTGAACTCAATACCAGTCTGGATGTCGGCCGTGCTATGACGATTACGCTGGAATGGGCCATGCGTCAATCGGGGGCAGATGCCGGGCTGGTTGGGGTGGTATTGCCGGAAGGGGTGCGGGTGGTTGCTTCGCGGGGATACAGGGATGAATTGGGCGTTTTCGAAAACGATTTGATCCCGGCGGAGCGGATTGGGTTGGAACGGATGATCGAGCGGCGCGGCGCAATTCGATCGTATCCGGCGGCGGATTTACCGGCGCTGTATTCCGAAGCAGCCAGTCAGGCGCTGATACCCATTCAACGGGAGCAGAGTGTCATTGGTCTATTGCTGCTGGAAAGCCGCCAAGTCGAAGTGTGTGATGAAGATACCTTAGAGTTCTTACAACGATTGGGCGATCATGCTGCGATTGCGATTGCCAATGCTCAACTGTACAGCGCAGTCCAATCGGCCAATGTGGCCAAGAGCGAGTTTGTGTCTTTTGTGGCACATGAATTGAAGAACCCGATGACCTCGATCAAGGGCTATACCGAATTGCTGGCTGCCAAAGCGGTTGGCCCGGTCAACGATGCGCAGGCCAACTTTTTGGCGGTCATCCGCTCCAACATAGACCGGATGAATACGCTGGTATCGGACTTGAATGACTTATCCAAAATCGAAGCGGGGCGGTTGCGATTGGAGTTTGCGCCAATCCATCTTTCCGAAGCCTTGCAGGAGGTCGAGCGCTCCACCCGCCGGCAGATGGAGGACAAGCGCCAGACCTTCACCATCAACCTTCCCGCCGATTTGCCGCCGGTGTGGGCGGATCGTACCCGTTTGGTGCAGGTGTTGGTCAATCTGGTGAGCAATGCTCATAAATACACCGAGCCGGGCGGAAAAATCACCGTGGGCGCTTTGCGTTCGAAAAACGAATGGGATGAAAACGGCCCGGCAGAAGTGGTGCATGTGTGGGTGCAGGATACCGGACTGGGGATTGCCCCGGAAGATCAACCCAAAATCTTTCAGAAGTTTTTCCGCTCCGAGGACCCCAAAGCCCGTGAAGCGCCGGGGAGTGGGCTGGGATTGAATATCACCCGCAGCCTGGTAGAAATGCAGGGCGGGCAAATCTGGTTCGAAAGTGAGTACCGACGCGGGACGACCTTCCACTTCACCATACCGGTGGCGGAACAGTAAAGCCCAAAATCCTCAGGGGAGGCAAGGATGAGTCTGGTCAGCGCAGTGGGGCACAGCAATGCAATCAACGGACGCGAAGCCGCCCAACAGGCGGCTCAACAAGCCCTGAAAGGACTTCGTTCTGCCAGCCCTAAAGTGGCGCTGGTTTTCTTCTCCCATCTTTTTGATCCGGTTGAGGTCAGACAGGTTTTGAGTGGTTTACTGGGGGACATTCCGTTATGGGGCGCATCTACCTCGACCATGTACGCTGCCGGCGCTCCCCGCAGAATGGTGGTGGTGATTCTGAGCGGCACATTTGCTCTGGATACCACCTGGATCGGACACTATGCGGTTGACCCGCTTGGGAGTGCGTTGGAGTTGAATGCGCGCTTGGAACAGGCTCAAACCAACCAGCCCTGGCACTCGGCGCTGCTGGCAGCCGACGGCCTGAACGGTGAGATCGGCACGCTGCTTTCTTACTTCGAGAAGGTTGATATGCGGATTGGAGGTTTCCTGTCCGGTGCGGGTTATCCACGTGGAACGAATTGCCTGTTGGGAGAAACCTATTGTGCCGAGGGTGCGCTTTCGGCAGTGTGGTTAGGAGCGGGTATCCGCATGGGGGCTGCTGTAGTCCAAGGTTGGAAGGACAGCGGAGTCTATTTTCATGCCACGGCCAGTCGCGAAAATCGTTTGATCGAATTGGACGGTCAGCCAGCGGCGGAGCAATTCTGTGCCATCCTCGGTTACAGCCCGGTGGAATGGAAAAAACAACCCCTTCAGGATTTACTGCGTCTTTTCCCGCTGGCATATCGGGAAGCGGGACTGTCTCAACCGGCGCTGGCTGCGCCCTTAGGGGTGGAGGAGAATGGCTGCATCAGGATGAATGTAGCCGTACCGGAGGGCAGCGCTTTGAGTTTGATGGTTGGTGACCCTTCGGTCTGCTTACAAGCCATTCAAACAGCCATCCAAACCGCAAAAGGGTTGGCGGGGGATGGAACGGGGGGGCTGGCGATGATTTTGCTGGATGCAGGCTGGTTTGAGTTGTTCCGTACTCAGCCGACCAGGTTGACGGACGCAATTCAAGCGGGAGCGGGAGAAATGGTCTGGTTCAGCGCAGCGACTTTGGGGCATATTTGGCGGGGGAGTGAAGATGCTTTGCCACAGGCAGCCAATTTGGGCGCGCTGGCGGTGGTTTTCAAAGGCGAATAACAGGGCTTTTCCTCTTCTTTGAGGGAATTTTCCCCCGAATTTACCCAATCCGGGAACTTTCTTGGGGGTTTTATCGTATTTATTTTTAACCTATTGTTTCGTATAGTACCTTTTGCTACACTGATTTTGTACCTTTTTTCTTGATCCAGGAGGGATCGAACCATGAACAAAACCCGTTTCTTCAAGTCTGCTGCGTCTGGGTTGCGTTGGATGATTACGCTGATGGTCATCAGTGTATTAACGCTGGCGCTGCCTTTGACAACTGCCCAAGCCTACAGCGGCTACCCCACCTTTGACATTACGGAAGTCAAAAAGGATCAGTCGGTTACCATTCAGATCAAAAATCTGCCTCCTAACCAGACCTTTACGGTGCGCATGAACAAAATCGGCACCAAGGGGGTTGGTGGAGAAGTGGTTGGCACTTTCAATTCCGAGAGCGGCGGCGCGAAAAAGGCAACTTTTGACATTCCCGCTTCATTGAAAGGCCTCAAACTGATTGCCATTCGGATAGACAGTTCCCAGGGTTACTTTGCCTACAACTGGTTCACCAACGATCCGAGTGGTGCGGATACCGGAACGCCTTCCAAGCCTTACACCGGTATCCCGACGGTTGACATTGTGTCGGTTACCAAAGACGATGAGGTAAAGGTCAAGACCAACAACTTCCCGGCCGGCAAAACTTTCACGGTGCGAATGGGTGAATATGGCACAAAAGGCGTCAATGGCACGGTGGTTGGCAGCCTCGATTCCGGCAGCGGTGGAAAACTGGAAGCTGCCTTCAAAATTTCGGATGGGTTGAAGGGAAAAGATCGGATTGCGATTCGTTTGGAAGCCAGCGGCGGGTACTTTGCCTACAACTGGTTCTACAACAGCACTGGCAGCGGCGTAACACCCCCGCCGGGCACTACCCCGACACCCGGTTACAGCGGCATACCCACCTTCAGTATCAAAGCCGTGGTACGGGATAGCAAGGTGACGATCAGCGCTAAAAATTTCCCGGCTGATCAGACTTTCACGGTGCGCATGGGCGCCTATGGCAGCAAGGGAATTGGCGGTGTGGTAGTCGGCACGAAGGAAACCGGCAGCGGCGGCAGTTTTGAAGCCACCTTCGATATCCCGGAGAGTTTGAAAGGCAGCCAGCGGATTGCCATCCGCATGGATAGTCCGCAGGGGTTCTACGCTTTCAACTGGTTCTGGAACAATACCTACCCTTAAAAAACAATCACACGCAAGTCCGCCCCCTGTTCCGGTCGCAGGGAGCGGACGGGTCGGTTACCGTAAAATGGCGTCGGTCATACGGGCAGCGCGCACGACGGGTTCAACATCGTGTACCCGTAGAATGTCAGCCCCGCGCTGGATGCCGATCGCACAGGCGGCCAGGGTTCCTTCCAGACGTTGATCAGGGGGAAGGTTGAGGGTGTAGCCGATAAAGGATTTGCGCGAAACACCCAGCAGCAACGGAAAGCCCAGTTTTTTGAATTCGTCCAATCGGCGTAAGATTTCCAGATTCTGCTCAACGGTTTTTCCGAAACCAATGCCCGGGTCGAGGATGATGTTTTCATCGCTGATGCCTGCCTGACGGGCAAACTGGACACCTTCCATCAGTTCCCGCTGGATATCCTCAATCAGGTTGTCGTAGTGCATCCCCACATAACGTCCGCCCAGTTTTTCCTGCAGCTGAGCGTTGGAGGGCTTGCTGCGGTTGTGCATGAGAATCAGGCCGGCGTTGAAGCGCGCGGCGACTTCAGCCATACGGGGGTCGGCTCGCAAAGCCCATACATCGTTGATCCAGTCAGCGCCTGCCCGCAGGGCTGCCTCGGCCACTTCGGATTTGTAGGTGTCTACCGAGAGGAGGACATCCAGTTCGAGACGGGTGAGCATTTCAACCACGGGTAGAACGCGGCTTAACTCCTCGTCCTTGCTGACCGGTTGAGCGCCGGGCCGGGTGCTTTCTCCGCCAATATCCAAAATGTCGGCGCCGGCGGAGACAAATTCCAGCGCCTGCCGGCGGACGGCTTCCAGCACATCGGCCGCGTTGAGCAAGCCGTCCCCCGAAAAACTGTCAGGCGTAATGTTGAGAATGCCCATGATGAAGGTGCGGCTGCCGAATGGCAATCTTTTCATTAGGCTCTCCTTTGCATTTTGTAATTCAGTTCACTGCTGAATTGCCAGCGCTTCCAGCATCTTTTCAATGCGCTGCTGGCGGGTTTCCGGCCGGCGCGCTTCCTGAATATGGTTGACCCAGCGCTGACGCTGGGATGAGGTCAGTCCGTAAAATGCGGCTGCAGCCTGATCGGAATTCTCCAAGCCGCTGCGCAGGTCGGCTGGCAGGCTGTACCAGCCGTCATACGGTAACAGGTGAAAACCGCCCGGCAGGGACTGGGGAATAATACCGCTCAAATCGCTGGTTTTCAGCAGGGCAGTGATACTCTTCTTAAGGAGGGGATGTTGATATTCGGGAATCAGGTCATTCAAGGGGAGCAGGACGAAGGAACGTTCGTGCAAACGGGGATGCGGAATTTGGAGTTGTTCTTCGTTCAAAACCACATCCTCATAAAACAAGATATCTATGTCAATCAGGCGGGGGCCATAACGCACACTTTCGCGCCGCCCCATCTGTTTCTCCTGAGTCTTCAGGTAATTCAATAATTCCAATGGCGGCAGGGCGGTAGCCGCTTCAATGGCCATGTTCAAAAACCGCGGCTGATCTTCCACTCCCCACGGAGGGGTTTCATAGACATGCGAGGCGCGTAAAGGCAATACTGCTGGCGGAAGGTGGAAAATTGCCTGCCGCAGGTTGTGCAGCCGGTCGCCCAAATTGGTTCCCAAAGCCAGAAAAATCTGCTTCAATTTCATTTACTTTCGATGAATAACGCCAAATAGGGTGACATCTCATCTATCCATAACCCCCCTGAAGCCGAAAAGGAGCGGCTTTCTTCCAGTGCGAATGCAAGGCGTTCGATCCCGGTCATGGAATCGGGGGGGATGATTCGCCGGGTTTGGGGAAAGAAAGCCTGGGCGGTTTGGTCAGCCTCAGAAGGGTGTACCATCCAATCGGGAGTGGTTTGAAGGTCAGCCTGAGCGAGATAACCCTGCCAGTCGGTAAAAATTTTCTGCCAGTTGCCATGGACGGGCGGCAGCGGCAGAAGGCGATAAGTGGGGAGCAGGTTGAATCGGCCAACCGTGGCTGGGCTGCCCAGCACAGTCGTGTAATATTGATTGTGCGGGCATTTTTCCATCCACAGCAAGGTATGGCGCTGCCCGTGGATCAGTTCGTTCAATAGCAAATGCAACAGGCGCAGCGGGTGGCTGATCTGATGCCATTCAAACTGGGCAGTGACTGGAAATAGCGCCTGATCGAGAGGGGAGGAAGAATGGATCCAGTGAATTTCCTCGATCCAGCCCGGCTCAAAGCCTAAGCCTCGCAGCGCTGGCGGCAGTTCGGTCAGCGCTTCCAGCCGGCAGTGTCCGAACCAGTAGGCTTCGCTCATTGCCCGCGCAATGCGTTGATCAAGTCGGCCAGCAAGCCGTAAGCGGTGGTGTTCGGGCCGGGGTTGTTTTCCACAATGCCCAGTCCCGGCAGTACATCGGAGTGGAATTCCACGTAGGAACTGGTGCCGTTAATGGCAAACAGCGGACTGCCGGCCGAAACCCGCTGAGGCTTGACCGAGGCTTCCAGCAATTCTTTGCCTTTGCGCCGGGCGGTACAAACGACTTTCCAGCGTTCGCCTGCCTGGCTGGCTTCGGCAATCATTTCGGGAGTAATCTCGCGGATGCTGCTGCGTTCGACCTGATGGGGCTTGAGTGGAATACCCAGCACAACCGTGCTGAGCGCGGCAACTTTGATGGCAGCATCCCAGCCGTCAATATCTGCGGATGGGTCGGTTTCGGCAATGCCAATCGCCTGCGCTTCGCGCACGGCTTCATCGAAAGTCTTACCGTTTTCCATCAGGCCGAGGATGAAATTGGTGCAGGAGTTGAGAATGCCCTGAAAACCGTGTACTTCGATGCAGGGTAAAGGCCCGCGGAACAACGAAAAGATGGGTGCGCCGTCCATCACGGCCGCCTCAAACAGGAAGCGTTTGCCACGGGCGGCGGCCATCTCCATCAGTTCCTGGTAGGCGTGTACCACAGGGCCTTTGTTGGCGGTAATGGCGTGCATGCCTTTGTTCAGCGCGGCTTTGATATGGTCAATGGCCGGCTGACCGGTGTGGTGGTTGACCGGTGAGGTTTCCAGCATGGCTTCGGCTGAACTGGCGAACAGAAAATCCAGCGTGTTTTTGGGGGCCGGCATTTCGGAGAGGATATCCAGCGATTGTCCGCGGCTGATGACTTCCAGCGCCCGGTTCAGACTGATGCCGCCGGAACTGATGGCGCTGCCGTGCCGGCCGGTAACGATGCCGGTAACGATGAACTGATAACCGAATTGCTGGGCAATCTGTTGTTCTTTTTCCAGCAGCAGACGGGCAAAAGCCTGTCCAACATTTCCAAAACCGACTAAAGCCAGCGCGACCTGTTTCATGGAATCTCCCTGATTTTGTGATTTTTATCTATCTTATCCGTCTTTATGTCAATGGACAAGGGGTAGACGGTTTCCGTATAATTCTTTGAATTTTTGGTAACCAGCAGCCGGCTTGTGGGGGATGTTTATCGGCGCAAGGGCTGATTCAATGCCCATGATGCCTGGTTTTTAATCGTTCCATAAAGGAATGTTATATCTCCCTTAATCAAATTGCTGAAAGTATCTGCTATCATTCTTAAAAAGTTTTGAATAAAAACGATCCTGTTTTCGTCAACAGAGGTAACGATGAGCAAAGCGAGAGTGTTGTTTTTGTGTACCGGCAATTCTGCCCGCAGCCAGATGGCCGAAGCGTTGCTGCGGAAATATGCTGGCGATCATTTCGAAGTCTATAGCGCCGGTTTGGAACCGAAGGGACTCAATCCCTACACGGTCAAAGTTTTAGATGAAATTGGGGTGGACACCAGCCAGCACTACTCCAAAACGCTGGATACCTTTATGGGCAAGGTGCACTTTGGCTATCTGATTACGGTGTGCAGCAACGCCGAGGAAAACTGCCCGGTTTTTCCGGGAATGGGGGTGCGCATGCACTGGCCGTTTGAAGACCCGGCCGCCTTCGTGGGAAGTAAAGAAGAAACTCTGCAAAAGTTCCGCGAAGTGCGCGATCAGATTGACGCGCGGGTCAGAGAGTGGTTGAAGGAAATGGAAATTCCCGTCAACAACGGATGAACGTTGAGCGGAGAAGCGGCAGGGCATCGCCCTGCCGCTTGTTTTTTGGATTGTAATCTTCTCTGGCAGTTGGACTGACGATTCCGGTTTGTCGAACCTTGGCGTTTGCTGTTAATCTTTGATTCTCTCACCGGCTTGTGATAAACTTGCAGAAGTATCACCGCTGGAAACTGTCGAGAAAAGGGAATCGTTAAAACATGCCAGTCATTTATCCATTTACAGCCATTGTTGGTCAGGAACGTATGAAGCGCGCGCTGGTCTTGAACGCGGTTGATCCGCGCATTGGTGGGGTTCTAATTCGCGGAGAACGAGGCACGGCTAAATCCACTGCGGCGCGGGCGCTGGCGGCTTTGTTACCGCATGTGCGCGTGGTGGCCGACTGCCGTTTTGGCTGTGATCCGGATAGCCCTTCCACATGGTGTACGGAGTGCCGTGAGCGGCATGCGCGCGGGGAAGATCTGCCGGTTACAACCCGCGCTACTCCCTTCGTCAATCTACCCATTTCAGCGACTGAAGACCGGGTGGTGGGTACCCTCGACATCGAAAAAGCCATTCAGAAAGGCGAGCGCGCTTTTGAACCGGGCGTGCTGGCGGCTGCCAATCGCGGCCTGCTCTACATTGATGAAGTCAATTTGTTGGATGATCATGTCGTAGATGTGCTGCTCGACTCGGCAGCCATGGGCATGAACATTATCGAGCGGGAAGGCATTTCATTCAGCCATCCGGCGCGCTTCATTCTGGTTGGAACGATGAACCCCGAAGAGGGTGATTTGCGTCCGCAATTGCTGGATCGTTTTGCGCTCTCGGTGGAAATTTATGGCATCCGCGATGCCCGCGAACGGGTGCAGATCATGGAGCGCAATCTGGCTTTTGAAGCCGACCCGGAAAAATTCCGCCAACAGTGGTTACCAAAGGAAGAAGAACTTTCTCGGCAAATTGAGCGCGCCCGTCAGTTGATTGAGCAGGTCACTTACACCAGCCGCGACCTGCTTTCAATTGCTCAATTGACGGCTTCTTTGAATGTGGATGGTCACCGCGCCGATTTGGTCATTCTCAAGACTGCCCGGGCGCAGGCTGCCTTCGATGGACGCACGGCCATCAACGGACGGGATATTGCTCTGGCGGCTGAACTGGCGCTGCCGCACCGCCTGCGGCGCGGGCCTTTCTCGCAAGAAGAAGTAACGATGGAAGAACTGCAAGACCGCATCGAGCAGTTGCAGGGAGCCAGTTCCACCGGTCAACGGCGCGAAGAAGTGGAAAAAATTGAGGAACAGAAGAACCAGCAAAAAAAAGTCTGAATGAGGGAGCGGAAAGTCCGGAAACGCTCCCTCAGGGAACCCCTCAGCCCGGACAAACGGAAGAAATTTTCGGCAAACAAAATGCTCAGTGGTGGGATGGCGGCGAGCGGGTTAAAATCGGCCAGTCTTTCGATCCGCGCCGCCTCGACACGCCGCTGGACAAAATGGTGCGCCGCTTCGCGGGGCGGCGTTCACGGACGCGCACGGAAAGAAAACGCGGCCGCTATGTCCAATCGCGGCCTTCCTACGGCAAAGCCGACGACCTGGCCTTCGACGCAACGCTGCGAGCGGCCGCGCCTTACCAGCGGGAACGCGCCGAAGACCGCCAGCGAGTGGCATTTTCGGTACGCCCCAGCGATTACATGCGCAAGGTGCGCGTGCGCCGGGCAGCCAACTTGATCCTCTTTCTGGTGGATGCCTCATGGTCTATGGCGGTGGCCGAGCGCATGCAGGCGACCAAGGGGGCAATTCTTTCCCTGTTGACGGATGCTTACCAGCGCCGTGACCGGGTGGGATTGATTGTCTTTCAAAAAAACCGCGCTACGCTGGTACTGCCGCCCACCAATTCGGTCACGCTGGCGCAGCGGGCGCTGGCCGATATTCCGGTGGGAGGCAAGACGCCGCTTTCGGCCGGCTTGAAACTGGCCTACGATGTGCTGATGCGCGAGCGCCTGCTGCACCCGGATGTCATGCCGCTGTTGATTGTCCTGACCGATGGGGCCGGCAATGTTTCTATGGGTAAACTTCCGCCGCATGAGGAAGCCTATCGGATTGCCCGTCAGATCGCCGAGGAACACATTCACAGTGTGGTCATCAACATGGAGCATGTGGCCTTTGACCAGGGGCTGGCGCAGGCCTTAGCCGATCAACTGCAAGCGCCCTGTTACACGATTGGCGAATTGAAAGCCGAGAACCTTTACCAAACCGTCCGTAAGGAGATGCAGAGTACCCAGTTGAATCCCATGCCGGATGAACGCCGCTGACTTGTCCATTCCCTGACTTGTCACATCCATAAGCCCGTGATATGATCGAGGGGTACAGGGAGAACTTCTGGATGGCATTTCGCGCCGAACGCCGCACTCGAATCCGATCCATACTGGTTTTTACCATTCTGGCAACCATACCCTGTTACTGTTTGGGTTTTTTTATTTTGCAACTGAGCGGCAATGTGCCGCAGCCGACGGCTACCCCAACCGTTACGCTGACCCAAACGGCTGAACCGCCTCAGCCTCCCACCCTGACGCCCACATTTTTCATTCTACCGACGGATACCTTCACGCCCACCCCGACGATCACTTGGACGCCAACCCTGACGTTTACGCCGTTTGTGCCGCCGACCCGCACGCCGACCATTACCGAAACGCCGACCATCACCGAAACGCCGACCATCACCGCAACAGAAACGCCTATTCCGCCAACGGATACGCCGGCGGTGGAAACGCCGACTCCCACCGAAACCTCAACCTCCCCATAATTTCAAGGAATCCATTCGAAAATGACGAGTGAAATCAAAGATTTTCTCAAAGATCTGATTTCTCTGCCGGGACTTTCCGGTTACGAAAGTCCAGTACGCGAGCGCATTCAGCAGGAATGGCAGCCGCTGGTGGATGAGCTGTCGGTCAGTCCGCTGGGCAGTCTGCATGCGCTGAAACGCGGCAGCGGAGAAGAACCGCGTCCCAGCATTTTGCTGGCCGCGCACATGGATGCGATCGGTATGATGGTCACCGAAATCGTAGACGGCTGGCTGCGCTTTACGCCAATTGGCGGAATTGACCCGCGCATCTTGCCGGGCCAGCAGGTGATGGTGCATGGGCGCGAGGACTTGCCGGCTGTGGTTGTCCAACCGCCGACCCACCTCCTGCCGGATGAGGTTTCCTCGCGCCAAACGGTGGATATGAAATACCTGCTGGTGGATACCGGTTTATTGCCGGAGCAGGCGCAGGAACTGGTTCGGGTGGGTGACCTGATCTCGTTTGCTCAGCCCCCTCTGGAATTGAGCGCCGACCTGCTGGCAGGCCACAGTCTGGATAACCGCGCCTCCGTTGCCGCCCTGACGGTCTGCCTGAAAGCGTTACAGCCGGTTCAGCACACTTGGGATGTGTGGGCGGTTGCCACTGTGCAGGAAGAAATTACGCTGGGCGGCGGGTACACATCGCCGTTTGCCATTCGCCCTGATCTGGCAGTAGCGGTGGATGTGACTTTTGCCAAGGGGCCGGGCGGCCCTTCGGATTATCGGACGTTTCCGCTGGGAAAAGGCCTGACGATTGGGTGGGGTGTGAACATTCATCCGGCCTTTTACCGCGCACTGAAAGAGACGGCTGAGCGGTTGGATATTCCGTTTCACAATGAAATCATGCCGGCCCATTCCGGTACAGATGCCTTTGCCATGCAGGTTGTGGGCGAGGGTATTCCCACAGCCGTGTTGAGTATTCCATTGCGGTACATGCACACGCCGGTTGAAGTTGTCTCGATGAAAGATGTCCAGCGCACCGGTCACCTGCTGGCGCAATTCATTGCCGGTTTGCAGTCGGATTTTATGAGTTCATTGCAGTGGGAAGATTAATTCGTTTGAAGCGATGATCAAGCGCATAATCCTGTCGGACGAACCTTGTCTTGAGAAGGACGCACAAGAATTAGCCTCTGTGTCGCTCGATTTTGCGCTGCTGATCACAGGCGGGCTATCCAAAAAGACCGCTGGGGTGGTTTATTCTGTTCTTGATGACCTTATCAGGGCGTTAAGACCGGGTGGACTATTGTTTGTGCAGGGGTTGCCACACTATTTACCTGCTCTTGGAGTGTATCTGGATAAACGCCTAAAGTTCAAATACTGGATTGTGCTTGAATCCGCTGTAAATCGCATGACGAATGGATTACCCTCTGTTCATAGCGGTTTATTGATGTTCGTCAAGGGACATTCCTATCAAATCAACCGTGTCAGAATACCCCATGAATTTTGTGCCGCTTGTGGACGGACTTTGAAGGATTGGGGAGGAAAAACCCACTTGATGAATCCAGAGGGATCGGCTATTTCGGATATTTGGAAGAGCTATGATGCCGAAGATAACTATAGCCGCCTATCCTCGACCTTTTACCAGAGAATACTCAAAATGGTAGATACGGAGAATAAGGAAATTACAGGTTGGGTGGCACCTTCTTCGGCTCTCCCTGATTTGCGATCCAGTCATACTGTTCGAGAGGACACTGTCGGATATCAACTCGCATTGTTTCCATCGCTAAATAGGGAGGGTATAGAGGAAAAACCGACCCTACAAGATGAGGAATTTCCAGGATTTAATGTCATCTTGCAGGGAGATGCACTGGAAATATTGAAAAAGTATCCCAGCGAATCAGTTGATCTGGTTTTTGCGGACCCTCCCTACAACTTAGACAAATCTTATCATGTCTATGATGATGAACTTGCCGATCAAGAGTATCTCAATTGGTGTAACCAATGGCTGAATGAGTATGTTCGCATTCTAAAACCCAACGGGTCGTTGTTCATTTTGAATTTGCCAAGATGGTCTATGTACCATGCAGATTACTTGAATCAACGGCTTTATTTTCAAAATTGGATTGTATGGGATGCGCTTTCTGAGCCGCGCGGAAAATTGATGCCTGCTCATTACAGTCTGCTTTTCTACACAAAACAAAAAGATGGTTTTACGCTTAACTACGACAAGTTGCCATCCATAGATAGCCGGGTTTACTGTCTGCGGAGTTCTTGCATCCGCAGTCGAAAAATGAGGGGAGAGAATATCCAAGAAAACCTTACGGATTTGTGGTGGGACATTCATCGGATTAAGCATCGCCGCTATCGGGATTATCATCCTTGTCAACTTCCGGAAGCCCTGCTGGAACGAATCATTTTATTGACGACCAATCCAAATGATGTTGTTTTAGATGCCTTAGCGGGAACGGGCACAACCATTCTCACGGCAGCAAAGTTGGGCAGGCAGTTTGTTGGAATTGATATTGATCCGTTTTATGTAGAACTGATGAAACAAAAAATCAGGGAAATTCAATCGAACGGGGTTGTGGTTCGATTGCCGGTCAAAAGAAAGAAAGCAGTTTTAACCAAAAAAGAATTGCAGCTGGAACTGCGTTCGTTGGCTAGAAAGTTGGGAAGGCTGCCAACTCCAGAAGATGTCAAGACCTATAGCCGCTATGACTTGAGCGTTTTTCTGGAAATTTTCCCAACCTGGGGAAAGGCAATCAAGGCTGCCAAATTGGAGATGAGTCATGACAAACATCCCTGAAAAAATCTCCTTTGAAAAAGTTTGGCAAACTGCCTCAGTTTTTTACCTAAATGCGGATTTAGAAGACGAAATTGATCGTGAGGTGGAAAAACTTCTTATTCTTGCAGAGGAAGCTCAACTTTCTCGTGTAGGTCAACTGAAAGAAGAAACTCTGCGAGAGAAAATTGCTCAAAACCCCATGGTTCTGGATGTCGTATTGCGAGATTTGGAAATATCTGAGGAGAAATTCTTGAGATTGATTTCCCTCTTGCGTCGGATTGGACGAATTCCAGGCGGGTTCGACTCGGAATGGTCGCTCTCCAAAATCAAGGCTAATCTTTCGCAAGACCCAAGTTTTCTGGAACAAATTGTATCTTTGTTATTTAACGGATGCGAAGATCAAGAATTAGCCGCTTTCGTTCCTCGCTACTATCTGGAAAGTTTGAACTACGCTGAAATTGGTAGTAGTACGCAGGCCGCTCGTAAAGTGCGTTATAAACGTTCGTTGATCGGGACGTATGGAGCAAAGAAAGGTCATAAAGTTGAAGGGGAAATCGAAAGTATTTTGCAAGATATTGAAAATCAATATGGCATCCCATTTGAGAAGGGCCGTTACCGTTTTGTGGAAACGGATATTGATTTTGCCGTCCCAAGTTTAGATGATCCGTGGGTCATTTTGATGAGTTCTTTTCAAGAAACGACCAGCAGCGGTCAAACCAATAAGACTCGCGATATGTTGGTAATTTATGACCGTATCCGTCACATCAACAGCCGGTATAATGAAAAACGAGTGTTTGTCAATTTTGCGGATGGCGGCGGTTGGCTGGCAAGAAAGCGAGATCTTTATAGGCTTTGGGAGAATTGCCATTTCTTTTTGAATTTATCCAATTTAACTGATCTTAGGAGCATCGTCCTCACCTCTGTTCCGAAGAAATATCATCAAACTCAATAAGAAAAGAGAAGATGAGCGAATATTCACTAATTCCACTACCAATTTCTGAAAGTCAACTTGACCTGCTCGAGCGCCTGTCCAATGCGGTGGCGGTTTCGGGCGATGAGCGCGAGGTGCGCGCCATTGTGCTGGAAGAAATTCAACCTTTTGCCGATGAGGTGCGGATAGACGCTCTCGGTAATGTGCTGGCCGCGCGTCATACCCAAGTTGAAAATCCGCTGCGGGTGATGCTGGCTGCTCATATGGACGAGGTCGGTTTCATCCTCGTTGAGGAGGAAGAGGGCGGCTGGTATCGGTTTGAAGTGGTGGGCGGGGTTGATCCGCGCGTGTTGGTGGGCAAGCCGGTGCTGGTGGGTAAAGATCATCTGCCGGGCGTGATCGGAGCGCGTCCCATCCATTTAACCACTGCCGATGAGCGCAGGAACGCCCTCACTGTTGAGCAGCTGCGGATTGATTTGGGCAACGAGAACGGTAAAAAAGTCAAAGCGGGTGAGCGGGCTGGCTTTGCCACCCGTTTTCGGCAGGCCGGGCCGAGCCTGGTGGGTAAGGCGTTGGATGACCGGTTGGGCGTGGCGACCCTGATCGAATTGGTCAAAAATCCGCCGCCGAATGTGGAATTGCTGGCAGCCTTCACCGTGCAGGAGGAAGTCGGTTTGCGCGGCGCGCGGGCTGCGGCTTATGCGCTTAACCCGGACGTGGCGATTGCCATTGACGCAACCCCTGCCAACGATCTGCCGTTATGGGATGGGGAGGAAAATCACCGCTATAATACCCGCCTTGGAGGAGGGCCGGCCATCTATGTGGCCGATTCGGCCACCCTTTCCGACCCGCGCTTGATTCGCCATCTGATCCGCACGGCCGAGGAAATGGGTATTCCCTATCAAATCCGCCAGCCGGGTGGCGGCGGCACCGATGCGGGCGCTATCCACAAACAGCGGGAAGGCATCCCGACGGTTTCTGTATCTGTGCCGGTGCGTTATGCCCACACCCCAGCCCTTCAAGCGCGATTATTGGACTGGGAAAATACCTTATCGTTGTTGTATCATGGATTGGAGCGGCTCAGCCCGCAGTTATTCTCGGAAGATCGCTAAACTGTTCCAGGAGATTTGCATGAAAGCGTTAATTCAAAAACTGGTTGAAACCATTGCCCCTTCGGGCTATGAAATGCCGATCCGTGAACTGATTTTGGGAGAAGTCAAAGAGTCGGCCGATGAGGCGCGCGTGGATGCGCTGGGTAATCTGGTGGTACGCAAAGGTCAAAAAAGCCCCAACGGCAAGCGAATCATGCTGGCGGCTCACATGGATGAAATTGGATTAATCGCCACCCATGTGGACGAAAACGGTTTTGTGCGCTTTTCGACAATTGGAGGGGTGCGCCCACACACGCTTTACGGCGGGCGGGTGCGCTTTCTGAACGGCGTTGCGGGGGTGATTGGCGGTGAGCGGTTGGACAGCATGGAGCGCGTCCACAGTTTTGAAAAATTGTTCATTGATGTAGGCGCAACCAGCAAAGAAGACTGCCCGGTGCGGATCGGCGATGTGGCCGCCTTCGAGCGCCCGTTTTTGGATTTGGGAAAACGGCTGGTGGCAAAATCCATGGATGACCGCATTTCGGTTGCGGTGATGATCGAAACCCTGCGCCAGTTGAAGGACAGCCCGCATGAAGTCTACTTTGTCTTTTCCACGCAGGAAGAAGTTGGCGTGCGTGGCGCAACCACCGCTGCCTTCGGGGTTGACCCGGAAATCGGCATTGCCGTGGATGTAACCGCCACAGGGGATACCCCCAAGGGAATGAAAATGGCAGTTGCTCTCGGCAAAGGACCAGCCATCAAGGTCAAGGATAGCGGCATGATCGCCGACCCGCGTGTGGTGCGCTGGATGGCGGATACCGCCGAACAGGCCGGTATTCCCTATCAACTGGAAATTCTGGAAGGTGGCTCGACCGATGCGCGCGCCATGCAGCTGACTCGCGCCGGCGTACCGGCGGGTTGTCTCTCCATTCCCTGCCGCTATATTCACACGCCTTCCGAGATGGTGGATTTTGAGGATGTGCAGAACGCTGTCCGTCTGCTGACGGCTTTGCTGCAAGGGCCGGTAGAACTGAAATGATCCGTCATTTTCCCCGTACCGGTCAAAACCGAAAGGGGGAGGCAAAGCGATGGATCACGCCGGCGTTGATGCGCCTGACGGTGGCAGTTCTCATTCTGGGGCTGCTGGGTGGGTGTGTAGAGTGGCTCGAGCCGATTTTACCGGGTTTGTTCGATGGTCAACCAACCAACACGGTGGAAGCCCAGCCGACATTAACCCCGCCCCCTGAACCAACCCAGACCCCTGAGCCTCAACCCACTCTTGGCGGAGCAATAACGCTGACGGTGTGGCTGCCACCGCAATTCGATCCGGCCGCCGAAACATCCGCCGGGCAACTGTTGCAGCAAAGGCTGGATGCGTTCATGGAGGAAAATCCCGGTGTGTTGATTAACGTGCGCATCAAAGCCCCCTCCGGGCCGGGTGGATTACTTGAATCGCTGACGGCCGCGGCCGCCGCTGCCCCAAATGCCTTGCCTTCGGTGATTGCGTTGAACCGCGGTGACCTGGAAGCGGCTGCTTTGAGAGGGCTGATCTACCCGCTGGAAGGAGTGAGCGAAGAACTGGAAAGCCCGGATTGGTACCCGTATGCCCGTCAGTTGAGCCGCGTCCAGGACATTCCATTCGCTCTGCCAATTGCCGGCGATGCCTTGATGCTTTTCTACCGTCCGGTCAGTGTTGGCGGTAGTCCGCCTCAAACCTGGCAGGAAGTGCTGGCTTTTGGCAATCCGCTGCTTTTTGCCGGAGATGACCCGCAAGCCCTGCTGACGCTGACGTTGTACCGCTCGCTGGGCGGGTTGGTGCAGGATTTACAGGGGCGGCCTGCCCTTCAGCCAGATTTGCTGCAACAGGTGTTTGAGTTGTATCAGGAGGGGGCACGGCGCGGAACGTTTCCACAGGTGGTTACCCAGTATCAAAGCGGCGGACAGGTCTGGCAGGCGTATCTGGATGGTCAGGCTGACTGGGCGGTTACTTTTGCTTCCTTTTACCTGACCGATCTGCCGGCCGATACCGCTCCGTTATTACTGCCCTCGCTGGGTGGGGATGATTTTACGCAGGCGATTGGTTGGGGATTGGCAATTGCCGAGCCCGACCCGCAGCGCCGTCCGCTGGCGGTGGCGCTGGCAGAATATCTCAGCGAGGCCGATTTTCTGGCCGAGTGGGCCGAAACAGCCGGATACTTGCCGGTACACCCTACTTCGCTGAGTGGTTGGCAGCCGGTTACCCTGCAAAACACGTTGAGCCGGGTGGTGCTTTCGGCACAAATTCGTCCTTCCAATGAAATCCTTGCCAGCCTTGGCCCGGTGCTGAGGGAAAGCAGCCTGGCTGTGTTGCGCAATCAGGCCAGCCCCGCTCAGGCGGCCCAATCGGCTGTGGAGAAGCTGATCACACCATGATCAAACGGTTTGCAGATGAAACGGTCAGGCGAGTTGCGGGTGGGTGGGGCTGGCTGAAAAGGCAGAATCCCCATCTTCTCGGGCTGGTCTTTGTGCTGGCGGCTTTCTGGGCGGCCATGGCGTTCAGCGAGCCGGTTTCACCCCGTCAGGTCAGCACGCCTCTGCCCACGGTTGAATTAACTATCCAGCCGGCGCAGGCTGTAACTGGCGAGGTTCTCACCGGAAAACCCACCCCAACCCCCATCCCCGAAGAATTATTGGCCAACCGCGAACAAACCTTTGGAATTGTGTTGGGGGCGGTTTTTTTGGTGCTGATTGTCATCGGCGGCACAGTCGGTGGGATTGCCGCCCAGCGTCAGAACCAAAATAACGGATAGCCAAAAACTTCAGGCGGCTTTCTGATCCGGCAAACGAATTTTTGCGAGAGTCAGGACGGAAAACAGGAAAAGCCCGCCGTAAATCGTAAAGATGACCAGATACCCCAAACCGGGTTCGATTTGGTTGAAAAAGTCAGCAATCGGCCCGCCGATACCCGCGCCAACAATTCCCGCGCCGGCGCCTGCCAGATTGGATATTCCCAAATAACGCCCGGCTTCCTGCGGCGGGGCTAATTCTGTACCCAGCGCCCAGTTCGAGGCGAAGAAAGTGCCCGTGCCCAAACCAATGATACAGCCGCTCAAAATCACCACCGGAAAGTTGGGCGCAAACAACAGCACGAGCGTACCAAAAGCGGCTATCAAACCGGCATACAGCACCAGTTTTTTTGGGCCAAAGCGGTCTGCGAGCGTACCGCCGTAGATAGCCGAGGGAATCAGGAAGACCGCCACAGCAGCCAGCAGCAGGGTGGTGCTGGTGGCCGGATTGGGGAGTTGGAGTACATCGCGCAGGTAAAACTGCGCAAAACCCTGAATGGAACCCACAGCCGCCAGGAAAAGGAGGCGGTTGATGACCCACCAGATGAAGGAGGTCTGCTGGCGGGCTTCTTTTCCAATGCCCACCGACGCGCCAAAATAAACGCCAATCAGAATCGAACCGGCCATGGCTGCCAGCCCAGCCAGCCCGATCAGCAGAATCTGTCCTTCGCGCCCGATGCCCATTTGAGTCAGACGGCTGCCGCTGATGCTGACCAGCCAGACTGCCAAACGGGTAGCGCCTACAAAAATGCCGGTCAATGCCAGCAGACGCAGAAATCGGTCGCCGACCCCATTGCTGGGCTTTTCTGTGATGGGGGTTTCGCGGGCAAAGCCAACCGTGACTGCCATGGTCAGCAGATAACCGGCGGCCACGATGCTCATCACCAGCCCAACCCGTCCCTGATCGATCAATGGGCCGATGAAGATTACCAAAAAGACTGGCAGCAGTTCCATCACGGCTTTTACCCCGGAGGATCGCCCGCGCTGGTTTTCCGGCACCATGTCGGGAATCAAACCCTGCAGCGCGCCTTGCGCCACATTGGACGAAATTTGTAATAAGACAATCCCCACCAGCAGGACGGCATAGGCGGTCGAGATGTTCAGTGTGGACTGAAAGATCTCATCCAGCGGCGAACCGATCAGCAGGGGGGTTGCGCCGATGATAGCGAGAAATGCCACGTTGGTCAGAGCGCCACCAAAGATGAAGGGACGCCGCCTTCCGAAGCGGGACGTGCTGCGGTCCGATAACATGCCGCCCAACGGCTGAATCAGCATGGCGACTGTCAAACCGATCACGCGCACGTTGGCAAGGTAGGTGTTTTTCTGCTCCTCCGGCATGAACAGCAATACCAGATAGGGCAGCAGCAAGGGGGTGATCACTCCCGAAGCGATATTGATGCCTAACCAGTAGGCATTCAGCGCAATGTGATCGAACCAGCTTAGTTTCTTCTCTTGCATGGCGCTGTTCCCTCGATTCAGGATAGAAGATCAGGACGCAATTCCTGAATGACCTGCAGAGAGGAGAGCGCCTCAGGAACGGTCAATTCAAAGATGATTGGGCCTTTAAAACCGGCGTCACTCAGCCGGTTGAGCAGGCGGCCAGTATCGAGGTCGCCTTTGCCGAGCGGCTGATGATCCAGACCATAGGCGGGTTTGCTGGTATCGGTTGGGCGGGGGCAATCGTGCAGGTGAATTTCGCCCAAGCGCGGCAACACCTGATCCAGCACGCCAAAGAGATCGAGCGTACCGGCGAAACCAGCCAGCACATGACCGGTATCCAGACAAATCGATAGATCGAGCCGTTCAGCCATCTCCAGCGTCAGGTCCAAGGGAAATTCGATGGTTTCGATGGCCAGCTTGCGTGAAGGGAGGCCGGTCTGCTGCAGCACTTCCTGAATCGACTGAAGCGCATTTTGTTGAAACTGGCGCAAGATCAGTCCCTTACCGGCCGGCGGCAGGCGCATCTGGTAAAACTCTGCTGCCAGAGCGCCGGTGGCGTGCAGGACATAACATTCGGGTTGCAGGGGCAGCGTGGCGCGGATGCAGTCGGTCAGGGCTTGCACCGAACCGAGCCGCACCGGCTGGAGCGGCGTGGAAGGTTCCACCGACCAGAGCGGCAAGTGAACGGTGAAGGACAAGCCGAGTTTGGCCTTCAAATCTGCCAGCTCCTCAATGGCGGGCGCAGTAAAAGTCTGTGGAAACCACATGCCCAAATCCCCGCCCAGTTCGATGAGCGAGAAACCAGCCGTGTGCAGGCGGCGAATCAGCCCAGCGTGACTGAACGTTGCGGCATGCTGCAGGGCTTCCTGGATGTGGTTAACCGGCGGGAGAAGGGCCTCCATTTGCATTGCCATGATTCCGAATCGCATCGTTGACCTCACTGGAGTTTGATTTTGAAGGATTAAACCCCTATACGGTTACATTGTATACAATTCTCAGCAAATTCACCCCCGAAAAAAGGTTTCTTAACGGTAAGTTAACTTGCAAATAACAAGGCGACCCCGCCTAAGGCCAGCAAAGCGCCCAGAACAGCGCGCGAGGTGATTTTTTGTCCCTGGAATGCGGCGATTGGCAGGATGAAGATGGGGCTGGCTGACAGCAAGGTTTGGACAATGCCGGCTGGGGCGAGCGCAATGGAAACCTGTTGCAGCCACATCGCCAGATAGGTGCCAATGAAGGTTGCTGCGGCCAGAGTTGCCCAAAGTTGGGGTTGAGTTCGAAAAACGGAGCGGCTGACCAGCGGCCGGCGGCGCACCAGCGACCAGATTGCCAGCACCACCACTGCGGCTGCCAGACGCAAAATGGTGCTTTGCAGCGAATCCACGCTGGTGTGGGTCAACGCAACCCGTGAAAGCACCAATGCAACCGATTGAGAGAGGGCTGCCAGAAAGCCAAACCACAAACCGCGTTTGAGGTCGAAGGCCGGCGCTGAGTCGGGGGTGCGTTCCAAAATCACCCAGACAATGCCGCCGACGGTCACAAAAATACCCAGCCATGAGAGCCACGACAGGTTCTCGCCCAGCACACCCCAGGCGATCAGCCCGACCATGGGCGGGGCGAGGGTGGCCAGCAGCAGGGTGCGACGCGGCCCTAAATGCTGAAGGGCTTGCAGGTAAGCGCTATCTCCCAGCGTGATGCCAATCACCCCGCTGATCAGCAACAGTCCCAGCGCATTGGTCGGAATGGATTGCAGACTGCCGCCGCTCACGAACAGGGTCATCACCAGTAGAAACAGGGCGAGCAACCCTTTGAGGAAGTTGACTTCGATTACGGACAGGTGACTGCCCAGCCGGGTAAACCACAACGAGGCCAGCGCCCACAGAAAAGCGGCGGTCAGGGCAGCCAGACCACCGCCCAATGGAGAAACAAGAAGATTGAGGAGGGCATCCATGGACTTGCGGGCAATCTTATCATATCTTTGCAGGCCAAGGGAGTGATTGCCCATCCCCACCCGTTTTTCCGGGTAAGAGTATCCCCCAAATGGTTATATTCTCTCAGCAGTTACCCGATCTGGGCAGGTACCTGCCGCAGGATAGCCCATCTGCTGTGTTGATTCTCCTGTCGGATTGGGAGGAGGCAGAGGATTGGTCGCTTCCTCCTCAATTTTTCAATCGGGCGGTTGGCATGCTGGCGTGGGGCGTGGAAGGGGAATCCTTATTGGCGGCGTTGGCAGCGTTGGCAGTGGGACTGTCGGTCGGCTTGCCCGGCTGGTTCAAACATCTCGCCCAACTGGCGGGGCCAAGCATGACTTCACATACGGGGGAGGAGTACTTAACTCCCCGTGAGGTGGAAGCGCTGGAGCAACTGGCGCAGGGGTTGACCAACAAGCAAATCGCGCTGTCGTTGGGCATCAGCGAGCATACTGTAAAGTATCACGTTTCAGCCATATATGCCAAACTTGGGGTGATGAATCGCGCCGAGGCAGTCCGGGTGGGGGCGCGCCGCGGTTATCTCAAAATCTAATGGTGGTGGGTGTGCTCTTCAGAGCCGGTTTCGGGGCCGAGCCAGCGCTGCCATTTGCCCAGGCGGTGTGAATGGACGGCTGCCAGACAGGCCAGCGCTGTGGTAATCGGCACAGAGGTGAACAGGCCAATCGAACCCACCAGTGTGCGCACCACTTCTTCGGCGATGAAGTCGAGATTGAGCAGCAGAGCCACGTTCTGGTTGTTGAGCGAGAAGAGCAGCAACATCGGCAGGGATGCGCCGGCATAGGCCAGGACAAGGGTGTTGACCGTGGCGGCGACATGGTCGCGACCGATGTTCATTGCCCGGCGGTAGAGAAAGCCCAGCGAGAGCGCCGGGTTTGCTCCGTGCAGTTCGAACACGGCCGAGGACTGGCTGATGACCAGATCATCCAGCACGCCCACCGCGCCAATGATCATGCCGCCCAGCAGCAGGCCACGCAGGTCAAGCGGGGTGGCGGTCATTTGGGCAAGGAACATGACATTTTCATCGCCAAAGCCGCTCAGGCGGGTGAAGTTAATCGAAGCCCACGCCAGCGTACCGGTGATGATCAGCGCGATCAGCATACCCAGCACGGCAGCGTGCGTTTTCAGCGTCCAGCCATAGACGATGTAGAGCGAAACTGCCAGAAAGCCAAACGAGCCGATGATGCTGACCAGCACCGGGTTTTTGCCGGCCAGAATCTGGGGGATGATGTACAGGACGATGACCAGCAGGCTGAGGGCGATTCCGAGCAGGCCGCGCAGTCCTTTCCAGCCGCCGATCAGGATGCTGATCAGCACGAACAGCAGAAACAACTGCAAGATGCTGCCAGTGCGAATAAAATCGGTGAAAAAAGCGACGATTTGTCCATCCGGCCTGACACCGACGGTGATCAACACGGTTTCTCCGGGGCGCACATCGGCATCGTTCGAGCGGATTTGCTGCAAGCCGTATTCAATCTCCACGATTTGGCCGGCAAAGTCGCCTTCCAGTACGCGGGCGGTGAAGACCTGATAACGCTGCGGGCGCTCGCCGAGTGTGATCTGGCCGGTTTCGAGGATTTCCAGCACTTCGGCGCGGACTGTGCTGGAATCGTAGCCGACCTGACCGGCCGGACGTTCGGCGCTGAGCAGCCCACTGAGCCGCGGAACGAGCCAGACAATCAGCGCAATGCCGGCAGCCGCTGCTACCAGACTGAGCAAGATGGGAAGGTAGTTCGTCAATCGGTTTTTGCGCATTGGTAGGGGGAGATTATAGCATAGGCGGGGTATGGGTTGCTTGTCTGATTTTCTTGTGGACGGTTGATTTTTTGTATTGCACCCGCGGCGCTTGATTTTTGGAATTTTCGATACGGTTTGTTGTAAAGAATGGGATAAAAAATCAGGATATACAACTTTTTACCAACCCTACTTTTATTCTGGCACAGAATATGCTATGATGAGGGTGGATTGATATTGTGATTTTTGGAGTTTTCGATGGAAGATCGCTTATCTCCCAAATCTGCTAATACCCGCCGTGCCAACCGGATTGTCTGGGAACGCCCGGTTTTGATCGTTGACCCGGTGCGTGCCAGCGGTAAGACAATCAATGTCAGTGCAGTAGGCATCCTGCTATCTACCGACCGTCATCTCAACCTGCCGCTGGGGGCTGAGATTGCCCTTTCCATCCCGCATCTGGAAGGGCGCGACTCAATGGTGGTGCATGGCAAAGTGGTGCGGGTGGAGCGCACTGCCCGCGATACGCGCGTGGCGGTCAACCTGTCCTGAAACTAAACGGCTCTTCGTCCGTGGGAGTGGATTCAGCCTGCCTGCCGTTTTTGGCGGGCGGCTCTTGTTTTAGAGGGGGGTGATTGCCCAAGCCAGCGGGGTGATGATGCGCATCCCCCACTTGTACGAACTCGATATGAAACCTGTACAGCCGTGATTGACTTCGGGTTGAAATCGTAGTATTATTATCATAATAATATAAATAAATACCCCGAACGGGTGGGGATATCAAAAAACAAAAAGAAAAAAGAAAGGAATGAGAACCATGGCAAAAGTATTCGAACTGCCTCCCCTGAAATATGCTTTCAACGCATTGGAACCCGCCATTGATGCCCGCACGATGGAGATTCACCACGACAAGCATCACGGCGCATATGTGACCAATCTCAACAAAGCGCTGGAAAGCGCACCGGAATGGTTTGACCTTCCCATCGAGGAAATTCTCCGCCGTATCAACGAAGTGCCGGAGAACATTCGCACAGCCGTGCGGAACAATGGCGGCGGGCATCTCAATCACACCCTTTTCTGGGACTGGATTGCGCCCGGCGGCAGCAAGACCCCGGTCGGTGAGATTGCCAAAGCGATTGACGCCACTTTCGGGTCGTATGATGCCTTTGTGGAGAAGTTCAGCAATGCAGCCATCACGCGCTTTGGCTCCGGTTGGGCTTGGCTGGTGCTGGATGGCGAGAAGAAGCTTCAGGTGTATTCCACCGCTAATCAGGATAGCCCTTACATGGATGGACACATTCCACTGCTGGGGCTGGATGTGTGGGAACACGCCTATTACCTGCATTATCAGAACCGCCGTCCCGATTATGTCAAGGCTTTCTGGACGATTGTCAACTGGGACTTTGTCGAAAGCCTGTATCAGGCAAACCGCTAAGCAACCCTTGCGCTTCAAACACAACAGGCAGCCGCTCACGCGGCTGTTTCTGTTTGGGGAGGCGGCGCCGCTGGGCGGCGCGGTTTGCGCTGGTCAATGGTGGCGGTCAGATGGGCGCCAAGCAGGATGATCGTACAGGAAAGGTAGATGTAAAACATCAGCGCCAGAACAGTGCCGAGTGAGCCGTACAGAATCTCATAGCGGGCCAGGCCGCTGGATAAATATGCGCTGAACCCAAATTTTGCCAGTTCCCAGGCAACACTTGTCCACAGTGAGCCCCACACACAAGCCCGCCAGCGCACTTTGGTGTTGGGAATCCAGCGATAGATGATCAGAAACATCAGGAAGGTAAAAAAGGCCGGGATCAGCAAGCGCAGGTAAGGGTAAATCGGCGTATTTTCCAGATGATCGCCGTTGAGAAAAATGCGATCGAAAAGGCGAATCAGGTTGAAAGCGGCAGTGGAAAGGAGCGACAGGATCAGCAAAAGAATGATCATGCCGATCATGCCCAGCGCCAGCAGGCGGGTGCGAATCACATCACGCGGTTTGAGGTTGAGCCAGGCACGATTGATGTTGCGCACCAATGTGTTGAAAAAGCCGGATGCCGACCAGAGTGCAGCGATTACCCCGATTACCCCGATGGTGCCGCGCTGGTTGAGAATCACCTGCAGGTTGCGCTCGATGAGCGGTTCAGCATTGGGGAGGGCCTGAAAGACCAGCGCCAGGACGGCCTGATAGGCGTCATCGCGTTTGAGGACAAAACCGGCTACCGAGATCAGGATGAGCAGCAGCGGAAAAAGCGAGAAGAGCGCGTAATAGGCCAAACTGGCGGCTGCCTCACTGCCGCGCGCCAAGGTGAAATTCTTGATGGTGACGCGGATAATCTCAACCGTGCCGCGGCTGAAGCGATTGACCCGTAAGTAGTACGGCAGAATGACTTGTTTCAGGTCAACCATGTTGCTTCACCCCTGATCGGTGTGATCCTCGTCAGCGGCGCTGTTCCAACCGAAGCGTTCAAAATCTACGCAGTCGTCCTCATCGAACTGCACGCCTTCTTCAAGGAGCAGCTGGCGTTGAATTGCTCCGCCAATGCCGGGCAGACTGATGCGCCCTTTGGCGTTGATCACCCGCTGCCAGGGCACATCCGTGCCGGATTTGAGCGCGGCCAGAGCGTAACCGACCTGACGCGGGCCGACTCCGCCCCCCACCATGCGGGCAATTTGCCCGTAACTGGCGACACGACCGGGCGGAATCTGGCGCACAAGGTCATAAATGCGCTGATTGGTGGAGCGGTCGTTGAAGATGTCGTCTTTCATACGGTGTAACCAGAAAACTGACGGGTCAAAAAAAGGTTTCTCCATGATGATACCCTATGCCTGTAAAAAACGGTAGCCAATCGGCCGTTTCAGCCCGCAGTTTACGGGTAAAATTTGCCCATGTCCAATGCCATTCGTCTCGCAATCGTGGGGGTATGGCTGTTCCTGGCAGCCGGCTGCGCTTCTGCCCCTCAAACCAACCTTTCGGAAGCAGAGCCGCAAATTGCCGCGCAAATGCCAACCCCGTCGGTTACCGTTTCTCCACTTTTACCCACCCCCTCGCCACTGCCTTCCATGACAGCCCGCCCGACGGCGCAGGTTTGCTCCCCCCTGGCGGGCTACCCGCTTGCAAACCTGGCCGAGCAGGTTTCTAATCCCTATCACCCACCCCCGCCGGGCAGTGACGATCCGCATTATGGGGTTGATTTGGCAGATTTCAGCCAAGCGGATCGAGTCGCCCGCAGTGGTATGGCGGTGCAGGCCGTTTTGAGCGGCAGAGTTGTCGGGGTGATTGCCAATCGTTTTCCCTACGGAAACACGGTGATCGTTGAAACCCTCCTTCACGATCTGGATGATCGTATTCTGAGCCGCTTCCGCCTGCCAGACCTGCCGGTTGCAACGATTCAACCGCTGGCGCTGACCTGTCCGCCTTCTGCCCTGCCCGAAGATTGGAAGACGCGCCTGCGCTCGTTGTATCTGCTGTATGCTCACCTGCGGGATGCGCCCGATTGGAACATCGGTCGGGCAGTTGCCTGCGGTGAGGCGATTGGCGCAATCGGCGATTCGGGCAACGCTCTTGTCCCGCACCTGCATCTGGAAGCGCGCATTGGGCCGGCGGGGACGCTTTTTCCTTCGATGGCACATTACGACCCCTCGGCGACGAACGAAGAAATGGCCGCCTACTGTCTGTGGCGGGTCAGCGGCGTGTTTCAGAGTATCAATGCCATGTGTCTTTTGGACGATTGTTCATCTGCGCGGTGAGATTGGGCGCTGCCCTTGTGTTTTTTCCGCTTTCGGGCAATAATTGGGCTGTTTTGGTTAGAAAGGTAGCAGGATATGGTGTTTTCTAATGGGATGAAATCTTCTGAATTGGTAATAGCCGTAGATATGGACGGCACAATGTTATTTGCCGAAAACCGCTTCCACCCATTGGATGTGGAGTTTTTAAAACAGGATCTACCGCTCACGGTGGTGTTTGCCACGGGGCGTTCGTTGACAGGGATGCGTCTGCCGCTGATCATCAACGGCCTGATCGCCGAAAATCAACCGGTGCTTTATCCGCTGGTGCTGCACAATGGCGCACTGGTGTACTTGCCGGGTGAGCAGGTTCATCGCCATTTTGCTTTTGACCACCCAACCGCCGAGCAGTTGGTTGCGAAGGTTTTGGCGTTTCCGCATGATCTGGCAGTCGTAGCCCAAGGCGAAGGGCGCGAATGGCTGATTCGCACCTCGCCCTATGGCGGTCCGCGCGCGATTATTTATGGGTATCGTCCCCTGCCATGGCAGCCGGGAGAACCTTTGCCGGTGTTCAGTAAATTGCTGTGCATTTCCGATCAGCCGCCCGTGCTGGATGAATTGTCACACGTTTTGAGCGACTTACCCATTGAAGGGAATTCCAGTCTGGGTGACCTGTACGAGATGACGCCCAAAGGAGTCACCAAAGCCACCGGTTTGGAAGCGTTGCTGCCAGCGCTGAACTTGCAGGATGTGCCGCTCATCACGGTTGGCGATGGGGAAAACGACTTTACCATGCTGGATATGGCCGATCTGGCCTGTGCGCCTGCCAACGCTCATCCGCCGCTAAAAGCCCATGCTCAATTCATCTTCGAGCGCGCTGAACGGGGTATTTTCCAGCCGGTGCTGGAAGCCGCGCTGCAGCGGCTTTCCCTGCCGGAGGCGGTTTAGGGCCAGTTGCGGGCGGTGATGGTCACCTCGGGGTAGTCTGCTGTTTGGCCTTCCAGTAATGGGGCGGGCAGGTCTTTTAGGTGGCGATTGAAGAATGCCAGGCTGTACTGGTTAAGGATAACCACCATTTGATTGCCGTTAATGCCGCCCGAAAAGCCAAAAACAGCATTCAGCGGTGAAACCAGCGTCAGGTCGGTGAAGTCATAATGAGCGCTGCCCTGAATGGTCAACAGGTAGGCGGGCGCATTGACCTGCTCGAATACCTCTTTACGCACATATTCGCTTTGCTCTGCGGCGAAGAACAGAGCCGGTTGTTGAAGGGGCTGGGAGAGCACCGGCTCGTACTGCGGGCTATCCAATGTGAGGAGCGCCTTGCAACGAATTTCTTTCAGGCATAAACGGCTGGCGGCCGAACCGCCGAAGGACATGCCGGCAACCCCCACTTTGTTGAGGTCCAATCTACCTGCCAGAGCGGGCAGGAATTTACCCTGCTGAAAGTCCGAAAGGTGATTGAGGACAAAGCGCAGGTCATCCGTCCAGATGCTCAGGCTGTCTTCGCGAAAAGCAGCGTCCTGCGAAAAGCGTGGGGCGGATTCAGATGCAAAACGAATCAAAGCGCCGTTTTCGTCCGGGACAGCGGCCGCCTGAAAAGGATGTCCGACGCTGATGACGACATAACCGTGGCTGGCCAATGTTTCCATGAGGGAGGTGTTTTGCTGCAAATAGCCCAGACGGTAGCCATGCGAGAAGAGGATCACCGGGAATTGGGTCTGGCGGCTGGCAGGCGGCGCGCCTTCGATGGCATGAGTTTTGACCATTTGGAGGTGATCCAGCAAAAAGAAGGGCAATCCGAGCATGCCGGTCAGCTGACGGCTGATTTGGGGCTGGTCGAGCCAGTAAGAGGCGGGCTGGGCATCCGTGCCAATTTCTGCCGGATACCATACCATCAAGGGAATTTGGCGGTGATCCAACGGATCGCTGGTGAAGATTTCGGCACGATTTTCGTCTTTCAAAACCAGCGCTTCCACACCAATCCGATACCCGCCGGTCGGCTCGGGCAGGCTGAAGATCGGGAATACAGTGGGAAGTTGGGAAATCACCAGGAAAACGAGCAGACCCATGAATACCATTGCCAGTCTCAGCAGGGCGGGCGGACGGCTAGCGCGGGAAGGGGAGGGAGCGGCGCGCAGCAAACGCGCATTGTTGGCCATCAGAACCAAGCATAACAAGTAAGCGGGGACCATCTGCCAGCGCGATCCTTCCAGGAGGATGTGGACAATGATCAAGAGACTGGTCAGAAAAGGCAGATAAAGGATGAGACGCGAGCGGCGCTGGGCTGGTAAGAAGCTCCACGCCAGTGAAAATAACAGCAGCAGCAGGATGACATTTTCCAAAAAGCGCATGGCACAATCCCTATGGTGTGAGCCGGATTTTTCCCTGATTATCTCATAATCAGAAGGGTGTAACGGCACGAAATTACAAAAAAAGCGGTTGGGGATGTTTATGAAAACAGCCCAACCGCTCACAGGTCGGAGAAGAAAGGATCAGCGAAGAGTGAACGAGCCTGATCCCAAATCCTCGCAGATGATCAGAACCCGATTGACTGCGCCCGAGTAGGAAGCGCTTTCCCATACCCCTTCTTTGTCCCTGCCGGAGATGCGCTGCAGCCATGCCGGCAGATTGACACTGCCTGAGCCATCATTGCGGATTTCCAGCCGCAGAGGAAGGTCGTTGGGGACGAGGATACGGACTGCGCCGCTCTTGCCGCTTAGCCGCAGGGTCAGGTTTGCATCGCGGGGAATTTCAACCTGAAGGCTGCCCGAGCCGCCAATGATTTTGGCGGTGTAGGAAGTTTCCGTCGCTGGCAATTGAATTTCCATTCGGCCCGATCCTTGATCGATTTCCAAACCGCTCAGTTGCAGGGTAGCCAGGTCAAGTTGCGCCGAGCCAGATGCTCCGTCCATGGTCAGTATGAGCGGTATGGAGGGGGTTAACCCGATTTCCCAGCGCGCGGTGGGATCTGCGGAAAAACCGACCGCCGGATTGGATTGGATGCGTTCGAGACGAATACGGCGCAGCCGCGTGCCGCTTGTGGTGTAGCGCAATTCGCCAAAATAATCAATTTCTGCCTCTAACAAGCTGGTGGAATCGCGGAGCGGATAGATGCGGGCAGGTTGGCTGCTCAAGTTGAGCGTGATCTCAGCCTGGGCAACTTCGCCCAGTGGTTCGCGAATGGACTCATGGCGCAGAATGCCACTGGTGGAAAGGCCCAGCGCCGGCCCGGCAATCAACACTACCACTGCAAGGCCGACGGCCACAACCCCGACCAGAGCGCCGACCAGCGGCGATTGACGTCCGAACAGCAGATCCAGCCCGATCACAATCAAAATCAACGGCCAAAGGTTGCCCAGCATGGCCAGATTTTCACGAGGGATGACGCCGAGGTTGCTGAGCAGCCAGATGACACCCACACCGATCAATAAAATGGGCCAAAATAAAGAACGATATGCTTTCTGATTCATTTACACACCTGCTTGGGGAATGGAAGGCATGGCGAGAGGAGCGGTGATAGCCGTAGAGCGCCACAGCCTTCCTGAATGGTTTAATTAGAGAACCGGCTCTTCCGGGACAATCAGCCACATGATCAGGTAAATCAGCAGTCCCTGACCACCGAGGAAGAATAACAGTAGAAATACCAGCCGCACGACGGTGGGATCCAGCCCTAAATAATCTGCCAGACCGCCGCAAACGCCGCCCAGCATTCTTTCCTGACGACTTCGATATAAACGTTTGGTTTGCATGGTTCGTTACCTCCATAATGATTTACGAGAGAGGCAACGAAAAAGTTGCGTGAAATTCGGGAGACTAGCTCGGCAGGCGGCTCAGAGTAACCAAACGGGTGCCTTTAACCTGCGGAAAGGCGGCGCCCTGTTGAATCGTCAACAAAGCCGCCCGCTCATCCACAATTTGCGTGCCGGAGATCAGGTGGATGCCGTAGTCAAACAACAGCGGTGTGAGCGGTGTGCTGGGGCCCAGCAGCATGACCACGGCATGGGGGTTGCGCAAGCGCAGTAAATCCTCCAACGTTTGATTGACCAGCGTCATGCCGGTGATGGCGAGGATATCTGCCAGTGGGACCACATCTGGCGCAGCCTCAGCGGGAATATCACTGCCGCGAGGCCGTTTTTCCAGCACCAGTACGCGCGCGCCGCTCTGACGCAGTTTGTCAACTTGCGGAAAGTGCCCAACCATGACGATCGTTTTGCCGCTTCCGATGTTTTGCAAATAATCAAAAGCATTGATTTCCACCATTAACTCTTCAGGAGGCGGCGGCAGCAGGGAATTCAGCGCCGCCAGACCAAGACTGGCTTCCAAGGAGTTGCTCGATTCCATCCAACCGGCCAGTTCCTGGGCAGTTTTCAGGTGCAGGCTGCCTACATCACGAATGCGGTGACTGCCATGATCGCCATCCGGGCGCAGTGTGGCTGCCATGCCGCATTGCCGGCTGCACACGGCCGTCCAGTTGACGCCCATGACCACATCTCGGACGGGGACGGGTTCAGTGGACAGGGTTGATAATAAATCCTCGATTAGTTTCATGGTTGCCCTCCGTGAAGATTATAAACCCGATTCAAATTCAGCCAGTCATAAAAAATTTCCTCCGTCGCTGTGTGGAATAAAACGAGGAATTAAGGTAATCTTATAGTTGAAAAAGTTGATCCATGGACAGAGGAGATGGAATTGTGGCGCGTAAAACGCTTGGATACACCCAATTAGAATGGACTTGCCCGCGCTGCGGAACGCGAAATCCCGGCGCCGAGAAGGTCTGTCTTTCCTGCGGCGGCCCGCAGCCGGAGGATGTGAAATTCGAACAACCTCTCCAACAGGAGTTGATCACCGGCGAGGAAGCTCAGAAAATTGCCGCGCAGAAACCGGATATTCACTGCGGATTTTGCGGGACGCGCAACCCGGCGGATGCTGAAACCTGCCGACAGTGTGGGGCCGACTTGAAAGAGGGCGTTCAGCGGAAAGCGGGTGAGGTGGTGGGTGCGTTTTCAACGGCCGCAGTAGAGGATGTAACCTGTCCTGCCTGCGGTTCGCCCAACCCGGCAGCAGCGCGTTATTGTCGAACTTGCGGCGCGCCGTTGACCAAAACACCGCCGCCGGCTGCTGTTCCGCCCAAAGCACGTTCGCGTACCCCAATAGGGGTGATTGTGGCGATCCTGCTTGTCGCTGCAATCGGCTGCCAGCTGGTGGTTGGCGGCTTGTTCAATCGCACCAGCGAGGTGGTTGGTACGGTCGAATCCGCGGCATGGCAGACCCGGCTAGTGATCGAAGCCTTACAGCCGGTGGAGCGTGCTGATTGGCGAGAGAGTTTACCTGCCGGCGCTCAGGTGGTCGGCTGCGAATACCGTTATGCCTTTACCTCCGATGAGCCGCAGGCGGTTGCCACGGAGGTGTGCGGTACGCCGTACACCGTGGATCAGGGTACCGGCTTTGGAGAGGTCGTGCAGGATTGTGTGTACCGAGTCTATGCTGAGTACTGCCGATATAGCGTTTTGGATTGGGTGCAGGTGGATACGCTGAGTCTCAACGGCAGTGATGCCAATCCCATCTTTCCTCAGCCGCAATTGAGCAGCGATCAGCGGGTTGGTTCGCAGCAAGCGGTTTTTCAAATTGTTTTCCGCGCCGATGGCGAAATGTACACCTACGAAACCGGAGATGAGTCGCTTTTCCGACAGGCTCAGCCCGGCAGCCGCTGGATTCTGGATGTCAACAGCCGCGGTCGAGTCGTAGGGGTTCAACCTGCGCGCTAGCCCACACCGCTTCTCGAAGCAGGTTATACAAAATGGTTCAACCTTGCCGGCGCCGGTTGACAGCCGGGAGCGTTGACCGTTAAGATTAATCAACGAGGCGGCAAAGGGAGAGGGCAGCATGAATTGGGATGAGTTTAACGGCTTCAATCAGGCCTATTTATTGGATTTGTACGAAAAATACTGCGACGACCCAAACGCCGTAGATACGGCGTTGCGGGCTTTTTTTGATCAGTTTCCTCCTCGGGTTGAGAAAAAAACGGAAAGATCACGGGCGCTGGTCAGCGAAGATGGTGTGCCGGCTGAAAAAGCCGTCGCGGTCAGCCGACTGGCTGAGTCCATTCGTCAATATGGGCATTTCAACGCGCGGCTTGACCCGCTTGGATCGCCCCCGCCGGGTGACCCATGGTTGGATGAAGCCACCTACGGACTGAGCAAAGAGGAACTGGCCGCGTTACCGGCACGTCTGGTAGGCGGCGCCGTGGCTGGCAACAGCAGCAGCGCCTTACAGGCCATTCAGCGGCTGCGGACGCTATACAGTGGGACAATTGGACACGATTATCTGCAAATACGCGCTCCGGAAGAACGTAACTGGCTGCGTCAGGCGGTGGAAGAAGAACACTACCAGCCGCGATTATCTCCACAGGAGAGGCTGGCATTGCTGGAACGCCTCTGCGAGGTGGAGGTCTTCGAGCAGTTTTTGCAGCGCACTTTTCCCGGTAAAACGCGTTTTTCCATCGAGGGCGTTGATATGCTGGTTCCGATGCTGGATGAACTTATCCGGCTGGCGGGGGAAGGCGGTGTGCGGCATGTGCTGATGGGCATGGCGCATCGCGGCCGTTTGAATGTGCTGGCGCATGTTCTGGGCATGTCCTACGAAACGATTTTGGCCGAGTTCAAAGACCCGCTGGAACGGCGGCTGCGCAGCGATGATGATTTAGGCTTCAGCGGCGATGTCAAATACCATTTGGGCGGAAGGCAGTCTGCGGCGGATGAATGTGCTGCCTGTATCGAAATCACGTTGGTGCCCAATCCCAGTCATCTGGAAGCGGTCAATCCGGTGGTGGAGGGCATGGCACGGGCAGCCGGCAGCCGAACCCGCCAAGCCGGCCGGCCGACTTTCGATCCACTGGCGGCGCTGCCGGTTTTGATTCACGGCGATGCGGCCTTTCCCGGACAGGGAGTGGTGGCGGAGACCTTTAACCTGTACAAATTGGAAGGCTATCATACCGGCGGCACGATTCACATCATCACCAACAATCAACTGGGCTTCACCACCGATCCGAAAGACGGGCGGAGCACGATCTTTGCCAGCGACCTTGCCAAGGGCTTCCGCGTCCCGATTGTGCATGTCAATGCCGACGATCCGCTGGCCTGTTTGCTGGCCATCCGCTTGGCGTGGGCCTACCGCCAGCACTTTCACCGTGATTTTGTGATTGACTTGATGGGTTACCGGCGGCACGGCCATAATGAGGGCGATGAGCCGTCTTTCACCCAGCCGCGTTTATACGCGCAAATTGAGCGACATCCAACGGTTCGCCGTCAGTGGGCGCAGCAGTTGATCAGCCGCGGAGAATTAGACTCTTCGCAGGAAGAGCAGATGATGCGCCGCTATGAGCAGCGCTTGCAGAATATTTTAAGCGGGCTGGATGTCAACGGGGCTCTCGCAGTTCCCACCGATACCCCCCCTCCCCATCTGCCCAACTTGAATGAGATTGAGACCGGTGTTTCGCTCGAAAGGTTGCAAGCCCTCAGCCGCGCGTTGCAGCAACTGCCGGATGGGTTTCACCTGCACCCCAAACTGGTCAAAACGCGCGAGCGGCGCAGCAAGTGGATGGAGGACATCCACTGGCCGGCCATTGACTGGGCACAAGCGGAAGAGCTGGCATTTGCCTCGATTCTCGAAGAGGGCATTTCCATCCGCATGACCGGGCAGGATGTGCTGCGCGGAACGTTCAGCCAGCGCCATGCGGCCTTGTTCGATCATCAGACTGGGCAGCGCTTCATCCCTTTGCAAAACCTGCCTCAGGCAAAAGCCTCTTTTGAAATTCACAACAGCCCGCTTTCGGAGTTGGCCGCTGTGGGGTTTGAGTATGGCTACAGCATCCAATCGCCGGAGCGTCTGGTGGTTTGGGAAGCCCAATATGGAGACTTTATCAACGGGGCGCAAGTGATGCTGGATGAGTTTATCACCACCGCGCGCGCCAAGTGGTTGCTCAAACCGGGGCTGGTGATGCTGCTGCCGCACGGCTTCGAGGGGCAAGGCCCGGATCATTCCAGCGCTCGCCTGGAGCGCATCCTCAACCTGTATGCGGATGAGAACCTGCAAGTGGTTAACTGTACGACGGCCGTTCAGTACTTTCACCTGCTGCGCCGTCAGGCCAAACTGATTCAGCAATTTCCCCTTCCCCTGATGGTGATGACCCCGAAAAGTCTGCTGCGTCATCCGCTGGTTGCCTCGCCCGGCGTGGATTTCACGCGCGGCGGCTTTCAACGGGTGATGGGCGATCAAACGCCACCGGCGCAGGTCGAACGTGTTCTGTTGTGCAGCGGCAAGGTGGCGGTGGATTTGACGGTGAGCGAGGTTCGCCGCCAGAACCCGCAAACCGCCATCATCCGCGTTGAACAACTGGCGCCCTTCCCGTTGGAGGAGTTGGGTGATCTTTTGAGTAGATTTCCAAACCTAACCGATTTGCGTTGGGTGCAGGAAGAGCCGCAGAACATGGGCGCGTGGGAGTTCGTGTGCCCTTATCTGGAAAGCGTCAATCCAACCGGTCAACCAGTGCGGGTGATCAGCCGGCCGCGCAGCGCCAGCCCGGCTGAGGGTTCCAATGCCCTGCACCTTTACAATCAGCAGCGGTTGATTCGCCGCGCATTTTCTGCCAACTCACAGGAGGAATGAAGCAAGATGAGCATACCCATAAAAGTTCCCGAGATGGGCGAATCAATACTGGAAGGCAGCGTCGGACGCTGGTTAAAAAAGCAAGGGGAAACGGTGCGCGCCGGCGAAGCGCTGCTGGAATTGGAAACCGACAAAATCAACCTGGAAGTCAGTGCGCCGGTAGATGGGGTGTTGGAACGCATTGAAAAACAGGAGGGCGAAACGGTTGCCGTGGGTGAGGTGTTGGGCACGATCACACCGTTGTCGGAACAACCATCCCCGCCATTGGCCGCTGAGCAACCCGAACAAGGACAAGCCCAAGCGACAGCCCAAAAACCTCAACCGGAAACAAAGCCGGTCACCCCGTTGGCGCGTAAGTTAGCCGAAGAAGAGGGTGTTCCGCTGGAAGCCATCAGCGGAAGCGGCAGCGGCGGACGGATTACCCGCGAGGACGTGCTGAATTACCTCGGCCGACACAAAGCCGCCCCAGCCGAACCGCCCCCAGTGGCGGAGAGGGCGTTGCCCGCTCAGCCGCTGGCTCAGGCTTTGCAGTCCGAACAGCGCCGCGAGGAGCGCATCCGCATGAGCCGCCGCCGGCAGACGATAGCCCGCCGATTGGTCGAAGCTCAGCAAACCGCTGCCATGCTGACTACCTTCAATGAAGTGGACATGAGTGAAATTATTGCCCTGCGTAAACGCTACCGCGAAACTTTCCAAAAGCGGCACGGTGTGGATTTGGGCTTCATGTCCTTTTTTGTCAAGGCAAGCATTGCGGCGTTACGCGAGTTTCCCAACCTGAATGCTGAAATTCAGGACAACGAGATTGTCCGTAAGTACTACTACGATATCGGCATTGCGGTGGGGGATGCCGAGGGTCTGGTCGTGCCGGTGCTGCGGGATGCCCAAAACCTGACCTTTGCCGAGATCGAACGCAAGATCGGCGAATTTGTCCGCAAGGCTAGCGAAGGCACGCTGACTTTAGACGATTTGCGCGGGGGCACCTTTACCATTACCAATGGCGGCGTGTTTGGCTCGCTGTTGAGCACGCCCATTCTCAACCCGCCGCAGGTTGGTATACTGGGCATGCACCGCATTCAGGAGCGGCCGGTAGCGCTGAATGGGCAGGTGGTCATCCGTCCGATGATGTATCTGGCGTTGAGTTACGATCACCGCATTGTGGACGGCCGCGAGGCAGTCCAGTTTCTGGTGAAAATCAAAGAAATGCTCGAAGATCCGGGCCGGCTGCTGGTGGAAAGTGGCTGAAAACACCCTGTGCCGGAAATATTCCCTTTCACTGAGTCAGGTATAATGAGTAAGACGAATTGAAGTTTGGGAGGGAATGATGGCATCTTGGATTTTCGGCGTTGTTTGTACGGGAGTTTTATTCTTAATTTTTGCCGGGATTGGGGTTTGGCTCATTCTGCGCTATCAGAAGAACAAAGAGAAAGCCCGGCAAAGCCTGAACTGGCCAAGAACCAGCGGCCGTGTGATCGAAGCGCGCATTGCCGAACACGAAAGTGAAGATGAGGATGGTCATGTGACCTCCACCTATTCTCCGGTCGTGCGTTATGAATATCAGGTCAATGGTGTGGCTTACACCGGCAATCAACTGTCGGTGGGCTCCTCCGTAATCGCGATCAGCGATCGAAAAAAGGTGCAACAGACCATTAACCAGTACCCGCCGGGTAAATTGGTGATGGTGTATTACAATCCTCAAAATCCGGCGGAGGCGGCGCTGGAACCGCGGCTCACCAGCAAAGCCGAATTGATCCTCGGTATCATTATGATTGGGGTTGGTCTTTCGATTCTGTGTCTTGGCGTGGGCGGCATTTTGATCAATTGGCTCAGCAATACCCCCTAGAAATTGGCTCAAGGCAGGCAGAGAATATGGAAATTGTATCGTTCAACGGCTGGAAAGATTGCATTCGTCTCCACAACGAACTGGTGGATGTGGTCATTTCTACTCAATTCGGCCCGCGCATTCTGCGTTACGGCTTTCTTGGCGAAGAGAACGAGTTTGCCGAGATAGAAGAGGATCAGGGTAAGGTAGGTGGTGAGGAGTGGCGCATGTACGGCGGTCACCGGCTGTGGCACGCCCCAGAAGCCGAACCGCGCACCTATTGCCCGGATAACGAACCCCTTGTGTGGCAGGATTTGGGGGATGGTGTGCGGCTGACGCAACCCGTTGAGCCAACCACCGGCATTCAAAAAGAGATGGACGTGCGCATTTCGCCGGTGGGTAGTCATGTGCGGGTAATTCACCGTTTGTATAACCGCGGTCTTTGGGAAGTGCGGCTGGCTGCGTGGGCGCTGTCGGTCATGCTTTCCGGCGGTACGGCGATTCTGCCCCTGCCGCCGCGTCTGCCGCATACCGACCCGGCCGGTTTGCTGCCGGTTAATGCTCTGGCGTTGTGGCCGTACACGGACCTGAGCGATTCGCGCTTGATTTGGGGGCGTCAGTACATTCTGGTTCGGCAAGACCCCTTGATCAAAATTGCCCAGAAGATTGGCGCTTTCATCCCCGGCGGGTGGTGTGCCTATGCCCGCCGTGGGCATTTGTTCATCAAACGCTTTTCCGTTGAAAGCGGTGCAGTTTATCCTGACTTTGGCTGCAATGTTGAGGTGTTCACCAACGAACGCTTTTTGGAACTGGAAACCCTCGGCTCTTTGCAAAATGTTCCGCCGCAGGGCTTTATCGAGCATGTCGAGGACTGGTATTTGTTCCGGGATGTGCCGACACCGCACAACGATGCGCAGGTCGAGCGCCATGTGCTGACCCGCATTGTAGAAACGGTGGTTTGAGCCTGCCGGATGACTCGCTTTCTGGTTTCGGGACTGATCAACATCGAGACCACCTTGCGGATTGAGCGTTTTCCGCTGGAATACAATCCGGTCAATTTTCCTTTTTTCGGTATCCAGTCCAGCGTATCGGGGGTGGGCTATAACCTCGCCAAAGCGCTGACCCGCTTGGGTCATTCGGTTGATTTTCTTTCATTAATCGGCAAGGATGCTGCGGCGCGGTTGGTGTTGGACGCTTTGCGGGAAGATCGAATTCCTTCGACCGGCGTGCTGCAACAACTGGAACAGACCCCTCAATCGGTGATCCTCTATGATACACAGGGTAATCGCCAGATTCATACGGATTTGAAAGATATCCAGGAGCGTCTCTACCCGTCGGCGGATGCGCAGCGCATTTTGTCCAATTGCCATGTGGCGGTGTTGTGCAACATCAATTTTTCGCGGCCGCTGCTGGTCATGGCGCGCCGTTGGGGCAAACCGATTGCCACGGATGTGCACGCCATTCACGATCTGGAAGATGATTACAACCGCGATTTTATGCAGTATGCCGATGTGTTGTTCATGAGCCATGAGAAATTGCCCGTTCCGCCGCAGGAATGGATACGGGCTGTGCGCGCCCGCTACCCGGCCAAAATCATTGTGATTGGAATGGGCAACGCCGGCTGTTTGCTGGCGGAGGGCGAGCGTGATGAGGCGGTTCATATCCCGGCAGTGAGTACCCGACCGGTGCAAAATACGATTGGAGCAGGGGATGCGCTTTTTTCGGCTTTCCTGCACGCCTATTATGGAGGAGATACGGCGCGGGTTGCGCTGCAAAAGGCGGCGGTGTTTGCCTCTTACAAAATCGGAGCCGTTTCTGCTGCGGATGGTTTTCTGGATGCGGTGGGATTGGAAGAATGGTATCGGCAGACTCTGCCGCATTAACGGAACTTTAACTTGATTTCTGTCCCCCGAACGGCTACAATCTCGGCATTGACCATCCAACAGGAGCGCAATGGTGGAGATTGAAGGTAAAGCCGACCGCGAAGCGAGCATGGATCTGATAAAATTTGTGCGTCTCTTCCGCGTTCGGTTGGTGACGCAGGGAGTGCGGGCTACCCTTTGGTGGTTGTTCAATGTGTTCAACCGCCTGGTTTTGGATCGCCCCATCCGGGCGCAATGTGAAATCATCCCTCACCTGTATGTGGGGGCGCAGTTTCGACGGCGCGGTTGGCGCATCCTAGAGCGCTGGGGAATTACGGGCGTGATCAATTTACGCGCCGAATTCGACGACCGAAAATTGGGGGTGAACATCCCCGACTATCTTCACTTGCCGACAGTAGATGATGCTGCTCCTTCATTGGAGGATTTGCAGGCGGGGGTGGAATTTTACCGGCGGGTCAGGGCAAATGGCGGAAAGGTGTATATTCACTGCGGAGCCGGTGTAGGGCGCGCCCCCAGCATGGCGGCCGCTTGTTTGATGGCGGATGGCTTGAGCGTCGAACAGGCGTGGGAGAAAATTCGTCAGGTGCGCGTTTTTATCCGCCCGACCCGGGTGCAGCAGGAACAGATTCGGCGCTTTGCGGAGATGCTGAATCAGCAGTAAATTCGCAAATCCAGCACAGGCCAGAATTTGCGGGTGGGATGACTGCCGGGTAAGGCCGGGTTGATGGCTCGCAGCGCGGCTGAATAACTGGACGGATTGGAGCGAATCTGACGCAGGGCTCGGCGGGTGAGCGCATCCGCCTCGCGATTGTGTTTGCGGGGTATCCAGCGCCACTCCAAGTTGGTAAAGGAGGCCGCGATGCGCTGAGCCTTTTCATGCAGGGGGCGAATCTGGTCGGAGTTCACCGAGGCAACCCCTTCCATTTGTTCAATGACCGATTTAGCATCGCCGATGATGTGGACGGTTTCCCCTTCCACGCCCATGTCCCGCAGGGCTTCCAGCCCTTCGATCAATGCCAGGTACTCGGCGATGTTGCTGCTGGCATCCCGTCCGCGCAGATATCCCCCGTGTCCTCGCGCAATGATGCGATTACCCCGCCAGGCAATCCAGCCGTAACACATGAAACCGGCGCCATGAGCAGGACAATTCTTTTTGGGAATGCCCATGAAGAGACCATCAAAGTACAGTGTGAGAGTCATGGTATCCTCGCTGAACGCAAACCGGCGATGGGCAATTCCATCGCCGGTCGGGAAGAAGAGGGCTCGTTGTGAGCCAGAGGGAAGGAAGAAGATGAAAGGTTATTTTTGGATGCGTGCCTGTTGAGTGAAGACCTCATTGGTTTGCCTGTGCAGCCTGCGCGAGTTTTCAACAGCATCACTTGATTATGATTATGCAGGATTTATGTAAAAATGCAATCAAAAATTGGTAAAGATTGGATTAAGAAAACGGTAAGGTTTCGGCCGATGGGATGGTTATAATAAACAAGATGAGCGATGTTTCAACCGACATGGAAGTTTTATTCAAACAGGTGGAAAAGGCGCTGCAAGCGCGCTTGCCGCTGATGGATGAGCAGCATCAAACCGCCATGCGCCTCTTCAGCGGATTTTATGAGGGCTTTCCGGATGTGCTGATTGACATCTACGGCACTACGCTGCTGATTTTCAACTACCATGAAAAGCCGGTCGTTTTGCGCCCCCTGCTGATCGAAATCCAGAAATGGTTCATCCAGCAATTTCCATGGATTACGGCGGTCGTCCATAAAACCCGCAGTGTTCGGAATATGCCCTCGCGTTTAGGGGTGATCCGCTATGGGGATGAACAGTCGCTAACCAGCCGGATTGTTGAACACGGCGTAGCGTATGCGATCCACTTACGCTTAAATCAGGATGCCAGTTTTTATCTGGATACCCGCAACCTGCGCGGCTGGCTGAAAGAACACATGGCAGGAAAAAGCGTGTTGAATACTTTTGCCTACACCGGCAGCCTGGGTGCAGCCGCCCTGGCGGGCGGCGCCCGGCGAGTGGTGCAGACCGACCACAATGCGCGGTTTCTGGAATTGGCAAGGGAAACCTATCGTCTGAACGGCTGGACGATTAAAGAGGAGGACTTTCTGATCGGCGATTTCTTCAAGGTGGTGGATGGACTGAAACGCAGCAAACAATTGTTCGACTGTGTAATCCTCGACCCGCCGTTTTTCTCCACCGGTTTCAACGGTGAAATTTTCCTCAACGAGAAAACCCTGCCGCTGCTGAACAAGGTGCGTCCGTTAGTTGCCCATGAAGGGGTATTGATTGTGGTCAACAATGCGCTTTACATGAGCGGAAGGGGGTTAATCCGCATCTTCGATGAAATTTCTCAAAGCGGCTATATCTGGCTGGAGGAAATGATACCCGTTCCGGAAGATGTCACCGGTTTTCCGCAAACACGGGTTTCAGCCCCGCCAGTTGACCCCTCTCCGTTCAATCATCCCACCAAAATCGCCATCCTGCGGGTGATGCGTAAAGACCGGGCGCCGGCTACTTGATGCTTGTCAGCCTTTTTCGCTGATCCGTAATGCGATCACCCCACCCAGTATCAACAGACTACCCAGCAGTTGGTCGGCGCTGAAGCGTTCTCCCAGCAAAACATAGGCTTGGGCAGCGGTGAAGGTGGGTTCGAGAGTGGCAATCAGATTGACGACAGAAGCCGGCAGGTAACTCATGCTGAGGGTGTAAAGTCCATAACCGCCGATGGTCGGGCCAACTGCCAGCAGAATCAACGCGGCCCAGCCGGCTTTCTTCATCGCCGGCAAGAGGGATGCGCCAGCGGGTACACCCCCAAGAAAAGACGGCAGCGCCTTGCCGCTGACAAAAAGAATGATGGCGGCGATGCCAAAGGTATAGGCCAGCGCCGTCCAGGCGCTCATTCCCCGCCGCGCTGATTCCTTTCCAAACAGACTGTACCCGCTCATGGCCAGCCCCGAAAGCAGACCGGTCAAAATACCGAGCGGGTTTAACTGCCACATGGCCGGTTGTAACGCTCCGGCCACCAGCACACAGCCGATCAGACTGGCGCCTATGGCCAACCCTTTGGGAAGGGATAGGCTTTCCCGAAAGAGAAAACGGGCGAGGATGGCCGTAAAGGCTGCGGAACTGTAAACCAGTACCACCGAAATGGCTGCGCCGTTGAAAGCGACCGAAAGCGTCCACAGCGCATTGAAGAGGGACAACACTGCCCCATACCATAGAATAAAACCCCACTGGGATTTTGGCAGGCAGAGCAGCCGACGGTTGAATACCCCCAACACGCTGATCATTGTCAGGCTGGCGAGCAAATCCCGCCAGGCGGCCAGTAGAATGGGTGGAATGAGTTGATAAGCAGTCAGGTAGCGGATGAAGATGGCCGTCGTTGACCAGATCAAAACGCCAATCAGGGCGATGACATAACCCTTGCTGGCAGAGCGGGCTTCAACGGTGTTTGCGATGATGGTCATTGAGTCGGTTTTCCTAAGGGGGGAAGTGAACAACAAGGCGGATTTTACTCGATTTTTACGCGGAAAGCCGATGGATTTTATGGACATTTTAGTTGTCAGACGATATAACATTCGCAGTATTTACTTTTTCTTTTTTCCATTGGACGGAAAGGAGAACCGAAAAGTGGATTTGAGTCGCTTTAACACCCGCACGAAGCTAATCGCATCGGCTGTACTGGGGGTTTTATTTGTATTGCTGGTTGCAGGGGTTGGTTTTTTCCATTTGCGGCAAATTCAACGAGGCGTGGAAGTCATCTACCTTGAACAGACCCTGCCAATCAAGAGATTGGGAGCGGCGCATAAGACGCTGTATGAATTACACGGCAACCTGCTCACCTATGTGATGCTGCCGGAAAACCGCTCTGAAAGCCGGGAAGCCCTCAAAAAGGACATGGATGCGATCAATGCCTTTTTGGGGGAGTACGAGAAGGGCAATGTTCCGCCGGATGCTGTTCAGGCGTTGACAAACTTTAAAATTTACTGGTCGTCCTATCAGCGGGCGGCGCTGGAAGCGATGACACTGACGGACAGCGGCAACCGATCCGTGGTCTATGATTCGCTCAAAGGCGGGAGTTTGGCTCAGAATCGGCGGCTGGTCAGTCAATCGTTCGATGAGTTAATTAAGGCGAATGAGGCGGTGGCAGAAAAGGTCTATCAGAGCAGTCAGCGCTCCTACCGCTCGGCTATTGTGGTGTTCGTTCTCGCCAGTCTGCTGGCCGCCGGTCTTTCTCTGGCTGCCAGCCTGACGCTCAGTCTGCACATTACCCGCCCATTGGAACTGGTAACCAACCACTTGCGAGAAATGGCGCGAGGCGCCTTGCAGATGGATTTTGATCAGATGGAGAAAATTGCGCATCTCACCCGCCGCAACGATGAAGCAGGCGCGCTGGCAGCCGGTTTGCTGGAAACACAGACCTACCTGGAAGATGTGGCTGCGGTTGCACAGGCGCTGGGTGAGGGAAACCTGGCTGTGCAGGTGCAGCCGAAAGGCGGAGATGATCTGCTGGGGAACACGCTCAAGCAGATGATCGAAAGGCTGCAAACGCTGATCGGTCAATTTGCCAACAGTGCCTTGACGGTCAGCAGGGCTTCTGATGAATTGTCCAATGCCGCCGATCAGAGCGGGCAGGCCAGTTCTCAAATTGCGATGACCATTCAACAGGTTGCTCAGGGAATTACCCAACAGGCTACGGCGGTCAGTCAAACCAGTTCTTCCATTCACCAAATGACGCGCGCCATTGACGGTGTGGCGCGCGGCGCTCAGGAACAGGCGGCGGCGGTGGGTAAAGCGGCTGAGGTTGCCAATCAAATCACCGAAGCTGCCCGCGAAATTCGAATTTCCGCCGAACAGCAGGTACTCACCTCCGGTCATGCGGTAGAAACCAGCCAAAATACGGCGCGGGTGGTGGAAAACACAGCGCGGGGAATGGATCGTATTCGCAAAGTGGTTGAGTTATCCACCCAAAAGGTGCAGGAGATGGGCAATCGCTCTCAGCAGATCGGTTTGATTCTGGAAACCATTGATGACATTGCCGCCAAAACCAACATACTGGCAATTAATGCCGCCATTGAGGCTGCCCATGCCGAGGTGCAGAGTAAGAAGATGACCGAAGTCATACTCAACCAAATGATGACTGCCCAGTGCCGGATGATTAATCACCTCCTGCTTTGCGGGTGGGACAAACGCCCGCTCCGCGACTGGCAGAAACTGGGCGAGGCAGCCCATTTGGATTTGGCGGTGGTAACCGATGCCGAGGGCGTCGTGATTTCATCAAACGACCCGAAATTGATTGGCTGGAAATTTCCCACCGATCCCAAAGAACAGGCCTATCCTTTCCGGCAGTTGATTCACCAAAAAGACGGCGTAGTGTGTCAGGAATCTCAAAAGCGATCTCTTGATGGCGAGGTATTCAAGTTTGTGGGCGTTTCACGCGCCGATCAGCCGGGAATTGTGCAAATTGGATTCAATGTTTCCAGTTTGAAGAATTTTGAATTACGCATCAACGGTTTTGCGGTCGTAGCCCAGGAAGTCTATCAACTGGCGGAACAAGCCCGCCAATCAACCCGCGAAATTTCCGCCCTGATCCGGGAGATTCAAAAAGCCGTGGAAGAAGCCGTCCGCTCGATGGCGGAAAGCGGCCGGGAAGTCCAGCAAGGGGTGGGGTTGGCAGAGCAATCGCGCCGGGCGCTGGATGAACTGTTGTTAGCCTCGCAGCAGGGGTTACAATCGGGCGAGGAAATTGCCCAGGCCGCGCTGAAAATTGATCGGCTGGCGGAAGAGCTGGCCAGCGCAATGGATGGCGTTTCGGCGGTGGTTGAGGAAAATACGGCTGCCACGGAAGAAATGGCGGCTGGTTCTGGCGAGGTCAGCGAAGCGGTTGAGAATATTGCCAGCATCAGTGAGCAAAACAGCGCAGCGGTGGAAGAGGTATCGGCTTCCACGGAAGAGATGAGCGCTCAGGTGGAGGAAGTTTCCCGTTCGGCGAACCTGCTGGCCGAAACCGCTCAAACCCTGATTCAAATGGTGGCAAACTTCCAAACCGATAACGGGAAAGACATTTCCATGCGCTTTCAACTGGTGCGGCAGGCCCACAGCGCCTGGCTGCGCCGTCTGCGGATTGCCCGTTTGGAAAACCGGATGAACAATTACGGAGTGGTGACCCATGAGCAGTGTTCTCTGGGGCGCTGGTATTATGGCGTCGGAAAGAAGCACTACGGTCAACTGTCTCAGTTCGAGGAATTGGAGGAAAGCCACATCCGCTTCCACCAACTCACCCGCCGGGCCGTTGAAACTTTCCAAAGCGGCGATCTTGAGGAGTTTGAAACTACAGCCCGCGAGATTGAAGCCGTAACGGCAGAGTTTCTGGGCGCACTCGATCGGCTGGAAGCAGCCATCCAGGCGGCCGGCTGTTCACTGAATTGAGGGCGTTCCTCAGCAAACCCGATGTCCGGCCATGCGCAGCGCCGAAACGGCTTTTTCCAGATCGGCAGCGCGTACCAGTACATAATCGGTTTCGAAAGTCGAAATGGCGAAGATGCTGATTTGGGCTTCGGCCAGCGCATCCAGCACGGATTTCAGGACGCCGATCTGGTCAAAGTCAAAGGGGCCTTCCAGCATCAGCGCCCGCCAGCCGGTTTCGCACAGCACGCCGGCTGGATTTTGATTCTCCTCGCAGACGATGGAAAGTTCATCAGCAGTGCGGGTAATGGAGAAGAAAGGACTATTGAGCGCCCACTCAGGAACGGGCTGGTTGGCTTCCAGCCGGCATACGACCAATCGTTGGGGCAGGATGTTCAGCACTTGGGCATGGTTCACAGGGATTTTCCTCTCTGGCTAAGGCCGGTAGAGATACTGGGAAGGAGATTCCGCGCGCACTTTTTCCCCCAATGAGATGACGCCGGGATGCTCGACGACCGCGACCAGCCCGCGAAGGCCGCGAGCTGCCTTGACGAATTGCTGGGCGAGGTCATCCCGGTCGGGATAGTTGCGCTGAATCACTTTGCCCGGGCCGGTACAGGGCAGGTTTTCACTGCTGATGGCTAAGACCACCCCGTTTTCGAAGTACAGGCGCGCCGGCGGCGGCAGGCGGGTCAGGTTTGGAATTCCGCTGAGAAGCAGATTAGCCCCCAGCCACTCCGGTTGAACGCTCAAAATATTCAACTTTTGCGCAATTTCCGCCAATTCTTCGCTGGACACTAGAGAAACCTGCCGATCATTTCGAATGAGGATGCCGCGTTCATAGTGAGGGGTACGGCTGTCAGAAAGGCGGGTCCAGCCAGCGTGTTTATCTCCCACAAATCCCTCAAAGGTGACCTGAGCTTCGCTGACCGGTGTGGTGATCAGCGTTTCAGCCTGAAGGCCAAGATACACCCCCTCAACGACTCCGCGTAGTGAGTTTTTCATCTCCGTTTTCCTTTTTTGAACGATTCAAACGGCTGTTGACCCATCCTGCCAGGAGGGCAAGGCTTGGCAGTAGCGCGGCAGAGGGACAGATGCGGTCAAATCCTCGGCGGACTTGACTTTCAATCCATCTCAGGATCAATTCTTCAATATTATCCAATTTTTGACGCGCCCATTCACGGATTTGGGCTTCCAATTCTTGCTTGCGGGCGGCCAGTTCCTGCGGCAGGATAACGGCATTGACCAGAATGGGACGGGCGCTGATGTTTTGACCATTCCGCTGGATTGCCCATTGGGAGAGGTATACCCCCGTCCGCTTAAAGGGCTGGCTGATAAACGAAAAACTGGTGGTTTCACCGGGCGCGACCGGCTTGCTGATTTCAAGGCGGCTGCCGACACCCCAATCATTGCGCAGGTTGGCAAGGTACACTTCGCCGGGCTGCCAGACCTGACTGCCGTTGTTGCGTACCACGATTTCCACTTTCACCGACTCGCCTTCCACCGCAATCGGCCATTCGCTGTGGTGAACAATGACCGCTTCGTATTCGGCGATGAAACCGGCAGCAATCCCAAGCGCAACCGGCAAACGACCTTCGGAGAACACATAAGGCAGCCCCTGACAGTTGATTTGGGCTGCTTCACCATCTGCCAGAAGCAGAACGTCCTGTGCGCCGAAAGAACGCAACACCTCAATGGCGTCCGCCTGGCGGGTGGTTTTGGAAGCAAAGAACAACAGGGTTTCGAACTGGCCGTCGTTGTCGCGGTCATGCAAGCCAACCAGACTGCGGCTGATAAAGGCCTGCGGTTGACGCTCCGCTTGCGGGCTGAGGCCGACAAGGACGATTGGGGCGGACGACTGCTGGAAGCCGGTTTCGGTAAAGGGACTGAGGCGGGCGGAGTCATCCCAAACCTCCAGCATGACCAACGGGGGCATCGCCTCTCCGGCAGACGCGCCAGCCCGGCGAAGGATGCCGTTGGATTTCAAACCCAAGCGGTCGTTAAAAGCGGCATCCGGGAAAAATGGGCCGCCAATGACACAAAAGGCGTCTTTGTGGTTATTTTGAAACTCTCCCCAGAATGTATCCAATGTTTGGAGAGTGAAAGCAGCCGCACTCAGATCATTCGCGGGTGGCTGGCCGGTCAAGACCTGCAAAGCGGCATGATGGGCAAGATTCACGACTGCCACATAATCCGGCGTGCCGCCGGGGTATTCTTTGCGGTAAAGAGTGACTGCCGCCGCTTCGGCCACCGGGTAAAAACCGGGCGGGGCCTGTTGGACGGAATGACTGGCAGAAGCAGGAGTGACGACCGAAAAGGTGAGGGTTATGACGAATAGGAAATGCAGCAGGCGGGTGAGCGTTTGGGACATGGCTTGTTTAATTATACCGATTTGTGGCAGGCTGACGCTAAAGTCAAAAGTAAGTTGGTTAATTTGAGGCGAATATGACCCGAAATGTGACTTGTGACACCCTATTGGTCTATTTTGTTGCAGAAAGCGGCTGGGTAGAATGAAAGGAGGAAAAATTTTATTACTAGGAGAGTCTCAATGGCAAAAGCGACAGCCCCGCTCGTGATCAACGGAAAACCCCTGCCAACCATGAGCGAAATCAACCGTGAAATTGCTCCCTATCAAAAGGCGGATACCCGCCGCAGTGTCTGGCAGCTGGTCAATACGCTGCTGCCGTATGTGGGTTTGTGGGTGTTAATGGTGTACTCCCTGCAAATCTCTTACTGGCTCACTCTGGCGTTGGCTTTCATTGCGGCTTTGTTTTTGGTGCGCGTGTTCATTTTCTTTCATGATTGTGGGCACAATTCCTTCTTCCCTTCCACCCGCTTGAACCGATTGGTCGGTTTCTGGCTGGGGGTGCTGGTTTTTACGCCTGGCGAGCAATGGTGGCATTCTCATTCCATTCATCATGCGACCAGCGGCAACCTCGACAAACGCGGAGTAGGGGATGTAACCACACTCACTTTGGAAGAATTCTATGACCGACACTGGTTACAGCGATTGGGCTACCGCTTCTTTCGCAATCCGCTGGTCATGTTCATCCTCGGCCCGATTTTCATGTTTGTGATCATGCACCGCCTGCCGCTGCCCAACTACGGTAAGCGTCAGACGCGCAGCGTATGGCTGACCAACCTTGCCATATTGGGGATAGCGGTGGGAATCAGCCTGATCATTGGCTGGCAGGCATATTTGATGATTCAACTGCCGTTGATCTTGTTTGCCGGTTCGATGGGCATTTTCCTGTTCTATGTTCAGCACCAATTCGAAGATACTTATTGGGAGCGTCAGGAAAATTGGAATTATGTGGCGGCTGGCCTGTTGGGCGCCTCTTACTTCAAACTGCCCAAAATTCTGGAATGGTTTACCGGCAGTATTGGTTACCATCACATCCATCATCTCAGCCCGCGCATTCCCAACTACTATCTGGCAGACTGTCAGCGTAATTCACCCATCATGCAGCAATGGGCGCGGGTGATTACCATCCCGGATAGCATCAAAACCGTACGGTTGAAAGTGTGGGACGAGCCGCGCAAGAAACTGGTCGGCTTTCCGCGGGTGAAAGTTGAGCGAAATCTGACCGAAGGGCTGGTCGAAAAGCCGTTGGAAAAAGCCGAACTGGAAAGTTAGGATTTCTCGCCGGATCACTTCTTGAACATTCCTCAATTCATCCAGCAGGGTTCTCTGAACCCTGCTTTTGTCTGACAATTCAGCCGAAAGAGCGCACAAAATGCTTGCGCTTCCCCTGTATTTCGTCCATAATTAGGATGACTTTATCCAGATCAATTTCCTCAGGAGGAGAATATGGCTGTCAAGCAGGCTGTCAAACCTATTCGGTTGGAACGCCAGACCCCCGTACCGGCGGATATTGAAATTGCTCAGCAGGCCAGGATGAAGCCAATTACTGAACTGGCTGAAGAACTGGGGCTGCAACCCGAAGAAATCGAATTGTACGGCCCCTACAAAGCCAAAGTCAAGTTGGAAGTTTTGGAACGGTTGCGGGATGTGCCGAACGGCAAGTATATTGACGTAACGGCGATTACCCCAACGCCATTGGGAGAAGGGAAAACGACGACGACCATTGGTCTGAGTCAGGCATTGGGCGCGCATCTGGGCAAGTCAGTGATGACCTGCATACGCCAGCCCAGCCAGGGGCCGACCTTTGGGATCAAAGGCGGGGCAGCCGGCGGCGGTTACAGTCAGGTGGTGCCGATGGAGGATTTCAACCTGCACCTGACCGGCGACATTCACGCCATTACCGCCGCCAATAATCTGCTGGCGGCTGCCATTGATGTGCGCATGCTGCACGAAGCCGAGGCCACCGATGAGCAGCTGTTCGAACGGCTCTTCCCCAAGGACAAGCAGGGCAAGCGTCGTTTTGCGGTCAACATGCTCAACCGCTTGAAAAAATTGGGGATTGACAAAACCGACCCGGATGAAATGACGCCGGAAGAACGCAGCCGCTTTGTGCGGTTGGATATTGACCCCGACTCGATCACCTGGCGGCGGGTGGTGGATACCAGCGACCGCTTTTTGCGCGGGATCACGATTGGGCAGGGGCCGAATGAAAAAGGCATGGAGCGCAAAACCGGTTTTGATATCACGGTTGCCAGTGAGATCATGGCCGTGCTGGCGCTGACCACCTCGCTGGCGGATATGCGCCGCCGCTTTGGTCAAATGGTGATCGGCACCAACCGCCGCGGCGAGGCGATCAATGCAGATGATCTGGGGGTGGCCGGAGCGATGACCGTGCTGATGAAAGACGCCATCAAACCCACCCTGATGCAAACGCTGGAAGGCACTCCCGTGTTTGTGCATGCCGGCCCGTTCGCCAACATTGCGCACGGAAACAGCTCGATTATCGCCGATATGATCGGGTTGAAACTGGCCGATTATGTGGTGACCGAATCCGGCTTTGGCTCGGACATGGGCATGGAAAAATTTTTCAACATCAAGTGCCGCTACTCCGGGTTGATCCCCAATGTGGTGGTCATGGTGGCTACCGTGCGGGCGCTCAAAATGCACGGCGGCGGGCCGAAGGTGGTGGCCGGCAAACCGTTGGATCATGCTTATACTCACGAAAATCTGGATTTGCTGCGCGCTGGTTTGGGTAATTTGCTGGCGCACATTGGTATTGCCCGCAAATTTGGCGTACCGGTTGTGGTGGCCATCAATGCTTTTGCCACCGACAGCCAAGCGGAATTGGATCTGATCCGCAAGGTGGCCGTAGAAGAAGGCGGGGCAGAGGATGCGGTGATTTGCAATCACTGGGCTTTGGGCGGCGAGGGCGCCATCCAACTGGCCGAGGCCGTGGTCAAAGCCGCCGAAAAACCGTCTCAATTCCACTTCCTGTACCCGCTGGATATTCCCATCAAGGAAAAGATTGAAATCATTGCCCGCGAAGTTTACGGCGCGGATGGCGTGGACTATGAGCCGCTGGCCGAGCTCCGCATTGCCGAATACACCCGGCTGGGGTTCGATCGTCTGCCGATTTGCATGGCCAAAACGCACCTGAGCCTGAGCCATAATGCTGAATTGAAAGGCGTTCCCAAAGGATTCCGTGTGCCGGTGCGGGACATTCGCGCTTCGGTGGGAGCCGGTTTCCTCTATCCATTGCTGGGAACGATGAGCACCATGCCGGGTCTGCCCACCCGTCCGGCTTTTTATGACGTGGACTTGGATCTGGAAACCGGCCGGGTCATCGGTTTGTTTTAACGGTAAAATAGCCCTTGTAACTTGCACTGCGGGTTGCTGACCATTTGTCAGGAGGTGCCGATTGGATTTATTCGGTAAAGAAGCCATTTCGGTAGATGTGGGACAGCGTTTGAAGGCCCTGCGAGAAGAACGCGGCATTTCCATGCGTACGCTGGCGCGCAACAGCGGTCTTTCGGCCAATGCGCTCAGCATGATCGAGCGCGGTTTGACCTCCCCATCCGTCAGTACGTTGTTTAAAATTGCCAGCGCGCTGGGTGTTCCCATCACCGACTTTTTCCGTGAGGACGCCGAACGAAAAAAAGTGGTCTTCAGCAAGGCGCAGGAGCGTACCCGCATTCCCTTCTTGAGAGGAGTGTGGGAGGGCATGGGCAGCGAGTCGTTTATCGGCCGCCTGAACGCTTTTACCATCACCCTGGAAAACGGCGCCAACAGCGGTCCGCATCCGATTGTGCATACCGGTTCTGAATTTGTCTTCTGCCTGCGCGGGCACCTCGAATACGAAGTGGACAACGAACGCTACTTAATGGAAGCGGGCGACAGCCTGATTTTTGCGGCTCACCTGCCTCACCGCTGGCGCAACCCGGGGCCGGTGGTTTGTACGGCGATCATCGTGATTTCGTGTCATGCGGAAGGCGACAAAGCGGCTGAATTCAGGCACATTCTGGACAACATCCAATCCGAATCGGAATCGGAATAAGCGCCCCATTTTTTACCCCCGGCAAGGTGCGGCATGGCATTCTTTGATCTGCCTTTAGATGAATTGCGTCGTTATCGGCCAGACGTGGCTGAACCGGCTGATTTTGATTCTTTTTGGGCTGCTACGCTGGAACAGGCTGAACAGGTTCCCCTGGATGCGCGTTTTGAAGCGGTTGATTTTGGCTTGCGCACCATTACGACCTATGATGTGACTTTCAACGGCTATGGCGGACAGCCCATCAAGGGCTGGCTGCTGCTGCCAGCCGGCGCTGCACAACCTTTGCCGCTGGTGGTCGAATATGTGGGGTATGGCGGCGGACGCGGTTTCCCAACCGAGTGGCTGTTGTGGGCCAGCGCGGGGTTTGCTCATTTGGTCATGGATACGCGCGGACAGGGCAGTGTCTGGCGGCAGGGCGATACGCCGGATGTGCCCGAAGGCAGCAGCCCGCATTCACCCGGTTTTATGACGCTGGGCGTGCTTTCTCCCGAAACCTACTATTACCGGCGGGTGTTTGTGGATGCGGTGCGCGCGGTTCGGGCCGGTTGCCGTTTTCCGCTGGCGGATGCCTCGCGGGTGGCCGTCACCGGCGGCAGTCAGGGGGGCGGGATCAGTCTGGCGGTTGCCGGTTTGATGCCGGAGATTGCCGTTTGTATGCCGGATGTGCCTTACCTTTGCCACTATCATCGGGCGATTGAGATTACGCCGGCCGGCCCCTATCAGGAAATCGCTCAGTTTTGTCAGGTGCACCGCCACCGCACCGAACAGGTCTTCAAAACCCTGGCTTATTTTGACAATGTGTTTTTTGCGTCGCGCATAAAAGCGCGCTGTTTATTTTCGGTGGCGCTGATGGATGAAATTTGCCCTCCTTCGACCATTTTTGCGGCCTACAACCGCATCAGCGCTCCCAAAGAGATGCGCATTTATCCATATAATCACCACGAAGGCGGCGGCGCTCATCATGATCTTGAAAAAATCCGGTTTCTTACCTCCGCGCTGGGAAGCCGCCAGCCGCAAGATTGAAGAGGCAACCGCCAAAAACCGCCGGCTCACCCAATCCGGCGGATGCAGAGAAACGGCATGTTGAAATTTCGTAAAAAAGGCGTCCGCAGCGAGCCTCCTCCCAAAAAAAGGGTCAACCGGGCGGATCTGACCATTCCGGAACATCTCAACGAATTGCGCCAGCGACTGCTGCGTGGGCTGGTGGCAATGGGAATTGCCGTTTTGATCGCCTTTGCTTTCGGCGAGCGGTTGATCGAGATTCTGGCCTACCCGATTGGCGGAATGGAGCGGTTGATTTCCATTGAAGTCACCGAAAATGTGGCGGTTTTCATGCGGGTTTCGCTGCTGGGCGGTTTCATTTTGGCTTTTCCTTATCTGCTGTATGAAGCGTTGGCCTACATCCGGCCGGCGCTGGAAGACGGTGAGTGGCGCGGTTTGCTGATTGCCATTCCATTCGCCTCGTTTTTGTTTATGAGCGGCGTGTTGTTTGCCTATTTTGTGATGCTGCCGGCGGCTTTGCCCTTTTTGATCAGTTTCATCGGCATTACCACTACGCCGCGCTTATCCAATTATTTCAGTTTTGTAACCGGTTTGCTGTTCTGGATTGGGGTCAGTTTTCAAACGCCGCTGGTCGTTTATTTGCTGGCGCGCTTTCGGCTGGTTTCGGCCGGCGCGCTGGCCAGACAGTGGCGGGTGGCGGTGGTGGTGATGGCCGTGCTGGCCGCCTTTATCACGCCCACCCCGGACCCGGTCAACATGTTTTTGCTGATGATCCCCCTGCTGGCGCTGTATTTTTTGAGCATTGGCATGGCCAAAATAGCCAACCCTGCCAAAGAGGAAGAGTGAGCGTTTTTTTTGTGTTAGAATTTTATTCTGAAGGAGAGTGAGCGATGATTCGAAATTTCAGCGGTTGGGAGTTGCTGGTCGTTCTGGTGATTGTGCTGCTCCTGTTTGGAGTCGGCCGAATTTCCAAAATTGCCAAAGAACTGGGCAGCGGTATTCGCGCCTTTCGGGAAGGCTTGAAGGGCGAACAGGAAGAAAGCTCCGAAAAGGACAAAACCCATTCGGAGTAAACGGTTGCGTTCCCGCTCAAGCCGCGTCGTCTGTGGAAGGGTTGGTCGGTTGGTCGGTTGACTGATCGGACGAGCGGGCGGCGGCGGGAGGCGGGTTTGCATTCCAAGCCACCGAACGGAAGCGCGGGTCGAGGGGCGGCGAGTCGTCCTCGATGAGACCGCTTTCGCGGGGCAATTCCTCCGAAAATTCCCGCAGAGATTGGCGGGTTTTTTCGTTAAATTCCTCCAAACCGGCTTCGCGAACCAGAAGGGTGGGCATTTCGCGGATTTCGCGGGTGGTATCCATGAACAGTTTCCAAAACGGGGAACGAAGGATCGCCCGTACGCCTTTACCGATCGTCAGGCCGGCTTTTTTCATCCCGTCCGGCCCGAGCAAAATCAAGGCCAGCAGGAAAATGAACAGAAGTTCGCCCAATCCAACATTAAAGATTTCCATGGGACTGTTTTTTGGGTTTGCCGTTGAATGTCTGGTTGAATTATAAACCCAATTGAGGGGCGCTTGGATGACAGCGCGACTTTCCTTTTGAACACAAAAAACCTTATACAAAGCGTAAAAGGTTCTTTTCTGCCGCCGCGCTTCTTTCTATAATGTAGGCGTAATTGGTTCGTATGCCAATTGCTCCTCCTGGGTGAAGCGGTGAAATGGGAAGCCGCGGGTTGGGTTTGGAAGCCTGAGCCGTCCGCTAGCGGACGGCTCAGCGCATTCATCGGCGTCTGAAATGCGTGGGCGGTCAGGAAAGAATGATGCGACCGTCCAGGGCGAGCGCGCCGCGCGCAAAGACCCGCAGGGGATTGATTTCCGCCTCGGCAATTTGCGGAAAGTCCAACGCCAATTGACTGAGACGCAGGATGACATCCACCACAGCCTCCAAATCGCCAACCTGCGCGCCACGAAAGCCACTGAGCAGTTTGCCGGCGTGAGTCTGGCGAATCATGTCCAGCGCATCGTGGCGGGTGAGCGGAGCAACCCGGAAGGAAACATCCCCAAACAGTTCCACGTAGATGCCGCCCAGTCCAAACATCATCAAGGGGCCAAAATGGGGGTCTCGGCGCATGCCGACAATGACCTCCTGCCCTGGCTCGGCCATGCGCTCGACCAGCGCTCCTTCGAGGCGGGCCTGCGGCTGTTGGGTGGCGATGCTTTTCATCATTTCTTGGTAGGCCGTCTTTACGGACTGCGGGTCATTGAGATGCAGACGAATCCCGCCCACATCGGATTTGTGGAGAATATCCGGCGAGATGACTTTGAGCGCAACCGGAAAACCCAGCCGAATGGCTGCTTCGGCGGCCTGCTCGGGGCTGTGAGCGGCTTGGCCGGCCACCAGCGGGATGCCGTAGGCGGCCAACAGCGGGCGGGTTTGAGCCTCGCCAAGCGCCGGCTGACCGGCGGCCTGCGCCAAAATGCGCGCGGCAGCGGCGCGGTCAAGGCCGCTGAGGGGGGCAGCTTCCCATTCCGGCTGCTGCCGCCAAACGGCATATTGCCGCATGGCGCCCAGAACCCGCCCGGCCGTTTCCGGGAAAGCGTACATGGGAATGCCGTTCTGGTGCAATTTCTGGCGGGCTTTTTCCACGCTCCATTCGCCCATGAAGCAGGTCAAAACCGGTTTGGTCGGGCAGTCAGCCGCCACCTGCACAATGGCTTCGGCCACCTCCAGCGGGTTGACCAGCGCCTGCGGCACCAGAATGACCACGGCCGCATCCACGTTGGGGTCGGCCAGGGCCTGCCGCAGGGCAAATTCGTAGTCGGGCGGTTCGGCGCCGCCGAGCATGTCAATCGGGTTGGATACCTGAGCGGCCGGGTTGAGCCGTCCGCGCAGGGCGGCCTGCGTGTTTTCCGCCAAATCGGCGATTTGCAGGCCGTGATCGGCCAGACTGTCGGAGAGCAGGGCGGCCGGCCCGCCGGCGTTGGTGAGGATGGCGACGCGATTACCCTGTGGCAGGGGTTGATGCGCCAGCGCCATGCCCATATCGAATAAATCGCTGACGGTTTGCGCCTCGATGACGCCGGATTGCTGGAATGCGGCGCGGTAGGCGGCATGCGACCCGGCCAGCGATCCGGTGTGGGAGGAGACCGCCCGCGCGCCGGCGCCGGTGCGTCCGGCTTTGAGCAGCACAATTGGTTTGTGGCGGCTCACCCGCCGGGCGGTGCGCATGAAGCGCTGACCATCCCGTATCATCTCCACATAGACCGCAATGACGCGGGTGGGTTCATCCTGGCTGAGGTACTCGATCACGTCTGTTTCGGTGATGTCGGCTTCGTTGCCAAGGCTGGCAAAATTGGAAAAGCCAATGAACTTGTTGCGGATGTAATCCACCACGCCGCCGCCCACCGCGCCGGATTGGGAAATGAAGCCGATGCCGCCCCTTTCCGGCACGCCTTGAATGAAGGTGGCGTTGAACCCCGAGTACAAGTCGAGCGTGCCAACGCAATTCGGGCCGATCAGGCGCATCTGGTAGCGGGAGGCAATTTCCACAATCCGTTGTTCAAGGGCTGCGCCTTGTTCGCCCACTTCTTTAAAGCCGCCGGAGATGATGATCGCCGCGCGGATGCCGCGCTGACCGCAGGCCTCCAACGTGGCGGGGATGGCTGCAGCCGGCAGAACGATCACCGCCAGATCGAGCGGGTCGGGCACGGAAGCGATGTCCGGGTAGCACTTCAAGCCGAGGATTTGATCGGCTTTGGGGTTGACCGGCGCAATCTGCCCGCGGTAACCGTAGAGGGTCATGTTGCGTACAATCCCGTAACTCAGTTTATTGGGCGCAGCCGATGCGCCAATGATGGCGACCCCCTGCGGGGCAAAGAACGGTTTTAAACCCTGCGGCATGATCTCCTCCTGAACGGTTCACCAAGATGACGATCTTATTGTAGCCAATTTGGGTTGGTTTGGTTAGTGATGAAAATAACCAGTCTTTTTCAGCGCTCCCGAAAAATCAGGACGGTATCCTGAATCTGGATGGTGTCGCCATCGTTGAGGACGCGGGCGGGTTGCACCGTCTGTTGATTGACCAGCACGGGTCTGTCGCTGAACATGACTTCCAGAAAATAGCCTTTGCGGGCTTTGCGAATCCACAATTCAATGTATTCTGCGCCGGAAAGCGGAATCTTGACCGGAAAGGCGGGGTCGTTGCCGATGCGGACGATGCCGTCGGCCGGCAGGGGTTTTTCGATGGGGCTTTCGCCGCTGACCGGGATGAGCAGGCGCGGACGCTGAACCCTGCCGCGCCGCGAGATGCGTAATGGACGGCGTGGGACGCTTGGGCTCAGTCCTTTGATGAACCAGCCGCTTTGGGCGGCAAAGGATCGGTTGGCTGGTTGGCCTTCGAGGCGCAAACGGGAAGTTTTTTTGGAAAAGTCGAGCGAATCGAGCCAGCGATTTGGCCGAAGATGGTTGGGCAGGGGACGCCACGCCATCAGCAGGGCGGAACAGGCCAGTAACCCCAGCGAGAGGAGGGTCAGGTCGGTTCGATGATTCCAAAGCCAGGCAGCGCCTTTGATCCAGATCGAAAATCCCCACAGCAGGTCTTGACGATAGACGGGCTCAATTTCCTGATAGATTTGGTGGAGCAGGTAAGTTGTGTTGGCCAGTTGGATTTCGACCGACTGGCAGGCGCGCCTTAGGCCGATCCAATCGGTGGGGGCTGCTCCCGCGAAAGACGCGGTGGAGGAGGATACGGGCTGCGGCGCGGCCGCGTTTAGCCATTCTTCTCCCGTCAGTTCGTGGATTTGGCGCATGACGGCCAGGTTGGCGCGCCGAATGTCGTACAATCTCCGCAGCACGCCGGGAGTGCGCTGGTAAATTCCCTCAATGGCTTGCAGGCTGAGCAAAGCATCCCCGCCCTGCAATTGACGCAGCCAGAGCGAAAGTTGAGGGGTGTCGAGCGGAATTTCGAGAGTCTTTTGCAGGGCGATCATCGAATGGCGGATGGCCGAAATCGGCTGTTGGGCGGGCGCTTCGGTCGGCTGCGGCGCTGGTAGTGGATTGGTCGGGGGGGAGGTTGTCTCATCCGCGGCGGGCAGCGGCGCAGGGTCGGTTTGAAGGAGGGCAATAGGCGGCAAGGCGGTTTGGAACGATTCAAGGGCAGCCAGTTGCTCTTCAAAGCCGGGCTGAGCGTTGAGCAGGCCGCGCACTCGTTCGATGACCGGCAGGTAAGGATTTAGCGAGAGCAGCAGACCGGCCAGCGGCAGGCTCAACAGCATCCCCACAGCCAGGCACGAGATGAGCAGCCCGATCCGCTGACGGCGGGATGCGCGCCGCCACTTTCCCCGCAGGCTGGCGGCGAGCAGCAGGATCGGCCTGACGCCGGCATGATGAGAAGAAGTAATTTTCCTGCCCGTGTTCATAGGATTAGACTCATGGGTTGTGCCCGTCATCTCCCCGTTGTTGGTTGAAGGCGCGCTTTAAGTATAGCCCATTTCGAGAAGACGGTTCGAAAAAAACGTTCCTTTTGTTCATCCTATTTGCAAGAATGGACGTTCCCAATGGGAGCGGCGCTCCCAACCCCGCCGCGTTGGAGAAAGCCCCCCAAGGCGAAAAAATTTTAATTGACAGGCGGCGCAGGGCGTGATAGAATGGTGGCGTTCTGACCGCCCCCATCGTCTAGCGGCCTAGGACGGAGCCCTCTCAAGGCTCAAACAGGGATTCGAATTCCCTTGGGGGCACAGGTTGTCGTCAAAACATCAAACAGGGATCCCCATAAGGGGACGCTGTTCGAATTCCCTTGGGGGCACTTTTTTCTTAAAAACACCCCTCTCCCTTCAGGGAGAGGGGCCGGGGGAGAGGGCGCCTTCTTTCATGGCACAATCCCGGCGCAGGCCACCCCGTCTTTGGGGGCTTCGGTGCGCTGGCGTTTCCACACCCGCCCGTCCAGCGTGATGACGCAGGACAGCTGACCGGTCTGACTGGGGTTGGAGGCGGTCAAGTAGACCTCCTCGCCGCGCGCCACCACCACCCGCTTTTCCCACGGCGTGGTGACCGTGGTCGTCTTGGAAATCACCTCGCGGCCGGCCTGCAGGGTGATGTTGGCGTAGCCGCCGGTGGCTTCGACCCGAAACACCAGCACGGACTCGCTGGGCGGCGGACGGAACGCGCCCAGCGTGTTGAGCAGCCACAAGGAAAGCGCGCACAAAGCGATGACCAGCAAAATTTGCGGCAGGGTTGCCCGCGAGAAGGAACGGGGGGATTGCGCCACTTTTTTACGCCTTTTTTACGCCAGCGGCTAAAGAATGGAATGGTCCTGACGATAACTATTATAGCAAAACGAACGACGGAGGTGTAGCCTATCGAACCCATGCGGAGCAAATTGTAAAACGCCAATCGGCGGTGGCGCTGGTCCCGGGTTCCATGCCCAGCGCCGGAACGGACGAAAGAACCCGGCGGTTTTCCAAAACTTCAATCGGTTTTCCAAATTTTCATCCACAAGGGGAAGGATCCCCGCCACACACAAACAAGGAGGTTTGAAATGGCTGAGATAGATATCACTCGAATTGCCGGCAATATCGGCGCAATGAACGCCCTCAACTCGTTGCAGGGCATCAACAAACAACTGGCTGTATATCAGACTCGTCTGGCGACCGGCAAGCGGATCAACTCCGCCGCCGACGACCCGGCTGGTTTGTCCATTGCCAGCAAATTGCAGTTCCGTTCAGAAGGGTTGAAAGTGGCGCTGGGTAACATCGGCGACGCCAAGAACCTGCTGGCGGTGGCCGAAGCGGGCGTGAGCCGCATCAACGACATTCTGGTGCAAATGCGCAACAAAGCCGCCCAGGCCGCCAGCGACACGATGGGTTCAGCCGAACGCGAGATCATCAAAACCCAGCTGGCCGCTTATGCCGCTCAAATTGACGATATTGCGGCACAGACCGAATGGAACGGAAACAAATTGATTGACGCTAGCTACTACACGACGGCGTTGACTTTCCAAACCGGTTACGGTCAGAATGACTTCACCTCGGTTAAGGGGTTGGATAATTTGGCTGCAACCGGTGCCAGCAACGGCCGTGATAGTTTGAAACTTGCCTCAAAGACTTCCACAGCCACCGCTACGGTTTCTGCAGATTCCAGCAATATCATTGATGACACAAATGGTGTCAGCGTTGCCGCTACAACAAACCCCAACCTGAGCATGCTCAATTCCGGCACCTACACGGTTAGGGTTGAAGCCAACGGCGCCACCTCTACGGTGCGTTTATTCGATGGCAGTGGTTCCACCCAATACCTGATTGCCGAAAATGCAGATGGAACTGGCGCTGTCGGTTATGGCTTGGCAGTTGACCTCTCTGGTGGTGATGTGCAAGTCAACTTCGGCAATGGACTGATTGTGAATCTGAATGGAGGTCTTGCCAACGGCACCTATAACGCCACGGTGAATTTCACCCAAGCGGGCACCTATGATGTGCAGAAAAATGGCGATAGTGGCGGCGCCTTGGTTACCGCTCAGGATTTTCGCGATTACATGACCTATTTGGATGGCAAATTGGATTACGTTGCGAAACAAATGTCCGAGCTGGGCGCGTTCATCGGCCGCTTGAACTTCAAGGAAGACCAGGTGGCGGCTGCCCAGATCAACGTCGAAGCCGCTTACAACCGCATCATGAACGCCAACATGGCCGAAGAACAGGTCAAT
>FWPU01000846.1_pt1 | contig 79689 bp, 58 predicted proteins | sample 2228361 | NCBI WGS metagenome assembly FWPU01 (sample SAMEA103939777, study PRJEB20133) | metagenome | reverse complement strand
ACGCCGCGGCGGGCGGTACTCGCGGGCGGGGTCAGCGGAGCGGCTCCTTTGCACCCGGTGCAACGCCGGGGGAGAGCGAGGCGTGCAACACCGGGGAGGGCGAGCCCCTCGCGCGGGCCCAGCGGACCCGCTCCTTTGCACCCGGTGCAACGCCGGGGTGGGCGAGGTCCTCGGGCCGGGCGGCCGAAGCCGCCGCTTTGCACCCGGTGCAACGCCGGAGTGGGAGGCGCTCGCGGGTGAGGTCAGCGGAGCGGCCCCCTTGGGGCCGCCGGTTCCAGCGCCGGCTACAGATAGTGCGTCCGGCGCGCCTGCGCCGTCAGCTCCTCCCGGAAGTCCGGGTGGGCGATGGCGATGAGCGCCCGGGCCCGCTCGGCGATGCTCCGCCCGTAGAGCTCGGCGACACCGTACTCCGTCACGACCGTCCGGACGTGGGCCCGAGTCGTCACGACCCCTGCGCCCTCGGGCAGGAACGGGACGATCCGCGAGACCGTCCCCCCGGCCGCCGTCGAAGGGAGGGCAATGATCGCCCGTCCCTCCGGGGCGAGGGCGGCACCGCGGATGAAGTCCATCTGGCCGCCCACCCCCGAGTAGAGGCGCCAGCCGATCGAGTCGGCGCAGACCTGGCCAGTCAGGTCGATGGCGATGGCCGAGTTGATCGCGCACATCCGGCGGAAGCTCCGGATGACGTGGGTGTCGTTCGTGAAGTCCGTCGGCCGCATCTCGACCATCGGGTTGTCGTGGGCGAAGGCATAGAGCCGGGGCGTCCCCATCATGAACGTCGCGACGATCTTGCCCCGGTTCCGCTCCTTGCGAGCCCCCGTCACGACCCCCGCCTCAACGAGGTCGACGACCCCATCGGTCATCATCTCGGTGTGGATCCCGAGGTCACGCTTGCCGAGGAGGGCGGCTGTCACCGCCGAGGGGATCGCCCCGATCCCCATCTGGAGGGTCGCACCATCGGGGACGAGGTCGGCGACGTACTCCCCGATCCGCCGTTCGACGGGACCGATGTCGGGCCGCGGGTAGACGTAGGGCGGGATGTCGACCTCGACGGCGAGATCGATCTGGGAGACGTGGACGAAACTCTCGCCGAGGGTCCGGGGCATCGCGGCGTTGAGCTGGGCGATGACGAGCCTCGCCGTCGAGATGGCGGCTTGCATCGCTTCCACCGAGGTCCCGAGAGAGCAGTAGCCATGGGCGTCCGGGGGCGAGACGTTGACGAAGACGGCGTCGAGGGGGATGAGGCCGGACGTGAAGAGGTGCGGGACGTCGGAGAGGAAGACGGGCACGTACTCCGCCCGGCCCTCGTTCACCGCCGCCCGGGCATTCGGGCCGATGAAGAGGGCCTTGTGGCGGAAGTGGCCGGCCATCTCCGGGGCCAGGTGCGGCCCGGGTCCCTCGATGTGGAGGTGGACGACGACGACGTCGCGCAGCTCAGGCGCCCGGGCGACGAGGGCATCGAGGAGGACCGATGGAGCCGCCGCGGCGCAGTGGACGTAGATCGTGTCCCCCGAGCGAATCGGAGCGACGGCCTCCTCGGCCGAGACGATGCGCATCGCCGGCGATCCTAGCCGACGCCCGCGCCGGCAACCTGGGCCGGACGGCCCGCTGCTACGTGCCGGGTGGCGTGAGGCGGTGCTTCGCGACGTAGGCCGCCGCCTGGGCCCGCCGCTCGAGGTTCAGCTTCGAGAGGATCGAGCTGACGTAGTTCTTGACGGTCTTGTCGGAGAGGTAGACCTCTTTCGCGATCTCCTTGTTCGTCTTCCCCTCGGCGACGAGCATGAGGATCTTCTGCTCCTGGGCCGTCAGCTGGGCGAGCTCGTCGGTGTAGGTCCCGGTGGCGATCCGCCGGACCCGCTCGAGGACCTTCTCGGTGACGGCCGGGTCGAGGAGCGACTCGCCGCGACCGACGGCTTCGAGGGCGGCGACGAGGTCGCGTGCCCGGACCTGCTTGAGGAGGTAGCCCGAGGCCCCGGCGACGATGGCCGACAGGACGGCCTCCTCGTCCGGGTAGGAGGTCAGCATGACGACCCGGGTCTCGGGCAGCTCGGCCCGGATGTCTCGGCAGGCCTCGATCCCCGAGCCATCGGGCAGGCGAACGTCCATGACGATGATGTCGGGCTGGAAGCGGCGGGCCTGCTCGATCGCCTCGGCCACGGTCCCCGCCTCGGCGACGACCTGGAAGTTCTCGCGCCGATCGAGGAGGGCAGTGAGACCCTGGCGGACGACCTCGTGGTCGTCGACGACGAGGAGCCGGAGTGGCCGGCGGGGCGTCGTCGCGCTTGGCGATGTCACGGCTCTTCCTCACCTCCGTTTCCGGCCTGACCGCGGGATCCACCCGAGGCCCCGGGCGAGGCCCCTCGGCGCCGCGTGCCCGAGCTTCCGGGCGCCCTCGGCGACGATCAGCCACCCTCGGTCAGGCTCATGGTCGGCAGCGTCACGATGATACGTGTCCCGGCCCCGGGCGTGCTTTCGACCCTCAGCTCCCCGCCGAGCTCCCGGGCGCGATCGGCCATGTTCCGCAGTCCCTGGTGGCGGGCGTCGCGAGGGAGGTTCGGGTCGAAGCCGCGACCGTTGTCGGCGACGACGAGGGCGAGGGTCTCCCCCTCGACGCTGACGGCGACCGAAGCCCGGCTCGCCTTGGCGTGGCGGGCGATGTTCGAGAGGGCCTCGCGGGCGATCTGAAGGAGCTGGATCCGAGCTTCGGCCGGGACGTCGACCGGCGCCGAGGCCACGTCGAGCTCGACGTCGATGAGGGTGTTCAGGCGGAACTCGTCGGCGAGGGCGGTGATCGAAGCTGCCAGGTCAGCCTCCTCGACGAGTTCCGGCCGGAGACCGAAGATGAAGTTGCGAATGTCTCGGATCGTGAGGTTCAGCGACTCGATCGCCCGGTCCACCCGCGCCGCCGCCTCCGCCGGGTCGTCGGCCATGAGCTCGGGGACATCCTCGAGGGAGAGACCGACGGCATAGAGGCTCTGGATGATCCCATCGTGGAGGTCCCTCCCGATCCGCTCTCGCTCGTCCATGATCGCCAGACGACGAACTTGCTCGTGGAGCCGGGCGTTCTCGATGGCGATCCCGGCGTGGAGGGCGAACATCTCGACGAGGCGCTGGTCGGCCTCCGAGAACTCCGGCGCTCCGATCTTGTTCGTCAGGTAGAAGTTCCCGATCGGTCGCCCCTTGACCGTGATCGGCACGCCGAGGAAGGAGGTCATGACCGGGTGATGAGGCGGGAAGCCGGCGCTTCGGGGATCGCCTCGGATGTCGGCGATCCGGACCGAGCGACCCTCCCGGATGATGACCCCGAGAAGGCCTCGCCCGCGGGGCGGGGCGCCGATCCGGGCCCGCTCGGCCGAGCTGATCCCAGAGGTGATGAAGCGCTCGATCGTCCCCGTCTCGTCGACGATGCCGAGGGCAGCGTACTGGGCCTGGACGAGGGCCCGGGCGCGATCCACGATGAGCTGGAGGACTCGCTCGAGGGCCAGCTCGCCGGAGATGGCCCGGCTCGCCTCGTCGAGGGCTTCGAGACGGGCGAGGTGGGCGGAGACGGCCACCCGGGACCAGGCGGCATCGAGGGCGAGCTCGAGGGCCCGAATAGCGAGCTCGGCCGATCCAGGGTCGTCGGCCTCGACCCAGAGGCGACCGAGATGCGTCCCGGAGGCGCGAGCGCGTAGCTCGTGGAGGGTGATCTCGGCGCCAGGGATCGATCCCGAGGGTCGCTGGGCTGCGGGCGACGGCGCCGGACTCGGACGGGCTTCCGGGGCTGTCGGCGGCTCGTCCGCTGGCGCTCCCACCGATGCCGTCGCCAGGCTCCGACCCGGTGGCGGCCCCGAGCGCAGGGTGCCGTGGCCGACCCGGAGGCTCGGCAGAGGCGGGGCATCGATCTCCAGGTAGGCGCCGCGGACGCCGGCCGCCGCAGCGAGAGAGGCAAGGGCCTCGTCGACGCTCGGGGCGCTCGTCGGCTCCCGGAGGACCCGGTCGAGGGCTTCGAGGAGGCGGACGACGGGGAAGCGAGTCTCCACGGCCGGGGCGGCGCGGCGATCTGACCGCTCGGCAGCGACGCCCGCAGGTTCGGCGGCCTCGGCAGAACCGGACAAGGGAGCCGACGAGTCCGACACGGGATCGCCTCCAGGACCGACGAGGACGTCGCCGAGGCGGGGAAGAGCTGGGGACGCGGGCCTGGATCGCGGCATCGGCGATGAGCGTACCAGGTGGCGCCGGGCGCTCGTGAACGGACTGGCAGCCTCCCCCTCCCTCAGCGTGGGGCGATGCCGAGGACGGCGGAGCTGGTCACGACGTCGCGAGGGGCCATCCGGCCCACGAGGTTGGGCGCCCTGTCACTTCGCCGACCGCCCAGGCCCTGTGCAACGATCCCGGCCATGAGTACCGACCAGCCGGGCGCCCTGCGCCCCGACCCCAGCGTCTCCACCGGAACGGGTCACACCCCGACGGCCGGTCTCCCCCACCCCACCGTTGCCCTGAGCCGGCGCGGCTTCCTCCGCGGCGCGGCCCTCGTCGGCGGCGGCGCCGTCGCCGCCGGGCTTGCCGCCTGCGCCCCGGGCGCTGCCCCGACCTGGACCTACGGGCCACCCGCCCCGAGCGGCGGGCCCGGAGCGTCCCCGGCGGGCAGCCCTGCCCCGCCGAGCAGCCCTTCACCAGAGCCGACGATGGACCATGGCGCGAGCCCGAGTCCTGCCGCCTCGGCCGGGCCGAGCCCCTCGCCCGCTGCGTCACCCGGGCTCGCCGAGCACGACCTGAAGGCGAAGGCAGCCGTCCAGCGCTTCCTCGACGGCGAGTGGGACACCCTTCCCCGCCCCAACGTCCCCCTCGAGCCCGAGCTCGACGGCGACGTGAAGGTCTTCCGCCTCACCATCGACGAGATCAAGCATCGGATCGACGCTCAGAAGCCGCCCCTCGACGCCCTCGGCTTCAACGGAGTCTGGACCGGCCCTCTCCTCCGCGTCGTCGAGGGTGATCGGGTCCGGGCGATCTTCACGAACAACATGCGTGAGACGACCGGGATCCACTTCCACGGCCAGGACCTGCCGAACGCCATGGACGGGGTTCCCTTCGTCACCCAGGACCCGATCCTGCCCGGCGAGACCTTCACCTACGAGTTCGTCGCCGGGCCCTCGGGCTCCCACATGTACCACTCCCACCACAACGCCACCGACCAGGTGGGGCGAGGGCTCCTCGGCGCCTTCATCGTCGACCCGAAGGACCCGAAGAAGCGCTACGACCGCCTCTACGGCGCGACCCAGGACATCGTCTGGATCAGCAACGACACCCTCGGCGGCTTCACCATCAACGGCCGAGGCTTCCCGGCGACCTACCCCATCGTCGCCGAGCGGGGCGAGGTCATCGTCATCCGCTTCATGAACGAGGGGCTCATGATGCACCCCTGGCACCTCCACGGGATGCCGATGCGGGTCGTCGCCCGCGACGGATACCCGCTGGGGAGCGCAGCGTTCACCTGCGACACCCTCGGCGTCAACCCGGGTGAGCGCTGGGACGTCGTCATCGAGTGCAAGAACCCGGGGGTCTGGGCCTTCCACTGCCACATCCTCACCCACGTCGAGGGCAAGGAAGGGATGTTTGGCATGGTGACCGCCCTCATCGTCAAGAGCTGACCTCGGTCGAGCGCGGACCTCGGCAGGAGCAAGGCCAGCGCGACGGAACGACGATGGCCAGCGAGCGATCCACCGGCGACGGGGTCCCGGTCGCCGCGCTCGCCTCCGCGCCCCCCTCCCCGGGATCCAACCCCCGTCGTTCCACGACCCTCCTCCTCGCCACCGACCTCTCGCCCGCCTCGGAAGCGGCGACGGAGTGGGCCCTCGACCTCGCCCGCCGGCTCGGAGCCACCCTCTTGGCCGTGAGCGTCATCGACCCCGGCGCCCTCCGCCTCCCGGGCGGTCGCTTTGGCGCCCGGGTCGACCAGGTGCGGGCCGACCGCGAACGCGAGGCCCAGGCCCTCGTCCGTCGAGGGCGCGAACTCGGGGTGGCCGTCACCTTCCTCATCTGGCAGGGCGACCCGGGCGAAGCGATCGTCGAGGCGGCCCGGTCCGAGGGGGTCGAGCTGATCATCGTCGGCAGCCACGGCCGCCGCGGGGTCGAGCGGGCCCTCCTCGGCAGCGTCTCGGACCACGTCGTCCGACACGCCCCCTGCCCCGTCCTCGTCGTTCGCTCCGACGTCGACCGTCTCGCCGAGTCGGGGCCCGAGGGGCTCTGAGGGCTCGGTGACGGTCGCTGGGCAGAGGCCCTAGCGGGTGTAGATCCCGGCCGGGTCGAGCTCCTCACGGATGAGCCGAAGCTCCTCCGCCGTCGGGGCCGGCGTCACGCCGAGCTCGGCGGCGACCTTCGGCTCCCAACCCACGGAGGCCCGGAGGGCATCGAGGCTCACTCCGGGGTGGAGCGAGGCGACGGTCATCTCGCCGCTCTCGTCGAACCGCCAGACCGCGAGGTCGGTGACGACGACCGACGGCCCCCGACCGAGCCAGCCCTGCTCGGCCCGGATCCGGGCCGCCGCCTCGGCCCCCCCGAGGTTGCCGGGGGAGGTGCGGAAGTCGATCCGCTCGACGAAGCTCCGCCGGCTCTGACGGAGGATGACGAAGACCTGGCGAGCGTTGATCGCGATCTCGCACGCCCCGCCCGAGCCCGGCAGGCGGGTCGTCGGGCGCCGGTAGTCGCCGATGACGGTCGTGTTGATGTTCCCGAAGCGGTCGATCTGGGCCGCCCCGAGGAAGCCGACGTCGATCCGCCCGCCCTGGAGGTAGAAGGCGAAGAGCTCGAACATGCTCGTCACCGCCGTCGCACCAGTGACGATCGTCGGGTCGCCGATGCTGAGCGGGAGGCGGGCGGGCCGGGCGCCGAAGACTCCGGCCTCGTAGACGAGCTCGAGGTCGGGGGCAACGGTCCGTCGGGCGAGGTTGACGGCAATGTTCGGCAGCCCGACCCCGACGAAGCAGACCCGCTGCCCGGCGAGCTCCCGGGCCGCGGCAACGATCATCATCTCGCTCGCCGTGAAGGGGAGGTCGGCAGGGACGGAGGCCGGCGAGGAGGGCGGGCGAGGCGCTCCGGCGTTCCCCATCGGGCTCACCCGTAGATGCCGTAGTCGACGGAGCCGGAGGGAGCACCCGAGGTCCGGAGGGCGGCGAGGCGCTCGGAGCCGAGCTTCTCGAGGTAGGCCGGTCGGCCATCGAGGTCGTAGACCCACTCCCGGAGCCAGGCGTCGGTCGCCTCGGCCGACCGGCTGATCGGGTCCCAGTCGAGGTAGAAGCGGTTGTCGCGGTCGTAGTAGCCCTGGGCGTAGGAGGGGTGAGCCCCCCAGGGCTCGACGACGACGGCGTCGACGATGAGGCCAGGGATGATCGTCCGGTTCGGGTCGGCCCGGATGACCTCTCCCGCGACGAGCTCCTCGACGACGACGATGACCCGGTCGGCGGCGAAGGCGGCCTCCTTCTGGCAGCCGAGGAGCCCCCAGACCTGGGTGTTTCCCTCGGCGTCGGCCCGCTGGGCATGGACGATCGTCACGTCGGGGCGGAGCGGCGGGACGGCGTAGACGACCTCGTCGCCGAAGGGCGAGCGGAGGGGGCGGATGTTCGGGTTCACCTTCGGCAGGTCGGTCTCGAAGTAGCTCCGGAGGGGGAAGAAGGGGAGGTTCGCCGCCCCGGCGGTGTAGCGGGCGACCATCCCGAAATGGCTGTACTCCTCGAGCTCGAGGCTCGGCGCGTCGCCCTCGGTCCGGCGCCGGATGGCGTGGAGGCTCCCGACCCCGGGGTTCCCGAGCCAGGAGAAGACGAGCTTGCGGGCCACGCCGGCGGCGACCATCTGGTCGTAGATGAGGTCGGGGGTGAGGCGAGCCAGGACGAGGTCACGCTTCCGCTGTCGGATGATCTCGTGACCGGCGGCGAAGGAGATGAGGTGGGTGAAGCCCTCGATGGCGACGGTATCGCCGTCCCGGACGAGCTCGGCGATGGCGTCGCGCATCGTGGCGACCTTGCCGGGCATCGGGGTCCTCGCCCTCGATCGAGACTCGCCCGACCTCGACGCCGCCCCGGCTACCGACCGCCGGTCGTCGCCGAAGGGGCCGTCACCGGCCCGGCGGTTCCGGCCGCGGCTGCCCCCGAGCCGACCGGAGTCCTCTCACCACCCGGAGCTTCCTCCGCCACCGACGCGACCGCCGCCCGAAAGATCTCGAGGGCCACCGCCATCTCCGCTTCACTGACGCTGAGGGGCGGCGAGAGACGAACGGCCGAGTCGCCGGCCTCGAGGACGAGGAGGCCGCGCTCGAAGCAGGCCCACTGGACGGCCTCGGCCGCCTCGCCCGAGGCGAACTCGACGCCGAGCATGAGACCCCGCCCGCGAACCTCTCGGACGACGGCAGGGTGACGAGCCGGCAGGTCGGCGAGCCCGGCCAGGGCCTGCTCACCCCGGGCCCGGGCGTTGGCGATGAGGCCGCCCTCGAGGAGCCGGATCGTCGCCAGAGCAGCAGCGCAGGCGAGCGGGTTCCCGCCGTAGGTCGAGCCGTGGGCGCCCTTGCCCCACCGCTCCATGAGGTCGCGGCGGGCGATCATCGCCCCGAGGGGGAGCCCGGAGGCGATCCCCTTGGCGGTGAGGAGGATGTCGGGACGAACGCCCCACTCCTCGATCGCCCAGAAGGTCCCGGTCCGGCCCGCGCCGGACTGGATCTCGTCGGCGACGAGGAGGATGCCGTGGCGGTCGCAGAGCTCCCGGAGGCCCTCGAGGAAACCATCTTCGGGAACGACGTAGCCGCCTTCTCCCTGGATCGGCTCGACGAAGACGGCGGCGACCTCGTCCGGCGGGACGAGGCGGCGGAAGAGGACGTCCTCGAACCAGGCGAGATCGGCGACGCGACCGTAGGGGGCGTGGACGACGCCGGGCAGGAGAGGCCCGAAGCCGGCGTGGTATTTCGCCTTCGACGCCGTCAGGCTGACCGAGCCGTAGGTCCGGCCGTGGAAGGCGCCGAGGAAGGCGACGAGAACGGGGCGGCCGGTGGCGTGCCGGGCGAGCTTCATCGCCGCCTCGACGACCTCGGTCCCGCTGTTGCCGAGGTAGACGCGGGGCGGCTCGCCGCCGGCGAGGGGCGTCACCCGAGCCAGCTCGCGGCAGGTCTCGGCGTAGATCGGGAGGTAGAAGTCCGAGGCCGAGAAGTGGAGGAGACGGTCGGCCTGGTCCTTGATGGCGGCGACGACCGCCGGGTGGCAGTGCCCAGTCGAGACGACGGCGATCCCGGCAGCGAAGTCGAGGAAGCGGTTCCCGTCGATGTCCTCGACGACGGTCCCCGAGGCGCGGACGGGGACGATCGGGTAGGCCCGGGGCAGGCTCGGGCTCGTCCAGGCCTCGTCGAAGGCGACGTGGGCCCGGGCCCGGGGACCGGGGATCTCGGTGACGAGCGTTGGGGCGGGCTGCTCGGAAAGGGGTTCCTGGACCTCGGACACGGCGACCTCTGGCTCCTGCTCACCGCTCGGGTGAGGCGTCGGCGGTGGCGTCGGCGGTGGCGGGGCCCAGGCTGCATAGGATTTATGCAGCCTGGATAGACGAGAGTATAGCCGTCAGTCGACGATCGTCTGGCTCTGCTCCCGCATGAACTGCTGGAGGTAGTAGTAGCCGCCCCCAGCCTTGCCCGTCGCCGTCGAGCCCTTCCAGCCGCCGAAGGGCTGGATCCCGGGCCAGGCGCCCGTCGTCGCCCCGGCTCGCCGGTTCACGTAGACGACGCCGGCCTCGATCTCGTCGAGGAAGCGGGCGATCTCGGCCGGGTCCTCGCTGTAGAAGCCGGCCGTCAGGCCGAGGACGTTGTCGTTCGAGAGCCGAAGGGCCTGGTCGAGGGAGTCGACGGGGAGGACGACGGTGAAGGGGATGAAGAGCTCGTCGCGGAGGAGCCGGTGGTCGTAGGGGAGGTCGGTGGCGATGGTCGGGGCGACGAAGAAGCCGGCGTCGAGGCCGTGCTCGGTCACCCGCTCGCCGCCGATGAGGAGCCGTCCGTCGTGCCGCGCCTCGCCGACGGCGTTCTCGTAGCGGGCGACGGCGCGCTCGTTGATGACCGGCCCGAGCCAGTTCTCTCGCTTCACCGGGTCGCCGATGGTGATCGCCTCGGTCTTGGCGACGAGGAGGCGGAGGAAGTCGTCGATGACCGGTCGCTCGACGTAGACCCGGCTATTCGCCGAGCACTTCTGACCCGAGAAGCCGAAGGCCGAGCGCATGATCCCCTCGGCCGCCTCTTCCAGGTCCGCCTTCCGGGAGACGATGGCCGGGTTCTTGCCGCCCATCTCGACGATGACGGGCTTCGGGTAGACCTTGGCGAAGTTCTTGTAGAGGCGGAAGCCGACCTCGAAGCTGCCGGTGAAGACGATCCCGTCGATGCCGGGATTGTTCTGGATCTCTTCGCCGACGGTCTCCCCGGGGCCCATGACGAGGTTGAAGGCATCGGGCGGGACCCCGCCGTCGTGGAAGGCCCGGGTGAGGAGGACGGCCGAGAGGGGAGCGTCGGAGGAGGGCTTGAAGACGACGGTGTTCCCCGCCACGAGGGCGGCTCCCGCCGGACCGCCGGCCAGGGCGAAGGGGAAGTTGAAGGGGCTGATGACCCCCCAGACGCCGTAGGGCTTCAGGACCGAACGGGTGTGGACGGTCGGGTCGCCGAGGTTCCCCATCGGGTGGTCGAAGCCCTCGTTCCGCTCCATCATGTCGCACGACCAGCGGATGAGGTCGGCCGTCTCCTCGACGTCGCCGAGGGCCTCGAGGCGGTTCTTGCCGACTTCCATGGCGAGGAGGGCGGCGAACTCCATCTGCCGGGCCGAGATGACGTCGGCGACCCGGCGGAGGACAGCCACCCGCTCCTGCCAGGGCCGACGGCTCCAGTCGCGCCAGGCGCCCCGGGCGGCGGTAATGGCGTCCTGGACGTCGCGCCGGGTGCCGCGGGCGAAGGTGCCGAGGAGCGAGCCGTCGACGGGGGAGCGCTTCTCGAAGACGCCGTCGCCGTCGCGTTCGACGCCGCCGATGACGTTCCGGTGGTAGCGGCCGAGCTGGGCTCGGACCCTCTCGACGCCGGCATCGAAGGCGGCGTGGAGGTCCTCGTTGTCGGCCCGTAGGGTGGCGTAGGTGATCTTCAGGCGGGGCCGAGATTCGGTCGTCATGGCAGAGACTCCCGTGCGGTCGGCGGGCCCGGATGGCTGCTCGGGGCCGGGCCGGGCCGGCAGTGTCAGAGAGACGTGCCCGTAGTCTAGCGCGCCCCCTCGGCCGCGTCGGGGGGCCTGACCGGTGGAGAGCCGGACGGCCAGGGCCCGAGCACCGCCGGACGGAGTCACCGGAGGATCGGCCGCGGTTTGTGACATTCGGCCCTCCCCGCCGGGCCGAGGGGCTCCCGACAATGCCTGAAACGCACAGTCAGTTGGTACATCTTCCCGGGCCGCCTGCGCGTCCCCTGGCCACCGGGACGGGAAGGACGAGACGAGGGAGGTCCCGAGGAGATGAGCCGATGCCCCGCCTGACCCGCCGCGAATTCCTCCTCCTCGCCGGCGGCGGGACGGCTGCCGTCGCCGTCGCCCTCGCCGCGAGTCGGCGGTCACCCCTCGCCCTCCTCGAGCCTGTCGACGTCGCCGACCCCCTGGCCGCCTATCCCGCCCGAGACTGGGAGGAGGTCTACCGGGACCAGTACCGGTACGACACGAGCTACACCTTCGTCTGCTCGCCAAACGACACCCACGCCTGTCGCCTCCGCGCCTTCGTCCGCAACGGGGTCGTCATGCGGACCGAGCAGAACTACGACGTCGCCCGCTACGCCGACCTCTATGGCAACACCGCGACCGCGGCCTGGCACCCCCGGGGCTGCGCGAAGGGCTACCAGGTCCACCGTCGCGTCTACGGTCCCTTCCGCCTGAAGTACCCCCTCATTCGCGCCGGCTGGCGGGAGTGGGCCGACGATGGCTTCCCGCCCCTCACCCCCGAGCTCCGGAAGAAGTACCGCTTCGACGCCCGCGGCAGCGACGAGCTGGTCCGGGTCTCCTGGGAGGAGGCACGGCGCTACCTCGCTCGGGGACTCATCGCCATCGCCCGCACCTACTCCGGATCCGAGGGTCGGGCCCGCCTCGAGGCCGAGGGCTATCCCCCTGAGATGCTCGACGCCATGGGCGGGGCCGGAACCCGGACCCTGAAGTTCCGGGGCGGCATGGGCCTCCTCGGCGTCCTCGGCAAGTACGGGATGTATCGCTTCGCGAACATGATGGCCCTCCTCGACGCCGACATCCGGGGCGTCGGGCCCGAGGAGGCGAAGGGTGGCCGGCTCTGGTCGAACTACACCTGGCACGGCGACCAGGCCCCCGGGATGCCCTTCGTGACCGGCCTCCAGACCGCCGACGTCGACTTCAACGACCTCCGCTTCTCGAAGCTGACGATCCAGGTCGGCAAGAACCTCGTCGAGAACAAGATGGCGGAGTCCCACTTCTTCATCGAGGTCATGGAGCGGGGCGGCAAGATCGTCACGATCACCCCGGAGTACAGCCCGCCGGCGACGAAGGCCGACTACTGGATCCCGGTCCGCCCCGCCACGGACACCGCCCTCTTCCTCGGCATCACCCGGATCCTCATCGATCGGGGTTGGTACGACGCCGACTTCGTCCGGCGCTTCACCGACCTCCCCCTCCTCATCCGGACCGATACCGGCCGCCGGATCCGCGCCGCCGAGCTCTTCCCGAACTACCAGCCCGGGCTCAGCCCCGACGGTCCCTCCTTCGCCCGGCAGGGGCTGACCCCCGAACAGTACGAGCGCCTCGGCGGCGACTTCGTCGTCTGGGACGAGACCCGCGGCGGGCCGGCCCCGGTGACCCGCGACGATGTTGGAGACCGGCTGACGACGAAGGGGCTCCGGCCCGCCCTCGACTGGCGAGGTCGGCTCCGCCTCGTCGACGGGATCGAGGTCGAGGCCCTGACGACCTGGACGGCCTACCGCCACCACCTCGTCGACTACGACCTCGAGACCGTCGTCGAGATCACGGGCGCACCCGGCGAGCTCGTCGAGCGCCTCGCCCACGACATCGCCACGATCCGGCCAGCCGCCGCCCACATCGGCGAGGGGGTGAACCACTGGTTCCATGCCACCCTCGCCAACCGAGCGATCTTCCTGCCCTTCATGCTGACCGGGAACATCGGTCGACCCGGGGCGGGCGTCTACACCTGGGCCGGGAACTACAAGAGCGCCGTCTTCCAGGGCCATCCCGAGAGCGGGCCCGGCTTCAAGGGCTGGATCGCCGAGGATCCCTTTGCCCCGAACCTCGACCCGACCGCCCCGGGCTCCGAGATCCAGGCCCACCTCTATGGCTACGGCGAGGAGCCCGCCTACTGGAACCACGGCGACCGGCCCCTCATCGTCGAGACCCCGAAGCTTGGCCGCAAGGTCTTCACCGGCCGGACCCACATGCCGACCCCGACGAAGGCGATGTGGTTCACGAACGTGAACCTCCTGAACAACGCGAAGCACCACTACGAGATGATCAAGAACGTCGATCCCTGGGTCGACCTCATCGCCACAACCGACATCGAGGTGACGAGCTCGGTCGAGTACGCCGACATCGCCCTTCCGGCCACCTCCTGGCTCGAGTCGGGGCGCTACGAGGTGACGGCCTCGTGCTCGAACCCCTTCCTCCAGATCTGGGGCCGAGCGAAGGACGGGATCGAGCCGCTCTTCGAGGCTCGCGATGACGTCGCCATCCTCGCCGAGGTGGCGAAGGCCATCGGCGACGAGCTCGACGACCGCCGCTTCGAGGACTACTGGCGCTTCGTCCTCGACGGGCGCGAAGACGTCTACCTCCAGCGGCTCCTCGACGCCTCGATCACGACGAGTGGCTACCGCCTCCCCGACATCCTCGCCGGTCGCTACGGCGAGCCAGGGGCCGCCCTCATGCTCTTTCGGACCTACCCCCGGATCCCCTTCTACGAGCAGGTCCATGAGAGCCTCCCCTTCTTCACCGACACCGGCCGCCTGAACAGCTACTGCGACATCCCCGAGGCCCTCGAGTACGGCGAGAACTTCGTCGTCCATCGCGAGGGCCCCGAGGCGACGCCTTACCTGCCGAACGTCATCGTCTCCTCGAACCCCCTCATCCGGCCCGAGGACTACGGGATCCCCGAGGACGCCCTCGGCTGGGACGAGCGGACGGTCCGGAATATCAAGAAGCCGTGGCCCGAGGTGAAGCGGACGAAGAACCCTCTCTGGGAGGCCGGCTACCGCCTCTACTGCCTCACCCCGAAGACCCGCCACCGGGTCCACTCCTCGTGGAGCACCTCGGACTGGACGCTCCTCTGGGACTCGAACTTCGCCGACCCCTATCGGGCCGACCCTCGGACGCCGTGGGTCGGCGAGCACCAGCTCCACATCCACCCCGAGACGGCCCGGGCGCTCGGGATCGAGGACGGCGACTACGTCTACGTCGACGCGAACCCGGCCGATCGACCCTACGTCGGCTGGCGACCCGACGATCCCTTCTACCGGGTCGCCCGGCTCATGCTCCGGGCGAAGTACAACCCGGCCTACCCGAAGGGGGTCGTCATGATGAAGCATGGTCCTTTCCAGGCCACCGAGCGCTCGGTCCGGGCCCATGAGACCCGGCCTGACGGGCGAGCCCTCTCGGCCGGGACGGGCTATCAGGCGAACCTCCGCTACGGCAGCCAGCAGTCGGTCACCCGCGACTGGTCGATGCCGATGCACCAGACCGACCACCTCTTCCACAAGGCGAAGGACGCGACCGCCTTCCTCTTCGGCTACGAGAACGACAACCACGCCCTCAACACCGTCCCCAAGGAGACCCTCGTCAAGGTCATCCGGGCCGAACCGGGTGGTCTCGGCGGGCAGGGCCGCTGGGCGCCGGCAACGACGGGACTGACACCGGGTAACGAGAGCGAGCTCATGCGCCGCTACCTGTCCGGTGAGCTCGGACCGAGGCTGCGACGATGAGCGAGCCTCGAGGGGCGCGGCGGCTCCTCCCGGTCCTCGGCGCCCTCGTCGTCGAGGAGCCGAATCCGTTCCCGTCGACGAGACCCTCGGCGGCCAAGGCGGGCGGCCGGGACGGTCGACCCCTCGAAGCGCCCGGCGACGCGGAGGGGTCCGACCGCGCAAGGGCATCGGGGCGCGCGGCCGTCGTGTCAGACCGCCGACGGATCGCCTCGGACCAGAAGCTCGCCGAGCCCGACGACCCCCTCGCCCTCGTCGGCGTCGCCGTCCCCGTCGACGAAGCGACCTTCGACGCCATGGCCGAGGTCTTCATCGACGAGTTCGTCCGTGACGGCTGGCCCGACGATCGCCTCCTCAGCTTCTTCCGTTCGCCCTTCTACGCCGGCCTCCACGTCATCTGGCGGCGGCGGGGCGAGGCCTGGGTTCGGGGTCAGATCGCCGCCGCCCGGGCCCGCTGGCACCGGAGCGCCGACGGCCGTCCGGAGCGGTCTCGCCCCGACGAGGTGGGCAGCGAGCCAGGTGAGCCACCGCGCGGCCACCGCAGCTCCAGGGAGGGATGATCGATGCCCGAGGTCCGCAACTGGCAGCTCGGCCGGACGATGGCGTATCCCTACCCGGAGCACCATCCCGAACGGCAGTTCGCCTTCGTCTTCAACATCAACCGCTGCATCGCCTGCCAGACCTGCTCGATGGCCTGCAAGAGCACCTGGACCTTCTCGCGCGGCCAGGAGGCGATGTGGTGGAACAACGTCGAGACGAAGCCCTACGGCGGCTACCCAGCCCACTGGGACATCCAGATCCTCGAGCTCCTCGACGCCGCCCACCGCGCCGCCGGCCGCGAGCCGAGCTGGACGGCAGCCGACGGCGACCCCGAGGCACCGTACGGGACGTACGACGGCCTGACGATTTTCGAGGCTGCCGCGGCCGAACAGCCGGTGACGCGCCAGGCGATCGGCTACCTCCCAGCCGACGAGGACTGGCGGGCCCCGAACCTCTACGAGGACACCGCCCCGCCCGCGCCCATGGCCGCCGACCCGGTCGGGCTCGACGTCCAGGGCGCCTCGCTCCCCGAGCACGTCGCCTGGTTCTTCTACCTCCAGCGCCTTTGCAACCACTGCACCTACCCGGCCTGCCTCGCCGCCTGCCCCCGGAAGGCGATCTACAAGCGGCCCGAGGACGGCGTCGTCCTCATCGACCAGGCTCGCTGCCGCGGCTACCGGAAGTGTGTCGAGGCCTGCCCCTACAAGAAGGCGATGTACCGGCCGACGACGCGGGTGAGCGAGAAGTGCATCGCCTGCTATCCGCGGCTCGAGGGGCGCGATCCCCTCTCCGACGGGGTCGCCATGGAGACCCGCTGCATGGCCGCCTGCCCCGGCCGGATCCGCCTCCAGGGCTTCGTCCCCGTCGCCGCCGACGGGACCTGGCAGGACGACCCCTCGAACCCGATCGTCTACCTCGTCCGCCACGAGCAGGTCGCCCTCCCCCTCTACCCGCAGTTCGGGACCGAGCCGAACGGCTTCTACATCCCGCCCCGCTGGGTCCCCCGGCCCTACCTCCGTCAGATGTTCGGTCCCGGGGTCGACCGGGCGATCGAGCGCTACCGGGCCCCCTCCCGCCGCCTCCTCGCCGTCCTCCAGCTCTTCCGGGCCAGCCAGCGAGTCATCACCCGCTTCGAGGTCGAAGAGGGACCGCTCGTCTTCGAGACCGAGATCGACGGGCGGCCCTGGGCGATGTACGACGACACCGTCATCGGCTTCGACGAACGCGGTCGGGAGGTCGTCCGGCTCAGCGTCGAGGAACCCGTCCACACCCGGCCGGCGCCGCGGCCGAACTCGATCTGAGGAGGGCGAGAGGGATGCTCCCGCCTGGCCCGCCGATCGGCCCCGCCCCCGAAGGCGAACCCGGCCCGGTGGCGGAGCTCGGGCCGGCGACCACGTCCCCGACGACGGCCCAGTCCACGCCCATGAGCGACCCCGGGTCGATCCCCGAGCTGGGCCCGGCGGCCGATCTCGACCTCCTCCTCGCCCGAGCCGATGCCTACCGACTCGCCGCGGCCGCCCTCCGCGACCCCGACGGACCGACGGCGGGCGAGCTCGAGCTCGAGGCCCTCCTCGGTGCCCTCGGAGCCCTCGGGCTCGAGGTCTCGGTCGAGCAACGGGCAACCCTGGCTCGGATCGTCGACCGGGCGGCCCGAGCCGCCGAGCATCGCCGTCTCTTCGGGCACACCGTCGCCCACGGCTGCCCGCCCTACGAGACCGAGTTCGGCCGGAGTCACGTCTTCGCCCAGGTCCAGGAGCTGGCCGACATCACCGCCTTCTACGCTGCCTTCGGCCTTCGACCGACGCCCCACCAGGAGCGACCCGACCACCTTGCCGTCGAGCTCGAGTTCGTCGGCCTCCTGACCCTGAAGACGGCCCTCGCCCAGGCCCGGGGCGAGGCGGAACGGGCGAGGATCGCACTGGAGGCGACGGCCCGCTTCCTCACCGACCACCTTGGCCGCTGGCTGCCGGCCCTCGTCGGCCTCACCGCTCGGCGGTCAGTGGCTCCGGGCATCGCCGCCCTCCTCGGGCTCGTCGAGGCCCTCGTCACCGAGCATGCCCGAGCCCTCGGGGTCGTCCCCGACCGACTCGGGCCGGACGACCTGCGCCCGATCCTCGGCGAGCCCGACGGCTTCGTCTTCCCCTGCGGGCCGGCCGAGGCGGACCCGACGCCGCCGGCCTAGGAGGAGGGAGCGATGGCGTTGCCGAGGGCGACCGAAGCGAGCCCGGTGGGTGCCGGACCCCGCCTCGTCGTCGCCCCCGACCTGGCCGAGGAGGTCGCCTGGCGGGCGATCCTGCGGGCCGAGCGGGCCGGCCGTCTCGATGTTCGGGCTCGGCACCACGAGCGAGCCGCCCAGGCCTACCTCCTCCCCCCGGGGCCGGCTCGCGACCGAGCCTTTGGCGACCTCGCCCTCCGTGAGCTCGATGAGCTCGGCCTCCTCGACCCGATCCAGGCGGCCATCGCCGAACGACCGGGTCTCGCCTCCCGGGTCGACCTCGTCCTCCTCGCTCGCGCCCTCGGGCCGACCGGCGAGACGGTGACCTGCGATCCGTCGACCCGCCGGGTTGGCCTCCGGGTGACCGTCGGCCGGTTCGACGATCCGACCCGGCTCCGAGCCTGGGCCCGCCACGCCCTCGGTCACGCCGAGGACAGCCTCGACCCGGACTTCGGCTTCGATCCGGCCTGGCCGCGGCAGACGGACGGCGCGAGCGCCGAGCGGCTCCACGTCCTCTGGGACGCCTCGGTCGACGGGCGCGCGGCCCGGGCCGGCCGACCGATCCTCGGCTCGTCCCCCGCCGGCCACCGTGACCGCCTCGCCGCCCTCCTCCCACCCGGCTCTGAAGCGGTCGCCGCCGCCCTCGTCGAGCGCTGCTGGCGTGGTGAACGGCCGGCCTTCGCGCTCCTCCGACGGTGGGCCGAGACCTTCCTCGCCGTCGATGGTGCGACCTCCCACGGCGCGACCGGCTCGGGGGAGACGCCTCCGGAGGCGCCCAGGGCAACCCTCCTGCCGGGCGGTCGCTGCCCCCTCTGTCGCTTCCCGAGTGCCGTCCTCTTCGTTCCGGATCCAACCCTGGCGGGAAGGGTTGCCGCCGCCCATCCGGGCTGGCAGGTCGAGGAGGGCCTCTGCGAGCGCTGCCACGATCGCTACCGACTCGTCCCGGTGGGAGCCGCGACCCGGCCGGGCGAGGCCCCGTCCGCCACCCCACCGCTCAGTGTCGGAGGTCATCGATGAGGACCCTCCTCGCTCGCCCCCGTCGCCTCCTCCTCGTCACGTTCGCCGCGGCCGCTGTCCTCACCGCCCTCGGCATCCCGGCGACGAGCGCCCAGGGCCCGGTCCTCTTCGTCGCCGACACGACCGACCCGCTCCCGACCGACGACCCCTGGGCGGCGGTCTGGGACGAGATGCCGGGCCTCGAGGTGCCCCTCAGCCCCCAGGTCGGGATCCCGCCGGCCCTGACCGGCCCCTCGGTGCCGACCGTCCGTGCCCGAGCCCTCTCCGACGGGGAGCGGATCGCCGTCCTCCTGGAGTGGGCCGACCCGACTCTCGACGAGTCGGTCCTCCGGGTCGACGCCTTCGCCGACGCGGCGGCGATCCAGTTCGCCCAGGGGACGGGGATCTCGATCTGCATGGGTCAGCAGGCTGGGGCCCTGAACATCTGGCACTGGAAGGCCGACTGGGCGGCCGACCTCAGCACCTGGCGGGACGTCTGGGCGGCGCATCCGAACATGCCGCAGGACACGACCCTCCCCCCCGAGACGAACGGGGACGAGGCCGGAGCCGGAGCCGACGGGCCGCCCGGCTTCCTGACCGGCGTCGAGGCCGGCAACCTCCGCTCGCTGTCCCGCCGCTCGTCGGTCGAGGACCTCAACGCCGCCGGCTTCGGTTCGCTCACTGCCCAGCCCCCGGAGGGCCAGAACGTCGAGGGTGCCTCGGGCTGGCGCGACGGCCGCTGGCGGGTCGTCTTCAGCCGGCCCCTCGCCACCGACGACCCGAACGACGCCCGGATCCGTCGCGACGGGAACACCGTCATCGCCTTCGCCGTCTGGGACGGCGCCCGCGGTGAGCGGGACGGGCTGAAGTCGACCTCGACCTGGCTCTCCCTCGCCTTCATGCCCCGGGCCCCGGGCCTCCTCGACGCTTGGCCCTTCTTCGTCCTCATGGTCATGGCCATCGGCACCGGGGCGATCCTCCTCATCTACGCCTCCCGGCAGCCGGCCGTGGGACGGGGCTGGCCGGGGGGTCGGCCACCGGGCGCCGCCGAGCCGGAAACCCGGGAGCCGACGGCGTGACCGGTCCGACGCCGCTCCCCTTCGGCCCCGCCGACGGATCGCCGCCGGGCCGCGCTCTCTGGTCCCTCGCCGGCTGGCTCGTCGTCGTCCTCGGGATCGATCTCCTCGTCACCCGCCTCCTCCTCCGGCTCGCCATCTTCGTCCCGAAGTCGGAGCTCGCTGCGGCCGTCGTCGACCCTCTCGGCCGGGGCGGGGCCGTTGTGGAGAACCTCCTCGCCGTCCTCGTCCTCGTCCTCCTCGCCGTCCTCGTCCTCTCGGCGGTCGTCGCCTCACCGACCGCCTCGGCGGCTCTCTCGCCGACCTGGCGGCTCGGCCTGGCGGCGACGATCGGCATCGTCGGCGGTGGGCTCCTCCTCCTCGCCGTGCCTCCGACGCCGCTCCTCGTCGTCGGCCTCGGGGCGACGGTGGCGACGGCGGCCCTCCTCTTCCTCCCCGCTGCCCTCGCCGGCCGGAACCGGCTCGAGCAGGTCGGTCTCGGCCTCCTGGCGCTCTCCCTCGTCGCGGCCGGGCTTGGACGGGGGCTCGAAGGGCTCGAGGCCCTCCTCGGGGCAATCGCCCTCACTCGACCCGAGGCCGACGCCCTCGGCGGCGTCCCGGTCGGCCCGACCCTCCTCGTCGTCGGCGGGCAGGGGGCCTACCTAGCTGGCGCCGTCGGCCTCGGCCTCGCAGGGTTGGCGACGGCGCGCCAGCACCCGGCCCGAGGGCGCTGGCTCCTCCTCGGCGGCAGCGTCGCCGTCGTCGCCCTCGCCGCGGCCGTCCGGGCCCCGACGACGAGCGGGATGCTCCTGATCTGGACGATCGGCCTGGCCGGTGTCGCCCCTCTCGGCTTCGTCGCCGTCGCCGCGGGTCTCGTCGTCGCCGGTCTCGGCCTCGCCCACGCCGCGTCGCCGCGACGGGCGATCGGGCCGATCCTCCTCGTCCTGGCCGGAGCGACGCCAGGAACGAGCAGCCTCCTCCTCGTCGCCCTCCTGGGCCTCGCCCTCGCCGGAGCGGGCCCGACCGCCGCCCCCTACCATGGGCTGCCAGCGCCAGCGCCGTCGGCGGCGCGTTGAAGGGCGTCACCGAAGGGACCCCCCGAACGGTCCGACCGAGGGAACGGGCCGCCGGGAGGACGGGCCGCCGAGGAGGCACCCCAGACGAGCCAGCGAGACCGTCCACTCGAGAGACCCGTTCCCAGAGCACCGACCGGAGGTAGCGACGATGACCGAGGCATCCCGATCCCTGCGAGACTGGCTCGCCGAGCTCGAAGCCGACCCCGACATCGGCTCCGTGGCGGTCTCCCCCGCGACCCAGGCCGCTCTCCTCGACCTCGCCCGGGTCGCCGCCCACGCCAGCGAACGGATCGCCGCCCCAATCACCGCCTTCATGGCCGGAGTCGCCTTCGCCAGCCTGGAGGAAGGCGAGCGCGCGGCCCGGGTCCGGGCCCTCGTCGAGCGACTCGAGTCGCGCTACGGAGGCTAGGGCCCCTCCGAGAGCCCGAGGGCCGTCACGACCTCGACGATCGACGGCCAGACCCCGTCCGGGGCCCGTCCCCGAGCAGCGAGCCGGGCGAGCTCCGCTTCGCCGTGCTTGCCGGTCAGGACGAGGATGCCCCGCAAGCCCGCCCGCTGAGCGGCCGCCACGTCCGACCAGACGTCGTCGCCGACCATGGCGATCGCCGACCGGCCGAGACCCCGAGGGGACGCCGAGGCCGCCAGGGGAGCCCCCTGACCCGGCCCGGCCGCCCCGAAGCTCGCCGCGAGAGCCCGGGCGGCCTCGGTGAAGAAGGTCCGGGCGGGCTTGCCGACGACCGTCGCCCGCCGGCCGAGGGCGTACTCGAGGCCGGCGACGATGGCGCCCGAATCGAGGGTCGGTCCCGCCTCGGTCAGCCACCAGCCGTTCCGGTGCATCGCGACGAAGGCCGCCCCCGCTCGGACGGCCCGGAAGATCCGGTTCAGGTTCGGGTAGCTCAGCTCGTCGGGGGAGTCGCCGAGGACGACCGCCGCCGGCGCCGCGGCCGGGTCGTCGGCGGCCTCCACCGGGACGAGGGGCTGGCCGGCGAACTCGGACTTCGCTCCGGCTGTCCCGACGACGACGACGGGCTGGCCCGGGAAGCGTCGGGCGCAGTAGGCCGCGGCCGTCGAGGCGGCGGTGATGAAGCGTTCGGGCGGGATCGTGAAGCCGAGCCCCGTGGCCCGCCCGGCGAGCTCGCGCCGGCTCAGGAGGGTCGTGTTCGTCGCGATCCGATACGGCACCCCGCCCCGGTCGAGGGCAGCGAGGGCCGCCGCGGCCCCCGGAACCGGGCGGCCGGCGACGACGAGGACCCCATCCCAATCGATGAGGAGCCCCCGGACGCCGTCCAGGCTTGCCGGCCCAGCGGTCGTCGCCGTCACGTCGTCCGTCATCGGGGCGGCCCAGCCAAGGCCCAGCCCCGACGCGGTGCCTCAACGGTCGCGGTCGCGTCGTCCCTCATGGCCCCCAGATTCTGCCCCACCCGGCGGCGCGTCGAGGACCTCGCGGACCCTGCTGGCGAGGGCCGCCGCGTCGAAGGGCTTGGCGAGGAAGGCGTAGCGGCCCTCGACCGCCGGCCGGCCAGGGACGAGCCCGGGCGCGTAGCCGGAGACGAAGAGGACCCGCAGGTCCGGCTGGGTGGCAAGGAGGTCCTCGGCCAGAGTCGGCCCGTCGATCCCGGGCATGACGACGTCGCTCAAGAGGAGGTCGAGCCGCCGGCCGGCGGCGAGACGCCGCGCCGCCGCTGCGTCGGGAGCCTCGAGGACCTCGTAGCCGAGACGCCGAAGGGACTCGGCCATGAGGGCCCGGATCTCGGGTTCGTCCTCGACGAGGAGGATCGTCTCGCTCCCACCGCCCGGCAGAGCTGCCCCGGCCGTCATCGGCTCCACCCCGAGCGGCGGCCCGTTCCGGGCGACCTCGACCGAAAGGACGGGGAGGCGAACCCGGAAGGTCGAACCCGCACCCGGCGTCGAGGTGACGGAGATCTGGCCACCGGACTGGGTGACGATCCCGTAGACCGTCGACAGGCCGAGCCCGGTCCCCTCCCCCGCCGGCTTCGTCGTGAAGAAGGGCTCGAAGATCTGGCCGAGGGTCGCCTCGTCCATCCCGACGCCGGTGTCGGTGACCCGCATCTCGAGCCAGCGGTCGCTCGACGGCCGCTCCTCAACCGACTCATCGGGAGACAAGAGGGCCGCCGTCGGTCGGGCCTCGACGAGGCTCGTCCCGATCGTCAGCCGCCCCCCGTCGGGCATCGCGTCCCGGGCGTTCACGACGAGGTTCATGACGACCTGCTCGAGTTGGCTGGCATCGACGAGGACGGCGACCCCCGGGGCTCGGAGGTCGAGCTCGAGGGTGATGTCCTCGCCGATGATCCGCCGGAGCATCGCCCCGAGATCGGCGAGGAGCCGGTCCGGCTCGACGATCGACGGCGAGAGGACCTGGCGGCGTCCGAGGGCGAGGAGCTGGGCGGTGAGCCGGGCGGCCCGCTCGCCGGCCCGGCGGATCTGGAGGATGTCGGCCCGGGCCGGGTGGTCGTCGGGCAGGGCCGAGGCGGCGAGCTCGGCGTAGCCGTTCATCGCCGTCAGGAGGTTGTTGAAATCGTGGGCGATCCCGCCGGCCAGACGCCCGATCGCCTCCATCTTCTGGGCCTGTCGGAGCTGGGTCTCGAGGCGCCGCCGCTCCGTGACGTCGGTCACGGCCACGAGCCGGGCAGGCCGACCGGCGTAGTCGATGTCGTCGGAGGCGATCTCGACCTCGATGATCGAGCCGTCCCGGCGCCGATGACGCCACGGTCCGGAGCGGCTCCGGCCGGGGCGCTGGGCCCGGACGTTCTCGAGGAGCATCGGGACGTCCTCGGCCGGCCGGATGTCGGCGATCGTCATGGCCAGGAACTCGTCGCGGCTGTAGCCGTAGTCGTCGACGGCGGCGGCGTTCACCTCGAGGAAGCGGAGGGTCTCGACGTCGTAGACCCACATCGGCTGGGGGTGGAGGTCGAAGAGCATCCGGTAACGGGCCTCCGAGGCGGCGAGGGCGAGTCGAGCAGCGGTCCGTTCGCGACGGACGGCGGTGTCGAGGATCTCGCGACGGACGACGAGGCCGAGGCGATCGAGATGCTCGCGCAAGACGAGGTCCTGTGCCCCGGCTCGCATGAGGTCGACGGCCTCCTCCTCGCCGATGGCTTCGCTGATGACGACGACCGAGAGGTCGGGGTCGTGCTCGTGGACGATCGAGAGCGCCTCCCGGGTGGAGAATCCCGGGGCGAGGTAGCAGACGAGGACGACGTCGAAGCTCGCCCCGACGAGGGCGGCTCGGAGCTCGGCGCCGGATCCCACCGCTTCGAGCCGGGCCTCGAAGCCGGCGCGGTGGAGTTGGCGAGTAACCTCCTCACCGTCGCCGGGTCGCGGCTCGACGAGGAGGACGGCGATCGCCTCGCGACCGGCCTGGGATTCGGTCACGGCTCGGCTCGCATGGCGGCGGGGAGAGGAAGGGGAAGGGGCATCAGTTCTCCTGGAATCGCGTGCGCTCTCGGCGCATCTGGGCCACGCTACCACGACCCGCGCCGGTCGTCGTCATCCGATTACCGTAGTGGGACGCGGAATCAGACGCTGGAGGGAATCATGGGCCTGCTCGACGGAAAGACGGCGCTCGTCTTCGGCGTCGCCAACGACCACTCCATCGCCTGGGGGATCGCCCGCGCCTTTCACGAGCACGGCGCAACCCTCGGCTTCAGCTCCCACCCCGACCTCGTCGAGCGGAGGGTCCGGCCCCTCGCCGCCTCCCTCGGAGCGACCTTCGTCGAGCCCTGCGACGTCACCTCCGACGCCGACATCGATCGGGTCGTCGAGCGCTGGCGGGCGACGTACGGGGGGCTCGACGTCCTCGTCCACGCCCTCGCCTTCGCCCGTCGCGAGGACCTCGCCGGCCGCTTCGTCGACACGAGCCGCGAGGGGTTTGCGACGGCCCTCGATGTCTCGGCCTACTCCCTCGTCGCCCTCGCCCGGGCGACGGCTCCCCTCTTCCGGCGAGGTGGCTCGATCATCACCCTCACCTACCTCGGCGCCGAGCGGGTCGTCCCGAACTACAACGTCATGGGGGTCGCCAAGGCCGCCCTGGAAGCCTCCGTCCGCTACCTCGCCGCCGACCTCGGTCCCGACGGGATCCGGGTGAACGCGATCAGCGCCGGGCCGATCCGGACCCTCGCCGCCTCGGGGATCCGGGACTTCCGACGCCTCTATGGGGCCTTCGCCGGGATCGCTCCCCTCCGCCGGAACGTGACGATCGAGGACGTCGGGGCGACGGCGGTCTGGCTCGCCTCGGACCTGGCGGCGGCGGTGACGGGCGAGGTCATCTACGTCGACGCCGGCTTCCACGCCATCGGGGTCCCCACCTCGATCGGCCGCGCCAAGAGCGAAGACGAGGCGACCGGCGGCTCGTAGGCGCTCGCGTCGGCGACTCGCGGCCGACGACAACGCGAGGAGGCAACCTCCGGCTCGGTTCCCGTCGCCTCCTGACCGCTGTCAGGCTGACGCTGCGGCCGAGCCGCCGCCGAGGTCGACGCCGCGGTGGACCGAGCGTCGCCGCCGGCCCCGACCGTCGGCCCGGGCATGGCCCTCGCCGACTCGCCCGTTGCCGCCGCCGTGCCCGTTCCCCCCGGCCACCCAGGTCTCGACGACGGGCTCCCGGTCCCCAAAGAGGTCGCAGAAGGCCTCGACGAGCTCCGGGTCGAACTGCGTCCCGGCGTGGCGGCGGAGCTCTCGGACCGCCGCCTCGTGGCTCATCGCCCGCTTGTAGGGGCGCTCGTCGCGCATCGCCTCGTAGGCGTCGGCGATGGCGACGATCCGGGCCCCGAGGGGGATCTCTGCGCCCCGGAGACCGTACGGATAGCCGTGACCGCTGTACCGCTCGTGGTGGTGGAGGATGATCGTCCCCGCCTCCCGGAAGCTCGTCACCTGGTCGAGGATGAGCTGGCCGACCCGGGGGTGCTGGGTCACCGACTGCCACTCCCTCGGCGTCAGGGGACCCGGCTTCTCGAGAATCTCCTCCGAGACGGCGAGCTTGCCGATGTCGTGGAGGAGGGAGGCGACCCGAATCCGCTCGATCTCCTGTTGCGGGAGGCCGAGCTGGCGGGCGATCGCCGTGGCGACGAAGGCGATGAGCGAGGACGGCCGACCCCGATAGCTCGGGAGTGAGTCGACGGCCGACATGAGGGCCGACTCGGCCGCCCGTCGGGCCGCCTCGCCGACCTCGCTCGCAATCGTCCGCCCGATCGGCGAGATCGGCGCCCGTGGCACACGAGCCTCCTCGTCGGGTTCGGCGAAGACGTAGGTCTGGTTGCGGCCGAGCGACTTGGCCGAGTACATCGCGGCGTCGGCGTCCCGAACGAGAGCTTCGAGGCGAAGGTGCTCGCCCCGGCCGCCAGCGATGCCGATGGAGACGGTGACCGACACCTCGGTCCCGTCGCGAAACCGGAAGGGGTAGCCCTCGACGAGGAGGCGGAGCTTCTCGGCGACCATCGCCGCGTCCTCGGGCATCGTCTCGGGGAGGATGAGCATGAACTCTTCACCGCCGTAGCGGCCGACGAGGTCGTTCTCGCGGAGGTTTCGGGCGAGGGTCTGGGCGCCCCCCCGGAGGACGACGTCGCCGGCGTCGTGGCCGTAGGTGTCGTTGATCGCCTTGAAGCGATCGAGGTCGACGAAGGCGACGGAGAGAGGCCGGCCATAGCGCCGGGCTCGTTCGACCTCACCGATGAGCTGGGAGAGCAAGGTTGCCCGGTTCGCGACCCGGGTCAGGCGGTCTGTCGTCGCCGCGTCCCAGGCCTCGTGGAAGGCCGCCGCGGCGGCGTCGAGGGCGGCGGCGAGCGGAACGAGGGGTCGAGCTACCCTGCCCTGGATCGCCGTCCCGAGCTCCCCAGCGGCGAGCTGGTCCGCCGCCCGTCGGAGCTCGGCGATGGAGCCCCGGAGGTAGAGCCAGCCGGCAGCGAGACCACCGAGGAAGCCGATCCCGGCGAGGGCTGCGGCGAGGACGGAGGGCGAGACAGCGGCCTCGGGGGTGCCGAGGACCGGGACGAGGACGGCTGCGACGAGGACGAGCCCGCAGGCGGGGATCGCCGCCGCAACCCAGCGTCGAAGGACCATGAGCTGCACCCTAGCCGGTCGACGGACGGCTGGGGCATCCCCCGACGGCTTCCCCCCGACAGGGACCTTCTGGCTAGTCACCCCCTCGGTGATGCCGGTGCTCGGCGCCCCAGCCACGCCCATCAGGCGTCACGGAAGGTCAGGACGTGGCCCGTCAGATCCTTGGCAAAGAGCCCCGGCTTCGTCTCGACCGGGAGGTCTGGCAGGAGGACGTCCTCGTCGTCGACGAGCTGGATCCACTCGCAGAGGTAGCGGTTCACGATCAGGGTCCCCGCCCGGCCCTGGTGGAGCTCGCCGTCGAGCTCGTACTCGATCCAGGCCTCGGTGAGGGGGACCATCGGCTTCCGCCGGCGGAAGTTCGCGATCGGGTCGGTCCCGGGGAGGGCATGGAGGTGGCCACGGATCGTGTAGGGACCCAGCCCGATGGCGATTGGGAAGGGCCGGGCCCTGGTCCGGCGACCGGGGCTACCCCGGGGGCCGCTGGCGTGGACGGCGAGGAGCTCGTCGCGAGGGACGAGGACTTCCTTCGCCTCGAAGACCGCACCGTCGGCAAGGCGCTCGACGAGGACGTCGAGGAGGAGGTACTCCTCGTGTTCGTTCAGGAGGTCCGTCAGTCGGTCGGCGGCAAGGCGGATGTGGCCGATGATCCGGCAGTCCTCGGCGTAGGCGACGAAATCGACCTCGGGGGCTCGGGCTGGGTCAGGCGCGGGATCAGCGGCCAGGCGGGCCGAGGCCGGGCCGGTCGCGGCGGGATCCGGCTCGACCCCGCGGCCGGACCCACCAAGGACCAGCCGAAGGCGGCGCCGGAGGAGGTCGACGATCATCCGCTACCTCATCTGGACCGAGATCCCTGGCCGGAGGGCCGGGTTCGGCTCCGACATCTGGCTGACGACGGCGCGAACGATACGTCGAGGGCTGGGGCCAGTCGATCGCCAACTCGTACCAGTCCCGTACCATCGGCGGCCGGTGACCGCCCGACGATCCCTGGTGCCCGCGCGCACGGCCTAGCCGAGCATGGCCCAAGGGGGCCAGCTCCGGGCGCGTTCGCTCCGGCAGCCGAGGAGGCGACGACGGACGCGATCGGTGTACTAGGACGAACGGACCAGCGACGGCCCCATGGCCCAGGAGTAGAATGCGCCGGTCAATCGCTTTTCGACCCCGACCGGGTCGTCCGCCGCTGCAGCAACCCGGAGGGAGCACAGAGGCCAAGGGTGCCGATCCCGCCGACCGACCAACGAGGGGACCGGATCGTCATCGTCGACGACCAGCCCACGAACGTCGCCCTCCTCGAGCGGATGCTCGCCCGGGGCGGCTACACCCAGCTCGTCGGCTACACGGACCCCCTCGCCGCCCTCGCTGCCATCGAGCGTGACGAGCCCGATCTTGTCCTCCTCGACCTCCACATGCCGACCATGGACGGCTTCGCCGTCCTGGAACGAATCCGGTCCCGCGACCCTGACCGCTTCCTCCCAGTCCTCGTCCTGACCGGCGACGTCGACCGCGCCGCCCGTCAGCAAGCCCTTGCTGCCGGGGCGAACGACTTCCTCTCGAAGCCCTTCGATCTCGAGGAGGTCCTCCTCCGCTGCCGGAATCTCCTCGCCACCCGCCGCCTCCACGAAGCCCTCCGCCAGCGGACGGCCTTCCTCGCTGCCGAGCTCGAGACGACCGAACGCGAGTGGGCCGCCGTCGCCGAGTCCCTCCAACGCCTCGGGCCTGGGGAGAGCGTCGAGACGATCGTCGAGGCCGTCGGCCGTGAGCTCCTCGCCCGGCCCGGGATCGACCTCGTCGGCCTCCTCGAGCTGGCCGGATCGGATGTCCATCTCCTCGCCCTCCGAGCCGCCGGCATCTCGGCGGCAGAGAGAGGACGGGCGGAGCCGGAAGCAGCGCACCAGCTTCGCGCCCGGGCCGTCGGCGGACCGTGGCTCGAGCCCGTCCCCGGGGGAGCGGCCGGGTCCGTCGTCCGAGCCGTCGCCGAGTCGATCGGCGTCAGCGCCGTCGCCTGCGTCCCTCTCCGATCCCACGGTGACCCCGTCGCCCTCCTCATCGCCGGCTCCGCGGCCGACGAGGCGATGGCCGTCCTGGGTCGACGACTGCCGGCCATCGAAGCCTTCGGCGCCGTCGCCGGGGCCCTCCTTGGGCCCGCCCTCGCCCGGCAGCGCCAGGACGACGCGCGCCGAGCGAGGGTCGCGACGATCATCGCCGAGGGCGCCTTCCGACCGGTCTTCCAGCCCGTCGTCGAGCTCCAGACAGGAAGGATCGTCGGCTACGAGGCCCTGACCCGCTTCACCGAGGGGAACCCGCCAGACCGAGTCTTTGCCGAGGCGGCCGCCTGCGGCCTGGGACGCGAGCTCGAGCTGGCAACCCTTGCCGCCGCCCTGGAGACGGCGGAGCGCCTGCCGGCCGGGGCGTGGCTGAGCGTGAACGTGTCGCCCGAGCTCGTCCTCGCCGGCGGCGACCTCCGGGACCTCCTCGCCCGAGCGGGGCGGCCCATCGTCGTCGAGATGACCGAGCACGCCCCCGTCGCCGACTACCCGGCTCTGCGGGCTGCCCTCGGAACCCTCGGCGACCACGTCCGGACCGCCGTCGATGACGCCGGCGCCGGCTACTCGAGCTTCCGCCACATCGTCGAGCTCGAGCCGGACTTCGTGAAGATCGACATCGGCCTCGTCCGGACGATCGACCGCGACCGGGCCCGGCAAGCCTTCGTCGCCGGCCTCGACTACTTCTCGCTCAAGACGGGCTGCTCGCTCATCGCCGAGGGCGTCGAGACCGAAGCCCAGCGCGACGCCCTACGGGCCCTCGCCGTCAGCCTCGGTCAGGGGTATCTCCTCGGCCGCCCCGCGCCCCTCCCGCACTGAGGCCACCGACCGTCCTCGCCGGGGGCCCCATCGAGGCGGAGCGCGTTGCGCTCCCCGCGGCCGTCGTGGCAGCCCTCGGTCGCCGACTGGAGGAGCGAGCGGCATCGGTGAGGGAGACCCCGAGGGAGGCGAGGACCGGGCGGAGGCGCTCGGCGGGTGCCCGGCGGGCCCACGTCTCTGCCGGGGCCGGGCGCCCCAGGAGGTAGCCCTGGCCGAGGCGGACGCCGAGCTCGAGGAGGGCTCGGCGCTCCTCCTCTCGCTCGATCCCCTCGGCGACGAGACGGTAGCCGCTCCGCCCAGCGGCGTGGACCATCCCCGCCACGAGGGCCTGTCGCGACCGGTCGCCGTCGACTCCGGCGACGAGCCAGCGGTCGAGCTTCACGAAGGCGGGCCGGAGCTCGAGGATGTGGCGGAGACTGGCGTAGCCGGCCCCGGCATCGTCGACGGCGATCCGAACCTCTGGACCGAGGGCTTCGACGGCCGTCCGGAAGGCCTCGTAGTCGCTGATCGGCGTGCGCTCGCTGATCTCGAGGACGGTCCCCCATCCGCCCCAGCGGAGGGTCGTCGCCAGCGGCTCCCTGGTGAGGACGAGATCGGCACTGACGTTCAGGGCGAGGAAGGCGCTCGCCGGCAGGGGTGCCGCCGCCTCGAGGGCCGCCGTCAGCGTCGCCAGCTCGAGGTCGCGACCAAGACCGCAGGCGGCGGCGTCGGCGAAGACTCGGTCCGGCGGCGCCCCATCGGCGAAGCGGGTCAGGGCCTCGTAGCCGAGGACGGCACCGGAGCCGAGGTCGACGATCGGCTGGAAGACCGTCGAGAAAGTCCGTCGCTCGATCGTCGTTCGGATCCTCGCCCGGACCGCGTCGGTCCGACGCTGCTCGGCGAGGCTCGGTCCGAGGAGGGCGGAGGCGACGGCGGCGAACTCGGCCGCCGCCGGCAGGCGCTCGAGGGCGGCCGATCGATCGCCGCTGGGAAGGCCAAGGACGAGGAGGCCGACGGGTTCGCCGTCGAGGTGGAGGGGGGCGTAGATGAGCTGACCGATGCCTCGCTCGGCGAGGACGGCCCGCAGCGAGCCGACCGGTGCTCCTTGGACCGCCTCGACCCACGGGCCGGCCGCTGCCCTGGCGAGGAGTTGCTCGGCCCGCTCGCCGGTGGGGCCCGAGGTGGATCGCCATCGCTCGCCGGCGAGCCAGTGGCTGACGGGGCGGACCCGGCCATCGGGCTCGAGGACGAGGATCGACGCACCGGCGAAGCCGTCGATGACCGAGAGTTCCCGGGCGATGGCGTCGGCGGTCGCCTCGAGGCTCGGCGAGGCCTGGATCCGCCGGAGGGCGTCGAGGACGGCGCTCCGCTCGGCGACGACGCGGCCGAGCTCTCGCTCGAGGCGCAACAGGTCGGTGACGTCCTCAAAGGTCCCCTCGAAGCCGACCCCTCTCTCCCCGTCCTCGCCGAAGGTTGCGAGTCGGGTTCGGTGGCGGGCCCGGAAGGTCGTGCCGTCGGCCCGGCGGAGCTCGACCTCCCCGTCGGCCGTCCCCGCCGCCCGGAGGCGGACGACAAGAGCCCGCGCGGCCTGGGGTTCGACGAAGTGATCGAGGATCGAGCGACCCTCGAGGCTCGACCCGGCCTCGAAGCCGAAGAGACGAGCGGCCGCTCGGTTGGCGTGGACGATCCGTCCCGAGGGATCGACCCGGACGATGCCGACCGGCGCTCCCTCGACGATGGAGCGGTACCGCTCGCGCTCGGCCTCGACGGCCCCGCGAGCCCGCTCGAGGGTGAGGAGGATGAGGCTGACGACGAGGCCGGCTCCGACTTGACCGAGGGGACCGGTCATGACCGCCGTCGGCTGGGCCGGATCGGGCATGGCGACGAGCATGAGGAGCGCGACGAGGGGGACGGCGAGGAGGATCGCGCCGCGACGCAGCACCGGTCTCAGGTGGGGGAGGAGGAGGCTGAAGGCGAGGATGACCGTGTAGGGTCCGACGAGGGGCCAGCGGTAGAGGGGACCGAGGAGGGCCCCGGTCGCGACGAGGGCACCGGCGAGGAGGACGGTTCCTGTCCGCGGACGGCCGCGGCGGGCGAGGAGGAAGGCGACGGTCGCGGCACCGGCCAGACCGCCGACGACGAGGGCCCCGAGCAGGGCGAGGCTCCGACTCGTCGCCACGGCCCCGACGGCGAGGAGGATGGCGAGGCCAGCCGAGGCCCCGGCGATGAGGATCGACAGTTCGGCGCCGGTGCTCGGCCGACCCACGTCACCAAGCTGGCCTAGGAGCTCGAGGCCGGGCGATCGAGCCCGCCGCCGTGCGCTTCCGGTGATCCTCAACCATCTCTCCCGCGGACAATGAGAATTCGACCCGGACACGAGAGTCCGGCTAGATCAGGATGGACCTTCCCCCGAGTGGGCGCCAGATGACCTTCGTACCCGCCCCGCTTACGGCGTTTGCATGAGCCTCGCTCGCGGACCTACTCCTCGTTCCGGCTCGTTCGCTCTTCCCGCCGGCAGGCCGCGCAGCGACCGACGATCGTGACGTGGGAGAGGTCGGCGAGGAAGCCGGTCCGGGCCTCGAGCGCGGCGACGAAGGCGGCCCCGTCCTCGACGTCGATCTCGAGGGTCGCGCCGCAGTCCCGACAGTGGAGGTGGCCGTGCTCGGCGACGGGCGTGACGTGGAACTCCTCCTGCCCGTCCGGGCCGTGGCCGTGCCAGACGAGGCCGAGTTCCTCGAGGACGGCCAGGGTTCGGTAGACCGTCGAAGGGATCGTCGCCGGGTCGATGGCGCGGCAGCGTTCGACGAGCTCGGCGCCGGTGACGTGACCCCTCGTCGCAGCAAGGACCTCGACGAGGGTGCGGCGTTGGGGGGTCCAGCGGAGCCCCCGCGCCCGGAGCTGCTCGCGAACCTCGGCCCAGGCTGGCGGGCGAGTCGGGTCGACCGTGCCGGAGGGCGGCCTTGTCGGCTGCTTGGGATGGCGCATCCGGCCCCGAAGATACGGCAAGACGCGCCGCCGAGCAATTGCAAGCACTTGCAACAACCTTGGATGCCCGCTATCCTCGCGACCGTGGACGTGATGGCTGCCCTCATCCGGCTCGACCTCGTCCGGCCGTCGGCGGACCCGGCCATGCACCTCCCCGACGGCTTCCTCTCGGTGCCGATCGCCCTGGCCATGTGGGCCCTGACGCTCGTCGCGGTCGGGTTCGCCGTCCACCGGGCGAATCAGCGCCTCGACGAGCGAGCGGTCCCCCTCATGGGCGTCCTCGCCGCCTTCGTCTTCGCCGCCCAGATGTTCAACTTCCAGGTCATCGGTGGGACCTCGGGCCACCTCCTCGGTGGCGTCCTGGCCGGAGTCCTCCTGGGGCCATGGGCGGGGACCCTCGTCATGACCGCCGTCGTCGCCGTCCAGGCCCTCCTCTTCCAGGACGGTGGCCTCGTCGTCATGGGGGCGAACATCTTCAACATGGGCGTCGTCGGGACGATGGGCGGCTACGCCCTCTACCGAGCCTTCTCGGTCCTTCTCGGCGGCGAGGAGCGGGGCCGCCTTCCGGCCGCTGCGGTGGCCGCTTGGGCCTCGGTCGTCGCTGGGGCCGGGCTGACGGCCCTCCAGCTCGGGCTCTCGGGCACGACCCCGCTCGAGCTCACCCTGCCGGCGATGCTCGGCGTCCACGCCCTCATCGGGATCGGGGAGGCGGTCATCACGACCGGCGCCCTCGCCTTCATCGCCGTGACCCGGGCCGACCTCTTCGCCATCCGGGACTCGATCGCGAGCACCACCCGCGCCACCACGAGCAGTGGGTTGAGCCGATGACGACACGATCGGAGATCCCCGAGGCCTCCACCCCCAAGCCAGCCGGCGACCCGGTCGCACCCGGAGGCGATCGCTCGGCCTCGGGGGGTGGGAGGGGCCGCCAGCGCTGGTGGCTCGCCGGCCTCGCCCTGGCCGTCATCATCGTCGTCCTCGCCGCTGCCCTCGCCTCGCCCGATCCGGACGGTCTCGAGCGGATCGCCGAAGCTCAGGGCTTCCTCGCTCGGGCCCAGGAGGCGGTCTTCCACGTCTTCGCCGACTACCAGCTCCCGGGCGTCGCCGATCCCCTCCTCGGGACGATCGCCGCGGGACTCATCGGCCTCGCCGTCGTCTTCCTCGTCGTCGTCGGTCTCGGCCGATTCCTGCGACGCCCATCGTCCTGAACCCATGCGGCAGGCCAGCCCCGGGCTGATCTCGGAAGCGAGCCGACCCTGAACCTCGACCGCTACGTCCCTCGAGCCAGTCCTGCCCACCGAGCCGACCCGCGGGGCAAGGTCCTCCTCGCCCTCGCCTTCATCGTCGTCGTCGCCCTCCTGCCGGTCGGCGCCTTCCCGGCCATCGCCCTCGCCTGGGGGGCGATCCTCGTCGGGTGTCTCGTCGCCCGTCTCCCCCTCCTCGCCACCTCCCGGGCCGCCCTCCTCGCTGCCCCCTTCCTCCTCGCCGCCCTGCCCCTCGTCGTGACCCGGAGCGGTGAGCCCCTTGGGACCGTCGCCCTCGGCCCCCTGACGGTGACGATCTCGGGCGAGGGTCTCCGGCTCTTCGCGACGATCGCGGCGAAGAGCTGGGTGAGCGTTCAGGCGGCCCTCCTCCTCGCCTTTACGACGCCGGTGCCCGAGCTCATCGAGGCCCTTCGCCGCCTCCGGCTCCCCGGGCTCCTCGTGACGACGATCGGCTTCATGGTCCGCTACCTCACGGTCCTCGGCGACGAGGCGGCCCGGATGAACCGGGCGCGGGCGGCCCGCTCGGCCGATCCGACGGGTCGCGGGGGTGGCTCGGTCCGCTGGCGGGCGACGGTGACCGGCCACATGGTCGGGACCCTCTTCCTCCGAAGCTACGAGCGGAGTGAGCGGATCTACGCGGCGATGCTCGCCCGAGGCTTCGAGGGGACCTTGCTCCGCCTTCCGGGCCGGGCCCTCGAGCCGGCCGACCTCCTCGCCTTCGCCGCCGCCGGCCTCCTCGTCGTCCTCATCGGCCTGGCTGGCTGGCTCTGGCTGCCGACCTTCTGAAAGGGGGGCTCGATGGCCAGCGCCGAGGTCCATCGCCACGTTCACCGCCACGTCCACCCCGAGCTCGGGCCCCACGAACACCCCCACGAGCACCCGCATCCGCCGGAACCGCCGGGCGAGCTCGCCGAGCGCTGGATCGAGCTCCGCCACCTCCACTATCGCTACCCGGACGGGACCGAGGCGCTCCGGGGCGTCGACCTCCGGGTCGCGCGGGGCGAGAAGGTCGCCCTCGTCGGGCCGAACGGGGCCGGGAAGAGCACGCTCATGCTCCACCTCAACGGGATCCTCCTCCCGAGCCACGGCTCCGTCGACGTGGCGGGGATGCGGGTCGAGCCGTCGACCCTCCGACGGATCAGGGCCGAGGTCGGCCTCGTCTTCCAGGACCCCGACGACCAGCTCTTCAGTCCGACGGTCTTCGAGGACGTCGCCTTCGGCCCCCTCCACATGGGGGTCCCGGTGGAGGAGATCCACGACCGGGTCGAGCGGGCCCTCGCCGCGGTCGGGATGACGGGCTTCGAGGACCGGATGCCGCAGCGGCTCTCCCTCGGGGAGCGGAAACGGGTCGCCCTCGCCACGGTCCTCTCGATGGACCCCTCGGTCCTCGCCTTCGACGAACCCTCGGCGGGGCTCGATCCGCGGGGCCGGCGGGAGCTCATCGAGCTCCTGCGCGGCCTTCCCCAGACCCTCCTCGTCTCGAGCCACGACATGCGTCTCGTGGCGGAGGTCTTCCCGCGGACCGTCGTCGTCGACGGGGGTCGGATCGTCGCCGACGGACCGACGGAGGTCATCCTCGGCGACGATGCCCTCCTGAGCGCCCACGGGCTCGAGCGGCCGTAGGGCGGGCCAGCGGGGCAGGACGACCTCGGATCGGGAGCGGTCGGCCGGGGCGAGCCCGGCGGCGCGTCAGGCGTGGCGGTCGACCGAGGCGAGCCCGGCGGCGCGTCAGGCGACCCGGGGAGCCCCGTCCCCGGTTCGGGGTCCCGACGCCGTGGGCGGCCGGGATGTCCCGTCGCCGGCGACGACGACCTGGTTGCGACCGGCGGCCTTCGCCTCGAAGAGGGCGATGTCGGCCCGTCGGATCAGCTCGGCCCCTGACTCACGGCCGTCCCAGGTGGCGATCCCGACCGAGGCCGTGACGCCCTCGGGTGTCGCCGCTCGGAGCCGCTCGACGACGGCCCGGGCAGCGGCACCGTCGGCCCCGGGCATGACGACGACGAACTCCTCGCCGCCGAACCGAGCGATGACGTCCGTCGCTCGGAGCGACGAGCGCCAGGCCGCCGCCGCACCCGCGAGGAGGGCGTCTCCAGCCTGGTGACCGTAGCGGTCGTTGTAGGCCTTGAAATGGTCGAGGTCGATGACGGCGACGCTGAGCGGTTCGGCCCGCCGGCGGGCGGCGGCGAGCTCGCGGTCGAGGACCTCGTCGAGCTCGCGGCGGTTCGGGAGCCCGGTCAGCGGGTCGGTCCGGGCCAGCTCGTCGAGGCGCCGGGTCAGGTCGGCCCGCTCGATGATGACTGCCGCGAGGCCGGCGAAGAGACCAAGGAGGGACTGGCGGCGGGCCGAGAGATCGGGGGCGACGTGGTCCCAAAGGGCGACGAGGACGCCCATCGGTCGCCCGCCCCGAAGGATCGGGAGGAAGTAGCCGGCCGGCATCCCGGTCAGGGCAACGAGGCGGCGGGAGACCCGCGGGTCGGTCGTGAGGTCCGGGACGAAGAGGGGCTGCCCGGTCCGGTAGGCGAGGACCGTCCCTGAGGGTTCACCCCGAAGGGGGATCGTGATCTCGCCGACGCGCCGGCCCGCCTGGGCGGTGCTGACGAGGACCGATGTCCCTAAGGCGGGTTCGAAGAGGACGACCATCGCCGCCCCGCTGAGACGGAGGGCGGTCTCGCAGAGGCGCTCCCGGGCCGTCCGGTCCGATTCGGGAGCGGCGAGCTCCCGGACGACCTCGAGGAGCTCGGTCAGGTCGTCGAGGTGGCGACGTGCCGCCTCCTCGGCCGCCTCCTGGGCTCGCCGGTCGCTCGCGACCCCGTAGACGAGGCGGCTCCGGCCGACCGTGGCGGCGATGAGGGCCAGGCTGACGGGGATCTGGGTCCCGTCGGCGGCCACCAGCTCGAGCCGGATCCTGCGGGCGACGTCGCCCGGTCGGGCGACGAGCCGCTCGAGCTGCCCGCGGAGCTGCTCCCGACGGTCGGCCGGGACGAGGAGCTCGACGACGTCGCGGCCGACGGCGACCTCGGCCGGCCAGCCGAAGAGCCGAGCTGCGCCCGGGTTCCACTCGATGATCCGGCCCGAGGTCTCGAAGGTGACGACGGCGGCGTCGGCGAGGTCGACGAGGGGCCGGAGGCGAGCGTAGGCGCGCCGGAGGGCAGCGCCCGAGGCGGCGAGCTGTCGCGATCGGGTGTTCAGGCGTTCGAGGAGGTTCTGGACCGTCCAGGCGATCCCTCCGGCCACGATCGCCCGGATGCCCGCCTCGCGCCAGGTCTCGGTGGGGTAGGTCGGCGGGCCGACGGCGAGGACGGGCGCGAGATCGATGGCGAGGAGCGCGAGGATCCCGACCCCGAGCTGCCGACGGGAACCGTAGGCGGCGATCCAGATGAGGGGCAGGAAGAAGAGGGGGGTGACTCCGGCGTGGTAGCCGCCGGCGGCATCACGGAGCCAGCCGACGGCGGCGAGCTGGAGGAGGGGCGAGACGAGGCCGAGGATCTCGTGGCGTCTCCCAAGGGGAAGCCAGAAGGCAGCGACGAAGGCTCCCAGGGCGGCGAGGCCGGCGACGAAGAGGGAGGGGAGGTGGGTGGCGTCGACGTTCGTCGTCACCGTCGCCCCGCCGGCGATGGCAAGGACGACGAAGGGTGCCGTCCGCCGCAGCCTGGGGTGCCAGACGAGGCGTCGGAGCTGCCGGCGGAGCTCGAGTCGGGCCGTCGGTTCGGTGGCGACAGCCCTGTGCGCGCCTGTGCCTTGGCGGCGGACGAGGACACGGCTCGTCCTGGCCCGAGGCGAGGGAGCGGGGCCGGGAGGCGAGCGACGCGAGGGACGCGAGAGGACGCCCGGGGACTCCATGGTCGGCAAGGATGACCGACCGATGGGGCGCCGGCGATGACCGGATCGTCACATCGCCCGGGCGGACGTCCGGTGGATCCCGCCCCGCCCCGCGCGAGGCACCCCGGTCGGGATCGGCGCCCGCCACTCCCCGGACCGACGGCCCCGTCGACGTCGCTGCTCGGCCCAGACGGGCGGCGCCTCGTTCAGTCCGCTCCAGCCAACTCGAGCCGGGCCAGACGCCGGATCGTGATGGCGACGGCGAGGGCGGTGGCGACGAGGACGAGGAGGAGACCGTCCTGGGCCGCCAGCTCGGCCTGCGGGACGAGACCCGGTGAGACGCCGAGGAGGTCGGCGAGCCCGGCCGTCACCGCCTCGATGTGGCGGCGGATCGAGATGACCCCCGCCCCGGGGAAGAGGGCACTCAGCGAGCCCTCCCAGATGCTGACGTAGAGGAGGCCGATGACGAGGGCTCGACGGGTGATCGTACTGAGGGCGACGAAGAGCGAGCCGTAGGAGAGGGCGCCGACGAGCCAGCCGCCCCCGAGGACCGGCACCGGCCAGAGGAGCCCCACATCTGCGCCGAGGAGGAGGATCGCCGCCACTCCAGCCGGGACGACGAAGGCGACGGTGAGGCCGACGGTGGCCGCCGCCGCGAGGACGGCGAGCCGGGCCCGCTCGACCGGCGTCGCGAGAAGGTAGACGATCGACCGGTCGTCGATCGCCGCCCCGAGGACGCTCGTCCCGAAGACGAGGCCGACGATGGGGAGGACGACGGCGACGACGAGGAAGGTCGAGATCGAGACGATCGCTTCCTCTCGTGCGCCGGGAGCGCCGCCGAGGCGGACGAGGCCGGCAACGGCGATCGGGATGAGGCAGAAGAGCCCGACGACGATCGTCCGGCGCCGACCGAGGAGGCTCCGCCAGTAGAAGCGTAGGAGGGGGCCCGTCATCGCCTCGAACCGGGGTCGAAGGAGCCGGGCGTCCGACGCTCGCCGATCGTCATCGCCGGACGAGATAGTCGAAGACCCGCTCGAGGGACTCGTCGGTCGGGCGGACCTCGAAGAGGCTGACCCCCTCCTGCCGAGCGAGGTCCGGCAGGAGCCGGGTCACCGCCCCGTAGTCGGAGCTCCGGACGACGAGGCGGCCGTCGGTCAGCTCGACCCCGGTGATTGCGGGCGCGCGGAGGAGGGCAGCCCCGAGCCGCCGGTCGTCACTCGAGCGGACGGTAAAGGTGTGCGGCCGGTCGATCATGAGCCGCCGGATGGCTCGAAAGTCGCCGGCCGCCGCGAGCCGCCCGGCGTGGACGACGACGATCCGGTCGGCGAGGCGCTCGACCTCCTCGAGGATGTGGGAGGAGAAGACGATCGTCCGACCCGCCGCGGCGAGGTTCCGGAGGAGGTCGATCATCGCGATCCGGCCCCGGGGATCGAGGCCGTTGAAGGGTTCGTCGAGGAGGAGGATGCGAGGCTCGTGGACGAGGGCAGCGGCGAGCTTCGCCCGCGTCCGCATCCCCTTCGAATACGTCCCGATCGGTCGGTCACGCGCCGCTTCGAGGCCGACGAGGGCGATCGCCCGCTCGACGGCAGCCGACGGCCTGGGCAGCCGGTGGAGTCGGGCGACGAGGTCGACGAACTCGGCGCCGGCGAGGACCGTTGGGACGGCCTCGAGCTCGGGCACGAAGCCGACGGTCCGCCAGATCGCCGGCTCGCCCGCTGGAGCCCGGCCCTCGACCCGGACCTCGCCCGTCGAGGGCCGGAGGAGTCCCGCGACGAGGTGGAGGAGGGTCGTCTTGCCGGCGCCGTTCGGGCCAAGGAGGCCGGTGATCCCGGTCCCGATCCGGAGGCTGACGTCGTTGACGGCGACGACGTTCCCGTACCAGCGGCCGACCTCGAGGAGCTCGATCGGCCAGCGGCCGTCGACGGGGCTCCCGACCTCCGTCGGCGCCACCTTCGCGCCTGCTCCCGGTCCCGCTTGCTGGCTCATGCGACGAGGTGCCGATAGCGGCGGACGAGGACGGCGAGGGAGCCGAAGCTAATGGCGAGCCCCGCCGCAAGGTACCAGGGACCGGCGATCCCCGACCCGATCCCGACGATCGGTGTCCCGAAGAAGAGGGCGTTCGTCCCCTCGAGGACGTGGGGCGGCGAGAGGAGGGCGAGGAGCTCGCCGCCGAGGCCCCGGGCGGCCCGGCCACCGATCTGGGCGACGACCGGCATCGCCGTCACGACGGCGATGATCGCTGCCGTTGCGTAGGCCCGCCGGGGGGTGAACCCGGCGATGGCGAGGCCGAGGCCGCCCAGGACCCCGGCCGTGACGAGGGCCTGGCCGAGGACCGGCGGAAGTGCCGGCAGGTCGCGGCCGACGGCAGCCGGGATGTCCGTCGCAGCAAGGGCCCGGCCGACGAAGAGGAGGGCCTGGGGGACGAGGAGGAGGCCAAGGACGGCGAGCATGAAGGCGGCGAGACGGGCGGCGATGTAGTCCTCCCGGCGCAGTGCCCGAGCGAAGTAGAGGCTGATCGTCCCGTAGCGCTGGTCGCGGCCGAGGAGTTCCGGGGCCTGGGCCGCGACGAAGAGGAAGACGATCCCGCTGACGTACGGGAAGTAGGTCTCGTAGCGGATCGGCGAGAGCTCGTCGGGGGCTCCGCCGAACTGTCTGGCGATGGCGGCGATGCCGAGGGCGACGATCGCCGGCAGGCCGGCGAGAACGGCGAGGCCGAGGGGGATGACCTTCGCCCGAGCGCCCCGCCCGATCCCCCAGACGACGCGGACGGAGTCCTCGAAGAGGGCCCGGACGGCAGCGCCGCGACCGAGGCGGGGGCCCTCGTAGCGGCGATACCCGAGATCGTAGATCGTTCCGGCGCTCGCCGCCGGCGCGCCCGGCGGCCCGCTGCCGGCGGTCGGCCCGACGAGGGGCGGTGGGGCAGACGGCGCAGACCTCGACCCGCCCCCGGTGGCGGGTTCCCGCATCCAGCCGGCGCCCCGCTCCTCACTCATCGGCCGGCTCCTGCGGCGGCCGTCCCTCGCCCGAAGGCCGCCTTGCTCCCTTCCGACTCCCTCCCCGTCGGCGGCCCCTCCTCGTCGCGGAAGAGGTCCTCGAGGGAACGCCGCTCGGGCTCGAGCCGGACGAGACCGGTCCCGAGCTCGGCGATGGCGTCCCGGAGGAGGTCGTGGAGGCGGAGGGAGTCGGAAACCCCATCGAGGGCGAGGTGGATCGTCCGGCCGACGGCCCGAGCCGTGAGCCCGGCCGACCGGAGTCGCTCGAGGAGCCGGTCCTCGCCCTCGAGGACCTCGATGGCGAGGGTCCCCGTCCGGGCGGTAAAGGTGGCCAGGGGGGCCGACGAGAGGAGGCGGCCGGCATCGATGGCGACGAGGTGGTCGCAGACCCGCTCGATCTCGCCAAGGAGGTGGCTGGCGAGGAGGATCGAGATCCCGAACTCCCGCCCCGTCCGCTCGATGAGATCGAGCATCTCTTCCCGGCCGGCCGGGTCGAGGCCGTTCGTTGGCTCGTCGAGGAGGACGAGGCGTGGGTCGTGGACGAGGGCCTGGGCGAGCTTCACCCGCTGCCGCATCCCGGTCGAGTAGCCCCCCATCGCCCGGTAGCGCTCCTCGTAGAGGCCGACGTGGCGGAGGACGTCGGCCGTCCGTTCCCGGGCCGCCGTGGCCGGCAGGCCGGACAGGCGGGCCATGTGGGCGACGAACTCGGTCGCCGTCGTGTCTGGTGGGAGGCAGTCGTGCTCGGGCATGTAGCCGAGCTGCTCACGGATCCGCGGACCCTCGCGCCCGACGTCGAGGCCGAAGACGTAGGCCCGACCGGCGGTCGGCGGGACGAGGCCGAGGAGGATCCGAAGGAGGGTCGTCTTGCCGGCCCCGTTCGCCCCGACGAGGCCGATGATCCCGGGCTCGAGCTCGAGGTCGAGGCCGTCGAGGGCGATGACCCGGTCCCCATAGTGCTTCGTGAGACCCTCGAGGCGGATGAGCGGCACGCGCCAACGATAGCCAAACCCGCCACCCGACGCTGCCGACCGGGGCCGACCCTCCTCGCCTCCGAGCGCTCGTCGGCGCCGTCCCATCGTCGCAGCCCCCGTCGAGCTCGGCTCCCTCCGAAACCCCGTCCTCCCCGACGGGTCATCAGCCCGTGTTCTGGAGCCCCGCGGCGACCCCGTTGATCGTCAGCTGGACGAGCCGCAAGAGCCGGGCCCGCTCGGGGTCCTCGGCCGGGGTCGACCGGAGCCGGCCCAGGAGCTGGACCTGGAATTCGGTCAGCGTGTCGACGTAGGGGTTCCGAAGCTCGACCGAACGGAGGAGCCCCGGCATCCCCTCGAGGAGCCGGCGCCGGTTCGTGACCCGGAGGAGGAGCTCGACGGCCCGACGGTACTCGGCCTCGATCCGCTCCCAGAGCCGCTCCGCCTCCGCCACCCCGGCCAGGGCGGCGTAGCGGCGGCCGGCTGCCATGTCGGCCTTGGCGAGGCTGAGCTCGGCGTTGTCGAGGACCGTGGCAAAGAAGGGCCAGTCGCGATAGAGGGCGGCGAGCCGCTCGAGACCCGCCTCACCGTGGGCGCGGCGATAGGCCTCGAGGGCGCTCCCGAGGCCATACCAGCCCGGCAGGTTGATCCGGGCCTGGCTCCAGGCGAAGACCCAGGGGATCGCCCGGAGGCTCTCGAGCTCCCGTCGCCCGGCGACCCGGGCCGCCGGCCGCGAGCCGAGACGGAGGGTCGCGATCTCCTCGATCGGGGTCGCCGCCCAGAAGAAGCGGGCGAAGGCCGGCTCCTCCCAGACGAGGGCCCGGTAGGCGCGCTGGGCCGTCTCGGCGAGCTCGTCGAGGATCGGCGCCCCAGCCGCGGCCGCCGCCGCGACCGACTCGGCGTGACCCGCCGCCGAGGCTCGAACGACGGCACCGGCAATCCGGTCGAGGCCCCGGAGGGCAATGGCTCGGTTCGCGTAGCGGGCAGCGATGACCTCGCCCTGCTCGGTCACCTTGAAGCGACCATCGATCGCTCCCGGCGGCTGGGCGAGGATCGCCCGGTTCGTCGGTCGCCCACCCCGACCGATCGCCCCACCCCGGCCGTGGAAGATCGTCAGCTCGACCCCATGCCGGCGGGCGACGCCGACGAGGGCCTCGGCCGCCCGGTAGAGCTGCCAGTTGGCGGCGAGGAAGCCCGATTCCTTGTTCGAGTCCGAGTAGCCGAGCATGACCTCTTGTCGTTGGCCACGGGACTCGAGGTGGGCCTGATAACCGGGGTCTGTGCAGAGGGCCTCGAGGATCGTCCCGGCGGCATCGAGGGCAGCGGCGGACTCGAAGAGCGGGACGACGTCGACCTCCGGCCGGCCCGGTCCGATCCCGGCCGTGAGGGCCGCCGGGACCGGCTCGCCGGCGAGGTCGGCGAGCCGGAGGACGGCGAGGACGTCCTCGGCTTCCCGGGTGAAGCTGATGACGACCCGGCGACAGGCGGCCCGACCGAAGCGGCGCTGGAGGTCGGCCATGGCTCGGAAGGTGGCGAGGACCTCGCCGGCCCCGACGCCGGCCGCTCCGGGAAGGTCGGCCGCGAGCGCCGCCGGATCGGCGCGGCGGGCCGGGTCGTCGAGGATGGCAAGGGCCGCCTCGTGGACGGCCGAGTGCTGCCGGACCTCGAGCTCGGCGAGGTGGAAGCCGAAGGTCTCGACCTGCCAGCGGAAGTCCTGGAGCTCGCCGTAGGCGACTCGCTCGAGCCGGTCGGCGACGAGGGCCTCGGCAAGCTCGTCGAGCTCGTCCAGGAGTGCCTCGGGCGACGGGTAACGGGCCCCGATGGGGCCGGGGGTCTCGGTCAGGTAGGCCCGCGTTCGGCGGAGCTTCTCAGCGATCGCCCCGAGCCGCTGCCGGTACGGCTCGTCGGGGAAGCGGCGGCGGAGCATCCGGGCCGTCTCCGGCAGCTCGTCGTCGTCTCGGAGGAGGCGGGCCGCAAGGGCCCGCTGGATGCGGTCCGGCGGAACTCGGGCGGCGATGGTCTGCATGAGCCGCGTCGCGACGGCTTCATGACCGCGAAGGACGTGGTCGGCCTGGATCCGGAGGGTCCGACTCGTCACCTCGGCGGTGACGAGGGGGTTGCCGTCTCGGTCGCCGCCGATCCAGCTCCCCCAGCGCAGGAAGGCCGGGACTCGCGGCGGGCGGGTCCCCGTCCGGCCGCTGTCGGTCGCTGGCGGGTCGGCGAAGGGTCGCCCACGCCGGCTGCGGCGGGCCGCTTCGGCGACGCGATCGAGGGCGGCGTCGAGCTCCCGGTAGACGGCTGGGGTGAGGGTGTAGAGGGTTTCGTCGAAGAAGACCATCGCCGTTCGGACCTCGTCGAGGGGCGAGAGCTGCCCGGCTCGGAGTTCGGCGGTCCGCCAGAAGATCGTGATCTCCTCCCGGAGTCGGCGTCGGAGGTCGGCGTCCTCGGCCGGGGTGAGGCGGGGATCGTCGAGGTGCTCGAGCAGGCGGGCGATCCGCCGGAGGGCGACGAGGACCGTCCGGCGGCGGGCCTCCGTCGGGTGGGCGGTGAGGACGGGCGAGATCCGGAGCCGGTCGACGATCGCCTGGAGCTCCTCGGGCCGGTGGCCGGCGGCGACGAGACCGAGGAGGGCGTCGGCGGCGGAATCGGCGATCGGCGCCCCTCGGGCGGCGCGGGCCCGACGCCGGAGGGAGCGGACTCGGTCGCGTTCCTCGGCTAGGTTGACGAGCTGGAAGTAGCAGCTGAAGGCTCGGATGACGGCCTCGGCGGTGTCGAGGTCGAGGGCGGCGATCTCGGCCGAGAGGCGGGCGCGTTCCTCTGGGTCCGGACGGCGACGGAGCTCGATCATCCGGCGCCGGATCCGCTCGACGGTCTCGAGGAGGGGGAGCCCCGCCTGCTCGACGATGACCTGGCCGAGGAGGCTGCCGAGGAGGCGGACCTCGCGGGCGAGGGGATTCCGCGCCCCCGCCGAGCCGACCCCGGCCGGCTCGGCCCGGACGGCCGGGTTGCGGAGGGGATGGTTGCGGTTCGGAGCCCGCCTCGATTCTGGGACTGCGGCCGCCCGGATCGGGACCGACTCGCTCATCGGGCTCCTCGGGAGGCCAGGACGGGGTGGACCGGGACGGCGTGGGCCAGGACGGCACGGACCGGTCGCCCACGGCTCGGTCCTCCTCCCGGAGCCTCGGGTCGCTGCCCAGCAGCGTTCGGCCTCTCCGGATGCGGTCGCCCACCGTTCCGCGCCCCTCCCGCAACCTTGCCGCAACCATGCCCTCGGGGCGAGAGGGTTACGCTTGTGGCGTGACGGCCATGCCGAGGACCGAACCGAACCTCCCGCCGGCTCCAGCGAGGGAGCCGAACGCGGCGGAGCAGCTCGAGCAGCTCCGCTTCCTCCACCGTGTCGTCCGCCTGGCGACGACGGCCCGAACCTGGGAGGAACTCCTCGAGACGGTCGTCGATCAGACCCGCGATGTGCTCCACGCCGACGTTTCCTCGCTCTACCTCCTCGATCGGGATGAACGCTACCTCACCCTGGCCGCGACGAACGGCCTCGACAAGTACCAGATCGGCCGCGCCCGGGTCCCCTTCGGGGAGGGCGTGACCGGTCGCGTCGCCGCGAGCCGGACCCCGATGATCATTCCGGACGTTCCCTCGGATCCGCGCTTCCTCTGGGTCCGGGGAATCGACCAGAAGCGCTTCATCGCCTCGATGCTCTCGGTTCCCCTCATCTGGCGCGACCGGGTCGTCGGGGTCCTGAACGTCCAGACCGAGCGGCACCGGCAGTTCACCGAGAGCGACGTCGCCCAGCTCGGGGCGATCGCCGACGTCCTGGCCGGCATCGTCGAGCGGGTTCGCCTCCAGGAGGAGGCCGAGGCTCGGGCGAAGGAACTTCGGGCCCTCGACGAAGCGCGGGCCGAGCTCATCGCCCTCGTCACCCACGAGCTCCGGACGCCCCTCGCCGTCGTCCGTGCCTACGCCGACCTCTTGGCCGAAGAGCCGCCCCTCGAGGGCCGTCGGTCGCGCGACCCCGAACGCCGGCGGAGGCGAGCCGAATGGCACCAGGCGGCGATCGAGCAGATCGAACGGCTCGATCGGCTCGTCGACTCGATCCTCGCCTCCGTCCGACCGATGCCCGAGCAGGCCCAGGCGGCGGCGATCGTCCCCGTCGACGTGCGCGAGGTCGTCGAGACGACCCTCAGCCAGATCCGGCCACTCCTCCGTCAGCACGAGACCGAGGTCCGGATCGACGTTCGGCGCCAGGCGATGGCCGATCCGCCGCGCCTCCGCCAGGTCCTCGAGCACCTCATCGAGAACGCCGTCAAGTACGCTCCGCCGGGGACGACGATCCGGATCGAGTCGGAGCTCGTCGAAGGGGTCGTTCGGATCGCCGTCACCGACGAAGGCCCCGGGATCCCGCCCGAGTGGCGGGAACGGATCTTCGAACCCTACGCTCGCCGCGACACCCATACCGCGCGGGGCTCCGGGATCGGGCTCTACGCGGCGAAGCGCCTCGTCGAGTCGATGGGCGGCCGCCTCTGGGTCGAGCCAGCCGAACCCCAGGGAGCCCGCTTCGTCGTCGCTCTCCCGGCGGCGGTCGCGATCTGAGGGAGATCGATGCCGACTCTTCGCCCGCTTCGGATCCTCGTCGTCGACGACGACCCGGCCATGGTCGGGGCGATCACCGCCCTCGTCGGGACCGAAGGTCACCAGGTCATCACCGCCTACGACGGCCTGACGGCGATCAAGCGCTTCCGGGAGGAGAACCCGGATCTCGTCCTCCTCGACCTCGCCATGCCGGGACCCGATGGCTTCAGCGTCGCCGGCCAGATCCGGGCCCTCGGCTCGGCGCCGATCGTCGTCGTCTCCGGTGAGAGCGGCGAGGCGGCGAAGGTCCGGGCCCTCGAAATCGGGGCCGACGACTACCTGACGAAGCCCTTTGGCAAGGCCGAGCTCCTGGCTCGGATCGCCGCGGTCATGCGACGGGCCGAACGCGCTCCGGGGCCGGCCGGCCCTGGGCCGCTCGAGGTCGGTCGGCTCCGACTCGACCCGGGCCGCCACGAGGTCCGGGTCGGCGAGACGCCGATCCCCCTCACGCCGACGGAGTTTCGGCTCCTCGAGGCCCTCGTCGCCGCCGCCGGCGACGTCGTCCCCCACCAGCGGCTCCTGCGGGCCGGCTGGCCGGGCGATCCCGACCCAGATCCGCTCTGGCTGAAGCCGCACCTCGCCCGGCTGCGGACGAAGATCCGCCGGGTGGGCGGTCCGGCGATCGTCGCCGTCCGGGGTGTCGGCTACCGGATCGAAACCGAGGGGGGCCGCTGAGGCCCTCCCAGTCGGTGGCGCCGAGGGCGCTCCCGTAGGCGGCGCGGAGGCCGCCCCGGCAGCCGGCGTGGAGGCTGTCCCCGCGCGCGGCGCGGCCTGGGGAGGGACCATCGGGCAGAGCTGTGAGGCCTTCGTCGGAGCCGGTCGTCTCCCTCTCGGTACCGCCCCGCCAACGAGAGCCTGGGCCCACGGAGCCGGCACATGGGCGCCGGACCCCCGCGATCGAAAGAACGCCCGCCGATCCGCCCGAGCACGCGGACCGGCGGGCAATGGGAGGCACCCGGCGCACCGCCGGGGTGCAGGGAGAGACGTCAGGCGGCGGTACGAACGCTCAACGGCAGGCCGTTCGCGTCGTGGGCGGCATCGACACACGGGACGCGGCAGCCCCGGGCGTCCCGCCCACCGAGGGGCGAGAAGTGGAACCAGGCCGCGGCACCCTCCGGACCTACGAGCTGGAGCCGGCAGCCGCAGGCGGCACAGGTGACCGGCCCGGCAGCGCTGACCGCATGGCCGTACGGGAAGCGACGGGTGGGGTCGGCGGGATAGAGCATCGGTCGGTCCTTCCAGGCTCTCGACAACATCGGGATGGTGCGCAGCGCGCCGATCGGGTCGGCATCGAGACCCCGATCGACGCTGGCGAGACTACGCCCACGAGCGCCGGAAGTCGGCACCGAGGAGGGTGCGCGAAGGTTGCGATCGGGTAGCGGCGCTCGGCGCGTCGAGATCGGCGGCGGTGAGCGCTCGGCTGTCGGCGGCCCGGTCGGACGGTCTCGAGTCGGGGGCTATCGGCGTGTCCGTGGAACACCAAAGCGGCCTCACCGCTGGGATGAGCGAGGCGCGTTCCCGGCAAGTGGTGTTCGTCGGACACCACTTCCCGGGAGCGGCCGGCTCGCGCTCGGTGCCTGCGGTGGCTTTGGTGTTCGGTGCGCACAGGGCCGAGGCGTCCGGTGCGCACAGGGCCGAGGCTCGGGAGCGGCCCCTAGTCCGCCCGATCTCGAGCTCTTCGAGGGACTCGGACGGTGGCCAGGCAACCAGCTGGGGCCATGTGCGGGGCGAGCTCGAGGAGACGGACGACCTGGACGCAATCCGACGGCGGCCAGGCAACCAGGGCGGGAGCCCTCCGTCGGAAACCCTAGTGCGCCTTTCCCTCTCCCCCTTCCTGGAGCGGCAGGACGAGGACCGCCAGACTGAAGACGAGCCCGCCGAAGGCGAGGACCCCGATCGTGACGAGAGCCTCGACGAGGGAGGGGACGTACCAGAGGCTCATCTGGAAGGCCGAGCTCCCCAGCGCCGGCGCCGTCCCCTCCGGGACCCCCGGCGGAAGCCCGAGCGGCGGGTAGGCAAGACCGTTCAGGACGATGTTCAGCCGGTGGACATAGATGCCGACGATCGAGATCGCCGCAGCGACAGCGACGACGAGGGGCCGCGAGCGGAGCGAACGGCGAGCGAGGAGGACGAAGGGGAGTCCGAGCCCGATGGTGACCTCGAACCAGAAGAGCGGGGCGAACTGACCAAAGAGGAGCCGGTAGACCGGATCGCCCTCGAAGGGCGCCGCCGGGTACGCCGCCGTCAGCATCTCCGAGAGGACGAAGAAGGCCTCGACGGCGATGAAGACCCCAAGGAGACCCCCGAGGTAGGCGACGAGACCATCGTCGAAGCGGAGCCGCCCGACCCACCGGAGCACGAGAGCGAGGAGGATGACGAGGGCGAGACCCGAGACGAGGGCCGAGGCGACGAAGAGCGGAGCCATGATCGCCGAGTACCAGAAGCCGCGGCTGATCTGGAGGCCGAAGATCCAGGCCGTGATCGAGTGGAGGAGGACCGCCGCCGGGAGCCCGATCCAGGCCAGCACCTCCTTCGCCCGCCGCTCCCGAGCCAGGGTCGCCGGTGCATTCGTCGTGCCGAGGGCGAGGAGGCTGCCGGCCTGAGCGAGGTCGGCCCGGGTGTAGAGCCAGACGTAGGCGACGGAGATCGCGAAGTAGGTCGTCACGATCGCCACGTCCCAGACCAACGGCGAGGTGAGGTTCGGATAGGCGAAGAGGTGCCAGATCCGCTCTGGCCGGCCGATGTCCGGCAGCAGGAAGACGGCGGCGAGCATGACCGCCACGGCCGCCTCGAGGACGGCGAGTCGGACGATCGGCTGGAAGCGGGTCGCTCCGAAGAGCCGCCCCGCGGAGGCGACGATGAGGCCGCCGGCCGAAAGCCCGACGAAGAACATGAACATGAGGATGTACTGGCCCCACATGACCGTGTTCCGCATCGCCGTGACCCGGAGGCCCTCGGCGAGCTGGTAGCCCCAGGCGACGAGTCCGAGGAGAAGGGCGAGGCCGAGGAAGGCGAACCAGGCGACGAGACCGAGCGGCGGACGTCGGAAGGCGAGGCGGGGCCGAGGGACGGGGGTGGATCGAGCGGTCACAGGGTCGCCCTCCGTCGCGGCGGCAGGAAGTAGACCTTCGGTTGCGTCCCTCGCTCCTCGAGGAGCTGCTCGCCATGGCGGTCACGGATGAGGCGAGAGACCCGGGAGTTGGGGTCGTCGAGGTCACCGAAGATTCGGGCCTGGGCTGGACACGACCAGACGCAGGACGGCACCTGGCCGTCGGCGAGGCGGTGGATGCAGAAGGTGCATTTCTCGACCGTCCCCACCGGCCGCGGCTCGACCATCCCCAGGTCGCCCTCGATCGGCTGCGCCGGTCGGCCCCAGTTGAAGGTCCGGACCCCGTAGGGACAAGCGACCATGCAGTACCGGCAGCCGATGCAGCGCTCGGGATCCTGGACGACGACGCCGCCGTCGCCGTGGAAGGTCGCCCCGACCGGGCAGACCTTGACGCAGGGGGCGTTGTCGCAGTGCTGGCAGGCGAGGGGAAGCCAATGGAGCTCGAGGTCGCCGTGCTCGAGAGCCGGCGTGTCGAGGGCCTCGCCCTCGGTGAGGATCCGGTTCCACCACGTCCCGAGGGGGACGTCATTCTCGGCCTTGCAGATGACGGCGCACGACCAGCAGCCGATGCAGCGCTCCTGATCGACGACCATCCCCCAGCGGGGGCTCGGTCCGTGGGGCTCGAGCTCGCCGTAGGCGCGCGAGGCCGGCGGGAGGGCCTCGATCGGGGAGACCGGTTCAGCCATCGCTAGGCGCCTCCCGCTCGGCGGACCTCGACCCGGCAGTCCTTCCAACCGGTCGAGGGCGACCACATGTTGGCGACGTAGTGGACCTCATGGATCGGGTTCACCGCCGAGGCGGTGAGCTCGTTGACCCCCTTGCCCGCCGCGAAGTAGCGGGACCACCAGCCCTCGGGAAGGGTCGCCGTCCCCGGCGCCGCTGCCGGGGAGACGTGGGCCCAGGCAACGACTCGGCCCCGCGTGTTCGCGACCTCCACCCGGTCGCCGTCGGCGATCCCCCGCTCCGCCGCGTCGTCGGGATGGAGGAGGACCGTCGGCCGGCCCCCGTGGATCTCGGCCAGCCAGGGATTGTTCGAGTAGGTCGAGTGGATCCGCCACTTGCTGTGGGGGGTGAGGAGAACGAGCGGATAGCGAGCCGGATCGTGGACCTCGTCGTCCTTCGGCGGCTTGTAGGTGGGGACCTGCTCACCGAGCTCGAGGAAGCGGTCCTCCTCCTTGTAGAACTCGATCCGCCGGGTCGGAATGAAGGCCGCTGTCGCCTCGAGGGGCGCCGGGAGGGAGCGCGGCGGGAAGGGCTCGAGGTCCTCGATCTGGCGCTGGAAGGGAACGTCGGGATCGGGCACCCGGAGTCGAACCGGGCCCTGGCGGAGAGCCTCGAGGGTGATCCCTTCCGTCGGGCCGCCAGGGACGTTCCCGGCCTCGAGGATCATCTCGATCGCCTCCTCGGCCGTGACCGAGAACCACTCCTCGGCGAGGGCGGGGTCGATCCGCCGGACGATCTCGCGCCAGATATCGAGCTCGCTCCGAGCCTCGCCGACGGGTGGGATCGCCGGCTGCTGGAGCTGGAGGAAGGGGTGGAGGGGTGTCGCCGTAAGGTCCGTCTTCTCGTACCAGGTCGTTGCCGGGAGGACGACGTCGGCCCAGCGAACGGTGTCGGTCATCTGGTGGTCGACGACGACGATGAGTTCGAGGCCCCGGAGCGTCTCATGGAGCCGATTCACGTCGGGGCTCTGAATGAACATGTTCGCGAAGGTGCAGACGAGGCCCTTGAAGCCGGCCTTCGGGTACGGAACGGAGGGATGCATCGTCTCCGTCGGGCCGCGGACGAAGTAGATCGAGGGCACGATCTTCGCCTTCTTGCCGCCTGGGCTCCACCACGGCGAGACGTCGACCCGGACCTTGTACTGGCCGACGTAGACCGAGAAGCCGCCGCCCGAGCGGCCGACGTTCCCGGTCAGGGTCGCCAGGAGAGCGAAGGCTCGGCCGACGAGGTCGCCGTGGTACCAGTGGTTCGCCCCACCGCCCATGAGGATCGCCGCCGGCTTCGTCCCACCGTAGGCCCGGGCGACCCGGACGATGTCCTCGGCCGAGATCCCAGTCACCGCCGCTGCCCGTTCGGGTGTCCAGCCCTCGAGCTCGGCTCGGACGTGATCGAAGCCGGGTCGGACTCGAACGGTCCGTCCATCAGTGAGCCGGACCTCGAAGGAGCCGGAAAGGGCGGCGCGACGGCCCGGCGCCCCGAGCCGCTCGGTCCCGACGACGACGGGCGCCCCCGCCTCCTCGTCCCAGGCCACGAAGCGATCCGGCGCGCCGCCGGCGACGAGGTCGGCCTCGCGGAGCCGCTTCCCGGTGTCGTCGCGAACGAGGAGCGGCGCGTCAGTGTAGGTCCGGAGGAAGTCGAGATCGCCGAGGCCGTCGACGAGGACCTGGCGGGCGAGGGCGAGGCCGAGGGCGGCGTCCGTCCCGGGCCGCGGTCGCAGGTGGAGGTCAGCCTTCGCCGCCGTCCCCGAGAAGACGGGGTCGACGACGACGAGCTTCGCTCCGTTCTCGACGGCGTCCCAGATGAAGTGGACGTCGGGGATTCGGGTCTCGACGGGATTCGCTCCGACGAGGAGGAGGAAGCGGCTGTTCGCCCAGTCCTTCGCCTCGTGTTCGGCATTCTGGACGCCGAAGGTGATCGGCATCCCCATCGGCAGGTCGCCATTGAAGTCGAAGCTCGTCCCGTGGGTCATGCCGAGGAGGGCGCAGGCGCGGTAGTTCGCCCCCTTCTGGACGTAGCCGGAGCCTGGGACCTGGCCGAAGACGTGGATGCTGTCCCAGCCGTAGGTCTCGCCGATCCGACGGAGCTCGGCGGCGATGACGTCGAGGACCTCGTCCCAGCTCGCCCGGCGAAACTCGCCGGACCCGCGCTCGCCGGTTCGAATCAGGGGATGGAGGATCCGATCCGGGCCGTGGATCTGGAGATGGAAGGAGAGGCCCTTCATGCAGCCCCGGGGGTTGTAGGCAGGATCCGGGTAGTCGGCCGCCTGCTGGATCTTCACGACCCGGCCGTCGCGGACGAAGGCGAGCTGGCCGCAGCTGCCGGTGCAGTTCGGCGAGCAGGTGGTCCGGACGATGCGGTCGACGGGCCGGGAGCGGGCGACACCCCGGCCGGCGACCTCGCCAGGGGTCAGGACGCGAAGGCCCGTCCCGGCGGCACCGGCGGCACCGGCTGCGACGGCAGTCTGGAGGAGGCGGCGGCGGCTGATCTCCATTAGGCGCCTCTCGACCTGGCCCTAGCCCCGGCCCTTCGACCGCACCGCGCTGCCGGCGCTTCGGAGCCGCGGGGCGCGCGGGAGGGGGTCGAGGGGGCAGCCGCCGAGCATCGTGTGATCCGGAGCACCGCAGCGGGCACAGCGATCGGCGCTCGTCCCCCTCGGTTCTGGGCGAGCGGCCGGAGCGGCGGCGCGGAGGGCGCCCTCGCCGGCCCGGACGACGGCCCCGAGAGCGGCAAGGATCGGCGCGCCGAGGCCGGCAGCGATGAGGTGGCGCCGGCTGAGGCGGCGCCGCGGGCTGGCCGTCAAACGCGTATCGAGCTGCTCCATGTTCGCTGGGCAGGGTGCCGGAGGAGGCCAGGCACCGAGGAGCGCACTTCGGCCCCTTCGACCTGGGCCGAAGGGCACCCGAAATCGGGACGACTGGACGGCGTGACCCTCCCCCGTTCCTGCCGGCCCCACCCCGCCCCTGCCTTCTCGGCGCCGGTTAGCGGAGCCCGAGGACCGTCGTCGGCGGGGCCCGCGCGACGTGGCGATCCCGTTGCCTTGGGACTCCCGGGTCTCCAGGTAGCCCGAGGACCGTCGCCGGCAGGGCCGGCGCGACGGCGAAGAGGCAGTGCGGCGATGCCGGGAACGGCCGCTCAGTTCCCTCCGGCCGCCGAACGTGCCGGCTCGGCGGCCGCGGCCCCAGCCACCGCCCCGACGGGCTCGACGAGCCAGAAGTCCCCGAGCGGCAGGGCACCGTCGGCGAGGAGCCGCGCTGCCGTTGGCGAACCCGCCGCGGCGTGGGCCTCGAGGAGGCGCCGCAGGTCGGCGACGAGGGCCGCGCCGTCGCTCCGTTCGTGGACCGCCGTCGCCAGACGGGTCGCCCCAACGCTCTGGCTGTGGAGGAGGGACGCGTGCCGGCCGGCGGGGTCGTAGAGGAAGGCCCGCCCGCCGGTCATCCCGGCCCCGAAGTTCCCCCCGATCGGACCCAGGACGACGACGGTCCCTCCGGTCATGTATTCGCAACCGTGGGGCCCGACCCCCTCGACGACGGCCTCGGCACCGCTGTTCCGGATGGCGAAGCGCATCCCCGCCCGGCCGACGACGTGGAGTCGACCCGCCGTGGCGCCGTAGAGGCAGACGTTCCCGGCGATCGCCTGAGCCTCGGGACGGTGGGCCAGCCGCTGACTCGGGGCGGCGGCGATCACTCCGCCCGCGACCGCCGACGACCCGTCGGCGGCAACGTCGTCCACCTCGGCCGCGGACTCGGCGGCAGGGTCGAGGGCCGCCGGCCGGAGGACGATCGTCCCGCCCCCGAGTCCCTTCCCGACGTAGTCGTTCGCCTCGCCGATGAGGGTGAGCGTCACCCCAGCGCAGGTGAAGGCACCGAAGCTCTGGCCGGCCGAGCCCCGAAGCTCGAGGCGGATGAGGCCGTCGCGGGCGTCGATCTCGCCCCGCTCCATCGCCCCCGACAGCTCGGCGCCGAAGGAGCGCTCCGCGGTCGTCATCGCCAGGCCGTCTCGGACCCGCACGCCCCCCGCCCGAAGCTCCTCGACGAGCCGCCGCTCGAGGGGCGAGGCCGGCGGCCGCTCGACGACCTCGCGGGCCCGCTCCGGGTCGGCACGACGGGCGGCGTCGGCGGACCAGCGCGGGAGTCCAAGGAGCCCTCGCACGTCGAGGGTCCGACCCGTCGTCGCCGCCCGCAGGTACCGCCGAGCCTCGCCGACGATCTCGCCGACGGAGCGGGCGCCGATCGCCGCCAGCTCCCGCCGGAGGTCCTCGGCCACGGCGAGGACGAACCGCTCGACCTGCTCTGGCGTTCCCGTGAACTTCGCCCGGAGGTCTTCCCGCTGCGTCGCGATCCCCGTCGGGCACGTGTCGAGGTGACACTGGCGGGCCATGTCGCAGCCGATGGCGACGAGCATCGCCGTCCCGAAGCCGAACTCCTCGGCGCCGAGGAGGGCGGCGATGAGGAGATCCCGGCCGGTCTGGAGACCACCGTCGGTCCGGAGGACGACGCGATCCCGGAGGTCGTTCCGAAGGAGGGTCTCGTGGGTCTCGGCGAGACCGAGCTCCCAGGGGACGCCGACGTGCTTGATCGACGAGAGCGGCGACGCCCCCGTCCCGCCGGCGTGGCCGGCGATGTGGATGTAGTCGGCGCCGGCCTTGGCCACTCCCGCGGCGATCGTCCCGACCCCGCGGGTGGCAACGAGCTTCACCCCGATCCGGGCCCAGGGGTTGATCGAACGGAGGTCGGCGATGAGCTGGGCGAGGTCCTCGATCGAGTAGATGTCGTGGTGGGGCGGCGGGCTGATGAGCGACTGGCCCGGCTGCGCTCGCCGGAGGGCGGCGATGTAGGCCGTCGCCTTCTTGCCGGGCAGCTGGCCACCCTCGCCGGGCTTGCTCCCCTGGGCGATCTTGATCTCGATCTGGTCGGCCCGGGCGAGGTACTGGGAGGTGACCCCGAAGCGGGCCGAGGCGACCTGCTTGATCCGGGCGTCGTGGCGCTCGCCGTCGGGACCGGGCACGTACCAGGCTGGGTCCTCCCCGCCCTCGCCCGTGTTCGCCGCCCCGCCCGCCCGCTGGATCCCGATCGTGATCGCCTGGTGGGCTTCGGGCGAGAGGGCCCCGACGCTCATCGCCGAGGCGACGAAGCGGCGGACGATCGAGCGCGCCGGCTCGACCTCCTCGAGGGGGACGGGCTGCCGCGACCGCCGCAGCCGAAGGCCATCGCGGACGACGGCCGCTGGGTGCTCCCGCACCGCCCGGAGCCGAGCCAGAGCGGCCTCGATCTCGTCGCTCGTCCGGGCGACGGCCTGGAGCTCGCCGACGACGGATGGAGCGTAGAGGTGGAGCTCGCCGTCACCCCGGAAGCGGGCAAGGCCGGGGTCGACGAGCTTCGCCCGCGGGTCGTCGGCCGGGATCGCCCGGGCTGCCTCGAGGCGTCGGAGTTGGCGACGGGCGAGGTCGTCGAAGCCGACCATCCCGGGCCAAGCCGGGGCGCCGGGGAAGCAGCGAGCGAGGACCTCGGCGTCGAGCTCGAGGACCTCGAAGAGGGCACCGCCAACGTAAGAGGCGACGGTGCTGATCCCCATCCGGGCGAGGGTCTTCCGGAGGCCAGCGGAGAAGGCGGCGACGAGGTTCCCGACGAGCTCCTCGGGTGATCGATCCTCCGCTCCCCGGCCTCCTGCCAGCTCGGTCGCGAGTTCGACGGCGAGCCAGGGGCAGACGACCGTCGCCCCCGAGGCGAGGACCATGGCCAGGCCGTGAACGTCGAGGACGTCGGCTGCCTCGGCGACGAGGTCGGTTCGGCCCCGAAGCCCAGCTTCAGTCAGGGCAGTGTGGATCGCCCCGACGGCGAGGACCGAGGGGATCGGCAGGCGCTCGAGGCCGAAGGCCCGGTCTGTCGACACGAGGACCTCGGTCCCGGCCCGGGCGGCGACGACGGCGACCTCGGCGAGTCGCTCGAGGGCGGTTCGGAGCCCTTCCTCCCCCTGTTTCGGATCCCAGGTCGCATCGAGGACCCGGACCGAGCGGCCGTCCGCCTCGAGAGCGCCGACCAGCTCGGCCCGGTCGGTCACGATCGGCCGCTCGAGGCGGAGGGTCCGCGACCAGGCCCGGCGACGCCCCGCCCGCCGGTCGTCCGGCGGCCCACCGAGGAGCGGCGCCCGTCGGCCGAGCTGAACGGAGAGGTCCATGACGACCTGCTCGCGCTCGGGGTCGATGGCCGGGTTCGTGACCTGGGCGAAGGCCTGGCGGAGGTGGTCCGAGACGGGCCGGTCGACCCGGCCGAGGCCGGCGAGGGGCGTGTCGTCACCCATGCTCCAGAGGGGCTCCTTCGCCTCGAGGGCCATCGTCCGGATGTCGAGCCGTGCCTTCTCGGCGTCGAGGCCGGCGAGATAGCGGAGCGGGAGGGGCGTCCGAGTCCCGATCGGCCGGGGGGCGGCAGGGTCGCGGCGGCCTCGCAGGTCGGAAGCAGGCTCGTCGATGACCGCGACCGGGCGGAGGGCCTCGGCCTTCGCCTCGGCGTCCTCGAGGACGAGCCCGCGGCCCGGGTCGACGAGGAGCATCTCGCCCGGCCCGAGCCGACCCCGCCGGACGATTCGGGCCTCGTCGAGGGGGACGGCCCCCGCTTCGGAGGCGAGGGCAACGAGGCCATCGCCGGTGACGGCGAAGGCGGCCGGGCGGAGACCGTTCCGGTCGACGAGGGCTCCGACCCGCCGCCCATCGGCGAAGACGAAGGCACCGGGCCCGTCCCAGGGGGCGAGGAAGCCGGCCACTCGCCGAGCGAAGGCAGCGAGCCCGGGATGCGGGGAGCGACGGAGCCCCTGGGCCTCGGGGATGGCGGCGAGCATCGCCGTCTCGACCCGCCAGCCGGTCAGGACGAGGAGCTCGATCGCCTCGTCGAGGGAGAGGGAGTCCGAGGCGTCGGGCGAGAGGAGCGGGCCCGCCTCGACGAGGCGCCGAGCGAGGACCGACCCGCGTCGGTCGCCGATCCGGCCGCGGACCTGCTCGCGGTTTCCCCGGACGGTGTTGATCTCGCCGTTGTGGGAGATGTACCGGAAGGGCTGGGCGAGGCGCCAGACGGGGTGGGTGTTCGTCGCGTAGCGCTGGTGGAAGACGGCGTAGCGGACCGCCAGGGGCGCGGCGAGGTCGGCGTAGAAGTCGGCGAGGCGAGAGCCTGCGACGAGGCCCTTGTAGACGACGCTCCGGCAGGAGGCGGAGGGGATCGCGAACTCCTCGAGGCCCTCCGCCCTCGCCGTGGTCTCGGCTCGACGCCGGGCAAGGGCGAGGCGGGCCTCGAAGTCGGCATCGCCGAGCCCCGCCGGTCGCTCGACGAGGGCCTGCTCGATCGTCGGCCGCGTGGCCGCCGCCTCCGAGCCGAGGGCGCTTGGATCGACGGGGACGCCGCGCCAGCCGGCGAGGGTCAGCCCGTTCGCCGCGAGGGCCTCCTCGACGAGGCGGCGGCCTCGGCGGGCAGGCACGGGACGGCGGGGCAGGAAGGCGACGACGATCCCGGGCCGGACGAGACCCGGGGCGAGCCGTTCGAGGACCGAGGGCTCGAGGGGGAAGGCCACCCCGGCCCCATCGCTCGACTCGCCGTCGGCGGCGAAGGCGCCCCGGTGGCCGAGGGAGGCGAGCCCGGCGAGGGCGAGGCGAAGGACACGCCCTCGTGAGCGGCCGCCCGCATCGGCGACGAAGCCGACCCCGCAGGCGTCGTGCTCGAAGCGGGGATCGTAGAGGGAGGCCGCGGCCCGTGGTCTGGGAGGTCGCCTGTCGGTGGAGGGCTGGGGGGCGGACTCGCCTCGCGGACGGCTCGAACCGACGCCCGCGGTGGCGAGCGTCGGGGCGGGACGCGGTCGACGGTCCGGGACGGATCGCCCGGTCCGGGGGCTGGGTCTGGTGCGCATGGATCGTTGCCTCCGGAGGGGACGGTGCCGGCCGCCGCGCGAGGCGGCGGCCGGCGAGGTGCGAGATGGACGAGGGAGCCCGCGACGAGCGGGCGGACGGGTCAGCTCTGGTAGGCCACCTCCCCGTGGAGCGAGAGGTCGAGGCCGACCTCCTCCTCGTGGCTGGCGACCCGCAGCCCGACGACGAGGTCGACGATCTTGACGATGACGAAGGTCGTAACGGCGCAGAAGGCGTAGGTCGCGAGGACGGCGACGAGCTGGATCCCGACCTGGCCGAGGTTGCCCTCGATCGCCCCCGAGACCCCGCCGATGGCAGCGACGGCGAAGACGCCGGTCGCGATGGCGCCGAGGGTCCCGCCGACGCCGTGGACAGCGAAGACGTCGAGGGCGTCGTCGACCCGGAGCCGCTCCCGAAGGAGGGTCGCGCTGTAGCAGATCGCGCCGGCGAGGGCACCGATGAGGACGGCACCCCCAGCGGTCACGAAGCCCGAGGCCGGGGTGATGGCGACGAGCCCGGCGACAGCACCACAGGCCGCACCGACGACGCTCGTCTTCCGCTTGTGGAGGTACGAGGCGAGGACCCAGGCGATCGTCGCCGCGCCGGCGGCGGTGTTCGTGACGAGGAGGGCGTTCGCCGCGAGGCCGTTCGCGGCGAGGGCCGACCCAGCGTTGAAGCCGAACCAGCCGAACCAGAGGAGGCCGGCGCCGAGGACGGTCATCGGGACGTCGTGGGGGTCGAGGCGCTCGCCGTTCACCGACCGGCGGCCGATGAGCATCGCCACGACGAGGGCCGAGATCCCGGAGCTGATGTGGACGACGGTTCCGCCGGCGAAGTCGAGGGCCCCGAGCTCGCGGAGCCAGCCGCCGGGAGCCCAGACCCAGTGGGCGAGGGGCGAATAGACGAAGGTCGACCAGAGGACGGTGAAGAGGACGAAGGCCCCGAACCGCTTCCGCTCGGCGTAGGCACCGGTGATGAGGGCCGGGGTGATGGCGGCGAACATGAGCTGGAAGGCGGCGAAGAGGACGAGGGGGATGGTCGCCGCGTAGTCCGGGTTCGGCTCGGTCCCGACGGTCCCGAAGCCGAGGAAGTCGAGGCCGCCAACGAGGCCGAGGCCGGCGACGTCGGGGCCGAAGGCGATCGAAAAGCCCCAGAGGACCCAGACGACGCTGACGATCGCCAGCCCGAAGAAGCTGTGCATGATCGTCGAGAGGACGTTCTTGCGGCGGACGAGGCCACCGTAGAAGAGGCCAAGGCCCGGCAGCATGATCATGACGAGGGCCGTGGCAACGAGGAGCCAGGCGGTATCTCCCGTATTCATGAGGTCGACTCCCTCCGTGCAGACGAGAAACCAACCTGGTGCGCAGCCTGGTGGTCCCGACGGTAGCCGGGGCTGCGTCATCGAACGACGAAGGGAGGGGTGCAGGAAGGGTGCGATTTGGTAACGGATGCCCGCGGCCCCATCGCCGGAGGCAGGTTCGAGCCCCGCACCGGAGCGCAAGACGCGACAATGGAGCGGTGACTGCCCTCATCTTCGACCTCGACGGGACCCTCGTCGACACCGTCTACGCCCACGTCGTCGCCTGGCAGCGGGCCCTCGCCGAGGAGGCGATCCTCGTCGACGGCTGGCGCATCCACCGTCGGATCGGCATGAGCGGTGGCCTCTTCGTCCGGGCCCTGGCCCGGGAGATCGGCCGGGACCTCTCGACCGAGGAGGCCGAGCGGATCCAGCAGCGGCATGGGGTCCACTTCCGAGCCCTGAGCCCGGACCGCCGCCCGCTGCCCGGAGCGAAGGAGCTCCTCGCCACCCTCCGCTCCCTCGGCATCCCCGTCGGCATCGCGACCTCGGGCCGCCATCCCGACATCGATGCGTCCCTCGCCGCTCTCGAGATCACACCGGAGACCGTCGTCGTCGACCGCGGCGACGTGGCGCGCGCCAAGCCCGAGCCCGACCTCTTCCTCGCCTGCGCCGAACGGCTTGGAGCGCAGCCGGCCGACTGCTTCGTCGTCGGCGACGCCGTCTGGGACCTCCTCGCGGCGCGACGAGCGGGCATGCTCTCGGTCGGTCTCCTTTCGGGCGGCTACGGCGAGGACGAGTTGATCAGGGCCGGGGCATACCGGGTCTACCGTGATCCCGCCGAGCTCCTCGGCTCCCTCGACGAGCTCGGCATCGCGCGCCGTTGACGTGGGTGGTCCCGTGGCTTCCGCCCTCCTCGGTTCGGCGGCTCCGACGATCGGTTGCTGAGCGTCGGTTGAAGCGAGCGACGTGGATGACTCCTCGTTCTCGTCGGACGTCCACAGGGTCGACGATCGGCCGCTGCCGCTCGCTGAAGCGAGCGGTTCGGGCGGCTCCTGTACGCCTCGGACGTCCACGCCCCCGACCATCCGGTATCACGAGGATTGTTGGTGGGGGCCGGTCGGGACCTGTACGCCTCGGACGTCCACGCCCCCGACCATCGGTTGCTGACCGTCACTGACGTGGGTGGCCCCGTGGCTTCCGCCCTCCTCCTCGACCTCGACCGGACCCTTCTCGACGTCGAGCCCTACGTCGACTACTGCGCCGCCCTCGCCGAGCTGCGGCGGCTCTTCCCGGACGAGGCGGTCTCGTCGGTCGACCGGGCCTGGGGGAGCTGCACTCGCACGGCCATGGCGATCCTTGCCGCCCGGGCCGGCGACCCAGCCTGGCCGACGGCCTCGGCGGTCGTCGAGCGCTACGAGCTCGCGGGGGTCGAGCGCTGTCGGCCGATGCCGGGCCTCGACGTCTTCCTCGCCCGCATCGATCCGAGCCGAACAGCGATCGTCACCCTCCTCACCGAGCGGGCCGCCCTCCGTGCCCTCGAGCGGCACGGCGCACCGCGCCCGGCGGTCGTCGTCGGTCGGTCCGCCGAGCGGCGACCGAAGCCGGCCCCAGACCCGATCCTCGCCGCCCTCGGGGTCCTTGGTGCCGAGCCTTCGGAGGCGGTCATGGTCGGCGACAGCGAGGTCGACGAGGCGGCCGCTCGTTCGGCCGGGGTCCGCTTCGTTGGGCTGACGAACGGCCGGGCCAGCCACGGCTTCGGTCCGGGGACGGTCGTCGTCGGTGACCTGCTCGAGGCGGCGGCGCGGCTCGCCGCTCTCGGGCTCGTCCGTGCTGCTCCGTCTGGGGCCGGGGCTCCTCCGTCTGTGGCTGGTCCTGCTCCGTCTGGGGCCGTGGCTCCTCCACCCGGGGCTGGCGCTCCTCCACCCGGGGCCGGCGCTCCTCCACCCGGGGCCGGCGCTCCTCGGCCCGGGGCCGGCGCTCCTCGGCCCGGGGCCGGCGCTCCTCCGACTGGGACCGGCGACGATGAGGAGGCGAACCACCGACCGACGAGGGGGGTGACTTGTTGAGGGAGGCAGTTCACCCAAGACAGGCGTTGGCGCGGGTGGGAGTGGAGCGGGAGACGGGATTCGAACCCGCGACATTCAGCTTGGAAGGCTGACGCTCTGCCAACTGAGCTACTCCCGCTCGGGCGTCTGCCGCGGCCCGAGGTCCGCGGCGAGCGGTGGACCCCATCTACTATATGTCGCCTCGTCGTTGGGGTGGGAGACGATCCCCGCCGGCCCGCTCACCTCGAGCGCCTCGGCCGCGTGCGCACCGAACACCAAACCCGCCGCACGAACCGACCTGGGGCGGGCTGCTCCCTGGGATCGTTGTCCGACAAACGACACTTGCCGGGAACGGGTCCGGCCGATCCTAGCCGCGAGGCCGGTTTGGTGTTCCGTGGACACGCCGCCGACCGTCACGGGGAGAGCCGAGAACCGGCCGAACAGCCGTTGGGGCGACCGCCCCGATCACCGCGAATCGCTACCGTTCATGCACCCCACGAATGTGAGGAACCGAAGAGCAGCCGGGCTCGGCAGGCGTATTCGCGGGGCGAATACCTGACACGTGCTCGGGCCGAGGCAGACTCATCTATTCACAGGGCGAATACGGCCCGGCGTCCCGTCCGCCTCTCTGGTGAGCCGCATTCACACCACGAATAAATGCGACGGTTGGGCGCCGCGTCCGCGCCAGATATTCCTGGGGCGAATACGCGGTCGCCGCCGGGCAGCGCGGTCCTGTCTCGTATGCAAGCGGCGAATATCTGACAGGATCGGGCGGCCGCCGGAGGACGTCGCGGAGGACGCGGCGTGCCGGCCGCTGGGCAGGATCGGGCGGCCGCCGCGACGAGACCGGTGCGAGGGCGTGGCGAGCGACCCAGCCGGCAAGTTCCTAGCGCCGGATCGCCACCGCACCCTCGTCGGCTGAACGTGCCGGCTGCTCCGCCACCTCCGACCCTCGTCGCCACAGCCGATCGGCCGCCCGTCGCGAAGGGCCGCTGAAGCGTTCCGGACGCGGCCCTCGGCGCCGCTCGAGTCGTGCGCAGACCTCCTCGACAAAGCCGGAGAAGAGCCGCTCGGCAACGACCGGATCGCGGACCCCCTCGGCGCTCTCGATGAGTCCGAGGAGCGCATCGACGGCCGCCCCAGACACCACCCAGGGCGATGCCGCGGCGAGGCGGAGGAGCCTGATCCGGCCGGTCATGAAGGTCACGTTGGCGGCCAAATCGGGGTCGTCGCAGCCGACCAAGCGATAGAGTCGCTCGTGCGCCCGAATCGCCCGCCAGCACAGTTCGCGAGAGCTGAGCTCGGCTCCGAGGGGCGCGACCATGGCAGGCACCGCGATCACTCTCGGGGTGCGTTCGTCAGGAGGGCGACGATCTCGTCCACCGACAGCGTGGTCCGGCGGGCCACGAGGCGGGCGATCTTCACCGGGTCGTCGCCGGTCCTGCGGAGGCGGTCACGATCGAGGCGCGGCCAGATGAGCAGGGCGCGAGCTGCGTATCGCGCCTCGCGGCTTCGACGAACGTCTCGCCTGGCGTCGACGGCCGACATTCCGCCTGCCTCTCGCCGTGAGGAGAGCGCTCCTCAATGGGACGCCTCCCTCAAGATACGCCGCATGGTGCCCGCCGTCAACGCACTTATCCACAGGGCGGCCGCAGTTGTCCACATCCCATGAAGACCCGGTGGCGAGGCCTCACGAGAGCGCGGCCAAGCCCGACCGCCTCGAGGGCGGCGCACGCTCCGTGCCTTCGGATCTCGAGGCGGATCTCCGGACAGCGGGCCGACTACCGACCATCGACCCCTCGCCGCCGCGTCCAACACTGCCTCGGCTTCGCTGTGGCTTCGGCCCTTAGGCGAGACCCCGAAACAGCCGGCGACGGCCCAAGGTCGAGCTTCGGCTCCCGGCCAGGCCCTGGCCACCATCGGAGGGGACGCTCCGATCGCCGCGGTGGGCGGACCTCGCCAGTGCCAGCGCCGCAGCCCAGCTGGCCAGCATCGGAGGGGACGCTCCGATCGCCGCGCTCACGACGGGCCGAGACGGGTCGGCTGGTCACGCTCACGCGAGGCACCGGCGGGCCGACCTCTGTGCTCGGCGTGCGAGGTGGGAGACGCCAGACGGCGGAGTTCGCGTGGAACCAGGCCGTCGCCCAGGGACCTCTGTGCTCAGTGGCCGAGGCGGGAGCGGTCGGCGCGTGCCTCAGCTGACCGTCGGAATGGCGGCCCGCTCCAGGGCCGCCTCGATCGCCTCCACGAGGCCAGCCGTCGTCGGTGGCCCGACGAGCGGCGTGACGCCGTGTCGACCGGCGAGCTCGACCCAGTCGGGCTCGATCCCCGGGGCGACGAGGACGACGGGGACGTCCGGATGGAGCTCTCGAAGCCCCTCGATGAGCCGGCGGGCACCGTCGGGCTCACCTGTCGCCCAGGCGTCGTAGACGAGGACGTCGGCGCGCTCGGCGATGGGGCACGGACGCCCGGCGATGATCGGGCAGCGACCGCCGATGGGACCGAGACAGCGCTCGACCTCGTAGCCCGCCCGTCGGAGGGCGTCGGCCTCCTGATCGCCGAGGTCGATGTCGTGATGGACGACGAGGACGTGGGTCATGACTCGACCTCCACGACGCCTGCGGATCGCGGAAAGGGATGCGACCGCAGGTCTGGCGGCCAGTCTCTTGGCCGCGGGCGGACGCGGGCAAGGGCCGAGGGTCATCCAGGCCACGGCCGGTTTGGCACCCCGTGGTCGAATCGGGGCGGTCAACGGACGGTCGGTGGCGCTCCAGGCCCGTCGAGGGCGGAGCAGCGCGGCCGGCGATCCTTCGGCAGCGATGGCGACCCCGCCAGCCGGCGAAGGCGGGGAGCAGACGCGGCCAGGCGCCGGCCGTGTCGGTTGGGCGCCGGCCGTGTCGTTCAGGCGCCGGCCGTATCCGCTGGGCGCCACCCCTCGGCGCCGGCTCGGCCCCCTCGCCGGACCGCAGGCTCAGCGCGTCCGGCTCAGCGTTTCCGCTCGAGGATCGGTCGGGCCGTGTCAGGATCGTCGACGACGAAAGTGAACATCGCCCGGTCCCCCCAACGGCCGAGGAAGAGATGCCCCTGGATGTTCACCCCCGCGTCGGCGAGGGCCCGCGCGACCGCCGCCATCCCGCCCGGCCGGTCCTCGACTTCGGTCAGGATCGACTCCCCTTCCAGGTACGTGTAGCCGCCCTCGTCGAGGACGGCCCGGGTCGTGTCGTCGTCGGCGGTCGTCATGATGACGTGACCAACCTCCCCGATCCCCCCACCGCCGATCGCCCGCAGGTCGACCCCGCGAGCGGCGAGGGTCTCGGCGAGGGCGGCGAGGGCGCCGGGTCGGTTCGGGAGCTGGACGACGAACTGTCTGGCCATGACATCCTCCGGGCGGGTACGGGTCGCCATTGTAGACGGCAGAGCCGATGGCCCGAGGGGGCGACCGCAAGCTCGCCCCGACGACTCGGCCCCTCGCCAGTGGCTCAGCTGAGATTGAGGAGCGCCGAACCCACCTCGGCGAGGCGAGCCCGGCGGAGGGCGAGCGCGCGCTCGTAGACGCGGAGGTACTCGGGGGCCGCCCTCCGCTCCCAGGCGAAGTCGACCGCCATCCCCCGTCGAACGAGGTCGAGCCAGGCCGCCGACGTCCCATCTCCCCGCAGCGCGAAGGCGCGCCGGCAGGCGGCGGCCAGCTCGGCCGGCTCGGCCGCCTCGAAGACGAAGCCCGTCCCCTGGGCCGGATCGGCGTCGACGTCGACGACGCTGTCCGCCAGACCACCCGTCCGCCGGACGACCGGCGGCGTCCCATAGCGGAGGGCGATCATCTGGCCCTGGCCGCAGGGCTCGAAACGGGATGGCATGAGGAAGAGGTCCGCGCCGGCGTAGATCCGGCGGGCGAGGTCGCGGTCGAACCGTTCGACGAGGGCTATCCGGTCCGGTCGCCTTCGGGCGAGGCGTCGCAGGCCCGTCACGAGGGCAGGATTGCCGGTCCCCAGGACGACGAGCCGACCACCGGAGGCGAGGAGCTCGGGGGCGGCCGCGGCGAGGAGGTCGAAGCCCTTCTGGGGGTCGAGGCGGCCGATCATCGCGGTCACCGGCCCCGGGTCGTCGGGGTCGAGCCCGAGCTCGGTCAGGAGGGCTCGCCGACAGACCAACTTCCCCGCGAGATCGGCGGCCGAATAGGGTGCCGCGAGGACCGGGTCCGTGGCCGGGTTCCAGACCTCCGGATCGAGGCCATTCAAGATCCCGACGAAGCGGTCGCCGAGAGCGCTGAGGGCGTCCTCGAGACCGAAGCCGAAGGCCGGAGTGAGGGCTTCTCGGGCATAGGTCGGGCTGACCGTCGTGACCATCTCGGCCCGCTCGACGCCGGCCAAGAGGAGGTCGAGCCCCTCGGCGCCCGCGGGCACGATCCCGTCACCGGGAGCAAGGCCGAGCTGGCCGAGGGCAGTGGCCGGGAGCCAGCCGTGGTAGGCGAGGTTGTGGAGGGTGAGGACGATCGCGGCAGCGGCCACGGTTGGCTGGGCGCGAAAGCTGCTGTCACGGAAGATCGCCGCCGGACAGGCATGCCAGTCGTGGAGGTGGAGGACGTCGACGGGGGGCCGTTCGGCGGCGAGGACGGTGAGGGCGGTCCGAGCGAGGAGGCCGTAGCGCCAGCCGCTATCGGGGTAGTCCGTGGGGCCGTCGCCGTAGATCCCCGGCCGATCGTAGGCGGGTGGGTGGTCGACGAGGCGGAGCCGGTAGCCGTTGGCGGCAACCTCGATGAGCCGGACGGTGGTCCGACCCGAGGGTGACCCCGGGTCGACCACGTCGATCGGCCGGCTCGGGCTATCGGGCGGGACCGGCACGTTCCGATACCGCGGCAGGAAGACGTCGACGGGTTGATTCGGGCCGCCCGGCACCCGCCCGAGGGCTCGGGCGAGGGCGTCGACGACGTCGGCGAGGCCGCCGGTCTTCGCCCAGGGCTCACACTCGGCAGCGACGAAGGCAATGCGCACGGATCTCCTCCGCTCCGGATGACGGGGGCCATGGTACGTTGCCCCGCCGACCCGACGGGGTGGACGGACGCCGCCGGCCGACTCGACGCGGCTGGAGGGACGCCCCCTGCCGCCGAGGCGGTGAGGCTCGTCGCGCGGCGCCCCGGGCGATCGCGAGAGCCGACGCGGGGGAGCGAGCGACTCAGGCCGCGACGCCCTCGACGCCCCCGAGCACCTCCCGGAAGATCGCCGTCAGCTGCTCCCACTCGACGAGGAAGGCGTCGTGCCCCTTCGTCGAAGCGATCTCCCGGTAGGACGCCTCGAGGCCCGCCTCGACGGCCGCGGCGACGAGGGAGCGGACCTGGGGCGGACCATAGAGGATGTCGCCCTCGATCCCGACCCCGACGAAGGAGGTTCCCGGATCGAGCCGACGGAGGGCCGCCACCACCCCACCCCGTCCGCGCCCGATGTCGTGGGCGTCCATGGCCCGGGCAAGGACCCGATACGTTGCCGGATCGAAGCGGGCGACGAGCTTGCGGCCCTGGTGCTCGAGGTAGGAGACGATGCTCGGCCGCCCGTCGGCCTCGGCTCGCCGCCCGAAGCGGATCTCGAAGTCCGCCTCGCTCCGGTACGTCGTCATCGCCAGCTGCCGGGCGAGGGCCATCCCTTCCAGGCCAAGGCGCTCGATGAGCTCGAGCTGGAGGTGGTTCCAGGCGATGGCGAGGGGACCCGTCGCGGCCGGAGCGGCGATGGGGACGAGGGCCGCCACCTGGCCCGGTCGCTCGAGGGCGACCTCGAGGGCCACCATCCCTCCGAGGGAGCCGCCAGTCACGAGGGCAAGCTCCTCGATCCCGAGGGCGTCGAGGAGGGCCCACTCGGCTCGGGCCTGATCGCGAGGTGTGACCGGCGGGAAGCTCCGGCCATAGGGCCGGCCCGTCCGCGGGTCGAGGGAGGTCGGCCCCGTCGTGCCGTACCGGCCCCCGAGGAGGTTGGCGCAGAGGACCCCGTACCGGTCGGTGTCGAGCGCCCGACCGGGGCCGATGAGGGGCGCCCACCAGTCGCCGGCGGCATCGGCCGAGCCGGTCAGGGCGTGGACGACGACGACCTGAGGGGCCACTTCGGGCCCGGGCCCGTCGTGGCGGAAGGCGACGACGAGCTCGGGCAGGCGGTCCCCCGACTCGAGGTCGAAGGGCCCGAGCCGGATCTGCTCGACCCGGCCCGAGCCGAAGGCCACCGAAGGGGCCCCTCGCCGACGGGGATGGGCTGGCGGCGCCGAGCGGGACCTTCCCGAAGAGGACATGTTCGGCGAGGACGTCCCCGACGATGGCACGCCCGGCGACGATGGTCCCGGGGCCGCCGAGGGCCTCCCCAGCGAGGGCGTCCCCCGCGAGGGCGAACCGTCCCCGTGGGCCCCGGCCTGACCCGATGGGGCGAGGCGCGCGGCGAGTCCCGCCGCAACGCCTCGGGGGAACCCCGCCGTCACCGTCCCACTCCGTCGCCCGTCTGCCCGGCCGGGACCCGGCTCGGCTCGTTCCCCACCGCCACCCGGAGGGCGGCCTCGAGATCGGCGATGAGATCGTCGACGTGCTCGAGACCGACGGAGAGCCGGATGAGGTCCGGGGTGACCCCGGTCGCCAGCTGGTCCACCGGATCGAGCTGCTGGTGGGTCGTCGAGGCGGGGTGGATGATGAGCGACTTCGCATCGCCGACGTTGGCGAGGAGGCTGAAGAGGCGGACGTTGTCGATGAGCCGTCGCCCCGCCTCGGCGCCGCCGCGGACGCCGAAGGTGACGATGCCACCGAAGCCGCCCCGGAGGTACCGGCGGGCGAGCGGGTGGCTCGGGTGGCTCGGCAGACCCGGGTAGCCGACCCAGCTCACCTCGGGCCGGGTCTCGAGCCAGCGGGCGAGGGCAAGGGCGTTCTCCGAGTGGCGCTCGATCCGAAGGTGGAGGGTCTCGAGGCCCTGGAGGAAGAGGAAGGCGTTGAACGGCGAGAGAGCCGGCCCGAGGTCGCGGAGGAGCTGGACCCGGAGCTTGATGATGTAGGCCTGGCGGCCGAAGGCCTTCGTGTAGGAGATGCCGTGGTAGGAGGGATCCGGCTCGGCGAAGTCGGGCCGGAAGCGGGGCGAGGCCTCCCAGTCGAAGCTGCCCCCGTCGACGACGACGCCACCGATCGCCGTCCCGTGGCCGCCGATCCACTTCGTCGCCGAGTGGATGACGATGTCGGCCCCGTGCTCGATCGGTCGAGCGAGGAGTGGGGCGAAGGTGTTGTCGACGATGACCGGGACGCCCCGGGCATGGGCGACGTCGGCGATGGCGGCGATGTCGTGGACGTCGAGGCGGGGGTTGCCGATGGTCTCGAAGAAGACCGCCTTCGTCCGTTCGTCGATCGCCTCACCGAAGGCCTCCGGGCGGGTTCCGTCGACGAAGCGGACGCCGATTCCGAACTTCGGCAGGGTGTGCTCGAAGAGGTTGTAGGTGCCGCCGTAGAGCGAAGACGAGCTGACGATGTTGTCGCCGGCCCGGGCGAGGTTGAGGATGGCGAGGGTCTCGGCGGCCTGGCCCGAGGCGAGGCCGAGGGCCCCGACCCCACCTTCGATCGCCGCCACCCGCTCCTCGAAGACGGCGGTCGTGGGGTTCATGATCCGGGTGTAGATGTTCCCGAACTCTTCGAGGGCGAAGAGCCGCCCGGCGTGGGCCGCGTCGTTGAAGAGGTAGCTGGTCGTGGCGTAGATCGGGACGGCCCGGGCATTCGTGGCCGGGTCGGGGCGCTGGCCGGCGTGGAGGCAGTTCGTCTCCGGTCGCAGGGTGGCCGGGTCGAGGGTCCAGCGGTCGAGGGTCGACATCGACTTCGTTCCTCCGAGTAAGGTTGGGTCGGGATGACGTGCGCTCGGGACGAGCCCGAGCTCGAGGCCCGGAGCGGCGAGCGGCCCGAGGGCAGCTCGACGGCGGGCGGCGGTCCCGGAGGCCCCGGGGCAGGGCCAGGGTCGGCGGCTCCCGTCGCGGGACTCGGAGGAAACAAAACGGCCGCAGTCCGTTCCGGATCTGCGGCCCCGGGACCGATCCAGGGTCCCGGTCGGTGTCGACGGCAGAGGCGCCGTCGGGCGAGCGAGACCCTAGACCCCGTCCTCCGCGCGGCGGGGCCGCCTCGGCATCGCCATCGAACAGCTGGTGCGGTGCACGATCGACATCGTGGCCGGAATGGTGCCCCACCGTCTGGTCGGCTGTCAACCCTTCCCGCAAGGCTCTCCATCCGGCACGGTAAACCGGTTCATCGGCAGACGAAGTCGCTATGATGGCCGCCGACATGGAGCCCACCGTGACCGTCCCCACCCTGCCGGGCCTCTCCTTCCCGCTCCCGCCGCAGCTCGAGGGACTTCGCCGCCTCGCCTACAACTTCTGGTGGACCTGGCACCCCCACGCGAAGGCCCTCTTCCAGCGGATCGACGCCGAAGCCTGGCGACGCTACCGGAACCCGGTCCTCGTCCTCGCCGGTGCCATCGACTGGTCGAGCCTCCTCGACGATCCCGGCTTCATGACCCACGCCCAGCAGGTCCTCCGGGATTTCGAGACCTACCTTCAGAACGGGGCCGATCACTGGTTCCACCGCCGCCACGCCCGCCATCTCGAGGGCCCGATCGCCTACTTCTGCGCCGAATACGGGATCTACGAGGGCCTTGGCATCTATTCGGGCGGCCTTGGGGTCCTGGCCGGCGACCACATGAAGGCCGCCTCCGACATGGCCCTCCCCCTCGTTGGGATCGGCCTCTTCTACCGGCGCGGCTACTTCCGCCAGACCATCGACGCCGACGGTCACCAGGAGCACGAGTACCGGGACTACGACGTCACCCGGCTCCCCCTCCTCCGAGCCCAGGATCGAAAGGGCGGCCCCCTCTCCGTCGCCGTCGAACTCCCCGAACGGGAGCTGACCTGCGCCGTCCGGGTCGCCCAGGTCGGGCGGGTCCCGATCCTCCTCCTCGACACCGACATCCCCGAGAACCCGCCCTACGATCGCCCGATCACCCACACCCTCTACGTCCGCGGCCGCGAGATGCGCCTCCATCAGGAGCTCGTCCTCGGTGTCGGCGGCGTCCGAGCCCTCCGCGCCCTCGGTCTCGAGCCGGCCGTCTGGCACCTGAACGAGGGGCACAGCGCCTTCCTCCTCGCCGAGCGAGCCCGGGAGCTCGTCGCCGCGGGGCACGCCCTCGAGGAGGCCTGGACGGCGGTCCGTCGGAACAGCGTCTTCACGATCCACACCCCCGTCCCGGCCGGCAACGAGCGCTTCGAGACCGAGCTCGTCCGGGCCGTCGCAGGCCCCCTCTTCGACGGCGACGGGCGGCCCGGGACCGGCGGCGTCCCGATCGATCGGATCCTCGAACTCGGCCGGGGGACCGATGGCGATCCCGGCCAGTTCGACATGACCGCCTTCTCCCTTCGCCTCACGAACGGGGCGAACGCCGTCAGCCGCCTCCACGCCGAGACGGCGAACGAGACCTGGCAGACGGTCAGCCCGCGACCGATCCTCGCCGTCACGAACGGGATCCACGTCCCGACCTGGGTCGGCAACGCGATGCGCGCCCTCTTCGAGCGCTACCTCGACGTCGACCTCGACGACCTCGACGGCCGAGAGGACGTGGCTCGCTTCTGGGAGCGCCTCGACCGGATCCCGGCCGAGGAGCTCTGGGCCGCCCACCAGAGCCAGAAGGCGGAGATGACCGTCTTTGCCCGTGGCCGGCTCCGGGATCAGTTCGCCCGCCACGGTGAGCCGCCCTCGGTCTTGCGCGAGCTCGACGGCGTCCTGGACCCCGAGGTCCTGACCATCGGCTTCGCCCGCCGCTTCGCGACCTACAAGCGGGCCGGCCTCCTCTTCACCGACGTCGGCCGCCTCGCCCGGCTCGTCAACGACCCGGAGCGCCCGGTCCAGGTCGTCTTCGCCGGCAAGGCCCACCCCGCCGATCGACCCGGGCAGGCGGTCATCCAGGAGATCTTCCGCCAGACCCGCTCGCCCGAGCTTCGAGGCCGGGTCTTCATCCTCGAGGACTACGACATGCGGATCGCCCGCTTCCTCGTCCAGGGCGTCGACGTCTGGCTCAACAACCCGCGCCGACCCCTCGAGGCGTCGGGGACGTCGGGGATGAAGGCGGCGATCAACGGGGCGGTGAACGTCAGCATCCTCGACGGCTGGTGGGACGAGGGCTGGACGGGCGACAACGGTTGGGCGATCGGCGGCCGGGAGACGAACCCCGACGAGGCCGCGCAAGACTGGGCCGACGCCATGGACCTCTACCGGATCCTCGAGACCGAGGTCGTCCCCCGCTACTACGACCGCGGGCCCGACGGTCTGCCGCGGGCCTGGATCGAGACGATGCGGGCGAGCATCGCCACCACCGTCTGGCGCTTCTCGACGACCCGGATGCTCCACGAGTACACCGAGCTCCTCTACCTCCCGGCCGCCGGGATCGTCGGCCCAGGGGACGCGGCTCCCGAGGCCGCTCCGGCTGGGGCCCTCGGTCGGTCCAGCGGCTGACGCCGGTGGCCGGCCGGATCACCCTCGCCCTCGTCATCCACAACCACCAGCCCGTCGGCAACTTCGGCTGGGTCATCGAGGACGTCTACGAGCGAGCCTACCGACCCTTCGTCGAGGCCCTCGAGCGCCATCCCGGGATCCGCTGCGCCCTCCACTACAGCGGGCCCCTCCTCCACTGGCTCCGAACCGTGCACCCCGAGTTCCTCGACCGGGTCCGAGCCCTCGTCGAGGACGGTCGGGTGGAGGTCCTCGGCGGCGGCTACGCCGAGCCGATCCTCGTCGCCCTGCCCCATCGAGACCGTCTCGCCCAGCTCCGGCGCCTCGCCGAGGAGGTCGAGGCCTGGCTCGGTCGCCGGCCGACGGGTGCCTGGCTCGCCGAGCGGGTCTGGGAGCCGGACCTGCCCGTCGCCCTCGTCGATGCCGGCTACACCTGGACCGTCCTCGACGACAACCACTTCCGGGCCGCGGCGATCCCCGAGGACGCCCTCTGGGGGCCCTACACGACCGACGATCAGGGTCGGCGCCTGACGGTCTTTGCCTCCGAGCAGGGACTCCGCTACCGGATCCCCTTCCGCCCCGTCGAGGAGGTCATCGCCTATCTCCGGGCCCAGGCGACGCCCGACGGGACGCGCCTCGGGACGATGGGCGACGACGGCGAGAAGTTCGGGGCCTGGCCGACGACCTTCGAGCACTGCTGGGGCCGCGGGGCGTGGGTCGAGCGCTTCTTCGACGCCCTCGAGGCGAACGCCGACTGGCTGACGACGACGACTCCGTCGGCCTGGCTCGCCGAGCACGGTCCGGTTGGCCGGGCGGCGATCCCGACGGCCTCCTACGCCGAGATGGGCGAATGGGCCCTGCCGGCCGAGGAGGCCGCGGCCTACGCGGCTGCCGTCGAGCGGGCGCGGGCCGAGGGGCGTCCCGAAGCCCGCTGGCTCCGTGGTGCCTCGTGGCGGAACTTCCTCGTCAAGTACCGCGAGGCGAACGACCTCCACAAGCAGATGCTTAGGGTCTCGGCGGCGGTCGATGCGCTGCCCGAGGGACCGGCGAAGGAGGCGGCCCGGCGCCATCTCTACGAGGGCCAGTCGAACGATGCCTACTGGCACGGCCTCTTCGGTGGTCTCTACCTCGCCCACCTCCGCCTCGCCGTCCTCGGCCACCTCGTCGCCGCCGAGGACATCGCCGATCGGGCCCTCGGCCGATGGGCGCGGCTCGAGCGAGCGGACCTCGACCTCGACGGCCGTCCCGAGGTCCTCCTCGCCGGGCCGGGCCAGGTCGTCGTCGTCGACCCCGAGGAAGGGGGCGGGATCGGGGCCTGGGACCTTCGGGCTGCTCGACTCGCCCTGGCCGGGATCCTCCGACGGCGCCCGGAGGCCTACCACGCTCGGATCCTCGGGGTGGTGGAGGGCGGCGAGACGAGGGAGCCGCCGGCGGCCCCCATCGGTGCCTCGCCCAGGCCAGCCGATACCTCGACCGGCGCTTCGGAGACCGAAGAGACGTCGGCTGTCGCCTCGATCCACGAGCTGACGGCGGCGAAGGAGCCCGGCCTCGCCGAGCGCCTCGTCTACGACGACCACGAGCTCCGCTCCGGGCTCGCCCGGTTCATCGACCCAGCGGCGACCTTCGAGGCCTGGCGCCGCGGCCGGGGGCTCGAGCTCGGGGACCTTCGCGATGGGGCGTACGAGGTCATCGCGGCCGATCCGGCCCGCCTCGTCCTCCGGCGTGACGGCTGGATCCCCGAGCCCGAGGGCGTCGGGAGGCTCCCCCTTCGGGTCGAGAAGACGATCCGTCTCGCTGGCGGCCGCCTCGACCCCGAACTCCACCTCGAGGTCGCCTGGACGAATCTCGGGCGGGTCGCGATCGCGGCGCGACCCGGCATCGAGTGGTCCTTCATGCTCCTCGGGGGCGGCGGCAACCCGGCGGCCTTCTGGGAGGTCGATGGGGAGCGAGGGCCCCACGATGACGCCGTGCGGGTCCCGACCGCGGCCCGCCTCCGGTCCGGAAACGTCGACCTCGGTGTGACGATCGAGACGGAGCTCGAGCCGGCGGGCGAGGTCTGGATCGCTCCGATCGAGACGATCTCCAACTCCGAGAGCGGGATCGAGCGGACCTACCAGGGCAGCCAGCTCCTCTGCCTCTGGCCGGCGGGTCTCGCCCCGGGCGAGACGCGGCGCGTTGCGGTCCGTCACCGCCTCCAGGTCGAGGGCGATCGCCTGGCGATCGAGGAGGGGGTTGCCGAGCCCTCCACTACAGGGGCCGTGGAGCCGTCCGCTGCGGGGGTCGTGGAGCGGACGGTCGAGAGGGGGTTGGATCGGGCCACCAGCGGGCCATGAGTCGCGGTCGGCTGGCGATCCACGCCCACTTCCACCAGCCCCTCCGAATCGACCCCTTCACCGGTACGGTCCCCGAAGAGCCCGCCGCGGCACCCTTTCACGACTGGAACAGCCGGATCGCCGCCGAGTGCTACCGCCCGAACGCCCAGCGCGGCAACCTCCGCCGGATCAGCTTCGACCTCAGCCCAACCCTGGCCGGCTGGCTCGCCGAGGCCGAGCCCGTCGCCTACCGGGGCTTCGTCGAGGCGGGTCGCAATGCCCTCGCCCAGCCCTACCACCACACGATCCTGCCCCTCGCCTCGGCCCTCGATCGCCAGACCGAGATCCGCTGGGGGATCCGGGACTTCGAGCTCCGCTTCGGCCACCGCCCCAGTGGGATCTGGCTTCCCGAGACCGCCGTCGACCTCGCGACGTTGCGGACCGTCGTCGCCGAGGGAATCCGCTTCACGATCCTCGCGCCCTGGCAAGGGTCGACGGATGACGGACATCTCGACACCCGCCGGCCCTACTGGGTGGACCTCGGGGGTGGAGCCTCGATCGTCGTCGTCTTCTACGACGCTTCCCTCTCGGCCGCCGTCTCCTTCGAGCCGGCGGCTACCTCGAACGCCGAGCGATTCGCCCACGAGCGGGTCGCCGCCCGCCTGGGGGGCTGGCTCGACGACGAGGCGGGGCCCCTCGTCGTCGTCGCCACTGACGGCGAGCTCTACGGGCACCACCAGCCCTTCCGGGACCTCTTCCTCGAACGCTTGACCGACCATCGGCCCGGCCACCCGGCCTGGGATTTCGAGATCGTCACCCTGCCGGCCGTCCTCGAGCGCCTTGAGCCAGAGGCGTTGTCGAGGGTGCGGGTCGTCGAGCGCACCTCGTGGAGCTGCCACCACGGGGTCCTCCGCTGGAGCGGCGAGTGTGCCGACGCTGCCGACGGGCGCTGGAAGGCGCCGCTTCGGGCTGCCCTCGAGCGTCTCGCCACGGCCATCGACGTCGTCGCCGAGCGGGAGTTTGCTCACCTCCCGGGTCAGCCTGACCTCTGGGCAGCCCGCGAGGCGTACGTCGACGTCGTCGACGGGGCGGTGGCGGCGCCCACGTTCGCGGCTCGCTGGCTCGGTGAGGGTGCCACGGCCGACGACGGCAGGCGCTTCCTCGACCTCCTCGAGGCCGAGCGCTGGCGGCTGGCGATGTTCGCCAGCGACGCCTGGTACTGGGAGGATCCGGTCCGCTTCGAGACGAAGCAGGCCCTCCGGGCGGCGGCCCGGGCGGTTCGGCTCGTCGACGACATCGCGGGGACGCGCCTCGAGGCTCGCCTCCTCGGCGACCTCGCGCTCTTCAGCTCCCCCTCGACGGGGGCGAGCGGCGCGGAGCTCTATCGGGACGCCCTGGCCGAGGTCGGTCAACGGGCGCCGTGAGTGCCAGTCTGGTGGGGCGCGGCGGCTGGCCGGAGCGCGGCCGTTCGGCCGACTCTGGCCGCTCGCCAGGGCGCACCTGCGGAACCTCGCTCGAGCCCCCCTCTCCGAGGTCATCGCGCCGCCCCGCCTCGAGGCTTCGAGCCACGAAAATCGCCGCCGCCAGGCGGAGGAGCCCGTCCCCCTCGAGGGACCGACCGAGAAGCCGCCGAACGCGCTCGAGGCGGTAGGCGACCGTTCGCGGAGCCAGGCCGAGGCGCCGGGCCGTGACCCGGGCATTGCCGCGACTGGCGAGGTAGGTGGCGACGGTCTCGACGAGGGCCCTTCCCATCCGTCGGTCGCCGAGGAGAGGCCCGAGCTCGGCGACGACCGCCTCCTCGGCGAGGTGCTCGTCAGCCAGGGCGATCCGCTCGAGGGCGATGGCCTCGGGATCGAGGATCCGACCCCGCAGGCCGAGCCGGAGAGCGACCCGTAGGGTGGCACCGGCAACCCTCGCCGCCGGGGCGACGGCGACGATCCCCTCGACCGCTCTCGGTTGGACGGCGACCCAGTTCGGACTCCCGGCGAGGCGTGCGAGCCCCTCCGCGAGGCGGCTCCAGCCCGGCCAGCGGGCCTCGGCGAGGACGATGAGTCGGCCGTTTCGGACCCCAGCGAGCGGAACGAGCCCCAGCCCCCGACCCCGGCTGCCGAGCCGCTCGTCCCTCGCCGGCTCGCCCGATGGTCGACCCGGTGGCGGGCCACCGCCGACGGCAACGAGCTGGGCGAGCTCGGGGTCTTCCTCGCCAAGGTCACGGTCGACGGCACCGACGAGGACGGTGTACGTCGCATCTGGGTCGAGCCCCAGGGCGGCCGCCCGCCGAAGGGTTCGGGCCGTCGCCTCGGCGTCGCCGGCGGGGAGCTCGAGGATCGCATCGAGGAGCTCCCGGCGGGCGGCCGCCGTCCGAGCCGCCACCTCCTGCTCGGCCTCGGCGTGGCCCGCCGCGATCGCCGCCGCCGCCGCGTCGCCGATGCGGAGGAGGGCGGCGCCGAGGGCACCGAGGGTCGCCCCGTCGGCGCTCCCACCCCGGACGGCCGCCTCCCAGATGACCCAGCCGGCCGAGAGGACCCGATCGAGGGGGCGGGCGACCGCCTCGCCGCGGCGCGCGGCGGCGGCTCCGGCCTCGCGGAGGGCGGCGAGCGCCTCGCCGTCCACGACGCCATCGGCCCGGAGCCGGTCGAGGATCCAGTCCAAGGCCGCCTCCACGAAGGGCTCCTCGTCGGTCTCGGCGAGTCCGGTGGAGGACGGAAAGCCGCCCTCGCGGCTCGCCGCGGCCCGGACGTCGGCGAGGATCCGCGCCCGAAGCCAGGCTCGCTCGGCAGCGATGGCGGGCACGAGGGCGGCAACGAGGCCGCGGGGTTGCTCTTGGCCGTGATGCTCTTGCACGCTCCGCGCAGTCTAGCGAGTCGGCGGCTGCCGATCTCGGGCCTTGCCTGCGAACCAGGAGCGAGGGGACAATGCCCGCCGAGCCCGCCGCTCCACCACGACTTCGTCCGGGAGGCCTTCGATCGCGACCATCGACCCAACCCTCTTCCTCGGCGCCGGCTTTCTCGTCTTCATCGTCGGCGCCCTCGCCCTCGACCTCGGCGTCTTTCACCGCCACGCCCACGTCGTCTCGACCCGGGAAGCCCTCGCCTGGACGAGCGTCTGGGTCACCCTCGCCATCCTCTTCGGCCTCGGCCTCCTTTTCGTTCGGGGGCCGACGACGGCGATCGAGTACCTGACCGGCTACGTCATCGAGTACTCCCTCTCCGTCGACAACGTCTTCGTCTTCGGACTCATCTTCGCCGCCTTCGCCGTCCCCCGCGAGCTCCAGCATCGGGTCCTCTTCTGGGGGGTCGTTGGGGCCCTCGTCATGCGCTTCGTCATGATCGTCGCCGGGGCGGCCCTCATCGACCGCTTCCACTGGATCCTCACCCTGTTCGGTGTCTTCCTCGTCGTCACCGGGATCCGGATGCTCATGACCCACGCCGAACCGCGGACGGACCCGTCGCGGAACATCCTCGTCCGCCTCGCCCGCCGGCGCTTCCGGGTGACCGAGGGCTTCGTCGGCCAGGCCTTCTTCGTCCGGACGACGGAGGGCCGGGCGATCACGCCCCTCTTCCTCGCCCTCCTCGCCGTCGAGGCGAGCGACCTCGTCTTCGCCGTCGACTCGATCCCGGCCATCTTCGCCGTCACGACGGACCCCTTTGTCGTCTTCACGAGCAACGCCTTTGCCATCCTCGGCCTGCGGTCCCTCTATTTCCTCCTCGCCGCTGCGGCCGCCCGCTTCGAATACCTCCGGGTCGCCCTCTCGGTCGTCCTCGTCTTCGTTGGCGGGAAGCTCCTCCTCGCCGACTGGGTGAAGATCGACCCGGCCGTCAGCCTCGTCATCGTCGTCACGATCCTCGGCATCGGGGTCCTCGCCTCGATCCTGAAGGACCGTCGCGCAGGGAACGAGGTGAGCCCGATCGTCATCGGCGCCGACGACCCGAAGTCCTGACGGCTCAGACCAGGCGGGGCGGGCTCCGGCCTGGTCAAGGGGTCGCTTCGCGGCCCGGCGAGCGCCCGCCCTCGGCCCGGCGCGGCCTGCCCCGCACCTGCCGCCGCCCGGCCCGTCCACGCACCTCGCCTGGCCGGCCCGTCCACGCACCTCGCCTGGCCGGCGCAACCAGGATCCCGCGCCTCGCGGCTGGCCGGCGCAACCAGGATCCCGCACCTCGCGGCTGGCCGGCCAAGCTCCCATGCGGTCCGCCCTTGCTCCTCCCCGCGCTCGTCCCCCGCGCTCCGCCCTTGCTCCTCCCCGCGCTCGTCCCCCTGCTCGGGCCGTGTTGCATCGGATGCACGTGTCGGCGGCGTCCTCGCCCCGGAAGGGGCGGACTTGGTCGTTTCCTTCCATCGGATGAAACAAACCGACCGCTGCCGCCCGTCCTCGGTCACTCCTTTGCATCGGATGCAACGCCGAGCCCAACTCAAGTCCCGTCGCGACCGACACGTGCATTGGATGCAACAGGACCCCGCTCGGTTTGCACCCGGTGCAACGCCGAGGTGGATGACCGCTTGGGGCGGAGCCGGAAGACCCCAAGGGCCCTTTGCACCCGGTGCAACGCCACGCGGCGAGACGCTCGCGGGCGCGGCCACCGGACCTGCCCTTTGCACCCGGTGCAACGGCGGAGCGGGCGGCCCCCTGCAGCCGGGGTGGGAAGCGGGAGGGTTTGCACCCGGTGAAACGGCGGGGCGGGTGACCGCCTTCCGGCGGGCGGGTGAGCCGACGCGGTCCGGTCATGCGCTAAGCTCGCAGGGAGGTCCGATCGTCCCCGCCGACCCCGTCCCAAGCAAGGAGACCTCGATGGTGGATCGAACCGTGACGAGCGAGCCACCCATCGACACTGACGTCCCGGAGCCCAGCCACCCGGCCAACGGCGGCCCGGCCACCCTCCCGGTCGAGGGACGTCGCCGGGTCGTCGTCGAAGCCATCCGCCCGAGCGTCGATGGCGGACGCTTCCCGGTGAAGCGGGTCGTTGGTGACACCGTGGCCGTCGAGGCCGACGTCTTCGCCGATGGCCACGACGTCCTTGCCGTCCGCCTCCGCCACCGCCCACCCGGGGCCAGGGACTGGACGGAGCTCCCCATGGAGCCCCTCGGCAACGATCGCTGGCGGGGTCACTTCAGCGTGGATCGGCTCGGGCGCCACGAATACACAGTCGTCGGCTGGGTCGACCGCTTCGCGACGTGGCGGCGCGACCTGGAGCGCCGCCTGGCTGCGGGGCAGGACGTCGAGATTGACCTACGGATCGGGGCCGATCTCGTCCGGGGCGCTGCCGAGCGAGCGAGCGCCCGTGCGGGTGATGAGGAAGCGACCTCCGCCGAAGCGGGCGCGGCTGCCGAGCGGCCCGGCGCGGCTGCCGAGGGAGTGACCGCCCCAGCAGCTGCCGAGCGAGCGAGCGCCCCAGCAGCTGCCGAGGGAG